>Ga0180436_10000985_pt1 | contig 28451 bp, 21 predicted proteins | sample SS_ome_2_FD_132434 | JGI IMG/M metagenome (GOLD analysis project Ga0180436, IMG submission 132434) | Hypersaline lake sediment archaeal communities from the Salton Sea, California, USA - SS_3_S_2 metaG | ecosystem: Environmental > Aquatic > Non-marine Saline and Alkaline > Hypersaline >... | reverse complement strand
TACGGCGTGTTCAAGGCCCGGCGCCTGCCCTCGGGGGAGGAGATCGCCCCGGACGACTGGGCCCTGGCCCGGACGGTGAACGAGGGTGTGACCATCGCCGACGAGCTGCTGGAGATCGACGCCTTTGACGGGGTGACGCGGACCATCCGCAACTACACCGCGCCGGTGCTCGGCGACGATGGCAAGATCATGGCCGCCATCGTGGTGAACCACGACATCACCGAGCAGAAGAAGGCGGAAGCGCAGCTGCGGGAAAGTGAGGAACGCTACCGCAGCTACGTGGACAATGCGCCCTACGGTATCTTCATCTGCGATGAACAGGGGCGTTACCTCGACCTCAACCGTGCGGCCAGTGACATCACCGGCTTCAGCCGTGAGGAGCTCCTCGGCATGTCGATTACCGACATCGTCGCGGAGTCGGACCTGGAGTCGGGCCTGCAGCACTTTCAGCGGGTCCTGGAAACCGGACGTTCGAGCGGCGAACTGCGCTTCAGGCACAAGGAGGGATACCTGCGCCACTGGTCCGTGGAAGCGGTGAAGATTGCCGACAACCGCTTGCTCGGCTTCGTCACCGACATCACCGACCGGATCGGCGCGGAAGAAGAGCGCCAGCAACTGGAGCAGCAACTGCACCAGTCGCAGCGCATGGAGGCGATGGGCCGGCTGGCCGGCGGCGTGGCCCATGACTTCAACAACCTGCTCACGGTGATCAACGGTTTCTCGGAACTGCTCCTCGAGAACCTCACTCCCGAAGACCCGATGCGTGTTGACGTGGAGGAGATTCGAGGAGCCGCACGCACGGCGGCCAGCCTCACCGAGCAGCTGCTGGCCTTTTCCCGGCGGCAGATCATCGCCCCCCGGGTGCTCGACCTCAAGCAGAAGTTCCCCCCGATGGAAAGCATGCTCCGGCGCCTGATCGGGGAGGACATCGAACTGGTTTCCGACCATGCCGCTGACACCTGGAACATCCGCTTCGATCCGGGCCAGGTTGACCAGGTGCTGGTCAATCTGGCGGTCAACGCCCGGGACGCCATGATGGAGGGGGGAACGCTGACCATCCGGTCGCGCAATGTCGCACTCACCACCGATGCCCCGGAACCTTCCGGCATGGTGCCGGAAGGGGAATATGTCAAACTCACGGTCAGCGACAGCGGCTGCGGCATGCCCCCCGAAACCGTGGCCCGGATTTTCGACCCCTTCTTTACCACCAAGGAGGTGGGCAAGGGCACCGGCCTGGGGCTGGCCACGGTCTACGGCATCCTCGAACAGAACGACAGCCACATCACCGTTGAATCCGAGGTGGGCCGGGGCAGCACGTTCCGCATCTTCATCCCCCGCCACCGGGGCTCACCGGGGGAGGCCGAACCCGGGGCCGCGGACCTGGATGCCACGGGGACGGAAACGATTCTCGTGGTGGAGGACCAGGACATGGTACGGGCGCTGGCCGAACGCGTCCTGCGCAGCCACGGCTACCAGGTGATCAGTGCCCGGGACGGCGGCGAGGCCCTGATCAAGGCGGAAGCACACGACAACGGCATCGACCTCGTGCTCACCGACATGGTGATGCCCAAAATGAGCGGCAAGGACCTCGTGGACCGGCTCGCCCGCCTCGAACGGGGCATCAGGGTTCTCTACATGTCCGGCTACACCGATGACGCCATCGCCCGGCACGGTATCTTCGAGGGTGGTGACCACTTCATCCGCAAGCCGTTCTCCCCTGGAGACCTGGTACGACAGGTGCGCCGGATCCTCGACAGCTGAACCTCGCTCCCTTTGCCAAAACCACGCCGCTCCTGTATCCTTGCCGCCAGTATGTACCCGGCAACGGAAGCCCGCGACACCGGCCGGACCGACCCGCATTCCAGCACCACCTCATGGGAGATCGAGCATGAACCGGAAATCCGCCCGCCTGCAGACCGTTGCCACGTGCTTCCCGGCACTGTTGCTGCCACTGGTTTTGACCCTGGCTGCCGGCATCCCGGCAGCGGCGGGTTCGGACCTGCTGCTCTTCGAGGATTTTGACGGCTCCTGGGTCGCCGACCCCGACGGCGGCCCGTACACCGTTCCCGACGGCTGGGACATTGACGGCATCTGCACGGCATCGCAGGACGGATTTCCCGGGATGACCCACTACTGGGCCCGCTACGATGATTCCCTGCAGCCGCTTCCCTGGTCGGCGCCCCATGCCGCAGGCACCTGGTGGAGCGACGGCACGGGCGGCGACCCGGTCTCCGGCGCCCAGGACGAGTGGCTCATCGCCCCCGAGATCGATGCCACGGGAACGGCGAACCTGTATCTCACCTTCCGCTCCTGCTACACCATGGCCAGTTACGGGGCGGCGGACACGGCCCACGATTACATCGAGGTCTCCACCGACGGCGGCTCGAACTGGGAGATCGCCGGAGACCTGTGCCATGACCAGGGCCACTATTTCGCCGGGGCGACCGGCGGGCCCGGGGGCACCGGCTGGAACTGGAACGAATACCCGGTGGTGGTGGACCTCGGCGCCTGGGACGGCAGCCCCTCCCTGACCATCGCCTTCCACTACGAAACCGACGGCATGGCGCCGCACGGCATCTGGTCGGTGGACGACGTGCAGTTGAGCCAGGGCCGATCGCTGCTGCTCTGCGGTCCCGGCGAGGGGCCGGACAACGTCAGTGACGTCCACGGCTACCTGCCGGCCACCCTCGAGCAGGCGATCTCCTTCGACGCCTACGGCGTGGAGAAGTTCGGGGTCAACGTGGCCGCCGGCTCGCTCAACGGCAGCGGTGACCAGATCATCACCGGTGCCGGGCCGGGCGCGGTGTTCGGGCCCCACGTCCGGGGGTTCGACGGTGACGGCGCCCCGCTTCCCGGGGTGAGCTTCCTGGCCTACGGCACCAACCGCTTCGGGGTCAACGTGACCGCCGGCGACATCGACGGCGACGGCTACGACGAGATCGTCACCGGCGCCGGGCCGGGCGCGGTCTTCGGGCCCCACGTCCGGGGGTGGCAGGTGGACGGCGGCATGTCGGTGAGCGCGATGAACGACGTGAGCTACTTCGCCTACGGCACCCCCAAGTGGGGGGTCAACGTCTCCTGCGGCGACATCGACGGTGACGGCTACGACGAGATCGTCACCGCCCCGGGGCCCGGGGCGGTGTACGGCCCGCACATCCGCGGCTGGAACTACGACGGCAACGCCATCACCCCCATCTCGGCGATCAGCTATTTCGCCTACGGCACGCTGAAGTACGGGGCGAACATCAGTTGCGGCGACATCGACGGCGACGGCATGGCCGAGCTGCTCACCGGCGCCGGGCCCGGTGCGGTGTTCGGGCCCCACGTGCGCGGCTGGAACTTCGACGGCACGGAGTTGGCGGCCATCCCCGCGATCAGCTTTTTCGCTTTCGACTACGACCAGTTTGGCGTAAACGTGGGCGCGGCCGACCTCGACCTCGACGGTTCGGCGGAGATCCTCGCCGGCGCCGGCCCGGGCGAAACTTATGGCGCCCTGGTCCGTGTCTACAGCTACGACGGCACCCTGAACCTGGTCAGCGACTTCGAGGCTTTTGCCGACGAGACGATCACTCACGGCGTGAACGTCACGGGCGGATTGTTCTGAGCGCGGAACCTCGGCTGAGACCCGATCGCGGAGTGGCCGGCTCCTTTTCCGTCATCGCGAGGAGTCGGCGTAGCCGACGACGTGGCGATCTCCCAAACGACAGTCAACATGCCTCTCAGGAGATTGCCACGGCCCTCACCTTCGGTGAGTGCCTCGCAATGACGGGTGGAGATGACATCGTGCGGAGGAACCTGTTCCTTCCACATACTTCCGCGGCCCCCGCGGTCGGGGGCTCTCAATGACGGGACAATACGGAAATACGGCTTCACCTCCTCCAGGGAGGTGAAGCCGTATTGTTGTACCGCCGGGCCGCTCAGTCGAGGTTGAACATGTGGTTCCGGGGCCGGTGGAGCGGCTCGAACACCGGCTCGTAGAGCACACGCAGCCGCATGTAGTCGGTGAAGATGGGATTGTTCCCCGACTGACCGTAGATGAGGAAGGTGACCTCTCCGTCCCCGGTGATGTAGCGGTCGAGGTCATCGGTCACCGTGGCGGTGATCACCCGGTCGCCGTTCTCCATGGACCCGTTGTTGAGGAAGTTATTCTCGCCGAACGCCCCGGCGCCGTCGGCCCAGTCGCCGTGCTCCTCGTCCCAGACGTAGATCTCGTAGTGGATCGCCCGGTCAACGTAGCCCTCAAAGTGGAACTCCAGCGAGCGCACCAGCGCGGCGCTCTCCTCGACGGTGAAGATGGCGATCATCGTCGCCTCGTTGCCACCGCCCGGGTTGGGGTTGCGATAGCGGTTTTCGTCGGCGTCCCCCCCCTCGGCGTCGGAGAAGGCCAGCCGGGCGTAGGCGCCGGCCTGCAGCTCGTCGATCGGCGTGCTGCAGTCATCCGGCATCCGGGTACCCGCCAGGTCCTCGATCCAGCTGTCGGTGAAGTTGCCGAAAGCCCACTTGTCCACACCGGCGCCATGGGCGAAATCGTAGTCGTGCACCTGCAGGCGCTCGGTGCTGAACGAGGCGTCGCTGGCGTCCTCGACACTGTTGGCGTCCCCGTCGTGCGCCACCACCTTCACCCGGCAGTCGGTGGATTCGGTGCGCGGCGGCAGCCAGCCCTCGTACACCCCGTCGTGGGGCTCGCCGGAGGCAATGAGGTAAGGCCAGGTCGCCCCGCCGTCCAGTGAATAGTAGAGATCGATGGCGGTCACGGCCTGGTCGTCCTCAGCGGCCCAGCGGATGGCCCGGGAGTGGCCGTTGACCGATTCGTCAGAGCTGAACCTGGCGGCCACCACTTCTCCGCCGTCTGGTTCGATGACCTTCACCACCGGCTCGGGGTCGACGTGGCCCGGCACCTGCATGCAGATACAGTGCAGCGCCCCGGAGGCCCAGATGATCGACGTGCAGTCGATGGGGACGATCTCCTTGCCCGGCGCCGCCGCCTGGTAGGCGGCGATGGCGATGGCATCGTTGTCCGCGTGCTCGCCCCCGTAGACCGGGATGACGATCTTGTCGTTCAGCGGGAAGCCATTGGTGTAGGTGATGTGCGTGCCGCCGGTGCCGCTGGCCCCGTCGTTCATCCCCGGCGTACGATGCACGGTGAAGCCGAGGTTTTCCATGTAGGTCGCGGCATTCTCGGTGATCACGTAGGGTTCGTACCCCGGCGTGACCTCCTCGTATTCGCCGATGATCACCTGGTCGTCGTCGACGATGCACATCCACATGTCGATGTGACCCGTGCCGTCGACGTTGAAGGGGAACGCGGGAAAGATGTGCAGCGTGCTCACGCCCTGGTAGTCGAGAAAGAGCTGGGCGATTTCGGTCTCCGAGTACTCGGAATTGTCGTTGAGCGTGATGTCCGTGATGTAGCCATGCCCGTTGTCGGTGCAGAGGAAGTTGCCGCCGGCGTAGTCGAGAGGGGTGTCGTAGAGCGGCATATCCAACGTTTCGGCAATGATCACCGGGGTGGCATCGTCCCGGGGGCGCTGGGAAAAGTAGAGGCTGTTCACCACCGCACGGGTGCCGTCGTGCCACACGAAGTGGGGGCCATAGTCACGCATCCAGATCGCGTCATTGGCGTACTGGATGAACGCCACCTGGCCCATCTCCAACCCGGCGGCGGTGAAGCTGTCGCTCACCGTCTGCTGGTGCGTCTCGTTGGCCACGAGAACATAGGCCTTGGTACCGTTGGCCGAATCGGCCGCGGCCCGGGCCATCTCCGTGCTGACGAAATCCCAGTAGCCGTCATAGCGCAGCAACAGCCCGCTGCAGGGGGTGTACTCGGCCGGCGGCTTGATGAACCCCGTGCCCGGGGCGCCGCCCTCGGCGGTGGGCGGTGTGATGGCAAAGGGCGTCAGGTCCGCCGATGCCGGGTTCCAGGGCCGGGTCTTGCCCTCCGGAACGTGGAGCAGCGGAAGGTCCTCAGAGGGCGCCGGCGGCAGGATCTGCCCGGCCGGACAGGGGATGCCGAACACGGTCCAGCAGGTGATGAAGAGCAGCGTGAGAACGGTTCTTGTCATTGTTGGTCGCCTTATCCAGAAGGTGCACGCGGATGGTGAATGGAAAATCGGCGCGGGCGGTACGACACCGAAAGCATGGATCATGATACTGGAGATGCCCCGGTTTGGCAACGAAGCGGGCCCGGCTCCGGGCCGGCGGACGCGGTTCGGAGCAGCTCCCGCGCCAGCCGCCGGCTCAGGGTTTCGGCCCCCCGCGGATTGAGGTGGCCGAAGTCGTGGAAATCCCGGCCCGTCAACCCGAGACGGCCGTCATCAAGATCGATAAACGGCACCCCGCTCCGTGCTGCGGTTTCGTTGATATGGGCCAGGAACCGCTCACGCGCCCCTTCCCCGTAAAGCGCCTGCCGGTACTCCGCGGCGACCGGAGCGGTGAAGAGCACCAGCGGGATGCCCAGTTCCCCGGTCATGCGCAGGACCTCATCGAGGCCCCGGGCCGGTTCGCCCCCGATAGAGTAGTCCCGCATGTAGCGCCGGCGCCCGCGGTCACGTGTCCCGGCGAGCAGCCGTTGCCGCTCAGGCTGCGGCATCTCGTCCAGCCGTCGGGCGCCGGGCTCGTCCGCGGTGAGGTAACGGAAACCGCGGCAGCGACGGATGCGGTCCAGCTGGCCCTGCTGCCCGTCACTGAACAGAACACTCCAGCCCCGGAGGTAGAGACAGGTCAGCCCCCGGAACAACCCCCGCCCCGCGGCCCGCCAGTGGCCGGCCGTGCGCATCCGCGGTGCCAGGCGCACCAGTTCCGCCGGTGACGCATAGAACCGCAGCACATCGGTGAGCCCCCCGTGGTTGGCGTTGAGCGTGATCGGCGACACTTCCAGCAGCACCATCCGCGGGCGTCGTCCGGCGGCGAGCAGGTCGGCCAGCAGGATGCGTTGGGCATGGAGGCTCATTCCCCGCTGCCCCAGGCCGAACACGGTCACCGGCCCTGTCCCGCCGGCGGCCAGTTCCGCCGCCAGCGACCGGGCAAGAACCGCCCGGTTGACCTTGGACGTGCCGAGGACGAGGACATCGGGGTCGATCTCGTCCCGCAGCAGGACGTGGACCTTCAGTGCCTGGTTGTTGACCAGCGGTTGCCAGTAGGCCAGACCGCCCAGGCGGGCGGCGCTGTCCGCCAACAGCACGACGGCGAGGAACCCCGCGAAACGAAGCAGCCACCGGAGATGTGATCGACACGCCATTCCTGCCTCAGAACTGGAAATAGTAGTAGGGGGCTGCGGCGCCGGACACGGAGGCCAGCAGGCCGATGACCAGGGCGGCCACGGCCCCCTGGAGCAGCGGCGGCATGGCGACGAAAATCCGCTCGGCCCCCTCCTTCCACCGCTCGGGGGCGAAGTGGAGCAGGGCGGCGAGCAGCAGCAGCGGCAGCACGTCGACGCCCCATCGCGGCCCGGCCATGGTCAACGGCGCCGCCACCAGATCCCGCACGGCCTGGAGGTCCGGCGCCCGGAAGAGCAGCGCCGCCCCGGCCGTGAGGTTGAAGACCAGCAGCACCCGGGCCACCACCCCCATCGCCGACGGGGACGCCGGGCCCGGGCCGAACAGGCGGCGGCGGATGCGGGCGAGGCACATCAGCACGCCGTAGTAAAGGCCCCAGAGGATGAAGGTCCACTGCGCCCCGTGCCACAGGCCCACCAGCCCCATCACCAGCAGCAGGTTGACCTGGGTCCGGGCCTCCCCCAGGCGTGTCCCGCCCAGCGGGTAGAAAAGGTAGTCACGGAACCAGCTGCCGAGGGTGATATGCCAGCGCTGCCAGTATTCACGGATGCTCTGCGCCTTGTACGGCGACCGGAAATTGATCGGCAGCTCGTAGCCCAGCAGCCGGCCGCAGCCCACGGCGATGTCGGAATATCCTGAGAAATCGTTGTAGATCTGGAACTTGAAAGCGTAGATCGCCAGCAGGCCCCAGATGAACCCATGGCCCGCCGGCGCGGCAAACACCGGGTCCACCAGCAGACGCCCCAGCAGGTCGGCGATGACCACCTTCTTGGCCAGCCCCTTGAGCACGAGGTAGAGCCCGGACGAGGTCCGCCGCTCGTCGGGCCCGGGCCAGCGGTCGAGCTGGGGCAGGAACTGGCTGGCCCGCACGATGGGCCCGGCCACCAGCTGGGGAAAAAAGGAGACGAAAAGAGCGAACTCGATGAAGCTTCGCCGCGGTTCCAGCCGGCCGCGGTAGATGTCGATGGTGTAGCTCATCGACTGGAAGGTATAGAACGAGATGCCCACCGGCAGCAGCAGGTGCAGCATGGGCAGGGACGTGTGCAGGCCCACCGTGTCGAGAAGCGCGGCCAGGTTTTCGACGAAGAACCCGTAGTACTTGAACAGGCCCAGCACGCCGAGGTTCACGGTGATGCTCGCGCCCAGCAGCACCCGTCGCCGCCGCTGGTCCGTGCTGCGGTGGATCGCACCGCCGATGACGTAGTCCACCAGCGTGGAGAAGAGGATCAGGCCCAGGTAGCGCATGTTCCAGGCGGCGTAGAAAAGGGCCGATGCCGCCAGCAGCATCAGGTGCCGCGCCCGGCGGTTCCCGGAGAGCAGGCTGGAAAGGGCCAGCACCGCAAGAAGAAAAAGGCCGAACTGTGCTGAGTGGAAAAGCATGGCCTGCCACGGGGACGCGTGAGTTGATTATTGCGGGGGGATTATACACAAAGGGGGAAGATTCGGGGAACGGCAGGACGATCAGTCGGCGGCGACAGGCGATGTGCGCCGGCGGGCCCACTTGCCGAGCAGCGACTTGAGGTTTTCGGCAGTGATCGGCTTGGTGATCGTGTCGTTCATCCGGCTGTTCAGGCACTCGCTGAGGTGGGCCGGGTCGCCGTGGCCGGTGACCGCGATGATCGGCAGGTGCTCCTCGTCCAGGCCCAGCTCCCGGATGGCCAGCGTGGTCTCCTTCCCGTTCATTTCCGCCATTTCCACATCCATGAGCACCAGGTCGTATTCCGAATGCTGCACGGCCTCGAGGGCCTCCCGGCCGTCGGCACAGAAATCGGCCGAGTGGCCGAATCGACGGAGCAGCTCGGCGAAGAGCTTGCGGATGATCGGTTCATCGTCCACCACGAGCACGTTGCACGAGCCCACGCCGCCGCCCGCCGCCGGCAGCAGGAAACCGAACCGCGCACCCGGGCCGTCTTCGCGGTTCTCGGCCCAGATCTTGCCGCCGTGCTGGTCGACGATCTTCCGCGCGATGGAGAGCCCCAGCCCGTGGCTCTCCTCGCCGCCGGTGGGCTTGGCCGAGAGCTGGGCGAACTCGCCGAAAACGTTCTCCAGGTCCGTCCTGGTCAACCCCGGGCCCTGGTCGAGCACCGCCGCACCCACCATTCCTTCCTCGGCAAGCATCTGGATCACGATCTCCGAGTCGGCCGGTGCGTATTTGACGGCGTTGGAGATCAGGTTGTCGTAAACCTGGCGGATGCGCACCGAATCGGCATCCACCGCCATCTCATCGTCGATCTTCCTGATCGTGAGCACCTGGCCCTTGCGGATCGCCGTGCCGCTCTGGATCTCGAGGGAATCCCGCAGCAGGTCGAGAAGATCCACGGTGGTGGTGCGCAGTTTTTCGCGCCCCATCTTCGACGAGGTCTCGTTGAGCAGGCTCTCCAGCAGGTCGATGAGCCGCTTGCTCTCGTCACGGATCATGCCCGCCCGGTACCCGGCTTCCGAGTCGGACCCGGCGATCTGCTCGGCGAGCAGGTCGGAGAAGCCGTAAATGCCGTTGAGACCGGAGCGGACGTCGTGGGCCGCCACGCCGAGGACCCGCTTGGTCTCCTCGTTGGCCTGGCGCAGCCCGGTGTTGATCCACTCCATCTCCTCGCGCCGGGCCTGCAGTTCGGCCACCAGCTCCGCGGAACGGGCGTTGGCCCGGGCCAGGTTGCCGTTGGAGCGCCCCAGCAGGTCGTTCTTCGCCTCCACCTCGGCCACCAGCTCGGCCGAGCGGACATTGGCCTGGGCCAGGTTGTCGTTGGATCTGGCGAGCAGCTCGTTCTTCTCTTCGAGCTCGGCCAGCAGTTCGGCGGAGCGGGCGTTGGCCCGCGCCAGGTCCCCGTTCGCCGCCGCCACCTCGTCGTGCTTCGATTCCAGCTCGGCGAGCAGCTCGGCGGCCTCGGCGTTGGCCCGGGCCAGGCGCTCTTCCACCGTCTCCTCACGGTCCGTTTCGATGTGTTCTTCCGTGGGCATGTGACCTCGCGGATCAACGGTCAGAACGTCACCACCGTGCAGTTCTGGCTGGCCTCCGCCACCACGGTGGCCAGGCCGGCCAGCTCGGCCCCGTCGATCAGGGACCCGGGGCCGCCCTCACCGGGCATGACGCAGTAGTATTCGGTACAGGGGGCGCAGACGAGGAGTTTCCCCCCGAGGGAGAAGAACGTCTCGATGTAGTTGGACAGTTCCTCGAACCCGGCCACCTTCACCCCCTCGGCGGCCTTGCGCATGGCCCAGACCGTCCCGTCCATGGTGAGGTAGAGCGTGGTCTTCTTTCCCAGGGCCAGCGCCGAGCAGGCCCAGGAAAAGGCCAGCGTGGCCCTGGTGCCCCGGTCCTGCTTGCCGGTGGTGAGCACGATCATCGTTTCGGTATCATTCGTCATACGCCTTCCCCCGCTAGATGAACAGGACCACCTTGCCCTTGAGGGCATTGGTCAGAAACGTCGCCACACCACAGGCGTCGATGTTGTCGTCGCCGATCAGTTCCCCGCAGTCGATGCCGAGGATGTCGGAGGACATTTCGCAGAGATGGAGGTGTGCGCCAAGCTCCTGCGCCTGGTCCACCAGTTCGCCGAGCCGCTCGATGCCGCACTGCTTCATGCGGTGGCCGATGAACAGCTTGCCCAGTCCGCCCCAGTGCATCCGCGACAGCGGCGCCGCATCCGGCCCGGAGGGCAGCATCCAGCCGATCATCCGTTCCATCAGACCCTTGTTGCGGCCGCTCTTCGAACCGTTTTGCCGCAGTGCCGCCGAGGCCCAGAAGGTGAAGAACATGTGCACCTCCTGACCCATGGCCAGGGCGCCGTTGGCCACGACAAAGGCGGCGAAGAGCCGGTCCCATTCGCCGCTGAAGCAGACCAGGGAGACCGAGTCCTCCCGCTGGTCGCGTCCATCCCGGGCAGCGAGCTCCTCCACCTGCTCGCGGAGCCGCTCCACTTCGGCGGCGAGTGCGTCCGGGGGCATCGGGACCTGATCGTCCCGGTCCTCGGCCAGCAGGTCGACGCTCATGGCTGGTCCTCCGGCATTTCCACCACCGCGGTGATGACCTTGCCCTCGCGGCTCAGGTCCACCAGACTGCTGCCGGTGGTCTCGCACCAGGCTTTCACGTCGCTCTCGAAAGCCAGATCATCGGCGATGATCTCGATCCTGGCTCCCCCGGCAACCTGGCGGCGCGCCTTGGCCAGCTCGACGATCGGACGTGGGCACTTCATGCCCCTCGCGTCGATCACGGGTCGGTTGGACGTTGACATGGGCCCTCCTCCGAACGGGTGACGATATTCCCCGGTCCCGGGGGATTTTCCACAACCGGGACAACCGCCGGCGACCGGTACGGCAGCCGGCAGCGCTGGTCACACCCATGTCATCGACACGATAAGGAAAAAGGTGAAGCGGAAAGTGGAGGGCGGCCAGCCAGGGAAATAATTCCCCCTTCGGGGCAAGCGGGCGGCTCAGTTCGATTTTTTCTGCGCCAGGGCCTCTCGCTTCCTGCGGGTGATCGTCTGCAGCAGCTGGTATTCGTCCCGCAAACGGCGGGCCCGGCCCAGGTCGGTCATGATCTGCTCGGCGGAGTAGCTTTCCAGCTCACAGACCGGCAGGTCACCGGAGGCGAAGTCCTCCCAGTTGTCGGTGAGCATACGCAGGCCCAGCGCCTCGCGGTTCTCGTAGATCTGGGTGCCGGGATAGGGATAGAAGATGGAGATGTCGAGACCGTCGTGCAGGTCCTGCTCCCACAGGGTGCGCATGGCCTTGAGGGAGACCTCGAACTCGGCGGGGTCCTCGCCGGGGTGGCCGATGATCCAGAGGGTGTGTACGCCGAACCCGTAGTCGCGGGCCATGCGGCAGGCCTCGAGGGCCTTGTCCCAGGAAGTGCGCTTGTTCATCATTTTCAGCACCTTCGGCGAGGCGCTCTCGATGCCGAAAGAAACCGACTTGATCTTGCCTGTGGAACGCAGTTCCTCGAACAGCTCGGGGTAGACGTGGTCGGTGCGCAGGTGCACGTACGTCTCGAGGTTCATCTCCAGGTCGCGCAGGCCGGCGCAGATCTCGGTGCAATACTGCTTGCGGGAGTTGAACAGGCTGTCTTGGAAGGCCACCACCTGGTCCTCGTAGTTTTCGGAGATGAAACGCAGCTCGGCCAGAATGTCTTCCACCCGGCGACCGCGGGTCTTCTTGCCCCAGAAAACCGCCTCGGCACAGAAGTGGCAGTTGAAGGGGCAGCCGCGGGTGAAGACCATCGGGATCCAGGAGCGGTTGACGAAGTCGTGGGGCAGCATGGTGTAGTCGGGCACCGGCAGCTCGCTGAGGTCGCCGAAGGGCCGCGGCGGGTTCTGCACGGCGTCCCCACCGGCATCGCGCCAGGTGATGCCGGCAATACCCGAGAAATCCCGCGAGCCGTCGAGCGCGGTCATCACCTCGCTCATCGTCCACTCGCCCTCCTGGCGCACCACCAGGTCCACCGCCGGGCCATCGACCAGCGTCTGCCGGTCGTAGAAGCTGACGTGCGGCCCGCCCACCGAGGTGACCACGTCGGGGTCCACGCTTTTCACGTGCGCCATCACCTCCAGGGCCATGGGATACTCGGCGGAGAAGACGGTGGCCCCCACCAGCTGCGGCTGGTGCTGCTCCATCAGCTTCGTCACCGCCTTGCGCACCGCCGCCATCAGCACATCGCGGTCCGGCCCCAGCGGGACCTCGTATTCCTCGAGCACGGTGAAGTCCAGCGGCACCACCTCGCACTGGTGGCCCTGGCGCCTGAGCCAGGTGGCCACGGACAACGGCCCCTGGGGGATACAGAAGCGCCCCCGCTGGACGCCGAACAGCGGCATTTGCAGTAACAGGGCCCTGGCCACGTCGATACCTCCGGTAACGTGAAACACCCCGGCACACCACTGCCGGGGTGAGAAGGATCGATTATATCACGAGATCGCCACGGTGCAGGAGGCAGACGGTACGGCAACAACGGAAGGGACACGTATCAACGGTAGGATGCAGCCCAGCGGTCGAGGATGTCGAGGTAGGGCCTGATGCTCGTTCCGCGGTGGAACTCCTTCGAGCCGTGCGGGTCCATGCCCACCTGACCGAAGATCACGGCGCAGCCCTCGTTGCGGGCCGCCAGTTCCCGGTCGGCCGCATGCTGCCAGGCCACCATGTTGCCGCCGTCGTTGCCGTGCAGCTTGACGAAGTCCGGCGAGGGTTCCCCCACCACCCCCTCGTAGGCCTCGAGCAGGCGAACGAGGTCGGGTTGGTCCGCCGGGCAGCGCCATGGCGGCACGTATTTGACGAGCTCGAGGGATTCGCCCTCCCCCAGCTCCGCCCGGAGCTGGTCGAGATGCCGTTTCATCGCCTCGTGATGGTCGAGCAGCTCCCGCATGTCGATATCGACGGCAGTGGCCGATTCCAGCCGCACGGCCGAACCCTGGCGGACGGTGACCTGGATGTCCACTTCATCTATTCCCGCAGACCATGCTCGTGCCTCGTCCAGGCCCACCCCGGAGAGGACCAGCTGCAGCGCCCCCGCCCCGTCCCAGGTATTGAAGTTCCCCTCCTCGCCGATGCGCAACCCGGCCAGGTGGACCCGCTCCCGGCCGAAGACACTGCCGGCCGCGGCCGCCAGCCCGGCCAGGCGCTCCAGCAGGGAGGAAATGGTCGCGTCCGCCGACGCGGAGTGGAAGGTGCGCCCGCCCTCGCGCATGGCCCGGACGGTGACGGCGTTTTCCAGGTGCTCGACACCGGGCACCCCGGCCACCGAGGCGAAGGGGACGATGAAACCGCTGCGCATGCCGGGCTGACGGCGGGCACGGTCCGACCCGGCGGTCCGGAGGTTCAGCTCCGCCAGCATGCCCCGCCAGCGTTTCACCACCATGGCGACACGCTCCAGCGCCTGCAGGCCCGGTGCCCCGCTGCCGGCGAACCGATACCAGTGCCAGGACCGGTTTTCCGTACAGACCGGCCCGACGGCCAGGTCCGTCCCCATCCACTCCAGCTCGCCGGTCCGCGCCCCCACCAGGCCGAAGCGGACCGTCAGCCCGTAGTCCCGCTGCAGCAGTTCCAGCACCGAGCGGACATGGTGCGGCCGGTGGCTACCGTTTTCCTCGCAGGTGGAGAGCAGCAGGACAAAGGGCGGCTTCGGCCCGGACTGCTGCTGCAGCCGGGCCATCCAGACCAGCCAGGTGGCCACCACGGTCTTCATGTCCGCGGCGCCCCGGGCATAGAGATCGACTCCGCGGAGCAACGGTGAAAACTGCCCCCCATGCTTTGACGGCGCCACGTCGAGGTGGCCGATGAGCGCCACCGCCTCGTCGAACCCGGCGGCGGCAAGGTCGTGTTCACGGAAGGTGACGATGACGAAGGGGAAGGGATGGTCCGGGTCGGGCTCGAGGTGGAGCACCCGCAGCCCACGGCTCTCGGCAAACTCCCGGACCAGGCGGCAGGTCTGGTTCAGCCGGCGGAAGGCCGACTGGTCGGCGGGCACCGAAACGCCCTGGATGGCGCACATCCGCGCCGACAGGTCGAGGACCTCGCCCGAGTCCCGGTCGAACCGCTCCTCCAGCGCCCGTTGAAACGCCGTACCGCCGAACCTGACAACCGCATCACCGGTCATCTCATCCGTTCTCCCTTAGAGGAATAGAGCATCGCGGGCCGTGCTTTCGACAAGTCTACAACAATGACGTGACACGCGGCCACCCTCTTCCCGACTTTCGCTGCCGGGGCAGGCCTCGGTCGACCGGGCAGGGGCCATGGGATAGAATGATGGCCATCCGAGGAGCCGGCTGCCCCATGTCCGTAAAATCCGAGAGAACCGAACAACCGGAGCAACATGTCCCGGTGAGCAAGAAACTGGTGATCATCAATTCCACCAGTTCCATTGCGGCCCACCTGCTGAACATGGGCGTGTTGATCTGGCTTCAGCCCTTCCTGCTCTCCCGGGTCTCGATCGACGAGTACACGCTCTACCCGGTGGTCATGGCCCCGCTGGTCTTCATCCCCCTCATCAGCACTATCCTCACCGGCGGCCTGGGGCGCTTCGGAGTGGAGGCCTATGCCAGGGGGGATTCGGCACGGGTGACGGAAATCGCCTCCACCATTCTGCCCCTCCTCGCCGGAGCCGGCGCGGCGATCATGGCCGGCGGCGGCCTCTTCGCCTGGAAGGTGGACCGCATCCTCGATATCGCGCCGGGGCTGGTCTCCGACGCCCGGTGGATGTTCCTGCTGCTGGTGAGCGCCGCCTCGTTGAGGGTTCTGCTGGCCCCGATGGAAATCGGGCTGTTCATCCGCCAGAAGTTCGTGCTGCAAAATGTGATCAATCTCAGCATGCAGTTCTTCCGACTGTCGTTGCTCATGGCTCTGCTCTTCGGGGTGAGCCCGCGGGTGCTCTGGCTGGTGGTGGCCTCGGTCATCACCGAGAGCCTGGGGCTGATCATCACCGTGGCCCTCTCCCGACACTACGTGCCGGCCCTCCGCTTCCGAATCCGCGCTATCCGCTGGGGCTGCGCCCCGGAGCTCGTATCGTTCGGCGGCTGGACATTCGTCATGCAGGCGGCGGGGTCCCTGCGCAAGGGGGTCATCCCCATCGTCCTCAACAAGCTGTCCACCTCCCTCCAGGTCTCCTGCTACTACCTCGGCACCCTCGCCCTGGAGCAGGTGCAGTTCATGACCTTCCTCGCCACCCAGGCGCTGCTGCCGGCGATGGTGGCGATGCATGCCCGCGGAGACCGCCACGGCCTGGCCGACGTCTACCTCCGCGGCGGGCGTATCGGGCTCTGGTTCTCCACCTCGATCAGCGTTCCGCTGGTCATTTTCAGCCGCGAACTGTTCTCCATCTACGTCGGGCCCGGTTACCTCTCCGCCGCCCTGGTCACCGCCCTGCTCATGGCCGTGCTCCCGCTGCAGTTCGCCAACGTGATGCTCACCCGCCTGGCCATGGCCACGGGAGAGATGAAGCGCTACTCACTGCAGATGCTGATCAATCACGGGTTGGGCCTGATCATCTCCATTGCATTGATCTGGCGCTTCGACATGGGCGCCGTGGGCGGCGCCATCGGCTCCTGTTTCGCCATCGGGCTGATGCAGCCGGCGGTGATGTGGCGCATGGGCCGCCGGCTGGCCGGCGTGACTTTTGGCCAGTGGGTGCGGACCACGGTGGTCCCCGGCGTGATCCCGGCCCTGGCCGGGCTGCCCGGCTGGCTGGCGGTGTGGCTGCTCTTCCCCCAGCGGACCTGGTCGGAACTGATCCTGGGGGCCGTCCCCGGCGGTCTGCTCTTTTTCGCCGGGCTCTTTCTCTTCGGCCTCACGCCCCAGGACCGGGGTGATCTCCGAAACGTTCTCAGCCGTGTGGGCCTGGTCGCGCGGGCCTAGTCGCCCCCCGCCGGCAGCAGCCCGTGGGCGATGCGCACGAAGAGCACCGCCGCAAAACCCCAGGCAAAGGGAAGCCAGAGCGGGATATTGAGGAACGTGGGGCGGGCATACGTCCAGACCCCGAGATGCGTGGCAATGAGCTCGGTGGCCGGACCGAGAACGGCGCCCACGATGTAGACAGCCAGGTCGCCCTTCTCCCGCCAGAAGCAGCCACGGATGACGGTGAGCACGACAATGGCCAGCGTGGCCGCCAGGGTGCGCTCCCAGAGGAAGACCAGCAGCACCACGGCGATGGCGAAGATCAGCAGGTCCCGTGCCGCAGCCATGTGGTGGCGCTTCATCTACTTCTCCACGAGAAACGGGCCGATGGCCAGGGCGTCCATGCCGGTGCCGAAGAAGGTGCGCACCGCTTCGCGGGGCGTGGTGACGATGGGCTCGCCCTTGACGTTGAACGAGGTATTGAGGATCACCGGCACGCCGGTCAGTTTCTCGAACTCGCCGATCAATTTGTAATAGAGCGGGTTGGCCTCGCGGGTGACGGTGTGGACCCGGGCCGTGCCGTCCACGTGGGTCACCGCCGGGAGCTGTCCCCGCAGCCGTTCCGGCACGTCGAAGACGAGGATCATGTGCGGTGAGCGGCGGCATCCCTCGAACCACTCCCCCGCTTTCTCCTCGAGGGCGCTGGGGGCGAAGGGCCGGAACTCCTCCCGCCGTTTCACGCAGGCATTGACCGTGTCCTGCATCTCGGGCCGCCGGGGGTCGGCGATGATCGAACGATTTCCCAGGGCCCGCGGCCCGAATTCGGCCCCGCCCTGGAACCAGCCCACCACCCGACCCTGCTCGAGCCGTGAGGCCACCGTTGCCGGCAGGTCGTCCGGGCGGGTGAAGCCGATCTTGTTCCCGCGCAGCTCGTCCTCGATGGCCTGCTCGTCGAACGAAGGCCCGAGGTAGAGGTGCGGCAACTCGACCAGGGGCCGGCGGCGGCCCAGCACCACCCGGTCCACGTGCCAGGCCGCGCCGAGAGAGGTGCCGGCATCGTGGGGCGCCGGCATGGGGTAGATCTCGCGATAGCCGGCCTCGCGCAGCAGCCGGCCGTTCATCACGCAGTTGAGGCCCACGCCGCCCGAGATGACAAGACGCTCCTCGCCGGTCTCTTCCCGCAGCTCCACGGCCAGCTGCAGCACCGCCTCCTCCAGCGCCTTCTGCGCGCTGTGGGCGATGTCGGCGTGGCGCTGTTCGATCTCCTCGTCCTTGCCCCGTGCCGGCCCCAGGGCGCGAACCAGTTGATGGCCGAAAAAGCGCTTGCGGTTCGCGGTCTGGTGGTAGGCAAAGTAGCCGGTGTCCACCCGAAGCATGCCGCCGGGATCGACGCTGATCAGCTTGCGGAAGAAATCGAGGTGCTCGGGCTCCCCGTACGAGGCCAGGCCCATCACCTTGTATTCGTCACGGTCCGGCCGGAAGCCGAGGTAGTCGGTCACTGCACTGTAGAAAAACCCCGGCGAGTGGGGAAAGCGCATGCGGCGCAGAATGCGATAGCCATCCGGATCGTAGGTCCCGGCGGTGCCGGTGTCCCGCTCCCCCACCCCGTCGAGGGTCAACACCGCTGCCGATTCGAAGCCTGAAGCAAAGAAGCCGGCGGCGGCGTGGGCCGGATGGTGCTCGACGAAGTGGAAGGTGGTGCCCTCCATCTCGCTGCCCAGCAGTTCGCGCACCCGGGAGGGGATGGAGCGCATCCTGGCCCCGGCCCGGAGCTGGCTGCCCCAGAAACCGAGCCCGGTGAGCCCGGAAACGGCGAGGTGCCGCGGCCAGTAGGTCAGGTTCTCGCGGAAGACCAGTCCGGGGAGCATGTAGAAGGCCACGTGGTCCAGTTGCTCCGCACCGATCCCGGCGGCATCGAGGCAATGGCGGATGGCCCGGCCGGGGAAGCGGCCGTCGTGCTTGACCCGGGAAAGGCGCTCCTCCTCCACCGCGGCCACCGGCACGCCATCCACCAGCAGCGCCGCCGAAGCGTCATGCTTGAAGCAATTGATACCGAGAATCGTAGTCACGTGGCTCACTCTCCGGCCGGCGGGCCCCAGATCAGCTGGAGCGCCTTTTTCGATCGGGCCCGCTTCTCCGCCCCCCAGGGCAGGGAGACCATGCGGGCGATCCAGATCAGGCTGATGCCCGCCCGGAACAGCGGCATGGACAACGGGCCGCCGTGCTTGCGCAGAAACCGCAGTTTGCCCGGAATGTAGCGCAGGATCAAGTCCTGGTGCCCGCCTGCCGGTCCGGCGGCCAGCCCCCCGCCCACGTGAATCGCCTCGGCCCCGGGGATGAGGCGCAGTTCCCAGCCCCGGTCTCGAAAGCGGCGGGCCAGGTCGGTCTCCTCGTGAAACGTGCCGAAGCCCTCATCGAAAAGGCCGGTCTGCTCCAGGGCCTCGCGGCGGATGAGCCAGACCGCACCCACGATCCAGTCCGCCGTCCGCTCCGAGCGGTGCGGGTCGAAGACCGCCACCCGCTTCGACCTGGCGCGCCCCTCCAGCAAGTGCTCCAGGGCCAGGTTCCAGGGCGTGGGATCGTCGCGCAGCGAGGGCTGCAGCGTGCCGTCCGGGTTGAGCAGCCGCGGGGCCGTCACCGCGGCTTTCGGATAGCGCTGCTGTCCCTCGATCAGCGCGGCCAGCGCTTCCGGCTCCATCTCGGCGTCGGGGTTGAAGAGCAGGGCGTCCCGCCCTTCATCCAGCGCCCGCGCCATCCCCTGGTTGGCCGCCGGAGCGTAGCCGACGTTGGCGTGGTTGGTCTCGTGGGAGAACCAGGGTTCGTCGCCATAACGTTCGATCAGCGCCTCCCGGCTGCCGTCATTCGATGCGTTGTCCACCAGGTGCACCGGCAATGGCACCAGGCGCCGGCAGCGCTCGAGGCTCTCCAACGCCCGGCGAACCAGGTCGCCACCATTCCAGTTGACCACGATGGACAGCGGCAGCGATGTAACCGGATATCCCACGCCTGCCTCTCGCCCGCCCGGCACGGGCCGGAGCGGCCCCTGGAGACCGGGCGGCGCGGCGTTATTGTAGGAGCCGCGCCGGACAAGCGTCAAGGCGAGGGGGCCAAACGGGAGTCGCCAGGTCATCTATCTCGAACAGGTCTTCGTACAGAACAAGGGCTTCCCGCCGTTCGCGTTCAGCCGGGCGGGAAGCCCGATGAAGATCACACTTCGGTGGGCAACGGTGCCAGACCTCAGACGGTCATGGCACCGGCCCCAGGGAAAGCCCCCGTCAAGGGGCGATACCGGTCACCGTGCAGGCGTCCGTCGCCGTATCACCGGCCGGCGGATAGGGCGGCTGGTTGTACGGTGCAGGCGTCACATCCTCGAGCTGCAGGGTAAAGGTGTTGTCGCCGATCACCGTGGCCAGGGCGGGGATGGTTACGTTCCAGTTGCTCTGGAAGCTGCTGCCGGCGGCCACGTTGGTGAACCCGGCCCGCCAGCTGGGGATCCAGGTGCCATTGGCCAGCTGGGCATCGATGTGCCCGGCCAGGCGACGGGTCTGCTCGGTGTAGAGGTTCTCCAGGGTGACCGACATCTGCGTACCGAAGGGCACCGTGCCGGAGGACGGGAGGCAGGTCAGCTCGGCCGCGACGGTCGAATCCTCCACCACGACATCGATGAACTGCCCGTAGATGTCATTGCTGGTGGGGTTGTTCCGGATATCGCGCCACACGACCAGGAAGCCGCCACTGTTGGGGTTTGCATGGACGAAGGGCCTGCTGAAGGTGGCGGTGGCGCACAGCGTCACCTTGTCTCCGAGCGGGGTGCCATCGGCCGCCAGCAGCTGGGCGAAGATCTGCGTCGGGTTGCCCATCGGGTCCTCGTACCAGGTGAGCAGGTAGACGTTGTTCACCGGGTCGAAGGCCAGGTGCGGGGCGACCTCGTTGGCCACCATCGGATCGCTGAGGTCGAAGGCATGCCCGATCAGCGTGCCGTCGGTGTCGACGAACTGCCCCTGGAGCTTGAGCATCCTGGTTTCGCCGAAGGCCACCAGGTAGCGTTCTTCATTGGGGTCGAAGGCAACGGTGGCGGCGGAATAGAAGGTGCGGAAGTGCCCCGGAGCGGTGATCTCGAAATAGGGTCCGTCCATCGTCCCATCGGCGTTGATGATCTGGCCCCTCAGGTTGTAGCAGGTCCAGGTCGGGTAGCCCTGGACGGCCCAGGTCGCCAGGTACTGGTTGTCGATGCTGTTGTAGGCCACCTCGCCGTTCGGGGCCGGATAGCTGAAGCTGATCCCGTAAGAGGTGTCGATTGGGATTTCCTGCTCGAGCACGACGTTCGCCTGGATGCGGCTGCCGAAGATACCGCCGGGTTCGGGGTCGTAGCCCCGGGCCGAAAGAAAGTACTCGTTGACCGTCGGGTTGTGCAGCACCGTCGATTCAAACCCCTTCCCGTCCCCGGACAGCTGGTACATCAGCCCCAGCGTCGTGAGGTCGGGGCCCAGCCGCTGTCCGGCCGTGGAGTTGAAATCCGGCCAGCCGCTCTGGGACCGCCAGGCCAACAGGTACTCGTCGTCAGTACTGTTGTAGGCAGCGGTGGGTCCCAGCTGGTAGGCGCCCGACATGTCAAGGATGACGGGACTGCCGAGGAGGGTGCCCGTTGCGGAGACGCGCTGCGCACCGATGGCCGTGGCGGACGCCACGGAACTCTCCTCCCAGACCACCAGGAACTCGTCGCTCTGCGTGTTGTAGGTCAGGGTGGGGGCCACCGCCGAGCAACCGCTCGCCGACGTCAGGTCGATGTTGCCGCCAGCCAGAACCAGTGACGCGGCCGGCGGCTCCGCACCGCAGTCCACGTCGCCGCAGGTCAGGCCGTCACCCATGTATGTGCCGTTCCTGCGGAGGACTTCGCTCTCGAACAGGCCATCCAGGCACCCGGGCTGGAGAAAACAGGCTGCCCCCGTGGCCGCTCCCGACGCAGCCGGGCCACTGAAGTTCGTGACCGTCAGACGGCCCTCACCACCCGTCCCGGAGGAGGAATCGACATAGAAGCCGATCGTCTGTCCCTCCAGGACCGGGACGCTGACGCTGCCGCTCTGGAAACTCTGCTGAACGACCTTGTAGACGGACCCGTCAACGATGTAGCCGGCCGAGTCATACCGGGGCGCGTCGAGACAGATGTAGGACCAGTCGAAGGAGAAGGTGCCGTCGCCCGGCGCCTTGATCGTATAGGTGGTAATCACCGGCCCTCCGATGTAGACATCGCAGCCCAGGAGCTCGAGGCTGCTGGTGGTTCCCGAAGCCGATCCGTCTCCACCGCTGTCCTCGAAGGTCCAGAGGCCATGGTCGTAGATGCCGCTGAAATCGGCCATGGCGGGGCCGGCCAGCAGCGCCAGCAGAAAGGTGCAGATAACCATCTTTTTCATGAAACACTTCTCCTTAAAGATCAGGCAACCCGAATTAGTGGTGCACAGGGTCTGAATTCATCCTCTCGTTTGGGGATCAGGAATAGATCTGGAGAGCAGTAGCAACCATCAGCGGGAATCTACTTCACCACCCCCCGTGGTAATGGTGAATATAGTGAGGTTCGGTTCGTTTGTCAAGTGCTATCTTCAGCCCCGGATCGCGGGCGCCTACCGGGTCGGGAAGTCGGAAAAATAGACAGTGTGGCTCGGGAAACCGGGAGCCCGGCGGGATACTGAATCGCACCGGTCGGAAGCTCGCCTCGGCATGAAGAGAACGTCGGTCGGCGAGGGATCGGCGAATGAGCGGGGAATGCTCTCGAGAACCTGAGCGTCACTCCGAGTCCGCCGCCAGCATTCGCTCCATCAGGTCTTCATTCTCTTTAATCCAGGCATCGTATTCCAGAGCCTGGTCCCAGAAAAATTCAAACAGCGTAACATAGCCGTCCACCGTTGTTTTCTGCTTGATCACCGTCTGAGACAACTCATTGCCGATGGACAAGGAAGACCTGTCAGTGAGCAGTAATGTTTTCTGGTCAAAAATGAACATCTTCAACGGCAGCTTCGGGGCAATGCGAAAAACAGCTCCGGCCTCGTGACTGTTCTTGAGAATTCTGAACATGGGCCACTCAGAATTTTCATTAATCTCGTAAATACCCCTGAACTTGACCCCTTTCTCCAGTAATTTCATGAATATCGCTTCTTGTTCCGACAGCAATTTGTCGTTTGATGCGGCGAAGGGAGGACGGGTGAAGGTCAGAAATTCGAACTCGATGGATCTCAGGAACTCCAGGTAGCGATTGTGAATGTTATCATTTCCGTGAATGACTTCTATATATTCGAACAATTCAGTGGATTGCCCGCTCTGCTTGAAATATTCACCTAAATCTTTCATCAACTCATTGAGCGTCTCGATTTTTGATTCCAATTGTGCAATGTTGCGTTTCAGCGCAATTTCGGGATTGACGGCATTGTAGATTCGCTTCTTGCCCTCTTTCCTGGCATTTATATAACCATTGCTGAGCAGGTAATTGGCCGTTTCCGAAATTTTGCTCAGCGGTATACCGGCAACTCTCTGTAATTCCGAAGGACCGGCTTCGCCACTTTTGAGCAGCGCCAGATAGACCTTCGCCTGCCGTTCACTCATCAGGTTGGAGATCAGTGTGTTGAGAATATCAGAGTCGGGCATTGATTGTACGTCCTATGGTCTCATCCTTGCCGTCATGTGAACAACCACGCTCAAAGAGCGCTGCTTCGGTATATGGCTCCCCCTCGCAGAACTTCAATATTTTTTATTGTATGATAAAGAAACACTTCCGGTCAATGTCGGCAGCCGTGACAACACCCGGCGGTTCTCCGCGCGAGGTCCCCCAGTTCACCATCCAGCAGGACGTTTTCGAGCACCGCCCGCTCTCGCTCCGAGAGACGGCTCCGCCGGTCGAGCACGTCCATCGACTGGCTTTGCCCGTCCATCAGGGTGCCGTCAAAGGAGCTCCCTCCGCCGGTGTCGGCCACCCCGGCAAACGCCTCCCCGGAGGCGGCCAGGCCCAACGCCTCGCCGAGGGAGGTCCTGTAGTCCTCGCTGGAGAACCAGGCGTTGAAGGAGACGGACACCCTGTTCCCCAGTTGATTCGTCAACCCGAGAAACTCCCGTGCGTGGCTCTTCCACAATTCGATCACCCGGCCCATGGCCGCACCGTTTTCTCTCGGATACGCCGGGTGGTCCAGGAGAAAGGCCTTGCGGATGCGGCTGGCGAACAGGTTGACGGGGTCGCGGAGGATGAGCACGTTCGTTACGTCCCGCGGCAGATCGAGGAAGGGCCGGACCGACAATTGGTGGTCTTCCAGGCTAACCATGAGGGCATGATTCCGGCGGACGAACCTCGCGAGCCGGCCCGTGAAAGGGATTCGCCCGAAGGTGAGTTGCCGGCGAAGCCACTTCTCGAAGTCCTGAGGTGGGGGCATGGACGCCTCGCCCTCGAGGATGGGCGCAACGGGGATAATGTTGTTGAAGAAAATGAAATGGCCATGGGCCCTCAGCCAGTTGATGATCGCGTGATTGCCGCTGCGCTTCATCCCGTGGACGATGAACACCTTCCTCATCGGCGCCCTCCGCTGACCAGACGATGCACGAGCCGGGATCGCGGCGGCGACGCAGGCCGAAATTCCATGTCGAGTTCCGCCACGGCGATCCCCATTTCGCCCGCAATGGTGTAGAACAACCAGCTACGTCCGCCCTCCTCGTAGACATATGGATCCCGCAGTTGATTCACCTCGGTCGCCTTGCCGTAGCGGGACGGCCTGTTCGGATAGGCAATTCCCTCGTAGCCGGCCTCCGGCCTCAGGACCTCGATGGCCTTCGAGGGTTTCCAGGCTTGCCACGGTGGGCGCAGATCAACCGTGGCGGCGACGATCCGTTCCGGGGCATCACCCTTGCGAGAATAAAAAACCAGCAGATGGTGCCCCCGGACGATCACGGCGCAGTGACGTACACGGCGCAGGAACCGGCCACGGCTCTCGAAACCGGTCAACCCGTCCGCGGAACGGTAGAGTTCACCCCACCCCGTGTTGCCGTCCTTGGCCAGGGCATACCAGGCGCCTTTCCAGGACCAGGCACGAAAGTAGAACTGGCCGAGGATCTCGTCGGACGGCTCGAAACGGAGCCCGTCCGACGATAGGCCCACACCGCTCCACTGGCCCTCCCGGTCCGCGGCCAGGCCGTGGAAATACATGCGAATCATCCGGCGCTCTTCATCGACGTGGACATCCGGCGAGGCGATATGGCCACGAAGAATGGATACATCCTCCAGCCGGAGCGTGCCCGGCTCGTGAACGGTCCAGGGCCCGCCGGGAGAATCGGCGTGGGCCATACGGATATACGACCCGCCATGGTGTGCGAAATACATGTAATATGACCCGAGTGGGTTCTCGACCCAGGCGGGGACCCGGATCACGGAGGGACCATTGATGTTGTCCCCGAGGGTCCTCGAGGAATCGGCGGTGATCAGCGGGTTCTCCGGGTGACGACGAACGGAAACCCGTTCGATCCTGTTCTTCGACGTGCCGGCCAATATCTCCCGTAACAGGTTCAGCATGACGGCCCCCCGGGCGACCGGCCGTTGCACGAACAGCCGTCGCTCACCAACCGGGACGGGTCGGCGCTCAGCAGGTAGTCCACGTTGCTCCCCTTCACCGCCGGCCCCGGATGCGTCTTCCAGGACAGCTTGTAGAGCGGCGCCAGCCCCTCGTCGATGTGCCGTTTCACCGACTCCGTCAGTGGTTCCTTGAACCCCGTCGTCTGCAGGTAGTGGGGGCCATCGGCGCTGACCCGTTTGACCCGGTCCCATATCGCCCGGCACTCACGGTCCTTCCTCACGAGATCCGCGAACAGGTAGTGGAAGCAGTAATACGGGTAGACCTTCAGGAGTTTCACCACGGGGGACGAAAACCAGAACCGGGTAAGGTAGACGTTTCGACTCAGGACACGGTCCAGCAGCCGGACGAGCGCCCGTCTCTTCTCGTTGTCGAAGTCGTTGTCCATGAAGAACCGGTTCTGTTCCTCGTTCATCCGGCGGACCAGGTGGTTGCCCCTGGATGCAGCCATGAACCAGTTGGCCAGAATCCGATCCCGCCCCGGCTTGTGGAAAGCGAAGAAGCCTTCCGTCGCCGTATCGTCGAGCCAGTGGTCGAGCGGTTTCATGCAGAACAGGGTGGCATCGGCCCAGACGCCGCCATACTGCGAAAGGAGGTTCATCCGCACGATGTTCGCCCGCTTCTGCGGCGTGATCGTGTTGCTGTTCCGCTCCAGGATTGGTGCCACGTCCACGTACCGTTTCAGCGTCCGGTCATCCAGGACATGGATTTCCCAGTCCGGGTGATGGCGCTTCCAGGACTCGATGCACGTCCTGACGATGTATGGTGCCCGGTCCAGTCCCTGGAACCAGAGGGTCCAGATCGTTCTGGGAATGTAACTCGTTTCCGGCATTCCGGCCCTGACGGTTGAGAACGTGACGCTGCCCGCCTGATTCTATTTCCTGGGCTCCAGGAATGCCAGTATGGGGGTTCGGCGACGGCCGCCCCGGGGAGGCCCTCCGCGGTGGAACAGACCCGCTGGCCAGGAGGTGCCATACCCGGTAAACTAGTGTCGTGTCCCGGCGGCAGATTCACGCAAGACCGGTCACCATACCAGCGAGAGGAGCGAAGGGGCGAACATGTTCAGATTACCGTGGATCAAACGTGAACGCCAGCACATCCGGGTCCCCCAACGGCTGAATCGAAACGGGATCCCGATTCGAGAAGCCGGCGTGGAGCACACGGGGCAGGTTCTCATGGAGTACGCCACGACACTCTGCGGCCTGCCGGACCTGTCGTCAACGAACGTCCTCGACGTGGGGTGCGGCACACGCTTCGCAGCGACGATAACGAACAGAAATATTGCCATAAAATCCTACACCGGGATCGAAGTCGACCGGCGCGTCGTCAAATACCTGAAGCGGAATTTCGAAAACCGGGACCGACGTTTCTCGTTCCATTACTGGGATGTCTATAACGAGGCCTACAACAAATCCGGCCGGAAATTGTCTGAGTATCGCAGCCTGCCTGCGAAAGGCTCATTCGATCTTATCTGGCTCTTCTCCGTATTCACCCACCTGGTCCCGTCCGATGCGGAATCGATGCTGCACCTGCTTCGCGGTGCCGTGAACGGCAATGGCCACCTCGTATTTTCGGCATTTGTCGACGAATCCCTTGATGGCTTCGAAGACCGGGTTCCCGAGAAGCCCCTGCACAATGCGTTTTACGGAGGCCGCCTCATTCGCGAACTGATCGAGCGGAACGGCTGGTCCATCGCCGCCGATCATCCTGCCGACATGTCCCGATTCATCCAGCACCACTTCGTCTGCCGACCCGTGTGATGATTAACGCCTCCTGATCACTCCCGCTCTCCCCCAACTGGATCAGGTCTCGTCAACGCCTGGGGATCGGGGAGTGCACCTCCATTGAGCACACAATACAGGAAGACCTGTGCGGCACGGTGAACCGACGGGGACTTCTCTTCGTATGACTTTACGGCCGAAACGACACCTGTCGGAACCGGTCGAACAGGGGGGAAACCGGATTCAAACCTTTTGCGCTTCCCATGCATCAATAGAACGGGGTTGCCTGGCCGCGGGCCGGCAGCAGCCCCTGGACGCACTGATAATCTGATTCCCGGCTGAAGTGATTTTCGAACGGAGGATTGACGATGGCGAAGGTGGTCAAATTCCTGTTGGTGTTCGCCGTGCTCGCGGTGGTCGTGGTGGGCGCCTACGCCGTCTACCAGAACCGCGAGCCAGAGGGCCAGGGCTTCACCATGGTGGAGGTAATCCGCGGCGACATCACCGAAAAGGCGGTGGCCGTGGGTCAGATCGAGCCGCGCCAGCGGTTCCACATCAAGTCGAAGATCTCCGGCATCGTCAAGCGCTGCGCCGTGGAAGTGGGCGACAGGGTCAAGCCCGGCGACACGCTGATCGAGATCACCCCCGACCCCACACCGCTGGAACGCCTGGAGGCCGAACGGCGGGTGGAAACGGCCGAGTCGGCGTACAAGCGCGCCGAGGCCGACTGGAACCGCGCCCGGGAACTGGTGAGCCAGGGCGTGGAGTCGCGCAACACCCTCGACGCCGCGGTGGAGTCCTACGAGCTGGCCCGCATCGAGCTGGAGCGGGCCAGGGACAACCTGCAGCTGCTCGAGGACGGCCGCATCGACGGCCGCGGCGCGGTGATGGAGTCGATCATCCGCGCCCCGGCGGCGGGCATCGTGCTCCAGCGGCTGGTCAACGACGGTGACCCGGTGGTGCCGCTGACCAGCTACCAGGAGGGCACCGAGCTGGCCACCCTGGCCGACATGGGCGACCTGATGTTCAAGGGCACGGTGGACGAGATCGACGTGGGCAAGCTCACCGTGGGCATGCCGGCGCGGCTGAAGATCGGCGCCCTGCCCGACGAAGTGGTCAGCGGCCGCCTGAGCCGCATCGCCCCCCAGGCCATCGAGGAGGACAATGCCAAGCTCTTCGAGGTGGAGATCGAACTGGATCCCACCGACGGGGTGCTGCTCCGCGCCGGGTACTCGGCCAACGCCGACCTGGTGATCCGGGAGAAGACGGGCATCCTGCTCATCCCCGAACGGCTGGTGATCTTCGAGGAGGAGGGGGCAAAGACCTTCGTCGAACGGCCCGGCGAGCTCCCCGAGGACGAGCCGCGCACGGTGGAGATCGAAACCGGCCTCTCCGACGGACTGAACATCGAGGTCACCGAGGGGCTCAGCGAGGGGGACCAGCTGGTCCAGCGCCCGCCCCGCGAGATCTCCGGCTGAGGGGACGGCCTGACCATGCTCAACACCCTGCGCCAGCTGGTCCGCGACACCCGCAGCCAGAAGCTG
>Ga0180436_10000983_pt1 | contig 28518 bp, 28 predicted proteins | sample SS_ome_2_FD_132434 | JGI IMG/M metagenome (GOLD analysis project Ga0180436, IMG submission 132434) | Hypersaline lake sediment archaeal communities from the Salton Sea, California, USA - SS_3_S_2 metaG | ecosystem: Environmental > Aquatic > Non-marine Saline and Alkaline > Hypersaline >... | reverse complement strand
TTTGGTACAAGAGCGTTCATGGCGTTCCTCCTTTGTGGGCAAATGTTGTGGGCCAAACAACATGTACCTCACAATAGGCGGAACGCCTTTCCTCACTTTTGGTTGCGGCTTGGCCGCGCTAGGCTCTTTCCCAAAATCTTTGCTCAAATGAAGGTTGAAAGGACTGGGGTAATGGCCTCCTCCAGACGAAGGAGGGAGTCATGAACGAGGACCAGGGTTTTGAGAGGGAGAGGGTTGAAGAGGAGAGGGCGGGGACCATCCGCCGCGACGGACGTCGCCGCCGCTTGGGAGCCATCGCGCTTGTCAGCCAGCCGAACATGCGTGTGCCCTGTCAGTCCGCGCCCGGGGGGATCAGCTTCTTCAGCAGTGCGCGCAATCCCCGCCGCTTCGTGGCCCGCGTGCTCTGCAGGTAGCGGTCCACCTCGATCATCTCGGAGGGCTTGTGCTGCTCGACCGACCCCGAGTCGCCCGAGGCCTTCGCCGGCCCGGTGACGTTATCGAGGATCTGTTGATCGAACTCGTCGGACATCGCTCGGCCTCCGAGGGTGGCGCGGCAATGGTTGGCGCCGATGCCTCCCGTTGTACGGCTGAGCGTCAAGCGTTGAAGCGCAAGAGGGGCGCGGAGGAGAAATCGTTACGCATGTAGAACTTGGGGGGAGCAGCCAGCAATAGACGCCGTTGCTTCGCGCCCGTCGACACGACCATCGAGCACCGCCCCGGGGGGTAGCTTAGGTCAGGTGTTCGGCAGTCGCCACGGCCCAGGTGCTTTCCAGATAGCCGCGAAGGTGGCATCGTGGCTGACGGCATCGGCGACGGGCAGGACGAAGTCCGCTACGAATTGCACCACCTCTTGGAACGGCGGCGTCGTAGAAATTTGCGCCTTGCGCAGAAAGCCGGCCCACTGCGACTGCTTGACCGGATTTGCGGCAAATTGCCTGGTCAAGGCAACCGGCGTGGCGGACAGCGACCTGCCCCGGTTGCGGAAGGTCGCCTCGATGGCCGCAGCCAATGAGCGACCCTGAAAATCAAACTGGCGAGAAAGAAGCCATACGTCGAAGAAGTCGCGAACACGGCTGTTCAGTTCCCCGAGCGCGACCATCGCCTCGAATTTCTCGGCGATCATGGTCTCGCGGGCATAGCCGCGAATCCGCGGCCTGTCGAAATCCAGCTGCGTTGGATAGTCGAGGTCGATTGGAGGCGGGATGGTCACGTCTCCGAAGCCCATGTCAACCTGCATGTGGATGCGTGCCTTCTGCAAGTGCCCCAGGAATGTCACCCGGACGCCCTCATAGTCGGCATCTTCCTTGATGATTCGCCCCTGGACGCTGTTGGGGTCGAACAGAATTCCGTCATCCTCCACTTCGTGAGAACAGATGCCACGAATGATTTCGGTTGCGGTCTCGACGTCATTGGGAATGGTAGCCAGGAAGTCGATATCGCGAGTTGGACGCATGGAAGGGGACCGCCATGCCAGCAGCATCAAACCGCCTTTCAGCACGAATCTGTCGGAATGCGGTGACGCCGCCAGACGCGCGAGGAATCGTTCCATGGCGAAGTACTGCAAGACCTCAAGAAACGGCCGTCTTGTCTCTCTTGACTTCGCCAACAACCGGGCCCGGACGGAAGCGGCGATATCGGTGACGCGTCGCTTGGTCACAGGATCGATTCCAGATACGGGGTCATGGCCTTCTTCACGCGACATATCTCGGCAAATCGAACCACCGCGTCGATATTCAGTCGTTTGCGTTCTCTGCTGAGGCGCAGCGCTTCAAGCACGGTATCCATGCCGATTTTGTTGCGGTACTTGAAACAGTCCGCCAAGGTCTTCTCCAGACTGTAGATGCGCACCGGTACATTGTCGAGGTCATGCACCTCGATCCCTTCGGCAAACGCTCCTCCCGAGAACCAGAATGCTCGCACCGGAGGGTAGTCGATCCGAGGCTTCTTGGCAGACCGGGCGATTGCCAGGTAGATCTCATGGGGGATCTCCGTGGTGACTTCATGGTAGGCCAGGGCTGAGATCAGGCAGATCACGCCGTTGGGGACCCGTTTGGCCACGGTCACCAGGTCGGGATTGCCGAAGGGCTCGGTGGCGGCCAGGCGGTAGAGGCCGCGACTGAGGGCCTCGATCGCACCCTCATCGCGGAGTTGGTAAAGCGTGCGTGGATGGACCCCTGCGGAGAGCGCGTCCCGGGTGCGCAGGATACCACCCTGCCGCCGAAAGGCGTCGATTGCGTGGCGTCGGGCGCTGGCGGTTTTCGTGGTCTTGGCCATGGATAAATATACCCGCAAATCTGAATATGCGCTAGCATTTTTATCCATCTGCCGGCCCAAGTCAAGCCGGGCAATACATAAGTCACTCTCTGGTAGAGTGTTACGGGGACAAGTGGTCACCCCACCGCCCGCTCATACGTCGAGATCCGTCGGCCGCAGTGCCGGCATTCGCGGCGACGCAACAAGCGCGGGACATTGCCCAACGGCTGGTCGCACTGGCCAAGGAAAACCACGAGAGTCTGACAAGGGAATGACGGAAACTCTGCACATTGCTGATCTCGATTTTGAGGTGCCCTCTGTGCCAACATGAGTGAAACAACTGCCTCCTGGTTTATTGCAGTAGAGGGCGGAAGGAGGTGAGTTGATGATGGAACGCACGAAAGTGGTAGGCGACGAGCGGACGGCCCCCTCGCCGGAGGTGCTGGAGAAGCGGATGCGGCGGCGGTTCACCGTGGAGTACAAGGCGAAGATCCTGGCCGGCGCTGCGCATGCTTCGCCCCAAGAAAGGTGCCCACGATGGTGCCGAGGCGGAGCCATGGGGTGCCCGTTATGGTCCAAGATGGCGTACCGCTCATTTGTCGAGTTGGCACCGGGTGGCAATGAGTGGCCGCGAATCGGGGGGAGAAACATCGGCCCCAAGACCGATGCGGTAGGCGCAAGTGGCAGGTTGGCGGGACCTTGCGGATTCGGCCTGCGGCCATTTGCACCGGATGGCACCGCTTGGCACCAGTTGGCCACGGCGGCGGGGGAAAGAAGAAGTACGCCCGGGAGGACTCGAACCCCCAACCCTCGGTTCCGAAGACGGAAGAGCCGTCGCCCGAACGTTAAAGCCACGCAAGGAGTTACGGCACGGCGAGAAATCGAGGTGCCCACCGTGGTCCCATCGAGTTGTCGCCGCGCGGCGCCAGTTGGCATCGATTGGCAATGAAGGTGTGATCTGTAGGGCCAAAGCGGCCAATCGTTCGCCTCGGTTCGAGCCTCACACGAGGTGGCCACGTGGGGCGCCGTGCGCCCGGCCGTGGGCACTGGTGCGCGGTTCGCCGGGTGTTCGAATCGAGCTTGACCTCGACTATCTCAACGGCAAGAAGCACCTGCCGATTGTGAAGCTGAGAAAGGCGGCCTGAATCGCCTTGCCGAAGCTTCTGCGCTCAGGGTGCGCGCCGATGATGCACTCTGGGGCGTCGTGCTTGATCGGGTTGTCAAAGAACTGTCTCGACCGGCCTTCAAGCACGACCGAGTGGCCGATTTCTCGGTTCAGATCGGCTCCGATCTGGTTGACAGGTGTTCATTCGCAGGACGGTGGACCAGGACAGCCGGTACTTTCCATCGGGTTACGTACGGTGTCCCCCGAAGTCGCCCAGTTTCCAGTCGGACCGGCGATGTCTTCAAGAATTCTTCCACTCGCCCAGCACTTGCTTGCGGTAGGCGCCCGGGGTCATGCCAAGTTCGCGCTGAAACACTTGGTGCAAGAGCGAGGGGGAACTGAAGCCGGTGTCGCGGGCGATCTGTTTGATCGGCACTCCCGGCTCGCCGAGCAGGCGTTTGGCCATGACCACGCGCAGGCGGCGGACCTCGTCGCTGACCGCTCGGCCCAGCGCCGCGGTGAACCGTCGTTGCAGCGATCGGGGCGAGACGGCTATCGCTTTGGCGACTTGATCGACACTGAGCGGCCGGGCCAGGTTCTTGGAGATGTACGCCAGCGCTTCGGCCACCACCTCGTCCTCGACGGCGAGGAAGTCGGTCGATTCCCGGGCGATCACCCCTCTGGGCGGCAGGAAGATCGGCTTATCCGGCGGCGGTTCGCCGGCCATCAACCGCTCCAGCAACGCGGCCGCCTCGTAGCCCACCCGCTCATAGTTGCAATCGATGCAGGTGATCCGCGGGTGCAGGTCCACCACGCCGTGGACGTCATACATGCAGACCAGCGAGAGGTCCCCGGGCAGGTGCCAACCACGATTGTGGCAGAGCGAGGCAAGAATTCGGGCCATCCAATCGATCGTCACGAAGACGCCCACCGGCGGAGTCAGTGCGTCCAGGAAACGGCTCAGGCGTTTCCTCAACCCCAGCCAGTACTGGCGCTGGCTTATGGAGCCCATCTCGAATCCGTCGATGAGGCACGCACGGCCGTCCTCCTCGGCCTGCGTGGCAAACGCCTGGCCGATCTCCCGCGTGTGACGATAGTTGGCCGGCGCGAAGAAGCCGAGTCGCTGGAAGCCTCGCTCCAGCAGGTGCCCGGCTGCCATTCGGCCGATCCGCTCGCCGTCGATGTACACGCCCGGCAACCCTGGGCCGGCGTGCTGATACCACGTATTGACCAACGGAATCCCGGCTTTCCTTAGGCGCCGCTGCATGGCGGGCCCCGCGCGGGCGATCACCCCGGCGTAGGGGCCGAGCGATTCCCCGCCACCGCGGCCCTTGTCGCCGGAGCCCTTATAGCCGGGGTGCTTGTAGCCGGGGTGCTCGTCGATCACCCACTCCCAGCCGGGATGCTCGCGGGTGTAGTCTCCGATGCCGGCGAGCACCTCCTGGTGATGCGGGTAGGGCTCGTCGATGTGCAGGGCGACGGCGACGCGGCGTGAGTCGGACACGGTTGAGGCCTCCCATTTTGGCGCAAGAGCTAATACTTTTGTCGCCCATCCTAATCCATCTTTGAGTATAATAATTAGTCGTGTCGGATGCCGCAATCGGCCGCCGCGCGAGATGGCCGAGGCTTCCCATTTTGGCGTCCGTCCTAACAATTTTGGCGCCCATCCTACTACACGTTCTGGTACAATGAGGGTGTTGTGGAGGTCTGCCTTCGGGAGACACGCTTTGAAAGCCCCTTTTTATTAGGGGAATGAGACATGAAGATTCAAACCGAAGCCCTGCTCGCCACACTGGCCACCCTCGCTGCCCTGACCTTCGCCACCGTCGGCGCAGCCCACGCCGCGACCATCACCCACATCGCCACACTGGATGTCGGTGGAAGCGAGATCAACGTATCCGTGTTTGATGGGAAGGCTGCCTACGATGGCAATGGTGCCTCGGGACAACTTGGCGATGGCACTTTGACGGATTACCGTTTGTTTCGTGACGATGAATTGAATGCTGTCGAAACATTTGCCTCAAAGGGCACTCGAATCGGTGACATCACAAAGAGCGGCGACTATTCCTTTAACCGCCGTGAATATCTGGATTTCTGGACAACGACTGACCCGGGAACCGTGACTGGCGGAATTCCCGCCTTCAGCAGCACGCCAGATTATGACTTCAGCGTTGATGGCGAATACACCGCAATCGGGCATGATGGCCTTACAGGCACGGTTGACATCAGCGGGCTGGCCTCGGGTTCATTGTATTTTATTTATGGCACCTACAATGATGGCTATACGCTCGAACTCACCATGAGCGGCCCGGGGCAAACTGACGTCTCCGACAGCGTCGATGTCAATGGAGGAGGCACCTCTCAAAATAACACGGTCATCGATGGGTACTGGATTAGCGAGTTTACTTTCGACAACGCGGCCGGAGACTACGACAGCATTGCCTATGACATATCAGGCCTTAACGGCCACTATAGCGGTGTTGTAATGGATTCAACAGCCATCCCCGAGCCAGGTACGTTCGCGCTGCTGATCGCCGGCTTGCTGAGTATTGTTTGCGTGCGTCGCCGGAGGTAATGCTGCCCCCGAGCAAGCCGCTTTGAACTGATCGCGCCCCGCCCAAAGGCCACTCGCCTCGGCGGGGTGCTTTCACTTACCGCATTGACCAGCGTCCGTTCCTGCGAGCGGACTGACCCTTTACGCCATTTGGAGGTCTCGCATGACGATGAGAATCCGTGTTCTGTCCGTGTGTCTTGCCGCCGTCGCCGCTACTTTGCTTGCCCTGCCCGCCTTATCCGCCAATCCCACGCAATTGCCCAAGCCCGACGGCAAGCCGGCCGACATGAGCAAGCCGGTCCAGGTGTTCATCATCATGGGCCAGTCGAACACGCTGGAGATGGGCAAGGTCAAGGGCGGTGATGGCTCGCTCGAAACCGCCGTCAAGGACAAGGGCCTTTACCCCTATCTCGTCGACGACGAGGGCAACTGGACCACCCGCAAGGACGTTCGCAACGTGTCGGTGATGGAGAGCCGCGGCAACATGCGGGTCTACCGCAACGAGTGGTTGACCGTCGAGGGCAAGGGCAAGATCGGCATCGAGATCGGCATCGGCAACGCGCTGGGCGCCGCGATGGACGCACCGGTCATGGTGCTCAAGAGTTCGATCGGCAACCGCAGCCTCGGCTGGGACCTGCTGCCGCCGGGCAGCGAGCGGTACGAAGTCGACGGCGTGACCTATGCGGGCTACAAGGACCACCCCACGGCCGAAATTCTGCCGCGGCCGGGCTGGAAGTATCCCGGCAAGCCGGTCGCATGGTACGCGGGCAAGCAGTACGACGACGACACGGCCAACGCAAAGAACGTACTCTCCGAACTCGACGAGTATTACCCGGGCGCCAAGGAGTACGAAGTCGCCGGCTTTTTCTGGTGGCAGGGCGACAAGGATCGATACAACTCGGTCCACGCAGGCCGGTACGAACACAACCTGGCTAATCTGATCAAGGCACTGCGTAAGGACTTCAATGCGCCCGATGCCAAGTTCGTTTGCGCCACGCTGGGGCAGACACCGAAGGAAGGTGCCAAGAACCCGAACGAAAAGAAGATCCTCGAGGCCATGTTTGCCATCAGCGACCCCGATCAACATCCCGAGTTCAAGGGCGACACCGCCACCGTCTACACGCACCCGCTGAGCAAGGGCAGCGCTTCCAACGCCCACTACGGTGGCAATGCCGAGACGTACATGAACGTCGGTCAGGCGATGGGTCAGGCGATGGTTGAACTGCTGAAGAAGACGAGTAACTAGCCTCGTAGCCGTTCACGGCCCGGCCGGGGACTGGTCCATTTTTCGGTCAACACACGTTGTTTTCAGCGGAAGGCCGTGGTCGAAAACATGGACCTGTCCCCTTACCGGGCGAAGGGAACAGTCGCATTTTCGGGGCGAGAGAGCATGACCAAAGGCCAAACGCCTTCGCCGCCGCGAAAATTGGGACAGTCCACCGTGAACGGTTACCTAGCCTCCAACACCTCGAAGAAAGCACGATGAATTTCCTCCGCGCAACAACAGGTTTGGCTCTCCTTCTGACACTCGCCGTCATGTCGGCGGCGAACGCTGGGGACAAAGTCCAGCAGGCCGATGTCGTCGTCTACGGCGACGCCTCCGGCGGGGTGACCGCCGCCGTGCAGGTCGCGCGGATGGGCAAGTCCGTGGTGCTCGTTTCGCAGTATGGTCACCTCGGCGGCATGACCAGCAGCGGCCTGGGATGGACCGACCTGGGCAACCCGGCCATCCTCGGCGGGCTGTCGCGGGAGTTCTATCACCGCCTCTACGAACATTACGAGAACGACGAGGCCTGGCAGTGGCAGAGCCGCGATCAGTTTCGCAACGCGGGGCAAGGCGTCCCCGCGCTCAATCCCAAGACGGAGCTGGCCTCAACGTTCGAGCCGAAAGTAGCCGAGGCCGTCTTCGACGCAATGGTCAAAGAGGCGGGGGTGACCGTGATCAACGGGCGAATTGACCCAGACGACGGCGTCGTCAAGGAAGGCAAGCGCATCACGGCGATCAAGCTCGAAGACGGCACCAAGCTAAAAGCCAAGGCGTTTATCGACGCATCCTACGAAGGCGACCTGCTGGCCGCCGCCGGGGTGTCGTTCGTCGTCGGCCGCGAGTCGAACTCCGAGTTCGATGAGCAAGGCAACGGCAACACGGGCGTGGCGCGGAAGAACCAACTGCCCAACGGTATCGACCCCTACGTTGTGAAAGGCGATCCGGCGAGCGGACTGCTGCCGGGCGTCAATCCGGATCTCGGCGGTGAGCCGGGCGAAGGCGACCACCGTCTGCAAGCCTATTGCTATCGGATGGTGCTGACCGACGTGCCCGAGAATCGGGTGATGATCGAGAAGCCGGACGGCTATGATGCGGCCGACTATGAACTCCTCTTCCGCGCGATCGAACAGGGCCAGCGCGGCGGGTTTTTCAAGACCTCGCCCATGCCCAACCGCAAGACCGACAGCAACAACACGGGCGGCATCTCGACCGACTATATCGGCATGAACTACGGCGACGACTGGAATTGGGCCACGCTGAACCACGAGCAGCGCGAGCAACTAGCCGCCAAGCACCGCGATTGGCAACTGGGCCTGGTTTGGACGGTGCAAAACCACCCACGCGTGCCCGAGAAGATCCGCGGCGCCTACGCGAAGTGGGGGCTCGCCAAGGATGAATTCACCGATAATGACAACTGGCCCTACAATATCTATGTGCGGGAAGCCCGCCGGATGCGATCCAACTTCGTGATGACCGAGAACCACTGCAAGCGCAAACTGCCGGTGGAGGACCCGGTGGGGATGGGGGCCTACACCCTGGACTCGCACAACACTCAGCGCGTCGTCGCCAACGGCATGGTCAAGAACGAGGGCGATATCCAGTCGTATCTTGGCGGCAAGCCTTACGGCATTTCCTATCGGGCGATCGTGCCCCGCGAGAGTGAATGCGAGAACCTGCTCGTGCCGTGGTCGCTGTCGGCAACCCACATTGCCTTCGGTTCGATCCGCATGGAGCCGGTCTTCATGATCCTCGGCCAGAGCGCCGGCACGGCCGCCTGCATGGCGATTGACCAAAACACCAGCGTGCAAACGGTTCCCTATGAGAAGCTTCGCGAGCGATTGATTGCGGATGGGCTGACATTGGAAGCCCCAGGAAAATGAGATCGAGGGAAACCATGTTTCTTCAGAAGGAGTTCCCCAAACGCCGCAGCGTACGACCGTTCCCGCGCGGTTTTACCCTGGTTGAGCTTCTCGTGGTGATCACGATCATCGGCATCCTCATTGGGCTGCTGTTGCCGGCCGTGCAGAGTGCGAGGGAAGCGGCGCGAGCGATGCAGTGTTCGAACAACCTCAAGCAGATCGGGCTGGCGCTGCATGGCTACCACACAGCCCACGGATGTTTTCCGCCGGGGGCGATGGACTGCGACACGGGATTCGACCGGCCTGTTTGCGGTGCCAAGCCACGACCCGGCACGAGCGGTTTCGTACCGCTGCTTCCCCACCTGGAGCAGGGCACTCTCTACAATTCGATCGACTTCAGCGGCGGCGGGCCTTGGGCGTGGCCAGGCGGCACCCGGGCAGAGTTGACGAGCTCCAACATTGCCGCGGTTGCCGTTCGGCCGGACGTCTATGTCTGCCCCAGCGATCTCTCCGAGCCCACGGTGGTCTCGACACGATTTCCGGACACCCGTGGCAATCCCGCGGCTACGGGATGCTACGCCTTGATGGCCGGCACGCGCGGACCTAGCTGGGGGCACAACCCGGAGCAGGTGAAGTTGCTCAACGATGTCAACTCGCAGGTCGAGGCCGGAGCGTTCATCTACCTCTATCCAAAGACAATCACCGATGTCCGCGACGGGACGAGCAATACGTTGTTTGTGGGCGAGGTCGTGGATGTTCACACGCCCGATTCGCAGAACATCTGGAGTTTCACCTTCCGCCACCAGAGTGTGCACCGGACGTCGGACAACCCGCTGAATACCCTGCCCGGCCAGGGTATCACCATTAACACGGACGGCGCGAGGCTGAACGGCGCGTTTGCCAGCCGTCACCCGGGCGGATGCAATTTCGCGCTCGGCGATGGCAGCGTGAGGTTTCTTTCGGAGAACATCAATCTGGAAACATATCGCGCGTTATCGACGATCGCCAAGAGAGAGGTAATTGAGTATGAATTCTGACAGAACCGCCGCCGGAGTCCGAACGACGTGTGCTCTCGCCGCCGTTCGCCGAGTCGTGGCGGCTGCGGCCATCGTGGGCCTGTTGGGTACGCTTGCCGGTTGTGGCGACGGTCGGCTGGATGTTGTCCCCGCCTCAGGAAAAGTCCTACTCGACGGCCAACCGCTCACCACGGGCGCGATTTTTGTGATTCCAGAGCAAGGTCGGGCCGCCAGTGGGACCATCGGTCCCGACGGACGATTTACGCTGACCACGTACGAAGAGGGCGATGGGTGCATCCCCGGCACGCATCCCGTTCAAGTGGTCGCGCAAAGGACGATCGGCGATTCGCAATCCGAGGACGGGTATGTCGAATGGATCGCCCCGCAGCGCTATGCCCACGCTCAGACGTCCGGCCTGTCGGTGACGATCTCCGAACCGACGGATTCGTTGGTGATCGAGCTATCCAGCCAGCCGCAATGACTGGGCTCGTGATTATTCGTTCACGTGCGCTGGCCTAAGCGATCTTGATCCGTCGCTGCCATTGCCCGAAGCGCCATCACAATGATTACACTGGCCCGCCGACCGGCCAGCGTTTTCGTGCATGCGGAGGGCGGGACCTTACGCACGAAGCGGCCGGGCCGGTGCCGTCGAAACTTCGGCGTGGACGTGCGCGGCTCGCCGTGGGCGCCCCCGTAGTCGCTGGGTGGTGTTCGGCCGACCACCGCCGACGGAAATGGCTGGTGCGGTGATGCGAGTCGCGGCGGGAGCCGGTCGAACAACCGCTTCCGCTATCTGTGTGGGCTGGTCGGCGTTGCCCCGAAGCGGAACATCGACTCCGGTGGAGCGCATCCCGTGAGGCGGCGCAGGCGCTGCAGTGCGCGAACAACCTCAAGCAGCTTGTCAGTTGGTGGAGGGCAAGTGATGCAAGTTCAAGACTGGAAGTATTGGGGACGTGTTCTCTGTAGAAAAGCCTTTTACCTCATTCACCACGCGACATGATTCGCACCCCTCGATTCCGAAGACGGAAGAGCCGCTGCCCGAACGTTAAAGCCACGTGGGGAGTTACGGCACGGCGAGAAATTGAGGTGCCCACCGTGGTCCCATCGAGTTGTCGCCGCACGGCGCCAGTTGGCATCGATTGGCAATGAAGGGACCGGCTCGACGGCTTCCCTGCCTCTCTTTCCGGTTTGGCGCAGCCGTCTTCAAAGGCTCAACTCCTCGACCATTCCCCCCCGCGGCACGGTCATCGCCTCGTCGGTTTCCAGGTATAGCGAGACTGCCTCCCGAATGTTCGACCGGGCCTCCTCAATCGTCTCTCCCTCCGAGATGCATCCCGGCAACGACGGCACGTAGACCGTGTATCCGCCCTCGTCCGATGGCTCGAAGATCACTTTCAACTCCATGGCTGGCATCCTCCCTATGGGAACCGACGCATTCTTTGCCCCGGCTATAGGGCTTCAAGAAACTCCTCGACCGTCACCTCCGCGTCGCGAAGGATCCGCTGCAGCGTGGACCGCTTGACCGGCCGATGCGCCGGCACCGTGATTCTCAGGGTACGATCCGCGCGCGATTTCTCCAGTCGGATATGACTTCCTCGCTGGCGCACCTCGACGAAACCCAGCCGACGCCGGGCGGCCACAATCCGGTGGTAGTCCTCCGACGGCACTTTGGCCACGCGCGGCATCCTTTCATTCGACCGAGTTTCAACTGGCATTATCCGCCCCCGGCGCCCGCAGTCAACGGTCGCGGGGCTGGTGTGATAGAATCGAGGCCCATTGAACTTACGGCACAGCCCCGTCCTGATCCGCCTCCATGCCTGACTGCCTGCCCGATCTGCGTCCGCCCAACGGCTGGACGTCGCGCGTCCGCTCGGCCGTGATTCACGTGATCTCGCTCAGCCAACACTGTCTGGCCTACACCCGCGGCTGGGCCGCCGATAGCATCAATCCCCGTCTGCGGCACCGGGCCGAGGTGGAACGGCTGCGGCAGGAGGTGGCGCTGCTCCGCGAGGAATTGCGGATCAAGGATGAACGGATGCGTCGGATTCCCGCGCGGCGTCGACCGAACTACTTGGCAACCGAGCGGATGGTGATCCTCGACCGGCTGCTGCACGCGGCGACGGTGCTGAACATCCAGGGCCGCAGCTACCGGCTTCGGGACCTGGAGGCGGAGCTGGCCGCTTCGGCCCGGGCGAAAGGCGCCCCCTCCCCGGATGCGGCAGACTCCGATACAAACCGCCCATCTTCACACACCCCTAGGGGTGTGTGCTCTGACTCTTGACCACCCTTACCCCGTACCCCAAGGAGAACCCCGCTGCACCCCGTACGTAACACTTCGGGTTCACCAACCTCGTAAGAGTTCGGGTCCATTGACACTCGCCGTACGGGCTGTAGAGGTGACGCTCCTGGACCGCGCCGTCTTCGTCCACTGCCGCGGTGACGTTCTGGTTGGCGTCCCAGGTGAAATAGTGGACGTAATCGCCCGGGTCGGTGTAGGTGTAGTTGTTCTCGGCGTCGTGCAGCCGCACCACCGGCGCGTCGACGTACGAGAGGTCCCAGACGTACTGGTCCACGGCGGTCGCGGCGCCGAAGGGTGAAGACGCTCACGCGGAGGGGCTGCATAAACAGGCTCACGCGGAGCCCACGGAGGCGCGGAGGGATGTGCGCTCGGCGTGCGTGCCGACCCGGAGACCTTCGGAGTGCTGCTGGTCAGGTTGTCAAAGAACAACGCTCGACCGCGCTTCAAACGCGGCCAAGGCGCCCAAACAGCGCGGCCAACGGGCTAGAATCACCTTGACGTGTATTCAGTCGAAGGTAATTCGCTACGCGCGGCGGCGCTTATTGAGCCACGCTCAGTTGGTCAGGCTCAAAGTAGGACTTCAGTTCCTCAATGTCATCTCGGGCAATATTCGTAGCCCCTCCAACGTCGAGTCCCTGGAGCGATCGGCAGCGCTTCAATTCCAGCAGACCTTGCCTGGTTATTGAGGTGCCAACGATATCCAGCTGAGTCAGGTGCTCCAGTTCGGCCAAGCAGCGCATGGACTTATCGCTGATCTCAGTCCATCTAAGCCCCACCCATTCCAGTCTCGGACAGCACCTCGTGATTCTGCAAATCTGCGAGTCCGTGATTGAGCTTTCCCAAGCCGAGAAGCACTTCAAACCGCTAACTTGGCATACGGCTTCGATCGTCTCGTCGCTGATGGTGTTGTCGTCAAGCTGTATCTCAACCAGTGGCTCGCCCTGTTCCACCAGAGCGGTGATGATGGGCGCCGGATTTTCGCTTTGGCCAACCTTTAGCGTTCTTACGTCGACCCACCAGGCCGCGTCTTGGGCTAAGCGTGCGGCACTCTCCCCAGGGGGGAGTCAGCGTATCGTCAACGGACATCGCTGTGCTGTGCTCGGATGCGAAGACGCCTTTGGCGCGGTAGCTGAGCAGGGCGCGCGCCTTCACTTGGGAGTACACGGCCCAGGAGGCGTACGCCGTCGCCGCTATGAGCACGATCCACCATGTCGCGGAAATCGACCGAATTATGGACATCGCGCTTTTGCTCATCGATCAATGCCCTTTGGCGATCACGTCGTCGCGCCACGGCCTCTTGGTTCAACATCTGCCTCACGCTCCTCCGTCGCCGCTCGCGTCCTGCGACGAAAAGACATCCACGCTGAGGCCAACCCCCGCGCACGGGCCCAGACATTCATCGTACGTGATCTCGTGAACAAACGTAAGGGTCTCCGAGTACAAACTCCGATCGCCGGGTTGGCTCAACTGAATGCCCGGATTCGCAGAACCGTAGCCCGTGCCATCCCACCAGGGACCCATATTCGAACCGTTCAGATTCAACGCCGCAGGCGTGTGGTCCACCGGCAGCATCGCCAAACCCGCTCGGGTCCACCGCGCCGATCGGATCGTTGCCGACGTAGCGGTAGAGGTTTTCATCGCCCGCGGCGTAGCCAATCGGGTCGCGGGTGGTGAAGTTGCCCAGGGCGGCGTGATACTGCCGGTTGCGGACGTGATAGGTGCCGGCGGTGGTCGAGTTGACCAGCGCCGTCTCGGGGGCGTAGCGGTATGGCTGACGACGAGTTGCTCTTACCCGTCTCGGCCAAGGTGCCCGGCGGGGTCGAGCGCCGCACGTCCGAGACGATGCGCCGCGACCTGCTCGTCGCGAAGAAGAAGTGGGGCACGGAGACCGAGAATGAGGCCGAGCGCGAGCGACGCAAGAAGGCGGACTTCCTCGAGTACGAGGACGAGAACGGCCGCTTCGCCGATTTCCACTCCAACCGCCACACGTTCATCACCAACCTCGAGCGGGCCGGGCTCTCGGCGCGGTTAGCCGAAGGCGGTGCGGCTGGGGATGAAGCCATCGAACCAGCAGCGGGAAGGCAAAATGTGGGTGTCTGAATGCTCCGCCATGGAAAGGTCTACTGGACGATTCCATCCAGCTTGGCGGTTGGTAGTCTCTGTTGGGCATCGTGATAGAACTCACGCAACTCGTCTTCGAGTTTGAGGTCAGCCAGTTCGGCGACCAACCGTCGGCATCGCAGGTTGCAGTTCGCCACGCGGCGGAAGATTCGCATTGCGTCTTTTCGGTTGCCTGTTTGCGCGGCAATCAGCGCGATTCGCCCGAGCCACTCAGGGTCTTCCGACGGCGAAAGGCGCTTTTCGGCCAACGCGAACATCGATTCCGCCGCGCGCCAGTCCTTCAGATCGAGGTGCGTTTCGAACAGCGTGAACGCCGCCCGCTGCTTCAGTTCGTCGTCCGCGGCGGTCTCGACCGCGTGCTCCAGAAGCGGCATCGATCGGGCCGCCTCGTCCATTCGGTTGAGGATCCAGCCGAGCGTTGCCGCGCGACTCGCGTCTGCGTTGTCCTGCATTGCAAGCTTCTCCGCGCGGGCAAAATACGCGTCGCGCTTTTCGCGAGGAACCGATTCCAGCATGCGCCACAACAGCCGCTCCTCGGGATTGTCCCACGTTGCCCGGCGGGCGAGCCAATTCCAAAGTATGGCTTCCTCGGGGTCGATGGAGTTTTCCAGCTCATAAGCGAGCAGGCGAGCGGCTCCTTGCGAAGAGGCGGCGTCGATGGGCACCTCCTTCAACTCGTTGAGCAGAATATCGACCGCTTCCCCGGGGCGTTCCTCGCGAATCAGGAAATGCGTCAGACGCGACAGCATCCAGGATCGCATCTGCATGGACGCCTTGCCGGGCGCCTGCGGGCCGGGCGGACAAAGCGCCAGCCCGCGACGGATGGCCGCTTCCTCCTCGGCCGGCTCGTTGCGGCCGCGATAATACTCGGCTCGCTTTCGCCAATACTCCGGATCGTCCTTGTTCTCCTGCTCCTGCTCACGGAGGCGACCCTCGATCACCCGGGCGCCGGAGGCGGCTTGCACCATGCCCGACAGGTAAGGGTTGAGCGGCAGATCGTGCTTTTGCCGCATATCGGCCGCCTCGACCATGATTTGCTGCGAGCGCTGGGCCTGGCCGAGCTTCAACAGGCACTCGGCCAGATTTTCCCGAACGCGAACCTCGAACAGCAGGCGATGCGTCTGGTTGGGCAGCATCGCCTGGCACATCATGGCGAGTCGTTCGATTTCCCCGTCCGTCACCCGCGTGTCGATCGCCCGGCGGAAGAACAACTCGGCCGGCCGATATTGCTCGAGGTCGACCAGCAGCGTTGCGATGTGCCGCATGTCGGTCGCCTTGGTCGGACGGCAGACGTCCGACATCCAGTCAAGCTCTTCCGGCTTCACGGCGGCATCGGTGCCTCGCAGGACCATCAGCGAGCGAAGGTATTCGAGCGTCAGCTCGGCGTCGGCCGGATTCGCGCGAACGGCGGCCGCCATCTTCTTCCGTTCGGCTTCCGCCCGGCCCAGGTCGGCCAGATGCCGCAGCCGTGTTTGACGCCAGAAGTCGATCGGCTTGGTTTGATAGAAGGACACACCGGGTTGCCGAGCGTCGCCGTCGGCCTTCGCGGCCTGCCGGCGGTTGTACCGGCGGACCGATTCGATGCGAGCGTCGAGCCAGGCGATGAACTGCTCATCGCTCCAACGCGTGTCGTTGTCGTCGGCGCGATAGTGTTTGAAAAGCCGGTTGTCCAGGGCGATTTCGTGAATGCGCGGGGCGAACGTTTCGACGATCGTTCGCGCGACGTCCCACGCGTAGTAATCGTCGGTGGCGTCGTAATAGCTGCTCGTCAGCAGGTAGTTGTCGGCCTTTTCCGGCCCCAGCCGCCAAAGTGTGCGAACCGCATCGCACGCTTCATCGTCCAGGCCGGCTCGCATGCAGACGTTCAACTTGACGAGCGCGTCGCGCGACGTACTCGCCTCGCTTGCCGCAAGCTCGGCGGCCCAGTCGATCAGGTGCTTCTCTTCGGTGATAAGCCGCCGCCCGACCTCGCTGTCGATGGTCCACCAGTCGAGCCGCTCGTCGGCCCATGTCCTATCAATCGACAGAAGGCAAGTGAAGGCGACGGCGAGGATCGTGCCGGCGGAACCTGCAAAAGCTCGTGAAGACAACATGGTTCTGCGTGGCTCCAAGGGAGAGACGGAGGAATTGTGACGACCCTGATTGTACCAGATTATCCGAGCGCCGCGTGTAACGGGAATGTAACGCGGAAATACAGACACCCACATTTCGCTCAGTTGCCGCTGATGCTCGAAGGGTACGTGCTCCCGTGTCGTCGGGTGGGTCGAGTGGTTCCGGAAGCGGCTGGGAATGTGCTGCCGTTGGTGGGGAGCGGTGGTTGGGACGCACCGCTGGCGGCTGGGCCTCGTCCTCGAAACACCACGCCATGGCCATGGAACAGTCGAGCACGAACCGGGTCATCGGCGGCCTTCCTCGATCAACTCGCGGACCGAGGCCCCGCTCCCCAACGTCCAGCCCTCGCGCGATGCGAAAATCTCCCGGATCGTTTCTCGCACATCGCCCTTCTTCGCGCCCGGCACGGGCATCAGCATGGCGACGGGCACTCCGTGGCGCGTAATCGTAATCTGCTCGCCCTGGGCAACACGGTCCAACAGGGCCGGCAGATGGGTCTTGGCTTGGTAGGAACCGACCGTTTCCACAGGCACCTCCACTTTTCAACTAGTCTTAGACGATCTAACGTGAATCGTATGGGCCGTCAAGCACCAACAGCCTTCAAGTGGCAGACGTTCGGCCGTGAAGGGACTGCGCTCCGCCTGCCGGGGCAGCCTGGTTTGCTGGCGAACGCTGGGGCCACCCATTACCGTTTAAGGCGATCGGCAGATTCAATGGTTCCCCTCCCCCGAAGCCCGCGCAGCGGAGTAGGGAATAGCAGGGGAGAGGGCAGGTAAGGGATGATGAATTCGTGTCTGCCGATCGCCTCAATGGGTGGCCCGATGTTCCCAATGAGAGATGCCCACTTCCCGCTCGCGAACGATCTCTTTCCGCGCACAAGCCGGCATGGCGATCCTCCTTTACGTTATATCAAACAATCGCCGCCCAACAGGCAAGCCGAGCCACCCTGCCGAGCGTTCCTTCATCACCAGCGACCCCACCCCAACGCCCGCGCGCACCCTCGACGCCAGCGGCCCAAACGTTGGCCCTCCACTGCGAGATCCGGCTCACCATGGGCATCCACACGCACATCGAACTGGTCGACCAGGCGGCGGCCACTGGGGCCCTGCCGGGGCCGGGGGAAGGGAAGTGATTATCGCCGTCCGCCGCAGCACTTCTTGAACTTCTTCCCGCTGCCACAGGGGCACGGCTGGTTGCGGCCAACCCGTTGCCCGCGCGCGACAGCCGGCCCATCGGCTCCCTGATCGCCCCCCGGCGAGGACAGGGATCGATTGTAGACCTCCATGAACTGGGCGATGCCCGCCTCGGTGGTCATGTCGTAGCCCGACTTGCGGCCGAGCATGAACATTGACTTGGCCATGCCATAGTTCGCCGGATTGGACAGCTCGGCCTTCAACTCCTCGGCCAGCCCATCCGACTCCAGCCACTCGACGATCGACTTCGCGGCGGGCAATTGGTAGACGCGGTCGAGGAACTGCCAGAACAGCGCCAGTTCCCCGACAACGGCCGGCGCCACGTCCGCATCGACGGAGAACTTTCGCGGGATATGTTCGAGGACAAACTCCCGGACGCTGCCGAGCGTCATCTCGTCGACCGTCTCGCCGAGGTAGCTGATGCCGAATTCGAGCAGCCCGTCGTACCATCCCAGGCCGTCGAAACGCTCGGCGGCCTGCCGGCCCTCGCTCGACTTGGAGAACGCGCCATGGGCCCGCTCGTGGTAGGCCCCAACGGCCTCCTCGTCGGGGTCTCCGTGGAGGAAGATCGGCTCCTTGGAGAAGATGCCCACCCCGATCCGCCGGCGGAAATCCTCCACGGAGTTATGGGGGTTTGCGGGCATGTCGAGGCCGAGCCCCTCGACGCCCAACTCCCGCCGCACGTGTTCCCAGTCGCCCATCATGCCCACGTCGAGGAGGTTTCGGGCGAACGCCCGTTCGATCGGCTCGGCCGCCTCCGCCGCCCGCAACTCGACCAGCGCGACCAGCAGCATCGTGTTCAACTCGATGTCACCCTCCGCGGCGTGGGCCATCATCTCGGCGAGCACGGTGACGATGCGATCACGGCTCTCCGGCTGGTACTCGGCAATGCGCTGGAGCCCTAGAACCGCAATCGAGCGACCTCTCTCCGACTCGCTTTCATCCGCGGCGAAGGCTGCCAGGGCGGCGATCGCCGACTGCCCGATCTTGCCGAAAACACGTGGCAGCTCCTCCGGTATCCAATCGTCCTTCTCGTCCAGCTCCCGGAGCATGCCGACCAAGGGACCGACCGCCTCCTCGGCCTGCAGATCGGCCAGGGTTCGCCACGCGCTGACGGGCAGCCATTGGGCCTCTTCCCAGTCGAGGGCCTCCACGTCCGGGTCGTCCGTGTCATCCGGCCAGTCCGGGTCGGTCCATTTTCCGGCGATCTCGATCAGCCGCGGGATGTCCTCCCGCGACATCCGACAGGCGGCGACGTAGTACCCGTCCCGCCGCTCCCAGTCTGGTGATTTCAGGGGGTCCCCGACTTCGCGAAGCCGTCGGACGACCGATGCGACTGAATCAGCCATGATCCCACTCCTCTTTGATTGCGTTCACCGAGATTGCGTTCACCGATCGATGGATGCTGCCCGCGGCTAGCCACCGCGAGGCCATTCTATATTTTCTATCCGATCCGCCGGTTTCGCACAATCGCTTGCGGCGGCCGCGGGAGTCCGCGATCAAGAAACGACACAATCCCCCGCAAAACATAGCCTTGGGCCGATTGGTTCGGATCGCGCGCCCCGTTCGCCGGGACGAAGACGCAAGAGCCGTCGGCCGAAGGTGAAAGCCACGCAAGTAGTTATCGCACGGCGAAGAGTCGGGGTGCCTGCCGTGGTCCCATCGAGTTGTCGCCGCATGGCGCCGGTTGTCGCCGCATGGCGCCGGTTGTCGCCGCATGACGCCGGTTGTCGCCGCATGACGCCGGTTGGCGCCGGTTGGCAATGAGCGGAAGGCGGCGTGAGGCGCGCCGGCGGACGGGGCAGAATCGACGTGTGTTTGAAGCGGCGGGCGGCAAGTCGCTCGCGCCAGTTTGAACCTGGCACGAGGTGGCCGCGTGGTTCGCCCGGTGCCCGGCCGTGGGCGCTGGTGCGGGGCTCGCCGGGTGTTCGGGTTGAACTCGATGTCGAGTATCTCGACGGCAAGAGGCATTTGCCGATCGTCACGTTGCGCCGGGCGGCTTGAATCGGTTTGCCGAGGCATCCGCCCTCAGCGTGCGCGCTGAACCTGAGCTTTGCAGCTTCGTGCTCGTTCAAGTTTCCAAAGAACTGTCTCGACCGGCCCTCGGGCACAGACGAGTGGGCCGTTTCCCGTTACGTATCGGCTCGGATGTGGTTAACAGGTGTTCACTCGAAGGGCGGCGGGCTAGGGCACCGGGAGGTGGTGGAGAAGGGCGGAGTCCGACCAAATTCTTGTTCAGGCTGGTCAACTTATGCACGGACGCAGCGGCCGGGAATGGGGGGCAAGTGGGCCGGGTCGGATCGGGGGCTTCTCTTTCGGGCGATTCGACAGGGCAACCGAGGCCAATCGCGGCCAATCGCGGCCAAGGGGCGATTTCCGCAGACTCTGGCACCGCTATTGCAGGCGCGATTGGCACAACGTAACGACCCGCGACCATGCCGTGACCCGATTGGCGCATGCCTGATGTGGCTTGTCCGCGCCACGCGCCGAGGGACGCGGCACATGGACCGTGTTGGCGCGAGGCCACGGCGAGCAATGGAAACCAGTCTGCAATTCGAGATCCTGCCGCAGCCGGATGACTTCACCTGCGGTCCGACCTGTCTTCAGGCGGTCTATGCGTATCATGGGACGCACTTGCCCTTGGCTCGGGTGGTCGACGAGGTCCCCCGGTTGGCCGAAGGGGGAACGCTCGCGGTAATCCTCGGTTGCCACGCGTTGCGTCTGGGCTTTCGCGCCAGGATCCACACGTACGATTTGCAGATGTTCGACCCAACTTGGTTCGGGCCGAATGCCCCGCCACTGGCGGAAAAGTTGGCGGCGCAAGCTGCGACCAAGGACAAGCCCAAGCTGCGGGCGGCGACGGATGCATATCTGGAGTTTCTCCAGCGAGGGGGCGAAATCGTCATGGAGGACCTCACGACGGGCTTGATCCGTCGCTACCTGAAGCGCGGGCTACCGACCCTCACCGGCCTGAGTGCGACCTATCTGTACGGAGCGGCGCGGGAGCACGGCCCCAACTGCGACGCGGACGACGTGCGCGGCTCACCGGCCGGCCACTTCGTCGTGCTCTGCGGATACGATCCGGGGACCCGCAGCGTCCTGGTGGCCGATCCGCTGAAACCCAATCCCTTGGGTGCGCGCCAACCCTACCTGGTCAGCGTCGACCGGGTCCTGTGCGCGATATTGCTCGGTACGCTCACCTACGACGCAAACCTGTTGATCCTCCAACCGGGCGAAAAGCACCCTGGGAGGCGATGTGGCGATCCTGATTGTCGTTAATGATCCTGGCCAGTGGCCTTTTCACATCCCGGGCGTCGAGGTGATCGACGCCCGATCGTACCTTACCCGCCCAGACTATAGCATGATGCGGCGAGCGAAGGTGTTCAACCTGTGCCGCTCGTATCGCTATCAGACGGCGGGCTACTACGTCTCGTTGCTGGCCGAGGCCCGCGGCCACAAGCCGCTGCCTAGTGTCACGGCCATTCAGGACCTGAAGAGTCAGGCCATCGTGCGCATGGTATCCGCGGAGCTGGACGACGTGATCCAGAAGAGCCTTTCTCCGATTCAATCGAAACGCTTTGCGTTGAGCATCTATTTCGGACGGAATCTGGCCAAACGGTATCGGCAGCTCGCGCTGAACTTGTTCAACCAGTTCCCGGCGCCGTTGCTGCGAGCGCAGTTCGTCCACGAGAAGCGGTGGCAGCTTCGGAGCCTGGCGGCGATTCCGGCCAGCGAGGTACCCGAGTCCCATCGCGACTTCGTGGTACGCACGGCGACGGAGTACTTCGCGGGACGCGGCGGCCGTGTTCGACGCCGAACGCGGGCCCGGTACGACCTGGCCATCCTGTGCCGTTCGGGCGACCAGCAGCCCCCGTCCGATGAGAAGGCCCTGTCTCGATTCGTCAAGGCGGCGGAGTCGGTGGGCTTGGCCGCGCAGTGCATTACGCGCGACGACTACGCGCGGCTGGCGGAGTTCGATGCACTGTTTATCCGAGAGACGACGGCCGTGAACCACTTCACGTACCGCTTCAGCCGGCGCGCGTCGACGGAGGGGCTGGTGGTGGTCGACGATCCAGAATCGATCGTCAAGTGCGCGAACAAAGTCTACCTGGCCGAGTTACTGACACGTCACGGCATACCGACACCGCGCACGCTGGTCGTGCACCGCGAGAACATTGACGCCGTGGCCGGGGAAATCGGATTCCCGTGCGTACTGAAGGAGCCTGACAGCGCCTTTTCACGGGGTGTCACGAAGGCGGACACGGCGGAGGAACTTGACGACCAGTTGCAGCGATTACTGGCCCGCTCCGACCTGGTCGTGGCGCAGGTGTTTCTGCCGACCACGTTCGACTGGCGCATCGGCATCCTCGACGGACGGCCGCTGTTCGCGTGCAAGTACTTCATGGCTCGCAGTCACTGGCAGATCATCAACCACGGCGCCAATGGCAATCGCCGCTATGGCTCCTGGGAGACGCTTCCCGTGGAACTGGCCCCTCGTCGAGCGGTCCGCGTCGCACTGAAGGCGGCCAACCTCATCGGGAGCGGCTTCTACGGGGTGGACGTCAAGCAGTCTGGGGACCGCTTCTACGTCGTCGAAATCAACGACAATCCGAACGTCGATACGGGTGTCGAAGACGCCGTGCTCAAAGAAGAGCTTTACCGCCGCGTCATGAGCTTCTTCCTTCAGCGGATCGAGCGACGAAAGGCGTGGTCCTCCGGCAATGACTGACCCCTACCCATTCCGGCTATTCCAGGCGTTCGGCATCGAACTGGAGTACGTGATCGTCGACGCCGATACGCTGGACGTCCGGCCCGTGGCCGATCGGCTACTGCAAGCCGTGGCGGGCTCGAGCGTATCGGAGGTCGAGTGCGGCGACGTGGCGTGGTCCAACGAACTGGTGCTACATGTGATCGAGCTGAAAACCAACGGGCCAGCCGCATCGTTCGATGGGCTCGGCGAGCGGTTTCAGCAAAGCGTGGGGCAAATCAACCACCTGCTGGAACCCCTCGGCGCGAAGCTGATGCCCACGGGGATGCACCCGTGGATGAACCCGGCGACCCAGACACGACTGTGGCCACATGAATATAGCTCCGTCTACCGTGCGTATCACCGGATCTTCAATTGCCATCGCCACGGGTGGGCCAACCTTCAGGCCGTTCATCTGAATGTTCCCTTTGCCGGCGATGAGGAATTCGGTCGACTGCATGCGGCGATCCGGCTCGTGCTTCCGTTGTTGCCGGCCTTGGCCGCCAGCACGCCGGTGGTCGATGGCCATTTGAGCGGATTGCTCGACACCCGACTGGATGTCTATCGAACCAACGCTATCCGGATTCCATCGCTCACCGGGCGGGTGATTCCGGAACCGGTGTTCACCCGGGCCGAATACGAGAGGCGGATCTTGAAGCGGATGTACCAAGACATCCGCCCCTACGACGCCAGAGGGACCCTCCAGCACGAGTTCCTCAATTCCCGTGGGGCGATCGCGCGTTTCGATCGGGGGACGATCGAAATTCGCCTGCTCGACATGCAGGAATGTCCGGCGGCCGACGTGGCCATTTGCGCCGTCGTGGCTCGCGTGCTGCAAACCCTGACCGAGCAGCGCCATGCCGATCGGGCGACTCAGTCGGCCGTAGCCACCGACCGGCTTGTTAACATTCTCCTGGCGACGATCCGCGAGGCGGAACGCGCGACCATTGCCGACGCCGAGTACCTGGACCTGTTCGGCTTTCCCGGCGACCGCTGCACCGCGGGCGAGCTGTGGCACCATCTATGCCATGAGGCACTCCCACATGGCAGGGCGCCTGATCGGGTGGCCGAGGGTAGCGAATCGATACCGGTCCACCGAGCGCCTCCCTGGGCGGAACCGGTGCGTTGCATCCTCCGCGATGGTCCACTGGCTCGGCGAATCGTTGCGGCACTGGGTGGCGATTGTTCGCCCGCGCGAATGCGCGAGGTGTACGGCAGCCTGAGCGACTGCTTGGCCGAAGGGAGGATGTTCCTCAGTGGATGATCCCCCAGACAACACGGACGTCCTGGACCGCACGTGGGTTCCGTTGATCACGTGCGAGCATGGGGGCAACCGTGTACCCGTTCACTATGGCGCTCTGTTCGCGCGGCGTCGCCGCGTACTGACAACGCATCGGGCATATGACCGCGGCGCGCTCGAACTGGCTCGCCGCTTCGCCGCACGGCTAGAGGCCCCGCGTGTGACAGCGACAACGACGCGCCTGCTGATTGACCTGAACCGCTCGCCAGGACATCCGCATTTGTTTTCGGAGATCACTGCCGCGCTGGAGTCGGCGGCAAGGCGGGCCATCTTCCGGCGATACTGGACGGCGTACCGTCGACGCGTCCAGTCGCTCATCGATCCGATCGTCACTGGCGAGGGTCGCGTGCTGCATCTCTCCGTGCATACCTTCACGCCCGTGCTGGATGGATCACCGCGACGCGTCGACGTGGGACTGCTCTACGACCCGTCGCGACCGCTGGAACGCCGCTTCTGCCAGGCCTGGCAGAAGACGCTTCGCCTGCGTCGCTCCGATTTGCGAATTCGGCGCAACTACCCCTACCGCGGCACTAGCGACGGGCTAACCAGTTGGCTCCGTGACCGACACGAACCGGAGCGGTATGCGGGCATCGAGTTGGAGGTCAACCAACGCTGGCACCGCGACGGCGGGAGCCGTTGGCGGCGTTTGCAGCGGGACCTTGTCGAGACGTTCGCGGCGTGCTGGCAGGGCGGCGCGACGTCTGGTTGGCCGGGCCACCTTCAATAGGCTAGGAACTCCGAGGGCTGGCCACCCGTCGCTGTCGCCGTGGAATCGATCGACGCAAGAACCTCCGCGCCATCCGCGCGGCTTATCGGTGCCGGCAGCCCGAAATAGCGGCGGTGGGCGACGTCGACGATCCCGCAAACCAGCGAGGAGAAGCTGTGGCCGACGGCGCCCGACGCCAACACATACGATGCACTCGCCCCGAGCGAGGCCATCGAGTTGATTTCCAGCACATAGGGCTCGCCGGATGAGTCGATGCGGATGTCCACCCGAGCGTAGTCGCGGCAGTGGCATGCCTGGAACGTGGCCACGCTTATGTCGCGGAGCCGGCGCTGCAGCGCCGGCGATAGTTCAGCCGGGCAGATTTTGCGAGGCTCGTCGAGCCGTTGGTGCATCTTGTCTTCCCAAGTGAAGGCATGGCAGTCGCGCGTGCCGAAATCCAGCTCGACAGGCGGCAGGCACCGCGGAACTCCATTGCCCAGCAGTCCGATGCAGACCTCCCGGCCTTCGATGAACTCCTCGACGAGGGCTTCCTGGCTGTAGTCGTTCAATACCGCGCCGACAGCGCGGCAGAGTTCCTCCCGGTTTCGGACGAGCCGGAGGCCGAAGCTCGTGGACTCGTGGCGTGGTTTGACGATCAGAGGCAGCCGCAGCCGGTCGGGATCGACTTCACCGCAGCTCGCGACCAGCCAGTGGGGTGTCGGCACACCGGCGGCGCGGAGGAGCGTCTTTGTGATCACTTTATCCAGTGCCAACGTGTGTCCCATCGGGCTCGAACCGGTGTAGGGGATGCCGGCCATTTCAAGCATTGCGGGAACGTGCGTGTAGCGGCAGTCTCCCTGGATACCGTAGGCCATGTTGAACACAATGCCCGTCGGCGTTCCCGTGGCCGGATCGCTTGGCATGAAGTGCCTCAGCCGGTCGAGAAGCGTCACGTCGGCTTCGAACAGATCGACTTGATGGCCGCCCTCGCGCAGCCCGTCGACGACCCGCTCGACAGCCGTATGGCCATACTTCTCGGGACAGGGGCGTCCGAACCGATTGACGACCTGTCCCATCCCATTGTTCCACACGACTGCCACTTTCACGGTCACTCTCCTGATGTTGTTTTGTTATCGCGCCGGCGGCAAAAGGGTTCTCAGGCGACTCCCACGCCTTTCCCGCCAAAGATGGGCGGGAGGCATTCGTCAGCCTCCTCCGAGTCATTGGCCCCGGGGTTCAGCCATTGCAGCAACCGGAGGTCGAGGTATTCCGAGACGGCCACAATGCCGCCGATTTGCAGCACCAGTAGTTCGGGATAAGCCAGCAGCAGCCCCCGGAGCCACTCGAGGTGAGAGAGCCCGGTGAGCAGGACAGCCACGAAGGCCGTCATCCCGCCGCGCCAAAGCGCGGACCACACGCCTTCTTTGGCGACCGTCTTCGCGAAGGCATCGCCCGTCAGGCAGAGGACGACGATCGGGAAGTAGGCGACCCGTCCCAGCAGGTCGCTCCCAGTCCAATCGGCAAGCAGGATTGTCGCGATGATGATCACCGACATGAAGCTCAGCAATGTGGCGACGCGCCCGAAGTAGGGCAGCCGCATCGCTTGGAGCACGGGCCGGGCGCCGACGACCGCCCCGATCGCGACCGTCAGGAACAGCAAGCCCAGTATGATGCCCGTGATTTGGAACGCCACGGCCAACAGGATCGACCGGAATGGTCCCAACACGCGGATACCCAGGGTGAGCCGGCACAGCACAACCAGAATCGCGCCCAAAGGAACGAACAGCACATACCCGAGCCGGCCGTGCGTTCCCTCGGGCAGCCCCGCGAGCGAGACATACCGCTGCAACGGTGCCGACAAGGGTGACCCGTCCCACTTGAGCGCTATCAGCAGCAGCGGCAGCAGGATCAAGAGGGACAAGCCCCATTTGTGAGATGTCGTAAGATTACCTTTTCCGAGTGTCATTCGATGTCACCTCCGCAATTAGCGGCCCGCTATTGTTGATGCCGGCGCAGCCAATGTTGTCTTACTTGTTTGCTTGTTGGTCCGTGTTCCCTCACATGGGCGTCGGTTCGGCTTCGGCGGCCAGCGCATCGGGTGGCATCCGGTCCAGGCAGGTGCTGCCCGGGACCCGGCTTCCGAGCAGTGCGGCAAGCTCCGATTCGTAAAAGAACTCGGTGGCCCCGAACGCTGGCCGGAGTTCGTTCAGCCAGCATGCACTCGGATCGAACTGGGCGTGGAACGGCTGCCTGCACCACGCCGCGTTGCGCGCTTGGAGAAACGACAGTGAAAACACAACCTCTCCCTGAATCTCAGCCACACCGTCCACGACCACCTTGCCCGGCAGCGCGGACATGACCGGTCCGCGAGCCGTTCTTGCCAAACCAGAACAGCGGGCCGCCGCCTCGCGATGGATCTCCAATGCCCGGTACAGGGGAACCTTGAAGTACCGCTGGGCCCCGGTGTTGCGCTCGACGAACATGTAGTATGGGATGCACCCCAGATGGACTTGCTCCGTCCACAGGCGGGCCCAGACGTCGGCGTCGTCGTTGATATGGCGCACCAGCGGCGATTGGGTGCGGATGACGGCGCCGGCGCCGCGCAGCCGCCCGGTTGCTTGCCGCACGGCCTCGGTTGACAGCTCTTTCCAATGATTGAAGTGTGCCATGATCGCGAGGTGCTTGCCGCATGACACGATGCGCTCGAACAGCCGCAGCAGTTCGCCCGAATCATCATCGGTCAGGAGTCGATACGGCCAGTACGAGAGCGCCTTGGTTCCGATGCGGATCGTCCGAATGTGGTCCATGTCGCCCTTCAGAAGCGGATCGATATAGCGGGCGAGTACATCGGCGCGCATCACCAAGGGATCGCCGCCGGTAAGCAGCACATCGGTCACTTCCCGATGGCGACGCAGGTAATCGCGGAAGCCCATCGATTCGTCGGTCGCCAACTTCAGGTCGCGCATCCCCACGAACTGAGCCCAGCGGAAACAGAATGAACAATAGGCATGGCACGTCTGGCCGGCAGACGGGAACACGAGGCAGGTCTGCCGGTACTTGTGCTGCACGCCGAGCACGGGCTGGTCGCCCAGCAGCGGCGTATTGTGCTCGATCTGCCCCTCGGGGTGCGGGTTCAACTCGCGCCGAATCTCCTCGGCGATCCGCCGAAGCCGTTTGGCGGCCGGTTTTCGCTCTAGCGCGTCCGCCATCCGCCGGAAATGTTCCTCGTCCAGCATTCCTGGCTGGGGGAACGTAAGCTGAAACATGGGATCCTCGGGAATCCGCTGCCAGTCGATCAGCTCGTCGACGACGTAGTTGTTGCTGCGAAATGGCAGCACGTGGGCAACCACCTCCATGGCTCGCCGATGGTCCGACGACAGGCGGGTCAGTTGCGGCATGACTGGCAGGTCACGAAGCGTGTAGAGCTTCAGCCGGGGCACGCAGGCGGACGTAACCATGGACGTCGTTTCTCCAGGTGCGAAATCTGTTGGGGCCCGGCGCTTAAGCAGGGTTCGAGCTTCGGACAAACCGCCCGGGCGGTAACGTTCCCGGGCGGGCTCCTGGCGAGCCGAATCGAGAGGCTGCCGCGGTCGGCCGGATATCATCAACGGAGGGTTTGCAAAGACTGTGCCGAATCGCGTGCTTCAACAAGAGCCACTGGAGCCAACCCAATGCGGCTCGGCGGAATATGACGGCAATATCGTCTGGGAGTCGCGGGGCAGGCGTAATATCGGTTTAACAGGTGCAGCATGATGGGGCTCAGCACGTCTTGAAAGCCCGCCAAGAGGCGAGACGCCCCACCAGGAACGTACCGATGGGGACGACACGTGCTCAGATTTTGAACCCGATGATTGAGGTGTGCGCATTGGACGAAGCGGCTTCGCCGCGTGAGAGGGAGCGGTTTATTCCGGTGATTCGGGATTGGAGGGCATGGGGCGTTGAAGAGGTTCGGCGTGTGATACCTTTGGATTTCCGGCCGTTGTGGC
>Ga0180436_10000982_pt1 | contig 28528 bp, 20 predicted proteins | sample SS_ome_2_FD_132434 | JGI IMG/M metagenome (GOLD analysis project Ga0180436, IMG submission 132434) | Hypersaline lake sediment archaeal communities from the Salton Sea, California, USA - SS_3_S_2 metaG | ecosystem: Environmental > Aquatic > Non-marine Saline and Alkaline > Hypersaline >... | reverse complement strand
GGCGAAGCCGCTGGGAAAGACGATCGCCGCCTCGACATCGAGCAGGTCGGCGATCGCACGCTCGAGGGCGACATGGGCCCGCGACTGCCCGCTGACCAGGGGGCTGGCCGCCGCCCCGAATCCCTCGGCACAGCCCCCCTTCGAACAGGCCCGGGTCAGGCGAACATCACCGGCGTAGCCGAGGTAGTCGTTGCTGCCGAGATTCACCAGCCGTCGGCCGGCGAGGAGTACCTCGCGGCCCTGACGACCCTCGCGAACGCGCGGCTCCCGCCACAGCCCGGCGGTCTGCAGTTGCTGTGAGGCCTCAGCGATCCAGGTCAGCGAGGGTGGCAGCGAGCCGCGCGACTCTCGCGGAGTGGTGGGCGCGGCTGACTCGATTCGGCAGGGCATGAGCTGATTATGCCCGCTTTCCGCCGGAGGATTTCCCCGCCAGCCGCTCGATTGTGCGAAACTCCCCGGCGGTCACCGGCGTCACCGACAGCCGGCTGCCGCGGCGGAGCAGTTCCATGCCGGCAAGAGCCTTCACACCCCGCAGTTCTTCCAGCGGAATCTCCCGCGGAAAGACCCGCACGAGTTTGACGTCGACCATCGACCAGATCGGGTTCTCGGGCGTCGCCTTGGGGTCGTGGTACTTGCTTTCGGGATCGAGGGAAGAGGTGTCGGCGTAGGCCTCGCGGACCACCTCGGCGATACCGACCGCTGCCGGGGGCTGGGCATTGGAGTGATAGAAGATGCAGCGATCGCCCTTTTTCATCTCCCGCAGGAAGTTGCGGGCCTGGTAGTTCCGCACGCCGTCCCAGCAGGTGGTTTTCCGCGGGGATTTGGCGAGATCCTGGATCGAGAAGGTCGTCGGTTCACTCTTGATCAGCCAGTAGTGCATCGCCGTGTTCCTCGGTGTTCCCAGCTTTTGCAGGTTATCCACCTTCTGCAATCGGGAAAAGCCTCACAATCCGCATCCCTCGCGTCGATTTCGATGGTGGCGAAGTCCGGAAAAACGCCCCCGGTCACTCTCGGTTCGCCCTGGGATTCCATTCGCACCGGGAAAGGTCATGCAGCGGAACTCCACGAGGCCCGTTCGATCACACTGCTACGCGGCGGTGGCGATCGCGGTCTGTTGTTTGGGCCTCACGATCGGCCTTTCCGGCGCGGCCCGCGGCGACGAGGCGGTGCCCGAGGTGCCGCTTGCCGAGATCCTGCCTGAACCTGCCACCGCTGCCAAGGCGGGCACCGCCTTAGCCGACCGTGGAACAAGTCTGCCGCCGCAGGATGCGGCGACCGGCGAGGCGGCTTTCGCCCGAGAACGCGACCGGCGGGCAATCCGCGAGGCGATCCGCGATGATCCCCTCTTTCGCGAGATCATCCGCGAGGAGACGGAGCTGGCCGTGGCCCGCCGATTGGCGGGGATTCCCCGGCCGCGGTACATCCCTGTCAGTGACTATGCCGCACCCAAGGGTTTCGAGGTCTACGCCGCTCGCAACGGCTCCGACTTTCCGGCGGCGCTCTACCTCAACGGCTTTTTGCAGGTGCGGTGGTTTGAGTTTGCCCGGTCGGTGACGAGCTGGTCGCCCACCGCACCGATTCCCCCAAATCCCTCGCCGGTGGAACCGGTGGAGAACATCAACACCTTCGAGATCAACCGCTTTTTCATCACCTCTGAAGGCTATGTAGCCGATGAGCGGCTGCTCTACTCGATCACCCTCTTCGGCACCACCGACTACGGCAACAATTCGGCGATCACGCCGCTGGGCTATGTGGGCTGGAAGTTCAACGACCAGCTCACGATGCTCGGTGGCGTGACCTTTGTGGCCGGCACCCGCGAGTGGACCACCTCGAGCCGCTGGGTGATGGGGGTCGACCGCAGCATGGCCAACACCTTCTTCCGCCCGAGCTACTCACCGGGCGTGGAGTTCAACGGCAACTTTCTTGACGGCCAGCTCAATTGGCGGGGTGGCGTCTGGAACGCGATCGACGGTTCGCTGGCGGGCGTCAACCGCTCCGGGACGGCGATGGCCTGGGCGGGTCTGCTGACCTGGGAGCCGCTGGGGAAATTTGGTCTGGGCTATTCCGATATGGAGGTCCACCGCGACCCTGCCGTCCGGCTGGGATGCAGCGGGGTGCACGCGCTCTCGCAGGCGGTGCTGCAGACCAACGGCAACAATCCTGAAGACACGATCGTGCGGCTTTCCGACGGAACGCCGATTGCGGTACCGGACGCCCTTGGCCCGGGCACCCAGGTCGATCAGTTCCGGCTGCAACTGGCAAGCGTGGATGCCGGCTGGAAGTACCGCGGGATGGCTCTCAACTTCGAGTATTACTTTCGGCTGATCGACGACATCACTGGCACGGGACAGTTTCTCAGGCAGAGTCTCTTCGACCAGGGCGGGCTGGGCTATCTTTCATTCTGCATCGTGCCGCGAAGGTATGAGATTTATGGCCGATCGAGTGCGGTGACGGGCGACTACGGCACCGGGCAGGAGTATGGCGGCGGCTTCAACTGGTATCTCAAGGACAGCCGGCAGGGGAAGCTCACGCTCGAGGCGCTCTATTACAATCGCAGCCCGGCCGACAATACGATCTACCCCTACCGCGCCGGCTTCAGCGGCACCGCGATCCAGACCCAGCTCCTGGTGATGTGGTGAAAAGAAAATAGGGACGGGAGCGATTTATTGCGGATAAATCGCTCCCGTCCCCATTTTTTTGGGGGGGTCGATGAGCATGAGGTGGAGTTCTTTGGGGCCGTGGGCACCGAGCACCAAAATCCGTTCGATGTCGCCGGTGCGGCTCGGGCCGGTGATGAAAGAGAGCATGCTCGGCAGCCGGCCGGCATGACGGGCCCGGACCTGCTCGAGGGCATCGCCCAGGGTGGCGGTGATCTGATCGAGCGTGGCAATCACCAGGTGAACGTGCGGCAGTACCGAAAGACCGCGGCCACCGCATGACCCGCTGTCGACGAGAATCGAGCCGGTCTGGGCCACAAGCGACTCGCAGCCGGTGATCCCCGCGTCGCATGTCTCCAGCACGGCGGCATCGCAGCCCTCCTCGCCATCCACCCGGTAGCCTTCGCAGGGCAGCCGCTCGGCCACCGGCGAGGTCAGCTCGCCGGCATGCCAGGCGACGCGGGTCCAGCCTCGCTCACGGGAAATTGCGGCGATCCGCTCGGCGGCCTCCTCGAGCGACCCGCAGCGGTGAACCTCGGCCCGAAGTTTTTCGAGATTGTCGCAGAGCACGGCCAGCCGCTCCGCCGGCGTGGAGCCGCCCTCGGGCAGCCAAGGCCGGCCCACCTCGGCGGGCAGCACGCGGAGCGAGGGCATCGAGTCGTCGGCCGATCCCGCCGCCGAGGCGACCGAGGAATCGCCGAGGTGGGGCGGCGGCGCGGGCTGTCGCAAGGCCTCGCGGATTCTCGCCATGATCCGCTCGCGGCTCAGAGGGCTGCCGGCCAAGCGTGTCATTTCCGCTGCCTCCATGCGGCCCGGAAACTCTGCGGCGGCGGCGGAGGCAGGTCGCGACTGGCCAGCCAGTCGGCAAGCAGCGGCAGCCTCAGCCGTTTTGCCAGCGGCAGCGTGCGTCGGCCGAGCCAGCCGGCGGTCGCAAAGAGCCAGGGCCTGGAGGCCACCGCGGCGAAGACGCGATGGCCGAAGCGTTCGAGTCGGCTCGGGGCGGTCTTGGCGGCGTTGCGACGGTTGTGCAGCAGATGGTGGTGGATGTCGATCCGCACCGGACAGGCGTCGGTGCAGGCCCCGCACAGCGAACTGGCTCCGGAGAGGTGGTTCCACTCGGCGAGGCCGCGGAGGTGCGGGGTGATCACGCTGCCGATCGGCCCCTGGTAAGTGGTGCCGTAGGTAAAGCCGCCGACGTTCTTAAAGATCGGGCAGACGTTGAGGCAGGCGCCGCAGCGAATGCACTGCAGGGCGTCCCGCTGCTCGGGATCGGCCAACAGGGCCGTGCGGTGGTTGTCGAGGAGTACCAGGTGCATCGACTCCGGCCCATCGGCCTCCCCGGCCGCCCGCGGCCCACCGTAGAGGGTGTTGTAGCAGGTCATCGGCTGGCCCGATCCTGCCGTGGCGAGCATCGGCAGAAGCACCGACAGGTCGTCGAGGTTGGCCACCACCTTCTCGATGCCCGCGATCGCGATGTGCATCCGCGGCAGGGCGGCGGTCAGCCGCGCGTTGCCCTCGTTCTCGGTGATCGAGATTTGGCCGGTCTCGGCCACGAGGAAGTTGGCCCCGGTGATGCCCACGTCAGCCTCGACATAGAGCCGTCGCATGTGGCGGCGGGCGATCATTGTCAGTTCCTCCGGGCTCTCGGTCGGGGCGGTACCGAGATGCTCCTCGAAGAGCCTGCTGATCTCATCGCGACGAACGTGCATGCAGGGGAAGACGAAGTGGTAGGGAGGCTCGCCGCGGAGTTGCTGGATAAACTCGCCAAGGTCGCTCTCCACCACGCCGTAGCCGGCCTCCTCGAGCGCGGCATTGAGGTGGATCTCCTCGCTGGTCATCGTCTTGCTTTTGATGATCGAGCGGGCACCGGCCTCTTCGAGCAGGTCCAGGATGATCCTGCGGGCCTCCTCGGCGTTGGCCGCCCAGTGGACCACGCCGCCGTTGGCCTCGAAGGCGGCCACAAACTGCGGCAGCAGTTCATCAAGGTGATTGACCGCCGACCACTTCGCCAGACTGGCTGCGTCGCGGGCGTGTTCCCAGTCGCGGTAGCGGGCCTTCTGGGCGTCGCGGCTGGTGTAGTAGCCGCCGAGAGCCTTGCGGACGAAGTCGCGATGGGCGGTGTCGCGGACATGCTCCGTGGCGTCGCTGAGAAACCGCCGCTTGGCAAGGGCGGGTTGGTTTGGGTCATGGGTCGGCTGCTGTGGCGTGGGGGCGATCATGGAACAGCTCCGGCAAGCACCTCGGCGAGATGGATCGTGCGGCAGGGTTTGCCCTGGCGGGCGAGCCAGCCGTCAAGCTGCAGCTGGCAGGAGGGATCACTTGAAACGATGTAGTCGCATTGCGTGCGGGCGAGCGACCCCGCCTTCACCTCGGCCATGGCCGTGGAGATCATCGGAAACTTGACACTGAACAGCCCACCGAAGCCACAGCAGCTCTCCGGCTCATCACATTCCACAAGCTCGAGATCCCGCACCGCCGTGAGCAGCTTTCTGGGCGCCTCGCGGATCCGCAACTCTCGCAGCCCGTGGCAGCCGTCGTGATAGCTCACCCGGTGGGGGAAGCGGGCCCCGACATCGGTCACGCCGAGCCTGTCCACCAGGAACTCGCCGAACTCGAAGCTGCGGGCGGCCAGATCGAGAGCGGCCGTCTCGTGGGGCGTGCCCTCGAGCAGCTGCGGATAGAAACTCCGCATCATCGCCACGCAGGAGCCACTCGGCCCGACCACCGCCTCGGCCCCGTCAAAAATACCGACCGCCCGGGCCGCCACCTCGCGGGCCTCATCCCAATAGCCGGCGTTGAAACTCGGCTGCCCGCAGCAGGTTTGGGCCGGGCGAAACTCCACCTCGTGGCCGAGCTGTTCGAGCACACGGGCCACTGCCAGGCCCACACTCGGGGTCATCTGGTCGACGAAGCAGGGAATGAAGAGACTGACTTTCATCCTGGTAGTGTAGGCCCTCGCGGTCCGGCATGACGCGATCAGCCGCTGGAAAAAAGCCTGCACCCTGAGCGAAACCGCGCAGCCATCTCGAGCTAGCGGCGTCGGGCGATCGCCCGCACGACCGCCTCGCCCATCTCCGCCGGACTCTCGGCAACCTCGATTCCCGCCTCCTGCAGGGCAGCAAGCTTGGCTTCGGCGGTGCCCTTCCCACCGGAGATGATCGCCCCGGCATGGCCCATCCGCTTGCCAGGAGGAGCCGTGCGGCCTGCGATGAAGGCGGCCACAGGCTTGCTGACGTGGTCCCTCACGTAGGCCGCGGCCTCCTCCTCCGCCGAGCCCCCGATCTCACCGATCATGAGGATCGCCTGGGTGTCAGGATCGGCCTCGAAGAGGGCGAGGATGTCGATAAAGCTCGAGCCCACGAGCGGATCACCTCCCAGTCCGACACAGCTGCTCTGGCCGTGGCCAAGCTGGGTCAGCTGCCAGACCGCCTCGTAGGTGAGCGTGCCGGAGCGGCTCATGACGCCCACAGTGCCGGGGGTGTGGATATAGCCGGGCATGATCCCGATCTTGCATTCCGCCGGCGTGATCACGCCGGGGCAGTTGGGGCCCACCAGCCGGCTGCCGGAATCCCTGACCACCGGCAGCACGCGGGCCATGTCAAGCACGGGGATTCCCTCGGTGATCGCGATCACCGTCTCGATTCCCGCAGCCACCGCCTCGAGGATCGCGTCGGCCGCGAAAGGCGGAGGCACGAAGATCATGGTCGCATCGGCCCCGGTGGCATCACGGGCCTCGGCTACCGTGTCGAACACCGGCAGCCCCGCCACCTGCCCGCCCCCCTTGCCGGGCGTCACTCCGCCGACCATGCGGGTGCCGTACTCGAGGCAGCCGCGGGTGTGGAACTCACCGACGCGACCGGTGATGCCCTGGCAGATGACGCGGGTGTCGCGGTTGACGAGGATGCTCATGGATCGAGGTGGGGCCGCGGGGGAACGTGGGATGAAACGGGGGTAGGTGGTGTTCAGGCCCGGCTGGCGGCGACGACCTTCTTGGCCGCGTCGGTCAGTCCGTCGGCGGTGACGATGCTCGTGCCGCTCTCGGCGAGAATCTTCTTGCCTTCCTCGACCTCGGTGCCCTCCAGCCTGACCACCAAAGGCACGCTGAAGCCGACGGTTTTCGAGGCCTCCACCAGGGCGGTGGCGATCGTGGTGCACCGCATGATGCCGCCGAAAATGTTGACCAGGATCGCCTTTACGTTGGCGTCGGAGAGAATGATCCGGAAGGCCTCGGTGACCTGGGCCACATCGGCGCCGCCGCCGACATCGAGGAAGTTGGCCGGCTCGCCGCCGTGGAGCTTGACGAGGTCCATGGTGCTCATCGCCAGCCCGGCACCGTTGACCAGGCAGCCGATCGTGCCGTCGAGCTTCACATAGGAGAGCCCCGCCGCCGCGGCCCGGATCTCGGCCGGGTCCTCCTCCGATTCGTCCCGCAAAAGGGCCACGTCCTTGTGCCGCCAGAGGGCGTTGTCGTCGAAGCTCATCTTGGCGTCGAGGGCGACCAGGGTGCCTTCCTTGGTGAGCACCAGGGGATTGATTTCCAGGAGCGAGGCATCGAGCGTCACGAAGGCCTTGGCCAGGGAACGGAAGAAGTGGTCGGCTGCCCGCCAGCTCGCCGCCGGCAGGCCGAGCTTCGCCGAGAGCAGCCGGGTCTGGAAGGAGGCCAGACCGCGATCGGGGTCGAAGGCCTCGGTGAGTATCAGCTCGGGTGTCTTCGCGGCGACCTCCTCGATGTCCATGCCGCCGGCGGTGCTGGCGATGAGCACCGGTGAGCCGGCTGCCCGGTCGACGAGAATCGCCGCGTAGAGTTCGCGGTCGATCTGGCATCCGCTCTCGACGAAGACCTGCCGCACGACCCGGCCCTCCGGCCCGGTCTGCACGGTGACGAGCGTCTGGCCCAGCAGGGCGGAGGCGATCCGAGAAGCATCCTCGGGGCTCTTGGCAAGTTCCACGCCGCGTTGCTCGCTGCCGGCCACCTTGCCCTTGCCGCGGCCCCCGGCATGAATCTGCGCCTTCACCGCACAGACGGGCGTCCCCAATGAGGTGTAGGCCGCGGCCGCCTCCTCGCCACTGCGGGCCACCTGCCCGGCGAGCACGGGCACGCCGGCGGCACGCAGGAGGTCCTTGGCCTGGTATTCGTGGATCTTCATGCTGCTGCCGTGATGGGTGCTGTTGCCGCCGATACCGCTGGCGGCCGCCTAATATGGCAGGGACCTTCCGGGAATCCAACGGGGTGGTCCCGTGGGCGGGATGCAGGGGAAGATTGGGTTTTCAGCTTTGCGACCGCTTTCCTGAGACGATCCATGCAGCCCCGCGATTCTCACGGCGATGAGCCAATCCCGATCGCGATCATCGGTGCCGGCTTCGCGGGGCTGGGGATGGCGATCCGGCTGCTGGCCACCGGCCGGCGGGATTTCGTCATTTTCGAGAAGGCTGAAAGCCTTGGCGGCACCTGGCGGGACAACACCTATCCCGGCTGCGGCTGCGACATCCCTTCACATCTCTATTCCTTCTCCTTCGAGCAAGACCCGGGCTGGTCGCGGTCGTTTGCCTCGCAGGCCGAGATTCTTCGCTATCTGCAGAGAGTTGCCACGAAGCACAATCTCCACCAACGCATCAACTTTGCGACCCGCATCGTGAGCCTCACCTGGGACGACACAGCCGGCCTCTGGCGGCTTGCAGCCGACGACGGACGCCGGTTCACCGCAAGGGTGGTGGTTGCCGGCACTGGTGGGCTGCACGTGCCGCGGCTCCCCGAGATTCCGGGGATCGAGCAGTTTGATGGGCCCTGCTTCCATTCCTCCCGCTGGCGGCACGACCTGCCGCTGGCGGGCAAGCGGGTGGCGGTGATCGGCACCGGGGCCTCCGCCGTGCAGATCGTGCCGGCGATCGCCGGCGAGGTGGCCCGCCTCTCGCTCTTCCAGCGGACGCCGCCGTGGGTCCTGCCTCGGCGGAATCGGCCGATCTCCGGCTTCGCCCGGAGGGCCTTCGCGGTGGTGCCAGGACTGCAGCGATGCTGGCGTTGGCTGATCTACCTCGAGCAGGAGTCGATCGCGATCGCCTTCACGCTCAAGCCGAAGCTGCTGGGCCACTGGGAGAAGCAGGTCTTCCGTCATATCCAGCAGCACATCGCCGACCCACAGCTCCGCGACGCCTTGACGCCCCGCTACCAGATGGGCTGCAAGCGGGTGCTGCTCTCCGACGACTTTTACCCGGCCCTCGCCAGGGAGAACGTCGAGCTTGTCAGCGAGCCGATTGCACGGATCGATCCCGGCGGCGTGGTGACCGCCGACGGCAGGCTCCGCGAAGCGGATGCGATCGTGCTGGCCACCGGCTTCAAGGCGTTCGACTTCGCCGAGCAGATCGATGTCATCGGCCGTGGCGGCCGACGGCTCGCCGAGGAATGGGCCGACGGTCCCGAGGGCTACAACGGGGTGCTGGTGGCGGGGTATCCCAACCTCTTCATCCTGATGGGTCCTAATTCCGGCGTGGGCCACAATTCGATCGTGTTCATGATCGAGGCTCAGGTCCGCTACGTGCTTTCGGCCCTGCGACTCATCGAGCGGGGCGGGCTTTCGCACGTGGAGGTTCGCGAGGAGGTTCAGAAACGGTTCAACGCGGAACTCGCGAAACGATTCCGTGGCACCGTCTGGTCGGTGGGTACTCCCGAGCGGCCACCCTGCGGGAGCTGGTATCGCTCGCCGTCGGGCCGCCTGTCGGCCCTCTGGCCGAGCTTCGCGAGTGCCTACTGGTGGCGGCTGCGGCGGGCCGACCCGCGGGACTTTCTCGACCGCCGCTAGCTGCACGTCGAAAAAGCCCTCCATGGCCCGCCGTGCCCGCGGACGCCGCGTCGGCTTTTACCATCCACATCCCTCGGGGTAATTCTGGAATCCCGGCCCCACTCTTTTTCCGAGCGTCTGCTGACGGTAGTCTCGACACGCGGAGGCCACGGCTGGCCCGCGAATCACCGGCTGAAGCCAGACGACGGGCCAACGGCCGCGGGCAAGGAAGGAGGCATGCCTGGTGAATCTGCTGGAGTGGCTCACCTACCGGCCGTGGGGAGGGCAGTTTCGTGAACTCCGCGGCCTTGTGGCCTACGCGGAGCCGGAGTCGGTGGAGGTCTACCGCGAGCAGCTACCGCGGGTGTTTGCCATGCCCTCCCGGCCCCTGATCGCGGTCCTCTTGATCGACTACCTTGGCGTCGCGCCCTGGCCGCTGGTGCGGTATGGCGAGTGGACGATGCTCCTGCGGTGTGTTTCTCGCGACCATCGCGGCCACGGCGAGACCGGCTGGTTTCCCCTGGTGATGCCGGTCACGACCTGGGTGGCCTGCACCGGCGGGCGGCATCTCGGCTTTCCCAAGGCTGTCTGCGAATCGATCGAGCTCGGCCCCGCCCCGGACAACGGGGCCAAGCTGGCCTGCCCCCAGGGGGCCATGCTTGGCCGTGGGGTTGCCGGTGGGCGGGAGGAGCTACGGATGGCATTCGCACCGGGCCGTGACCGCGAGGAGCACTGGCTGCGTCCGCTGGACGTGGCCGGATCCCTGCTCGCCGGCACGCTCTTCACGCTCAAGCCGGTCGGAGTCGGTCCGAAGGTGCGGCGGGTTCGTTTCATCGACGCGGCAGCCGAGCCGGGAACATGGGCGATGACCAGAGGAATGGTTGAGATCTCCGGCGACCACCAATTGCTGTGCGACGGCCTCCTGCCGAGGCCGCGAAGGTTTCCCGGAGCGGTGCACCATTTCCGCGGCAGCATGAACCTCTTTTGGGAGCCGGTCGGGCGAAACGCCACGGGGAGATAGGGCTCGCCCGCGTGGCAGATCCGCGGCGGACTCTGGTACAACCCGGCGGCCGGAGGGCCTGCCCCGCCCGGTCTTTCGCGTGTCGCCGCCTTTTTTCGTCCGCCGTCTTTCAGGCCGTCTCACCGATGAATGCCACCGCCCCTGCCATTCCGGTATCCGTGGATGACCCCGCGGCGGGGGCTACCGTGGTGCCCCCGAGGGTGGTGATCGATCTGGAGAAGCTGCGGCACATCAACTGTGGCCTCGGCCGCTTCAGCCTGCACCTCGGCCGTGAACTCCTGCGGGTTGCCGAGGGCCGATTCACCCCGGTGCTGCTGCTGCCCCGGGGTGCGGAACGGTATTTTCCGGGCGAGAACTTTGCCAGGATCACCGTTGCTCCCTGGCGGAAGGAGGTGGCCCAGCGGCTGCTGCGGCCGTTGGTGCAGCCGCTGCTGCCGCGGTCCTCGGTCGCGCTGTGGCACATGACCAACCAGATGTCGCGGTATCTGCCGCTCGACCGCCGCGTGCCGGTGCTGCTGACGGTGCACGACCTCAACTTTCTCCACGAGGCCCCCCGGGACGATCGGCTCGGCGAGATCGACCGCAAGATCGCCGAGCTGCAGCGGAAGGTCGACCGAGCCACCGAGATCGTGACCGACTCCGCCTACGTGGCCGACGAACTGGCCACCTACCTTCGGCTCGGCGACCGACCGGTCCACGTGGTGCCGCTGGGTCTGGGAGAGCCGCCACCGGCCTCGCCGACACGGCCCGAGTTTCTGCCGGCAGGACCGTTCCTCTTCACGGTGGGCAACTGCCTGTCCCACAAAAACTTCCACGTGCTCTTCGGCCTCCTGCCACGGCTTCCGGGCCGCCGGCTGGTGATCGCCGGCAAGAAGGCGACGCCCTACGGCGAATACCTCGAGCGGGAGGCCTCCCGGCTCGGCCTTTCCGATTCGGTGGTGATGCCCGGCGAGGTCTCCGACGGCGACCGACAATGGCTCTACGAGCACTGCGAGGCTTTCTTCTTTCCCTCCCTCACCGAGGGCTTCGGGTTCCCGGTGCTCGAGGCGATGGCCGCAGGGGCGGCGGTTTTTTGTTCGCGGAAGACGAGTCTCCCGGAGGTGGCCGGGGATGCCGCCTTTTTGCTCGACTCCTTCGAGCCCGACGCGATGGCCACGGCCTTCTGGGCCGGGCTGGGCCGCTTCAGCAGCGAGCCGGGGTTTGCCGACCGGGCCCGGGCCCATGCCGCCGGCTTCTCCTGGCGGGCCACGGCCTCGGCCTACGCCGAGATTTACGCCCGTCTGCTGGCAAAAAAATCAGACTGAGTGCGGCAAACAGCGGCAAAAATGCCGTTTCCCCACCGGATGCCCCCTGTTACCCTCCCGCCGCCACGCACCGAAGATGCGGATCGATTCCGCGGGGTCGGTGGCCGTTGGTCGCCGAGAGAGGCGGCCCGTTACAGAAGCACCGAAGTCAATTTGACCAGGGAGGCGTCGATGTCGCAGGAGAGTTCGCGGAGGGCTTTGATTACCGGGGTCACCGGCCAGGACGGTTCATATCTGGCCGAACTGCTGATCTCGAAGGGCTACGAGGTCCATGGTCTCCGCCGTCGCTCGAGCACCTTCGGCACGCAGCGGATCGAACACCTCATTTTTGGCGAGCCGCCGAAGATGCATCTTCACTACGGCGACCTCTCCGACGGCAACGGGCTGATGCGGCTGATCCGCGAGGTTCGTCCGCACGAGGTCTACAACCTCGCCGCCCAGAGCCATGTTCGCGTGAGCTTCGATCAGCCTGCCTACACCGCCGACACCACCGCCGTGGGCACCCTGCGGCTGCTCGAGGCGATCCGCGACGTGCAGGACGAGACCGGTGAGCAGATCCGCTTCTACCAGGCTTCATCCTCCGAGATGTTCGGCAAGGTGGTGGAGACACCGCAGAAGGAAACGACCCCCTTCTATCCGCGTAGCCCCTACGGCGTGGCCAAGGTCTACAGCCACTGGATCACGATCAACTACCGCGAGAGCTACGGGATGCACGCGTCCTGTGGCATTCTCTTCAACCACGAGAGCCCCCGCCGTGGCGAGACCTTCGTAACCCGCAAGATCACCCGGGCGGCCACGCGGATCAAGCTTGGCCTGCAGGAGAAGCTCTACCTCGGCAACCTCGACGCCAAGCGTGACTGGGGCTTCGCCGGAGACTACGTCGAGGCGATGTGGCTGATGCTCCAGCAGGACGAACCGGACGACTACGTGGTAGCCATGAACGAGCTCTACAGCGTCCGCGAGTTCTGCGAGAAGACGTTTGGCCGGCTCGGCCTCGACTACCAGGACTTCGTCGAGGTCGACCCGCGGTATTACCGCCCGGCGGAGGTCGACCTGCTGCTCGGCGACGCCACGAAGGCCCGTGAGAAGCTCGGCTGGATTCCTCAGACCAGCTTCGAAGGACTCGTTGACATGATGGTCGAAGAGGATCTCAAACTCGCCCGCCGGGAGCAGCTGCTCGCCGAAGGGGAGAAGCACCAACGGGAGGCGGCCTGAACGCCGTCTCGGGATACGCGTAGCAAGGAAGCGACATGCACCGCGCGATTACAGCCTGCCGCATCTGCGGCAACGAGGATTTTCAAGAAATTGTCGATCTCGGGAGCCAGGCCCTGACCGGCGTCTTTCCGCGGTCTGCCGACGAGCACGTGCCCTCGGGGCCGTTGGAGCTCATCAAGTGCCGCGAGGCATCAGGCGGCTGCGGCCTTGTGCAACTGCGGCATTCATATGAGCCGACCGAGATGTATGGCGAAAACTACGGCTATCGATCGGGCCTCAATCGCTCGATGGTCCGCCACCTGCACCACCGTGTGGCGGAGGTCAGGCGGCGGGTCAGCCTGGAGGCAGGCGATGTGGTGCTCGATATCGGCAGCAATGATTCGACGACGCTCCGAACCTACGGCGACAACGGCTATCGCCTTGTGGGCATTGATCCGTCGGCTGGCAAGTTCCGGCAGTATTACCCCGAATGGGTCGAGTGCGTCCCCGACTTCTTCTCCGCCGACACCTTCCGGGCCCACCTTGGCAAGGGCCGGGCAAAGATTGTGACGAGCATCGCGATGTTCTACGACTTGGAGGACCCCACCGACTTCATGCGGCAGGTTCGCGATGTGCTCGCCGACGACGGGGTCTGGGTCTTTGAGCAGAGCTATCTGCCTCTGATGGTCGAGCGGGATGCCTACGACACGATTTGCCATGAGCATGTCAGCTACTACGCCCTGCGGCAGATCGACTGGATGGCCCGTCAGGCCGGCCTGAAGATCCTCGATGTCGAACTCAACGACATCAACGGCGGCAGCTTCTGCGTGACGGTGGCCCACGAGGGCTCTCGGCATGCCTCAAACGACTGGCTCGTTGAAGCGATTGCCGAGCGGGAGGAGCGGCTTGGCTACGGCGGCAATGAAACCTTCGATCGTTTCCGCGATCGGATCTTCAGCCACCGCGACGAACTGACGGCGCTCGTAAGCAGCCTCAATGCCTCGGGCAAGCGGGTTTACGGCTATGGAGCGAGCACCAAAGGCAACGTGCTCCTGCAGTTTTGCGGCTTCACCGAACAGGACATCCCCGCAATTGCGGAGGTCAACGAAGACAAGTTCGGCTGTGTCACGCCGGGCACCCGGATTCCGATCGCCTCCGAGGCAGAGGTCAAGGCGAGCGGGCCCGACTATCTGGTGGTCCTGCCGTGGCACTTCCGCGAGAACATCGTCTCCCGGGAGCAGGCATATCTCGACGAGGGCGGAACGCTGCTGTTCCCCCTGCCGGCCGTAGAGATGGTAGCCCGTGAAGCGATTGTGCGTCGGGCGGCCTGACGGGTCGGGTGGAACGGATCCACGGGTCCTGAGGAATCGAATTCAGGCGTTCACGACAGACCAGCAGGGAGGCAGGTCATGGTGGCAAAAGTTCGAGCCGAACTTCGACGATTCGAGCGGCGGTGGCTGCGTCCGCTTTTCGAACGAGTCAAAAAACCGAGATATCTCAGGGCCGGGCTGCCCCCCGAGGCGGATCCTCTCGAGGAACTGCTTGTCGCTCTGCTGCGGTCGCAGATCAGGCACAACCGGATGCAGGCCGGCTTCTGGACGGCAGGGCTCGAGAGCCTCCGCGATGTCTGGCGGAAAAAGGATGCCGGGAGCCAGGCCGATCTGGAGCAGCTCGTCAACGGGCTGCTGGCGATCGATGCACCGTCCGCCAGTTTCAGGGAGGCGGGCTGAGGCGGCCCGCCGCCCGATCATGCCACCGATGCGAATCCTTGCCGACATCCGCTGCCTGCAGGACGAGAACTACGCCGGCCGCGGTGTCGGATCACATGCCGCCTGCCTGCTCGAGGCAATCCGTGACCGGATCGGTACCGCCGAGATCATCGGCCTTGTCGACCCGGCCATCGGTGAGGTCGACCATCGTCACAAAGGTCTCTGTGACACACTGCGGCCGGCCTTTGTCTCCATCGATGCCAGCACGCCCACGATCCTGCTCTCGCTGTCGCCGATGACCCACGACACGCGGCTGCCGGCGATGCTGATCGACCGGCCCAACGTGTTTCCCGTGGCGGTGGTCTACGACTTCATACCGCTGGAGTTTCCCCAGCGGTATCTCGCGGCGCAGGTCGCGAAGTTCGCCTATGCCGCGGCGACCACCTGGCTGGCGGCTCACCGGGCTTTTTTCCCGATTTCGGAGCACTCCGGCCACGAACTTGTCCGCCGGCTTCATGTCGCCCGCCGCGACGTGCACGTCACTGGCGTGGCCCTGCGGCCGTCGTTTGCGTCGCTGCTCGCCGCTCAACCGACGGTCGCCGTCCCTGCCGACGCGGCGGACGAGACGATGTTGTTCGTGGGCGGGCCCGATCCGCGAAAAAACCTGGAAACAGTGGTCGAAGCCCATGCCCGACTGGTGGCGGCGGGCCGCAACCTGGAACTGGTCGTGGCCGGCGGCTACCCGCAGGCCTGGCGGGACCAATGCCGCGGCGGCCCGGCTGCCGAGAGGATTCGCTTTCTCGACCGGGTCGACGACGAGGAGCTTGCCGGGTGGTATCGCCACGCCCGCGTCACGGTCTCGGCATCGATGGCCGAGGGCTTCTCGATGCCGGTGGTGGAGGCGGCCGCCTGCGGAGGGCTTTCGCTCGTCTCCGACATACCGGCCCATCGTGAACTCGTCGATGATGCCGCCTGCCGCTTCGCCGCGAGCGATGCCTGTGAACTTGCGGCGAAGGCTGCCGGCTTTCTCGATGATCCGGCCGCCCGTGAGCGGGCCGCCGGCCGGCAGCGAGCCGCCGCGATGCGATTCACCGCCGAGGCTGTCGGCGGGCGATTCATGGACGGGCTGTTGGAACGCTTCGAGCAGTTTGCCCGACGGCCCCGCAGGAGCCGTCGGCGGGCGATTGCGGTGGTCACACCTTTCCCGCCGGACCGCTCCGGTGTGGCCGACTACTCGATGCGATCGATCGAGGCCCTCGCCGAGCATGTCGATGTCGACGTATACACCGACCAGCCCGAGCCGATCGCGTGTCCGGCGGTGCGGGCCTTCCACCCGATCTCCTCGGCCGCCTGGCTGCGTCCCGACTACGACACAACGCTGGCGGTCGTGGGCAATTCCCATTTCCACACCAGGATCATCGAACTGCACCAGCGGTTCGGGGGGCCATGCCTCATACATGACAACCGCTTGGCCGAACTCACCGCCTGGTGGAAGGGCGCCGATTACCTGCGGGCCATCGCCGAGCGATCGCTCGACCGCCCCGTGAAGCTGCACGAAGTTCGCGAATGGCTCGCCGATCCCGGTCAGCTTCCCTCGATGTTCTATGAGGAGGTGATCGACAAGGCCTTCCCGCTGCTGGTCCACAGCCGGGGCATTCAGGAGAGCGTCTCCCAAATCTACGGAATCGAGGCGGCCTACCTACCGTTTTGCCTCTACCGTAATTTCAGCTCCGACGAGATCGCCGAGGATGCCCGCCGGCATGCCCGGGCCGCCCTGGGCGTGTCGCCCGGCGAGGTGATGATCGTCACGCTGGGCCTGGTCGATGCGGTGAAGTCACCGCAGACCTGCATCGATGCGGTAGCTCGGCTGAGGGCTGCCGGCCACGATGCCCAACTCCACTTTGTCGGCGAGTCAGCCGCGATCCGCGACGAGCTCACGCTTCAGGCCCGCTCCGCGGGGATCGACCGTTGCGTGCATTTTTCGGAGGACTGGCTGCCGGAGGAGGATTACCGCCGCTACCTGGTGGCGGCCGACTTGGGAATCCAACTGCGAAATCATTTCTTCGGTGGGCTTTCCGGGGCCCTGCTCGACTGCATCGCCGCCGGCCTGCCCACGGTGGCCAATCGCGACCTTGCCGAGGCGCTGGAGTCGCCGGGATATGTCGTACGCGTGCCCGATCGGCCCGATGCCGCATCGCTCGCAGCGGGCCTCGAGGAGGCCGCCCGGCTCGGCAGCCGTGCCGCGACTGAGCCGCAGCGGCTGGAGTTTGCGGGTGAGCACTCGTTTGTCATCTACGCCGAGCGGCTGCTGGAGCTGCTCGTGGAACCGGCGACCGTGGCGCATGCGTCAAACACCCGTCATTTCCGAAGCACCGTGGGAGCGTGAAGCCATGACACCCACCGGACGCTTCCCGCGAATCCTCGTAGATGCCTCGTTCACTGCGGGAGTCGAGACACCCTCCGGCGTGCACCGCGTGGTGACCCGCAGCTGGCAGTCCATCGAGCGGCTCGGTCGCCAACGCGGTCTGGAGGTTGGTCGTGTGCGGGCCAAAAAAGACCGCTTCACACTGCTCGAGCCGGGAACGCTGGGAGCCGGCCGTGTGTCCACGGCTGCCGGTGTGCTGAGCTGGCTTCCTTGGCGACCGCAGCCATCCCTGCCGGCACGTGGTATCGCATGTCCCACCGCAGGTGCCGCAGTCACTCCGACCGAGGGCGATCTGCTGCTTCTGCCCGACGCCTACTGGGCCTGCCCGAATGTCTGGCCAGCGGTGGCCGCGGCCCGTGAGGCGGGCGCCTTCGCGGTGCCGTTGGTCTATGACCTGATCCCGATGCAGCATCCGGAAATCTATGGGGAGGCCGGTGCGGCGATGTTCCGAGGCTATCTCGAACAACTTCTGGCCCACGCCGATGCGGTGGCGACGATCTCCGGAAGCGTGGCGGAGGAACTCTCGGCCTGGATCGATACGGAATGGGCCGGTCCCCGGCCCACCGTGATCCCCTGGCGGCTCGGCTGCGACTTGCCCCGATCGGATGGACGTGTCCGGTCGCATCTGAACCAGCTTTTTTCCTGTCGCGGTCCCGGGTCTCCCTACCTGATGGTCGGCTCGCTCGAGCCCCGCAAAAACCATGCTTTTGTGCTCGATGCCTTCGAGCGGCTGTGGTCCGATTCAGCGACCGCCGATGTGCGACTGGCCTTTGTGGGCTGCCCCGGCTTCAAGTCGGAGCCACTCGTCGAGCGGATCAAAGCCCATCCCTTGCTTGGCAGCAGGCTCTTTCATTTCACCGACCTTGACGATGCCGAACTCGCCCATGCCTATGCCCACGCCCGCGGGCTCGTCTTCGCCTCGATTGCCGAGGGCTTCGGTCTGCCGATCAGCGAGAGCCTGCAGCATGGGCAGCAGGTTTTCGCCAGCGACCTGCCGATCCACCGCGAGGTGGCCGGTGCCGACTGCCGCTTCTTCCCGCTGGGTGATGTCGAAGCACTCACCGAGCTTGTGCGGGGCTTCGAGGCAGAGCATGACAACGCCCCAGTGCCGCGAAGAACGGTTGTCGAGCCGCGGAACTGGCAGTCCGCCGCCGAGACACTCATCGATGCACTCGGGGAGTTCGCGATGCAGCCTGTCCTGGGGTCACGGCTGGCATCCTGAAGAGTCCCGAAAGGCTCAGCCACCGATTCAACACGTTCCCACGAATACTGAGAGGTTTCCATGTCACGTCGCCTGCTGCCCCGCACACGCTGGCCCAAGAAGCTCCGTCCGCCCAAGCCATTTCCCGATATCAGCCATCTGCTGCACCATCTTCGCGGGCGGGAGTTTGCTCGGCTGCCCAAGGGGATCCGTCGCCTGGTGAGCGTGGGCTGTGCGGGCACCTGGTACTTCGACTGGATCGAGCAGACCTGCGGTCCGATTCCACACCACGTGGGCGTGGAGTTTTACATGCCCCGGCCCGAGACCCTGCCGGAGAACGTGACCTGGATCGCCAACACCGCGGGGAGCATGCCCGAAGTGGCCGATGCCTCGGCCGACGCGATCTTCTCCGGCGAGAACCTCGAGCATCTCTGGCCCGAGGAGGTGACAGGGTTCCTCCTGGAGAGCCACAGGATTCTCGAACACAACGGCCTGCTCGTGATTGACAGCCCCAACCGCGCGATTACCAGCCGGCTCAACTGGAGCCACCCGGAGCATACCGTCGAACTCACGGTGCCCGAGATCGTGCGGCTCGTCGAGCTTTCGGGCTTCGATGTCACACGCTGCGCGGGGCTGTGGCTCTGCGAGGATTTGCAGACCGGCTCGCTGCTGCGTTTCGATGCGATGGATCGCTTCGGACGCAACTCGCTCTCGCGACGGTCTCGTAAGGCAGAGCGACATCCCGAGAAGTCATTCATCTGGTGGATCGAGGCCCGCAAGACTGCCCGTAAACCGCAGGCGGAGCTCGTTCGCGAAGAGATGGCTCGCATCTTCGCCGAGGCATGGCCCGAGCGATGCCGTCGGGTGCAGTCGCTCGTCGGCCGACGGGAGGGCGACTGGATCGCCGCCGATGGCCGTGGCGGGATGCTGATGTATGGTCCCTATATGGCGATCCGCGGCGGCCGCTACCGGGCGACCTTCGATCTTGCCTGCGATCCGGCGTCGCCGGCGTCTGCGGGACATGTGGCAAGCTGCGACATCCTCTCCGGGGCGAGCGACACGCCCCTTGCCGCGGCGGAGATCGTCGGCCCGAGCCACGATGGCAGCGGACGCTTCCGCGTGCGGCTGCCGTTTACCGTGGAGGGCACGACCTTCGGGATTCAATTCCGCGTGGTGGTTCCTGAGGGTGTGCCGTTGAAAGTGGCGGCCGGCGTGGGAATCGAGCCGCTCGATGCGGCTGCCGACATGACCGTGGCTCCGGCGGTGACCCGCAACGCCGCCCCCCCCGACGTGACCCACGACCGGGCGATCGCCGAGGCCTTTACCACCGCGTATGGTCGACCGATTGCCGGTGAAGAACTCCAGCGCCTGCGGGAGATCGTGGCCGAGATGCCACGGGTCGACCGGCGGCGAGTATTTCGCGCGGCAATCGCCGCCTTCGATCATCAGCATCACGTCACTCCCTTTCGCGTGCGGCTGGCCGATGACGATGTTCGCTTTGCCGAGATCGACGGCGTGGCCGTGGCCACCGACCCGACCGATCTTGCAGTCGGTGTGCCGCTGGGGCATGGCGGCTACGAGCGGCATCTGCGGAATTTCTGGGCCGGACGGCTCGGCCCCGGGATGACCTTTCTCGATGTGGGTGCCAACATTGGCGGCTTTACGATGCTTGCGGCGAAGCTGGTCGGCCCACAGGGCTCGGTATTCGCCTACGAGCCGAACGCTGAAAACTGCCGTCTGATCCAGCTCGGAGGCGACCGCAACGGGTTTACCAACATCCGCCTGCAGCCGGTGGGTCTGGGTGACTCCAACGGTGCTGCCATCTTCACCACCGCGATCGGCTCCAATGGCAGGCTTCTGCTCGAGGGTCTCAATCCCACCGGTGCCGACGGTTCGGTGATCCCGCTACGAAGGCTCGATGATGAGCCGATTGCCGGGCCAATCCACGGCATCAAGATCGATGTCGAGGGCTGCGAGGGACTCGTCGTCGCGGGTGCCGCAGCCACGATCGACCGGTGGCGTCCGGTGGTGACCGTCGAGTTCAGCCCCGACATGCTGCGGCAGATCGGCGGCACGACGCCGGAGAGCCTGCTGGGCTTCTTCACGTCGCGGGACTATCGGGTCTTTCGGATCGTGCCCGATGCCGCGGAATCGCTCGAGCCGGTGGAGGATGTGGAGTCCTTCGCTGCCCGGTCAATCGCCGAAGGCAGCCTGCATGACATGGCCTTCATTCCCCGCGAGGCCGCCTGATTGCCTCGTAGGACATTGCCACCATGCCAGCAGACCCGATCACAATCCTGATCCCGACCTGCAACCGCGGCGACGTGCTCGGTGATGCCTTGGCCACCTGCCATGCGCAGCGGGATGTCGAAGGCCGGACGGTGTTCCTGGTAAGCGACAATGCCAGCGAAGATGCCACACCGGAGGTGATTCAACGGGCGGCTCGGCGGGATCCGCGGGTTCGCTCGATTCGCACCTCCCAGCGGCTGGGAATGGCCGATCACTGGGAGTTCGCCCTCGACCATGTCAGCGAGGGATGGGTCGGGATCATCGGAGACGATGACGGCCTGTTGCCTCGGGCGATCGCCAGCCTGCGGGCGGCGATGCGTCAGCATCCGGATATCGAGGCAATCTGCTGGCCCTACAGTTTTTACATCTATCCCGACGAGCAGAAGCCCTGGGTCTCGGGCCTGATGGGCTTGGCGACGAAGCCGGCCGGGGAACTGTGCGACGGCCTGGCCTGGTTGGCCCGGCTGGCCGACTTTCGTTCGGCCTGGTACGGGGAGCTTCCACGGGTCTACCACGGCCTGGTGCACACCCGGCTGCTGGAGCGGATCCGGGCCATCACCGGTCGCCGCTGCCTGACGCGAATTCCCGATATCTCGCTGGCGGTGGCTGTTGCCGCGAGCTGCGGCCGATTCCTCAAGCTCCCGTTGGCGGCAAGCCTGTTCGGCTCCTCGAAGCACAGCACCGGTGCCGCCTCACAGGGGGTCGGCAATGACGAGATCTATAGTCGATTCGAACGCGATAGCCGAACGCCGGTCGACCTCGGTCTGCCACGGCTGCGGTCGGTCAGCTCAATGGTGCTCGAGGCGATCCTTGCCGCCCGCGAGACGGGCCTTCTATCCGGCTCGATCAGCATCGACCTCGAAACCGCCCTCACCCGCATCTTTTTCGAGAATGCCGCCCTCCCGCTGCCCGATGATGCCAGCCGTGTCGCGGAGTTTGCCGAGCGGCTCGGGCTCCGTGAACATCATGCCTTTTTGAAGGCGATCGATGCCAGCGAGCAACAGCGCGAACAACTCCTGGCCAGACTCGCGGCAACCGGCTACACACCCCGACACGATTATCTCAAGCAGATCCTGCCGGAGCGGGCAGCGGGCATATCGGCGGCCGTGCGGATTGCCCACCGCGAGCATCGCCGGATCCGCCCGGAGACTCTCCCGCCGGGAACTCGACGTTCATTGGCGGTGAGGTGGCGACGGCTGCGGAGCGATGTGTCAAAAACAGCCGGACAGCTCGCACGCTGGCGAGGAAGGGATCCCTCGACCCCGCCCATTCGGCCGCATCGCTTCGCCCGGAAGTATCCCAAGCTCTACGCCCCCCGGCGGGGGTGGGATGATTCGAGAAACCTGCAATCGCAACTGTGCCGCTACGGCACGCTCGATTCGCCGACCTTTCGCGATTGGGCGGCCCGACTCCACGAGCGGTGGCGGCCGCATCGCAAGCTCTGGGAACTGGCCTTCATCTGCCAAGCCCTCGCCGAGCGGGGCTTGCTTGCCGCCGGCCAGCGTGGCCTGGGCTTCGCCGTGGGCACCGAGAAACTGCCCGCGGTCTTCGCCGCCGCGGGCTGCGAGATCACGGCCACCGACCTCGACTCGTCCGACGAGCGGCGGCGACCCTGGGCTGATACCGGCCAGTGGGCTGAGTCACTCGACGCACTGAATGCCCACGGGCTGTGTGATGAGCGAGTCTTTCGCGAGCGGGTCGAGTTCCGTCCGGTCGATATGAACTTCATTCCGCAGGACCTCACCGGCTACGACTTCACCTGGTCGACCTGTTCCTTCGAGCACTGCGGCTCACTCGATCTGGGGCTGAACTTTCTCGAGCGGCAGATGGCATGCCTCAAGCCGGGAGGCTTCGCGGTGCATACCACCGAGTTCAATCTCTCGAGCAACGAAGAGACGCTCGCCACCGGGCCGTGCGTGATCTACCGCCTGCGGGACATCGAGGAGATCTGCCATCGCCTCGGGGAGGCGGGCCACGAGGTGGCGCCACTCGACGTCGATCCCGGCCACCGGCCGCTCGACCGGCACATCGACACGCTTCCCTACTGTGACTGGGATTCCGAGGCGTCGAAGACGATCAAGCACCTACGGCTGAACCTCGCCGGCTATGCCTCGACCTCGATCGCGCTGATCATCCGCAAGGCGGCCTGACAGGGCCGGCAGCCACCGCAATCGTGCCACCGACAAGGTACCGCAACGACAACAAAGGCCTCTGATGATTTCCTACGCCCAGAATTTCGAGGACGTCGTGCTCGAGCGGGTCTTCCATGCGACCCCAGCCGGCAGCTACATCGACATCGGGGCCTACGACCCCGAGATCGACTCGGTGACAAAACATTTTTACGATCGTGGCTGGGCGGGTGTGAACGTTGAGCCGATTTCCCGCTTCCACCACAAGTTCGTGGAACAGCGGCCGCGTGATCTCAATCTGAATGTCGCGGTGGGAAGCAGAGTGGGTGAGGTCGAGTTTCACGAATGGGGTGATACCGGGCTCTCGACCTACACTGAAGTCTTCGACCCCACGGTCCTGGTCGAGATGGGTATCGAACGGACGACCAAGGTCGTGTCGCTGACGACGCTTGCGGAGATTGCCCGCCAGACGGGATGGGTCGAGGTGGACTTTCTCAAAATCGACGTGGAGGGTGCGGAGCGGGACGTTCTGCTCGGTGGGGACTGGAGGAATTTCCGTCCACGGGTGATCCTGCTCGAGGCGATCAAGCCGAAGCTTCCCGGCTGCGATCCCCACTCATTCGAGCCGACCTGGCCGGAGTGGGAAGGGCTGCTCTTGGAGAACGGCTACGAGTATGCCCTCTTTGACGGCCTCAACCGTTTCTATCACCGAAGCGAGGAACCGCAGTTACGCGGTCCGCTGAGTTACCCGGCGAACATCACAGACGGTTTTGTGCTGCGTCAGGGTCATGCCATGGCCAACGTGGCGGCAGCCTGAGAATTGCTACCGCCTGAGGGTGTGGGCGGTGCCCCGCAGGGGGATGGATGATTCCGCCTCGATCGCGGCGAAGGCGAGCATGCGGGCCATCGCCGGGTCGCTCACCTCCTCGGCGGCGAAGTCGTCGACCGCCACGCCGGCACCCCACTGCCGCAGTCCGACGCCACCGGCACCGGTGATGGCGGTGTCGCTGGCGGTGGCCACCACCGAGCCGTTGAAGGAGAGCGACAGCGAACTGCCCACGACCGTGAACTCGAGCAGGCCGGCCGAGCCGCCGGCCGCCCCGGAGGCGAGGAGTGTCCACTGTCCGCCGACATTCCGCCAGATGGTGCCCACCGCATTGGCCCCGCGGCCGACGATCGCCCCGAGGTACATGTCGGAATCACCATCGCCACCGTGGCGGGCGGCGAGCCCGGCGGAAATCCCCTGGGCCACGTCGACGGTGGCGGTCAGGCGGACATCGGCGGCGGCTGCGTCATTGAGGGTCGCCACCGAAGCCTTCGAACCTTCCGAGATCACCCGGCCGCCGCTGGTCCGGAAGCCGCCGGCGGTGATTCCGAAGGTGGCCGGCAGGCGGCCGCCGGAAGTGCTTTCGAAATCGTCGGCGAACGGCAGGCTCGCCGGCTCCGGCGTGGCCGGGGTCAGTTCGTTGGCGGTGAAGTCATCGGCGGTGCTGCCGATGCCCCAGTAACGCAGGCCGACGGTTCCCGGGCCGGTGATGGCCGAGTCGGTGGCGGTCGTGAGCAGCTTGCCGTCAAGTGAGAGGGAGAGGGAGCTTCCCTCCACGGTGAACTCCATCAGCCCGGCGCTCTTGCCCGCGGCGTTGATCGAGAGCAGGGTCCACTGCCCGCCGACGTTCCGCCAGATGGTGGCCACGGCGTTGGAGCCTGAGCCGAGGATCGCTCCGAGGTACATGTCCGCATCACCGTTGCCCGAGGCCCTCGCCGCCAGCCCCGCCGACACGCCGCCGGCCACGTCGACCCGGGCCGAGACGGTGACATCGGTGGCGGCGACGCCGTTGAGCGTCATCACCGAGGCATGCCTGGCGTTGGAGACGGCCCGGCCGGAGGCGATGCGGAAGTCACCGGCCGACTCGGTGAAGGTGCCCGGCACGAACGTGCCGTCGCTCATCGAGAAGTTCTCGGCAAACGGCAGGCTGGCCGGCTCGGGTTCGGGGGCGGCAATCTCCGAGGCCGCGAAGCTCTCCGCCAGGCTTCCCGCGCCCCAGAACCGCAGGCCGACGCTGCCCGCTGCGGTGATCGTGGTGTCGGTGACGGCGGTGATCACCCGCTCATCGAGCGAGAGTGAAAGCGAGCTGCCGACCACCGTGAACTCCAGCGTGCCGGCCGAGCCTTCTGCCTGGGCCAGCGAAAGGAGCGTCCAGCCGTCGCCGAGGTTCCGCCAGATCGTGCCCACCGCGTTCGGGCCGCTGCCGATGATCGCCCCGAGATACATGCTCGAGTCGCCCGCGCCGGTGGCCCGGGCGGCCAGGCCCACCGAGATACCGGCGGCCACATCGACCTCGGCGGTGACGGAGACATCCGCCGCGGAAACGCCGTTGACCAGGGCCACCGAGGCCTGGGAAGCGTTGGAGACGGCCGCGGAAGAGACGAGCACGAAGTCTCCGGCCGTCTCGCTCCAGTTCGCCCCGATCCCGGTGCCGTCAGCCCGGGCAAAGTCGTCGGCAAACGGCAACGAGGCGTCGGTCCCGGCGACGGTCACCACAAACTCCTCGGGGCTGCTGGTGTTGGTGCCGTCGCTGGCGGTGACCCGCACCGTGAAGCTTCCGGCGAACCCGGCGGCCGGGTCGACGGTCAGGGTGTTGCCGGCAACCGAGAGCGTGGCGGCTTGGCTCGCGCCCAGAAGGGTCGCGGTGTAGCTGACCGCATCGCCATCGGGATCGGTGGCCGAGAGGATCACCTCGGTGGTGGCATCGTGGCCGATCGAGAGGTCGTCGATCGGATCGAGCGAGGGGGCCGCGTTGTCGATCATGGAGAGGGCCGCGGCGGCATTGAGCCGGCCGCCGGTGGCCGTCTTGCCCGCGAGGCCCGCCACCGAATCGACACTCCCGAGGATCGCCGAGCGGACATCCGCCACGCTCATGCCCGGGTTCGCCGCATGCAAAAGCGCCACCACGCCGGTCACGTGCGGGGCGGCCATCGAGGTGCCCGAGTAGTAGGCATAGGAGTTGCCAGTCACGGTGGAATAGACCGACACGCCCGGGGCCGCAAGGTCGACCGTGGTCGCCCCGTAGTTGGAAAAACTCGCAAGGTTGTCATTGCGATCGGTTGCCGCCACCGAGATCACATTGGGCAGGTCGTAGTTGGTCGGGTAGCGAGCCGTCAGGTCGTTGTTGGTGCCGTTGTTGCCCGCCGCGGCCACGAAGGTGATGTCGGAATCACCGCTCAACTCGATCGCGGCCCGCAGGAGCGACGAGTAGCCACCCCCGCCCCAGCTGTTGTTGGTGGCGACGATGTTCACCCCATAAAGGTTTTTCATCATCGTGGCGTAGTTGATCGCAGAAATCGCCCCGCTCGTTGATCCCCAGCCGTTGTCGCTGAGAAACTTGAGGGCCATCAGGGAGACGTCGTGGTTGACTCCCGCCACGCCGGTGCCGTTGTTGCCCGTGGCACCGATCGTTCCGGCGACGTGGGTGCCGTGGCCGTGGCCGTCGAAGGGATCGGAGTCGTTGTTGTAAAAGTCCCAGCCGTAGTAGTCGTCGACGTAGCCGTTGCCGTCGTCGTCGATGCCGTTGCCGGCGATCTCGCCGGGATTGGTCCAGATGTTGTCCACGAGATCGACGTGGGTGTAGTCGATGCCGGTGTCGATTACGCCCACGACGACGCTGCTGCTGCCGGTGGTCGTGTTCCAGGCCTCGGGGGCGTCGATGTCGGCATCGATGGTGCCCCCGGATTGCCCGTAGTTGTGGAGGCCCCAGGTGCGATACATCGAGGGATCGTTGGTCGTGAAGGAGGGTGCGATCACGATGTCGGGCTCGACTGAGAACATCGAGGCGTGGCCTCCGGCCCAGTCGAGCACTGCCTCGCGGCCGACGCCCGGGGTCTCGAGGGAGAAGAAGCCACTGCCCAGGCTGCTCACCTGCCACGAGTCATCGAAGTCGCCAAACAGCCCGTCGAGGTTGCCGCCACCCCCGGCATGCCCTGCGAAGGCGGCGTCGGCAGCGGCGTCGAGCGTGTGCACGACCCAGCGATCGACCTGGGCGGCGACCTCCTGGCCGTCCCACTCCAGGGTGTCGAGGGACATGCCCGAAAGCGACTCGAGCGCCGAGATGCCAACGGTATTGATCGAGAGAGCCAGCCTGGGCTCGAGTGCTTCCGCCGCATGCAGGCGGGCCCGGCGGCCGGCCGCCTGGCGGCGGGCCGCGCGAAAGCGGCGGGCAAGGCGGGCGGTGGAATGGCCAAAACGGCGCGTGGGCAAGCTGATGTGCATGATGAGATTCCTTCCCGACCGACCCGCACGCGATGCCTTGCCCGAAATCGCGTGCGACTGTTCCCCGGTCGCGTCAGGCGGGCCGTCGAGGAACCCCGGTGGCGAGTTCCGCCTGACGGATGAACTCTAGGCCGGTGTCTCACGTAGAGCCCTTCCGGGTTCGGCCCTGAGTGCCGAAAGCCCACTTTTTAGCGTAAAAAGCCACTGTTTAGCGGCTAGAGGATATGGTGGACACTTGGGAGACACTTCTGCAATGAGGCGGTGATCGGCCGCTGGGATGGCGTGTCGGGGCGGGTGTGTGAAACACTGCCAATAAAAGGAATCTGAATCTCGCCGTCGTGCAAGCGGCGGGACGAGGCCCCGCTGCATCACTTTGTTCATGCCCCTTTTTCACCAGGCTGTCATCCACTGTGGTGGACCGAAGACGGGCTCGACGAACCTTCAGCGGCGGCTTAACGCCGGTCGCGATTTACTGGCGATGCGGGAGATCCTGGCCTATCCACCGGGTGTCTGGCATGCACCGCTTGGGTCGCTTTTCTGTGAAAAGCCGGAAGACTATATCTACAACCGACTCTCCGGCCGCGACGATCGGCGGTCGATGCTCCTGGCGGATCGTGAATACCTCACCCAACTTGAGTCGTGGATTCTTCTGCAGAAGCCGGCCGGTTCGCTTGTGATCTCCTACGAGGGATTCTGCGACCTTGAGGAGGTGGCCCTGCGTCGGATGCGAGCGTGGGCCCTGCGGCAGGCCTCGCTCGTCGTGGCCATCTTCTATTGCCGGGGTCCGCTCGATTATGCCTCCAGCGCGATCGGTCAGCAGGCCCAGTTTGGCATTCCTCGCGGGTCCTGCCCGCCCCCGGTGGTGCCCTACCGGGAATATATCCGACGTTTGCAGAGAGTATTCGGAGGTGATTCCCTTCAGATTCGTCCGTTTCGTCGGGGAGAGGGAGGCTGGGATGTGCTTGCCGACTTTTTCGGCAGCATTGGAGTAGCGGAGCACGAGGCAGCCTGGCTCGACCGGCAGATTCAAGGAGTCCTCGTCAATCGCCGGGTGTCGGCGGCGGCGGTGGCGGTAGCTGAGGGGATCATCGCGGAACTGGGAAACCGGGATGTGACGATGACCGCCCACCATTTTTTCTGGACGTTTGGCCGGCATTTGCACCGTATTGACGGGCCACCGCTACGGCTGAAGCCGCAGGAGATCGAACAAGTCCTCAACCAGGCTGAGCCTCACACGACGTGTCTCGAGAACCTCTGCGGCATCCGCTTTTGTGAGCAGACGGGAGACTTTCAAGAAGTGGTTTCGGCCGAGCGGCTTGCGGCCGAGGAGGCGGCCGAGGCCGTCGGGCGGCGGGCTGCCACGGCCTACGTGGAGAGTCTCGGCTGCCGGGAGAGTGCCTGTCTGCCAGACGTTTGAGAGTCTGGCTCAGGCCGCGGCGGTCGCGTCGGTGAGGGATGCGGCGGCGGCCGTAACCGCCCTGTGCAGGGCGTGGTCGAGGCGGGTGCGATTTTCGATTTCCCGCCGCTGCTGCGGTGAGATTCTCTCGACACGCAGG
>Ga0180436_10000980_pt1 | contig 28545 bp, 22 predicted proteins | sample SS_ome_2_FD_132434 | JGI IMG/M metagenome (GOLD analysis project Ga0180436, IMG submission 132434) | Hypersaline lake sediment archaeal communities from the Salton Sea, California, USA - SS_3_S_2 metaG | ecosystem: Environmental > Aquatic > Non-marine Saline and Alkaline > Hypersaline >... | reverse complement strand
GAGGAGTACAAAAAGACAGCTACCCTGCGCTCAGATATCGAACGCGCTGCCGTCACCGGCGAAAAAGATGGAGTCTTCACCGGGAAGTATGCTATCAATCCCCTCAACGGCGAGAAGGTCCAGCTGTGGGTGGCCGACTATGTTCTGGCCGGATACGGTACTGGCGCGGTTATGGCGGTGCCGGCCCACGACACCCGCGACTTCGCCTTTGCCAAGAAGTACGACATTCCCATCAACGTGGTGATCCATCCCGACGAGAATACCACTCTGGACGTATCGGAGATGGACGACGCCTTTACCGACCCCGGACCGATGGTCAACTCCGGCCAGTTTGACGGCCTCAGCGGGGCAGAGGCCAAGAATGCAGTCACCAAACACTGCGAGGAAAAACTCATCGGCCGCAGCCAGACCAACTACAAGCTGAAGGATTGGTTGATATCTCGCCAGCGCTACTGGGGTTGTCCGATTCCTATCATTCACTGTCCCAATTGCGGAGAAGTACCGGTACCGGAGCCAGATCTCCCGGTCGAGCTGCCGATGACCGAGAACTTCATGCCCAAGGGGAGATCCCCGCTCGCCGACGTCGATTCCTACATGAATGTAAGTTGCCCCAAGTGCGGAGGACCCGCACAGCGGGATCCCGACACCATGGATACATTTGTCTGCTCATCCTGGTACTACATGAGATACTGCGATCCACACAACGATACGGCAGTCTTCGATCCTGAGAAAGCCAACGGGTACCTTCCGATCGACCTCTATGTCGGAGGAATAACGCACGCGACGGGACATCTGATCTACTATCGATTCTTCCACAAGTTCCTGAGAGACCTCGGATTACTCAAGACAGATGAACCAACAATTGAAACTTGTTGCCTGGGTATGGTGATGGACTCGGACGGTGCCGTCATGTCTAAATCCAAGGGCAATGTCGTCCCTCCGATGCCATTGATGGAAGAACACGGCGTAGATGTCAGCCGCCTGGCGATGTTCTTTACAGCTCCAACCGAAAAGGAAGTACTCTGGAACAACGCCACTTTCACCGGAATCGAAAAGTTTTTCTTCAACAGACTGTGGCCAATGGGCTCCTATATAAGAGGATCTAATCCGAATCTTAATGTGATGCTTGACCGCAACGCTCTAAATGGCTATGAGCGCGACATATACATCAAGCTCAACCAGACCATCCAACGATGCAGCGATGATATCGATCGACTGCAGTTCAACACTGCAATTGCTGCTCTCATGGAGCTAACTCGAGACTATGACTCGCAACAGATTACGAACGATCAGCTGAACGATTACATTATACTTAAGACCATCCAGATGGTGGCACCACTGGCGCCACATTTGGCAGAAGAACTTTGGCAGATGTGCGGCCAGACCGGGAGTGTATTCAAGTCTGCTTGGCCCAAGTATGATCCTAATGCATTGGTTGCGGACAGTATTGAAGTCGCCGTCCAAGTCAATGGAAAGCTTCGCGGCACCGTCACAGTGCCGGTTGATTCCGACCAGGAGGTCGTTGAGAAGGCTGCTTTTGAGAACGAGAAAGTGAAATCGCATACAGAAGGCAAGACCATACGGAAGATCATCTTCGTGAAGGGAAAGATCCTCAACATCGTTGTGGGCTAGGTTCACCCCAAGATCCCTTCCTTAGATTTCTGCACAAGGAAACATAATATATCTTATGGGACATTGTGGAAGCTAGAAAGACTCTGACAGTAGTCATTCCTGTTTACAATGAGCTCTCCACTCTTGAGGAGATCATTCGGCAAGTCAAGGCCTCTAAGGTTGACTCGATTGAGATTATTCTGGTCGACGACTACTCCACCGATGGCACCCGTGAGCTAATCCGCGACAAGCTAGAGTCCCAGGTTGACAGGGTTATCTACCAGGACCGCAACTACGGCAAAGGCTACGCCGTCGCAACCGGTTTCAAACACGCCACCGGAGACATCGTTCTTGTCCAGGACGCCGACCTCGAGTACGACCCTCAGCAGTACCCTTCCCTGATCGAGCCTATACTCGATGACCGGGCTGATGTCGTCTACGGCTCCAGATTTCAGGGCGGCGGCCCGCACCGAGTAGTCTATTACTGGCATTTCGTTGGAAACCGGTTTCTCACGCTGCTCTCCAACATGTTCACCAACATCAACCTGACCGACATGGAAACATGCTATAAGGTCTTCCGGCGCGAGATCATTCAGTCGATCGACATCAAGGAGAAGCGATTCGGATTTGAGCCTGAGATAACAGCCAAGATCGCGCGCATGAAGGTTAGAATCTACGAGATGGGCATCAGCTACTACGGTCGAACCTACGACGAAGGTAAGAAGATTGGCTGGAAGGACGGCGTGAAGGCCATTTACTGTATCATCAAATACAATCTATTCTCACGTTAGATTTCACTCCCAACTCGTTCCCCCTCAGTTAGATCCACAGCTAAAGTAGTGCTTTAAGCCCAGCCGCGTCCGGCCAGGTTGCGACGTTGCCAGTCGCGGATCGGTCGAGACTTGATGACTTCGCGATACCACTCGGCCGTCCTGGCCACACCCTCAATCAACCGAGTGCGCGGCTTGTAACCGAGTTTACGGCGCGAAAGCGACAGATCGCCGACAAAGGTCGAGATCTCGCCGGTGCGGCGGCTGGAGACCTCGATCCTTGAATCGGAATCAAGCTCGGCCACGATATACTTGGCCAGATCCAGCAGCCTCTCCCCTTTGCCACCACAGATGTTGAAGGTATTGCCGCAGACCCGATCGAAGCGTTCGACGATTGCCTCGAGCCCATCGATGCAGTCATCGATGTAAGTGAAATCGAGCTTCTTCTCTTTGCCGAAGATGGTCAGGGTGCGATCGCGCAGAGCGTAGTACAAGAAGAGCGGTATCACGCGCTCGGAGACATCGTACATACCGTAGACATTCGAGAGCCGCGCGATGACGAAATCGATGCCATAGCACTCGCGGTAGGCATGAATCATCGCCTCAGCTGCGAATTTCGAGGCGGTGTAGGGCGCCTTAATAGCCGAAACGTGAGTCGAATTCTCTTTGCGCTTCTGGTCGCGGACGGAATCGCCGTAAACCTCTCGGGACGATGAGAAGACAAACCGCCGGCATCCGATTGAGCGAGCATACTCGAGAAGGTTGTGGACCATCAAATAGTTGTCGCGGGACATGTCCGGCTTGACTACCAGGTCGTGCACTCTGGCGTTGGCCGCGAGGTGCATGATCAGATCAAACTTCTTCCCTACCAGACGTTTGTCCTTGATCGGCTTGCGCAAATCACAACGGACCGTCTTGCGGTCGATCTTGGGGTCCCAGAATGACTTCCGGATATCCAGCGGCACAACCTTGTGTCCCTGGGCAAGAAGCCGCTGGGTCAAAGCCGTTCCGACCGTTCCCGACGATCCTGTTAACAGAATTCTCTGGCTCATATGACTACGCGAACTTGAATCCCGCCTTGGTCCAGGACTTGAAGTTCAGGTGTCCGTAATTATCGATCACCAGCTTGCGGCGTACCAGTTTTGACGCTGCGGCCGGCGTTATCTTCTTGAACGCTGAATGGGCCGTGCCGACTACAACCGCATTTGCCGACTTGAGAGCATCTTTCCAGCTTGACTCGGTGTCCCACTTGCCGTCTACCGGACTGTCGATACCATCGACGAACGGATCATAAATGCTCAGCCTGGCTCCACGACGTTTTAGTTTCTGGGCGAGCTTCAAGACCTGCGAGCCGCGTACATCGTCAGCCTCAGGCTTGAAGGCAACACCTAGCAGAGCTATTTTCTTTCCCTTCAGGTTTCCCAACCGATCCTTGAGACGAGAAACTATGCTCTCAAGGATGTCGTCGTTCACGAGCAAGGCAGTATAGGCAACCTGAAAGTCGAATTTGGGCTCCAGCTCTTCGGAGTTAATCAAACGACAATCTTTGGGAAGACACGAACCGCCGAATCCCAAACCCGGCTTGAAATAGTGCGTGCCGATACGGGGATCGAGGCCAATACCTTCGCATATTGTGGGAATGTCAAGGTTGATCGAACGGGCATACTCGGCCAGTTCGTTTATGAAGGTCAGACGATGCGACAGGTACAGATTCGAGCCGAGCTTGATCAGTTCGGCGCCCTTCCAGGTGGTATTGATGAACGGTACCGCCTTAGGATAAAGAGACCGTACCAGCTTCTCTCCGGCTCCGCCGCTCTTGCCGTCAAGCGTTCCGATTACAACGCGGGATGGCTCAGCGGTGTCTTCGTAAGCGGTGCCTTCGGCGAGGAACTCCGGATTGACAATCAGTTCGACTTCCTTGCCGTAGGGCGTGGCATCGAGACAACCACGGAAGAACTTCGAGAATCCGAGGATGTTAGTCGACTTGAGAAAGACTGTGTGCCTCGGAGAGTATCTCTTGCTGCCGATCCAGTCGGCCATTTGCTCGAAAGCGTCGCTCTTCATGGTCCAGTTGCGTTGGTCGACGGAGTCGATGGCAATGATCACAAAGCGACTGCCGGTATAGTCTTCTTCGGTTGGCTGCTTTACGACCAGCTTGCCGGCCTTTACCGCTTTGCGGAACTCCGTGGCCAACTTGGGTTCGTGAAAATGCAGCTCTCCCCTGTTCAGGGGATCTATAGTATTGGGATTGATTTCGGCGACTGTGACGAAGTGTCCTTTGCGGGCGAAGAAGGTGGCCGTCGCCAAACCGACAAACCCCGCACCGACTACGAGAATGGAATTCTTGCTCTTCATAATAGCGACAAGTATAAGAAATCGATGTCGCTAAGCCAAACGAATATTAGGTGATATTGCGAAATCCCCAGTTGAGGAGACGCCGCGATTCCTTGAAGCGAAGCTTGTCACCGGGTACACCCAATACGATTGAAGTCAGTCGTTGTCCTTGCTTGTTTTCAACGATCGTTGCCAGGCAATAGTCCGATGCCTGAATATAACCGGTCTTCCCCGCCAGCACAGTGTATGGCGACCACACCATCCGGTTGGTGTTGCCGATCGGGAGCGACCGATACCGTTTGCGGTTTAGCATCGTTGTCACATGCCGCTTCTTGGAGCATATAGAAGAAATCAGGTCGTAATCGTAGGCATAATGAGTCAGCTTGCCCACCTCGACTGCCGTCGAGACGTTCTCCTTGCTTAAGCCGGTTGGCTCGACAAACCGCGTCTGGCGCAGACCGAGTGATCTCGCCTTGCGGTTCATCTGTTCGGCGAAGGCTTCAATCGATCCGCAGGTCGCGCGTGCAGCCGCGCGTGCAGCGCGATTGTCCGAAGACATCAACATGGCGTGCATGAGGTCACGCAGGCTCATTTTCGTACCGACACGCAATCGCGACTTGGAAGAGCGACGGGCGTCTTCCTTCGTGATCGTCGCGGTGCTGTCGAGTGAGATGCCGTTGTCGATGATTACCATGGCGGTCATCAGTTTCGTGATCGAAGCGATCGGGCGGACGACTTCGGCGTTTTTGCCGTACACGACCTTGCCGTTCTCGTAGTTCACCAGGAGTACCGACTTGGCGTTCAGGTACGGCCCTTTTTGAGCCTCTTCAAAATCGAAATGATAACCGTTGCTGCTGACAGCAGCACTGATTCCGGATACGGAGCTCGGATCCATGAACCTTACCGTACCGGTGGAGAGCAAGAGTATCGCCATGAGGTAGGCGATCGTTCCAAGTATTCGTTGTTTCATACTCACAGTTGTATAATCGACTTGTTTTACTCTAGTATTTAATCCATCTGACAATCTCTTTGAGTGTGGCTCGCTTTCCATGCATCAGGATTCCGATTCGGAATATTTTCGAGGTAACCCATATCATTCCGAGCACCGAGAGCACAACAATCAAGAACGAGAGCAGTGCTTCGCCCACGATCCCGGAGAATAGTGAGTACTCGGTAAGGGTCGGTGCCACGAAGACAACTCGCATCATCATCATGGTCGGCGCCGTGAAGGGGAACAGCGAGATCACCGTGGCCATCATGGAGTTCGGTTCCTGCACGACCGAGATACCCAGCATGAACGGGAGGATCATCGAAATAGTAATCGGTGCCACGAACGACTGCGATTCTTTGTCCGAAGAAACAATCGATCCAATCAGCGCGAAGACCGTCGAGAACAACAGATAGCCACTCACCATGAAGAGCACGAAAGCTGTAACGATCAGGGGATCAAACAGGATGCGCTCGATTCCCGGATCGATACCGAGTATGCCCCGGAAGGAGAAGAGAAGTCCCCCAATCAAGAACCAAATGAGAATCTGCGTGAATGTAGCTGCTCCCAGGCCGAATATCTTACCACACATCAACTGGAACGGGCTGACCGATGATATCAGTACCTCCATGATGCGCGAGTTCTTTTCCTCAATCACTGAACGCATGACCAACTGTCCGTATCCCAGGATCATACCAAACATGATTCCGACAAACACCATCGCACTGAAGTACTTGATCATAAAGGGAATCGACTCCCCCTTGGCGTCTTGAGTCGCAAGAGACATGTTTCGTGTCAGGTCGAGCACCGAGTCTACCGACAGGTTCACATCCGATTGCTCCAGGCGCATCGATGACAGAATGTGCGACACCTGGTACTCGAAACGGTTTATCGATCTGAAATTGTCAGAGTTTGTGATCAGGTACAAGTTGCTGTCAATCAAGTGGGGATCCGGTCGCAGGACGAGTACGTACTTCAGATCCTTTTCCGAGACCATCTTCCGCATCGAGTCGGAAACGCTTGCAAAGGCAGCCGAGTCGTCTACAGCCAGCTCAAAGATCTCGGACACCGAGTAGTAAGCGGTGGAGTCGTCATCCAGCTTGTATGTTTCGAGAGACTTCGCGAATTCCTTGCCAATCTCATAGCCGGACTGATCGATCACAGCCAGCATTTCTGTGTCCGAGGACTTCATCCGGGCCAGGAGCGCCGGCAAAACGACGAATGCACCCATCAACAACGGTGTCAAAAAGATCCCGACGATGAACGACTTCTTCTTCACGACCTGCGCGTATTCGCGTTTGAGGACTGTCCAGAATTTACGCATCGCTGCCCTCCCCCGCATCGGCGGTCAACTCGGAGGGAGCGATCTTGGCCTTGTCTATGAAGATAGTGTACAACGATGGTTCTACGAAGGCGTACCGCCTGACCGGAACCCTGTCCGCCAACTGCTTTAGAATGGCGTTGGAGTCGGCTCCCTCGTCGAGCTGCAACTCCAAGTGATTTGAGGATTCAACAACCTTCGCAACTCCAGGCAGACTTGAGACAAATCCGGCGTCGCCGTTCACTACCAGTTCGATACTATTCTTGCCGTGAGATGCCTTCACATCGGCCATCCGGCCATCGAGCACCTTGGTGCCCTTGGAAATCATGCACACATGATCGCATAGCTTTTCGGCCTGCTCCATAACGTGAGTCGAGAAAAGAATAGTCTTTCCCTGGGCCTTGAGCTTGAGCAGTTGATTCTTGATCAACTCGATATTCAGAGGATCCAATCCCGAGAAGAGCTCGTCGAGAATGATCAGATCCGGCTTATGGAGTACCGTGGTAATGAACTGTAGCTTCTGCTGCATACCCTTCGAGAGCTCTTCCACCTTATGATGGCCGTATTCGAAGAGATCCATAGTCTTGAGCCACTCCCAGCCCTCTTTCTCGGCTTCCTTTGTCGGGAAGTCTTTCAGAGCCGCCATGTACCTGATGATCTCCATGACGGTCATCTTCTTGTACAGACCGCGTTCCTCGGGAAGGTAGCCTACGCTGTTCTTGAAGTCCTTCGGACGCTCCTGGCCATCGATCATGATCCTTCCCGAATCGGGAATGGTGATGTTCATGACCATACGAATCGTAGTAGTCTTGCCCGCACCGTTCGGTCCGATGATGCCGAAAATGACACCCTTTGGTACCGAAAGGGACAGGCCTTCGACAGCAACCTTGCCGTCGTAAACCTTACGGATATTCTCAAGTGTTAGGTACGACATATCGTTTTAGCAAATACTCCTTATCCTCTTGTGAGTCAAACAAAAACTGCCGATCAACTCTCCCCGGTCAGCAGCTTTTCCATCTCCAGGGCGTTTCGAGCCGCCTGCCCCAAATGGCAATTGTTAAAATAGATGTAGATAGTCGATACTTTGTTCTGTAGTTTCTCGATCTTCTCTTTCCACTCCCTTAGCTCCTGGTCGGAATAGCTGTAATCGTAGCGCAGGGCGCCCCCATCCCACCATTGCTCGGCATTGCGGCCGTGGAGTCGGATGTAGGCGGTGTCCGTGGTGGCGAATGAATCTGGCTTGAGCAGCCCGGGCAGTTCCGGTTCATCCACACAGACGTAACCGATTCCATAGTTCTTGAGGTAGTCGTACATAGGACGATTGACCCAGCCATCGTGGCGAAACTCCACGAACAGCTTGTGTGGTTTCAGCGCCTCGGCGACACTCCCAACATAACCAAGGCTGTCCTGTGAGAACTTGAAGGAATAAGGGAACTGCGCCAGGAGGCCGGAAAGTTTGCCCAACTCCTCGACCGGCTTGAGAGTCTCGAGATAGTCGTTTAGATCCTTTTCCAGTTCCTGCCGGCGGTGTGTGAACGACTGCGGAACCTTGATCATGAAATCAAAACCGTCCGGGGCCTTCTTGACGATGTTCGCCATCACCGCGGGATGGGGAATGCGATAATAGGTGGAGTTGATCTCGACGGTGCGAAAGTAGTTCACGTAATGGTCAAGCATCTTGCCCTTGGCGACTTCCTGGGGATAGAACTCTCCCCGCCAGTCCTCGAAGCTGTAACCCGAGGTTCCGATTCGAATTTCTGCCGTCATGTTTTCTTGAATGTCTCGCTTGTTTAGCCTAGGTACTTACTCTACGTACCTCTATTCACTCGGTTTCAAGGTAAGAAGCAATCACTTTCGGTTTGGTTGCTACTGTGTGAGACGAAGGAAATCTGCCAGGAGGAACTCCATGCGACCGATAAACGTCGACATTCGTGACATCACCGTGTAGCCGAAGGTCGTTCCGAAAAACAGCATCAAGAACCAGGTCCCGGCCTTGGAAGCGACACCCAGAGCGCCGGTTCTCTCGCGACTGAAATAGAAGTAAGAGAGAGTGCAAATCACGCCTGCCAGGACAACGATCGCAGCCAGATCGGGCAGGCCACTTTCCAGGACCAGCGGCGAGACTGTGGCCGACATCTGCTTCAAAGTTCGCTGTTCCAACATCGTAGGTATCGCGATTCCGGCTCCGGAACCGATCATGAGCCCGATTGGGATTTTCGACAGTTTGGAGAACTTTGGAGTAAACCGACTAAACATAAGCAAGCCGAGAAGCAGCGGAATGGTGAGCAGCCATCTCCCGTCTCCAAACAGAGGTGTGAAGAGAATCGCCATCAGAGTGTTGCTCCAGACAATGACCAGCGTATATCCGATCGAGACGCCTATCAGCAGCGACTCGGCCATCTTGTAGATGGGATTGTCGCGGTACAGGAACGTCAGGATCGCCAGAGTCAGGACACCTGCTATGATGGTACTTATATCAGGCATCACGTTTCCTCCGCGACATCCACCAGGCGACATTGCCGGCGACTATCATGAGCAGGACATAAATGTGGGAGGCCGTTTGCGCCGGCATGCCGCGCCCGCCGCCGCCGGGCACACCGATTAGCTGCTCGTACTCGGCGGCTCCGCGCAACCCGCCGATCATGGTTTCCAGCTGGCCGCTGGCCAGATAGGGATCGTAAGTCGTAACCATCGCCGCTGTCACGCCGGCGATCACTGTCAGGTTGTGTCGTATTCGGCCGTACTCAATCCAGTGCGTCGTAAAGGATCCGTCCGCAATCGACATAACGGCGGCCACATCCTGGTAGTTGTCTACGCCCTCCATCAGCGGTAGCTGCCCAACTGGCGTGCCAAAGTAGTCCTCGGGAAAAGTCGCTTCGATTGATTCGGCCATCGACAGAATGGCCGCGACATACTGGGGCTTGAAGCCGAGAAAGACAAAATCCTCGCCGTAGTTCTTGTCATACTCCCGGGCGGTTGATTCCATCAGGCGGTAGCCAATCAGGGTGCCTTCGGCCATCAGAGCTACTCCTACCAGCTTCTGGTCGCGAGAATAGGCATGGCGCAACAAGGCCTCCGCGATGGGCCGAATCTCCGGCAACGAGGAAGCCTCATGATCGAAAGAGACCATCACCACCGATCCCCGAGGCAACGAGTCGAGGAAGTCGTACATCTTCTGAGTCTGAGGAGACACCTTCACCTCTGAACCGCCTCCGATAAGCATCACGACCGCGATCAGGACGAACAGGCCCAGAAAGACCAGATGGCGTGATTGGAAGTTCTTCATCGCGAACCTCCCAACCAGGTACGCTCAACTCCCAGAATGACGCGCAGCGAAGTAGTCAACGAACCCAATCCGATTCCGACCAGGATAGCCCGGCGGGCCGACATCGACGGATAGTTCCGAATCCAGTCGGCTAAGTCGGGAAGCCAGCTGGAGAGCCATTCGCTAACGGCACTACGACTAAGCAGCATGATCGCCGCTGCTACAAGCAAAAGCGTCGCAGATGCAGAACGGGCGCGGAACCCACGATACGACGCCGAGGCTACGAAAAACGCCAGGAGCGCGAAGACTGTCGATTGCATCGGTACCTGGATGTTTTCGAACACCCACATAAAAGGGCTCCCGGCCTTGAGTCCCCAGACTAGCGCCAGGATCGGCATGGCCGCGAATCCAACAACTGAGACGATGCGATAGGGCCGCTCTTTCGAATCCTTGGAAGCCTTAACGTTGGCCTGGACGAATCCGGCGATTCCAACGACAAGAGCGAAGGCGAAGACAATCTGCCAGTACTCGGCGACAGCTTGCTGCAACCGGCGGGCCTCGGGAAGACTGGAGAAATACTGGAGGAACATCACGATGCCGAAGCCGAAGCACACCGCAAGAGCAATCCTTCGTTCCATTAGAAGCTCCACCAGGAGTTGCCTGGCCCCTGGCCGGACAAAGTTGCGATAGTTGCCCAGACCGAGGCTACCAACAGGAAGGCCACAATAACCAGCTTAAGAATGTCCTGCGCCCGCACCGAGGCCAGGATAGATTCGTCCTTGGACAGGTATCCGGAGGCAGCGAACAGCTCCTCCCCTATTAGAGTGTAGTCACAGGCTACAATGAAGAACGAGAGCTGGATCGTCGAGTCGGTGCCGGCGATTTGGATAGCCCCGACGCTGTTGCCGGTTTCGGCCAGAATCAACGACTCTGCTTCAAAAGTACCCAACAGGAACACCGAGGCCGGTTGCAGGCGGGAGATCATCCCGTCCACGGCGGCGGCATAGCCGAACTGCGAAGAACTGACGTAGCTGATATCCTCGGACCGATATCGGTCGGCATTGCCGGTCTTGGCATAGCTTTCTCGGACCACCTCTTGCGCGACAGTCATGATGACCGGATCGTGCGTCGGGAACACCAGGCGACAGTCATATTGCGAGGTCTTCTCGGCCACCTGCGCCAGAATGTTCAGCGAGGCGATAGTGGTAGGGCGCTGAATATCGCCTCCCCATCCCGGCGTGAATATCAGCGGTCGGGCCATTTCGGTCGCACGTCCGATCGCCTCCTCCACCGCCTCAAGTCCCGGAATCTCGCGTAGCTGGAACGGCTTGCCGCGTCGATAGTACGTGGCGAAAATCACGACTCCAATAGCGACCAGCGACGCGACCAGGACCGGCAAACGATCAGGATCCAGCCATGCTTGCTGATCCGTTCCGGCTATGATGATTAGTGGATGCATCGTTGTCTATAAGGAGCCGCCGAGGGCGTATACTCAACAAAAACATTTTTCCTTGACGCTCCCAGGGCGCGCTTCTATCCTTTCGTCAACCTGGAAACTCTGAGGAGAACACATATGAGAGTCTGGATTCTGAGGCTAATGGCGGTATCGATGTTATTGCTCACCACCGGTGTATCCGCCGAGACGACCATCGAATGGTGGCAGTTCTGGACGGACGCCACGATCAAGCCGGTAATCGAGGAAATGGTGGAGGAGTTCGAGGCGCAGAATCCTGACATAAAAGTGAAGCTGACCGATCTTACCTGGTCGAACGGTCACGAGAAAATCGTAGTCGCCCTCTCCTCAGGATCGGGACCGGATGTTTTGGAACTGGGCTCCGACTGGATAGCTCAGTTCGCGGACAACGGTCACCTGGCCGATATCTCGGATGGTATCTCAGATACTCGGAATGACTTCGACGGTTGGAGTATGTCGACCTATCGGGGCGGAGTATACGGTCATCCCTGGATTCTGGGAACCAGGGTCGTGTACTTGAATCGCACGCTCCTGTCGCAGACTCCTTTCGGCGCTGATCACCTTCCCATCACCATGGTAGACCTGCTCACGGCAGCCATGGCGATTGATTCTTTGGGAGACGACACGTACGGCTGGGGCTCCAACGCCGCCGAGAAACACCGCCTGTACAAGAAGTTCCTTCCCTTCTTCTGGTCCAACAACGCTCAGCTGTTCACCGATGACGGCGAACTCTGTGTGATGACTTCCGGCCCCGGAATCGACGCCCTTATATTCTACGAGCTTCTTCATGACTCCTGTGGCTATGTGGCTAATCAGAGAAGAATCGAAGACGCCTTCCTGGATGGGAAAATCGGAATCATCCTTTCCGGCGACTGGCTCCTTAAACGAATCGAGCTTGAAAAGCACAACATCGACTTCGCAACGACGCTCTTCCCCGGCCGCAACGGACCGGGCAAGTCGTTCATGGGTGGAGAATTTCTGGCTGTCAATGAGGCCTCCGACCACAAAGCGGAAGCTGTCAAGTTCATCAAGTTCATCACCTCACCGGAGAACCAGGTGAAGTTCTGCAAGGCCAACCGCTCGGCCAATCCGAGCAGTCGTGAAGCCCAGGCTAATGAGTACTTCAAGAACAGTCTTCATTTGCAGACCTTCATTTCCCAGCTGAAACTGGCTAAGCATCCGCCGGTGGATCCCAACTGGGTCCACGTCGAGCAATACATCGAGGAAGCGGTTGAGGCGGTCCTTTTCGAGGATATCACCGCAGGCGAAGCCCTCTACCGCTCACGAGTGAAGATTGACGAGCTAAGACAGCAATGATCCGCGGCCGATCAACATCGGTCTTTCTCTCTTTACCCTGGGTCATCACCCTTCTGGCCTTCTGGCTCTTTCCTCTTCTCTATTCGCTGGCTATCGGTTTTACCGATCTCCAGCTGCTAAGAAAGTCTTTCGAGTGGGTAGGATTCGCTAACTACTCCGAACTCCTGTCCGACCCTGACTTCCTCTCGGCCCTGTCGAACACATTTATCTTCGTAGCCGGAACGATTCCCTTTACGACAGTTATCGCGCTGTTCCTTGCCTTGCTCGTTAATCGCAAGTTTCCGGGGCGCGGGCTGTTTCGGGCCGGCTACTTCATGCCTTCCATTACCTCAATGGTCGTGATTGCGCTGATCTTCACTAATCTGCTTCAAAGAGGCGGGTATGTGGCCACGCTGGCCTCGATGGTTGGCCTCACCCCTCCCGAACACGGTTTTCTCCTCGACAGCTCGACCGCTCTCTTCTCGATTATGGGAATGGATGTCTGGATGTCGGTGGGATACTACATGCTCATCTTCCTGGCCGGGCTAAAAGCGATTCCCGATGAGCTGTATGAAGCGGCCGAGGTGTCCGGGGCCGGCAAGATACGGCAGTTCTGGTCAATTACACTGCCCCTACTGAGACCTACGGCGCTCTTCGTGCTCGTAATCAATTCGATCAAATCCTTCCAGGTCTTCATCGAGATCTTTGTAATGACCAAGGGTAAGTTTGATACTTCTACCGTGGTCTACTTCCTTTACGAGGAAGGGCTTAGCTCGCAGTTCAGATTTGGGTACGCCTCTGCCGCGGCCTATCTGCTATTCGTGATCATAGCCGGATTCTCGGTGCTACAGTTCGTGCTTATGCGCCGAAAGGGACCGGTATGGTGACCCATTCCTCCTTCGTATCCAGGGCCGGTCGCTACACCCTCCTGGGAGCAGTCTTGCTGATCATGGTCTTCCCTCTGCTGTGGATGTTCCGCATCTCACTCCTGAGCCCCGGCACCAGCCTGGCTATCTCCGAAATCGTGGGAGCTGGTTACACCCTTTCCAACTATTTGGATTTGTTCACATCCTCAGAGATTCTGCGGAGTCTCGTCAACTCGATCCTGGTGGGCGGCGCCGTTACTATCGGGAACGTCCTGTTCTGCTTTATGGCCGGCTACGGTCTGGCCCGTTATCACAGCCTAACCAATCGGCTGTTGTTCGGATCGGTTCTGGTAGTTCTAATGATTCCCGCTCACGTCACGATCATTCCCACCTACATTCTTATGCTGAAACTTCAGCTGTACGACAGCTACGGAGCCCTGATACTGCCGTTTCTCGTCAATCCGATAGGCATCTTTCTGGTGAAGCAGTATGTGGAGTCTATTCCGCCGTCAATGGAAGAGGCCGCCCGTATCGACGGCGCCTCGGACTGGCAGATCCTCATGCGGGTAGTGATGCCGGTGTGTCGTCCGGCGCTGGCGGTACTGGCAATTCAGGTCTTTTTCACCAACTGGAACTCGTTTCTCTTCCCGTTCATTTTGACCTCAAGCCAGGAGTTGCGTACGCTTCCGGTCGCTCTGGCGATGCTTCAGGGACACCAGGCAATCGACTGGCAACACCTTATGGCCGGCTCAGCAATCGCAGTTTTGCCGGTTTTGGTCCTCTTCGTTATTCTCCAGAGGCAGATCGTATCGGGCATAACTGCCGGTGCGATAAAGCAATAACGCAATTCGATGGCTGTTTTTAGCCTCATTTTTTCCTTGCGTTCAGATCTCAGTTGATTAGTTTTGCGCGGTAAAGATGCGAACAGCATGTGTGATGATAAGAAAGGATTGAATCAAAAATGAGAACCCTTACAGTCGTGATCGTTCTGCTGGCCGTCATGATCGGCGGTTGCGGTGTCAACAAGCAGTACGTTGACACTCAGATCCAGGAGTCCGAAGGCCGCACCGAGGCCAAGATTGCTGCCGTAGAAGGCCAGGCCGCTGCCAATGCCGAAGAAGTTGCCAAGCTGAAATCTCTGGCTGCTCAGCTTCAGAAAGATGTCACCGACATCAGCAAGGCCACCGGATTCGAGAACTATCAGGTCATCTGGGAAGGCACCATCGCCTTTGGTTTTGACAGCTGGGAAATCAGCGACATCGCCAAGGAAACTCTGATGGAAGCCGGCCAGACGATGGAACAGAATCCGTCCTCCCTGGTTGAGATCGCCGGCCACACCGATCGCACCGGTTCCACCAAGTACAACCTGCTCCTGGGTGAGAAGCGCGCTTCGGCCGCCAAGATGTTCCTCGCCGAGAATTTCGGCCTCTCCCTCTATCGCTTGTTTACTATCTCCTACGGTGAGTCCAAGCAGGTCGCTCTTCCGGACGAAAAGGACGCCAACAAGAAGAACCGCCGCGTCGGTTTGAAGATTTGGGGTCCGGTCAAATAAGCTGACCTCTCTCAAAGAGATCAAAAAAGCGGAGCCGCACGGCTCCGCTTTCTTTTTGTCTGTTGTGTCGGTTGTCTAGTCTTCGTCGTCTTCAATGTCGATCTGCGGATCCCCGCGCTTGACCCGAGTGGCCTTCATGAACTTCGTTCCCTTTGCCTTGTCCTCCGACGGTTCGGTTTCCGGCGTCTCGGCCATTGTGACTACCCTCTGCGGGAAGGGGATCTCGATATTGGCCTCACGGAACTTTTCGAGTATCATCTGTCGCATCTCCGACTCGGTCTTGAATCCCTGCGACACGTCTTCCACGTAGCATCGAATCGTAACATCAATGGCGTTATCCCCAAACCCCAGGATATAGAAACCCGGTCCGGGATCTTCGATCACGGCCTCGTGCTCATCGGCTGCGGTGAGCATGATATCGCGAACCTGATCGATATCCGAATCGTATCCGACTCCGATGTCCACTCGCACCCTTACTTGCGGGTGGGGGTAGGTGATATTGTGTACCGTCGATGACATCAGCTCGGCATTGGGGACTATGATCAACGTATTGTCGAAAGTCCAGAACTTGGTCGATCTGATTCCGATCGAGTGTACCTTGCAGACCGTTCCATCGTCCAGGCGTACGCGATCACCGATCCGGAAGGGACGGTCGATCATTATCACGAAGCCGCCGATCATATTAGCCACGGTATCCTTGGCCGCCAAGGCGATTGCCAGTGAACCGACTCCCAGAACCGCTACCAGGGCTTTGATATCGACATCAAAATGATCCAGCGAAATCAGCAAAGCCAGTACATAGACCACTATCTTGAACACCCGATCCAACAGCGGAATGAACTCATCGTCAACAGTCGACTCGGTTTTGGCGGCGACGTTTTCCGCATACCAGGTGAGACCAACCGCAAAGACCTGGGCAAGCATTCGGGCAATCACGAAGACAGCCAGGACATATATCGCTTTGTCCGCATACATGAAGACCTGGCTCCATTCTTCCCCCGAAGTCTGCTCGAGCAACTCAAACAGAAATACCAGGCCAACCAGGTACACGAGATAATAGATGTATTTCCGGGCCGCCTTGAGCAGATTGTCGTCGAGATCGGTCTTGGTGCGCTTTGCAATCCGGTGGGCGATTACCCAGAGGATGGTCTTGACAATCCAAGCGGCTATGAACGTCAAGACGATAATCGCACCGATTGCTGCCGGAAGACGAAGGTTTTCGGCCAACGGGATTTGTGCCAGCAACTCTTGCATGAGTGCCCTCCTATTCTATCGTAAAATCGACACCGTCGGTCTCGAATCGAGCCCTCACGGCGATCGTATCATCGAATCTGAAGAATGTTTCGGCTGATCTGAAAGGAAAAAGAGAACCCCCGGAGAGCGTGCTGTCACGATCACTGTCGACAAATCCTTTCACGACATACTTGCCGCCCGGGACCGCCAGCTTGTAGGACAGGCTGTCGGCCGATGCAAAGTAGTCCTGATAGGTACTGAGGTTGGTGAACTCCAGCCTTACCGGATCCAACTCCTTGCCGCTGATTGTCACTGTCACCTGACCGGAGATCCAGCCAAGCGAGTCGGCGTGCATCGTGCTGAAAGGGAAGCTGACCAAACTGTCTCCCAGAAGATTGCCGGACATATCAGCAACCTCGAACTCGGTCACATCCAGGGAATACTGTAGGCCTGACCTCAGCGTGTCCGGTACCAACTCAAGCGTCAGTGGATCGCGCCAAGAAGTTGTCAGTCCTACTCGACCCTCCGGCTTCTCACTCAGAATAAACGTTTCGGATGTCAACCTGGTCGTGTCAATTGGTTCGTTGAAGTAAAGCAGCAGCTCTACCGCCTCAATCATGTGGGGGGCATTTCGCGGGCTGTTGGCTATAATGCCAGGCGGTGTCTGATCGGCACCCTCCTCAGTGGCTGCTATTTCGAGCGGAGAAAACTCGACAGGACTGCGGGTGGTGTCGAATGAGAACCTGACACTGTATTCCCCTAAAGGCATATCCTCGGTCATAAGTGCTACCGATGAGGTGCTCGTACGTTCGTCAAAGACAGCGGCGTTGGCCTGAAACCTGACATTGCTGTCTGCCAGCGATACAAAAGAAAACACGCCTGGATCGGCGGTCACCTTCTCAGTCGGCAGCGGTCGTGAAAACCGCATCTTGATCAGACCGTCGGAGGCCCGACCGGCAGAGATGATCTCCGGCCGAGTGGTGTCGCGGTCCATGAGCGTCAGAGAGATGCCCGAAAGCGGTTCCACGCTGTCCACCACCACGGGGCGATCGGGCAGCCCGTGGTTTTCCGCCAGCGGGTTCAGTCTCTGGTCTTTGTTGACGTCGGAATAGGCTACCATCAGGTACTCGCGCGAGGGAAGATACTCAAACGTGAACTCTCCCTCCTGATTGGACTGAGTGAGATAGTCGGCATAGGTCGAGTCGAAAACGACACCGTCCCCCTGGATTTTGCCGAAATCGTAGAGGGCCACAGTTGCGTTGGGGAGGGCGCTGCCGCCGGTCTTGAAAACCCGGCCGGTAATCCTGCCGCTGGCGATAGTCTGGCCGGTCGAAAAGGCGATCGACAGGTTGCTGTCCACTTTGTTATTGCGGAGATCCGTGACACTTGCCGTTACCGAAACGACATAAGTCTGATTGTCAGCGAAGCTGTCCGGCAGCTCTATTGTGAGTCGGTTGGATTTCCACTTAATCTTGGGATCCTCGGCCGGGCGTGGCGATATGTAGACCGCGCTGCCCTTCCCCTGCGCTTGAATCCGCTCCGAGAAGCGTAACTCGATCTTGCGTCCCCTCGGGACATCAACCGTCCCATTCGCCGGAGTCGAACCTATGAGGCGCGGAGCGGTCTTGTCTTCGGGGCCACCCGGAGGGGCTCCCGTCTCGGCACAGGCAAGCGCGAGCAATATCCCCGCGAGTGCCATGAGGCCAATTAGTCTGATTGGATTGGTTTCAGAGCGAGATCTCAATTACCCAGCTTCTGTTTGATTTTCTCGTTGTCGGGATCGTTGACCAAGGCTTCCTGCCACCAACGACGAGCCTTCTCCAGATCACCCGTGGCTTCGTAAGCATCTCCCAAATGATCTAGAATCACCGGGTCATTGTCAAGCTCGGCCGCACGCTTTAAATAAACGAGGGCCTTGTCAAATTCTTCCAGGCGGAAGTACACCCATCCGTAGGAGTCCAGGAAGGCGGCATTGTTCGGTTCCAGTTCCACCGCCCGCTCGATCAGTCCCTTGGCGTATTCCAATCTTTCACCACGATCGGCCAGCATGTAGCCGAGAGTATTGAGCCCATTGGCATTGTCCGGGGCAATCTTCAACAGACTCTCAAGTGTCTCCACAGATTTGGCGAACTCGCCCTTCTTTTCGTAGGCCCAGCCCAGAGATAGAAATACTTTTACGGTTGCCGATGAGTCCGTGACCTTCTCAATTGCCGACTCATAGAGCGCGATCTCTTTGTCGAATTCCTTGGACTTCTTGTAGACGTAACCAAGATTGAGGTAGGCATCGACCGACTGGCTGTCGGCCTCGAGCGCATAGTTCAGGTACTTTCTGGCGTCTTCGAGATTCTCCTGCTGAGAGGCAACCATTCCGCGATAGGTGTACGTAAGCGGGTCCTCATCGCCACGCGCCATTAGCTGTGCGAAGACCGAATCAGCCTGCCGCAACGAATCCAGGAAGTAGTAAACTACCCCGACCCGACGGTGACCGCTTAACTCATCGGGCACATTCCTGGCGATGGCCAGCGCATAGGGCAAGGCTTCCGCAAGCGAATCTCCAGACATGTAGTGGGAGGCCAAAATGCGGTTGAGTATAAGACTTCTGGGGGCAACTTCCAGACCCTCACGGAACACCGTTGTTGCGGAGTCAATCTTCCCACGCTCCCTGAGAACCTCTCCCAACCGAACATAGGCCACGACGTTCTCGTCCGTGGGCAAGGCTTCGATCGCCCGTTCAAAGGCGCTCTGAGCCTCCAAAAACTCGCGGTCAACCGCATACAGCCTGCCGATCTCCAACCACAGATTGTGGTCAATAGGATTGATTCTGGCCAATTCTCGGTAGGTCCAGAGTGCGGAATCGGCGTGCCCGGTGGCCTCGTAATACTGAGCCAGGTAGGCATATGGCCCGGTGTTATCCGGATCTAGCTCGATGGCCAGTTTGGAGTAATGGGAGGCCGAATCGGCGATTCCCTGCCTTCGAAATGCCGCTGCTCTCAATCTCTGCACGGCGCCGTCTACCGGAGTGATCGGATCGAGGGCATCGATAACGTCGGCATATTGACCCAGCTTGAAAAGGGCACTGGAGAATGAGTGGCGAAGGTAATAGGAATTAGGATGGTACTGCAGAGCTCGTTTGTAGGCCTCCGAAGCCTGCAGGAATCTCCCCTCATCCTCATAGATGGTAGCTGTGAGGAAATGCTCGAAGGCTATCTTGTGGATAGCATCCTCGTGAACTTTGCGGCTGGGTTGGGTCTTGATCGGCTGTGGGTCGGTCGCCATCCGCGGTCGGCGGATCTCCTGGCCGGATTCGGCCTTGGACGCTTTCCCCCCGGCGCAACCTGTCCCCAAGATCGCGGCAACAACCGACAAGAGAAGCGCCAGTTGAATCACGATTCTGGGGGATGATCGTCTGATACGGAAAGGTCGAACGTCCTTTATCAAATACTAGCCTGCCTTTATCTTCAGAAATCTCCGTTTGCCGACCTTAAGTACCACTTCTTCTTCTACGGAAAAAGTATGGTCAACAGCCGTAATCTTCTCACCATCAATTGATACTGCCCCGGCCTGAATAAGTTTCCGAGCCTCACTCGAAGACTTGGCCATCCCGGTCTTGTGGATCAAACCCACGAGATAGAGAGCCTTGGGATCAAGATCGAGGGCGGTCAGTTCGTTCAGAGTCTTCTCGGGCATATCGTCCGGGAGCTGCTTCTTGGAGAACACCTTCTCGAAGGCCTCACACTCCTGCTGCCCGGTTCCCGGTTCGTAGTACATGTCGACCAGGGTGACGCCCAATTGCTTCTTGAGCACCATCGGATTCTCTTTGCCGGAGTCCAGCCGTTCCTTGAACTCAGCCAGCTTCTCGGTGACAACGTTGGTGGCCAGCTCAAAGTAGGAATAGATAAGATCGTCCGGAATAGACATCGCCTTGCCGAAGATCTCCTTCGGGGGCTCATCGATACCAATGTAATTGCCAAGCGACTTGGACATTTTCTTCTCGCCGTCGAGTCCGACAAGCAGAGGCATAGTCAGAATGATCTGCGGCCGCAGCCCAAATGACTCCATGACCGTCCGGCCAGCCAGAAGGTTGAAGGTCTGATCGGTGGCGCCGATTTCGACATCTGCCTCGATTGCCACCGAGTCGTAGGCTTGAAGCAGCGGATAGAACAACTCGTGAATCGATATCGGATCCTGACGCTTAATCCGCTTGGTAAAATCATCCCGCTCCAACATCCGGGCGACCGTGAATCTCGTGGCGAGATCCATAATCTTCCCGAAATCCATCTTCTCGAACCATTCGCCGTTGCGATGGATCTCGGTCTTGGATTTGTCGAGAATCCGGAAGAACTGATCCTGATAGGTCTCAGCATTCTTCATGATATCATCGTGCGTAAGCAACGGCCTCGTGGCCGACTTGCCCGAAGGGTCCCCAACCATGGCCGTACAGTCACCCACGATCAGGACAATCTTGTGACCCAGATCCTGAAACTGGCGCAACTTCCTGATACCCACCGTGTGTCCGACATGAATATCCGGCGCGGTGGGGTCAAAGCCTTGCTTCACCCGGAGGGGCTTGTTGTTTTCGATCGACTCGCGAATCCTTACGGCAAACTCGCCCTCGGGCAGCATATCCACCGTTCCGCGAGAGATAACTTTAAGCTGTTCTTCAACATCCCGGGCAATTTCCGGGCTCATTGTCTCATCTGTCAATTTGGGACTCCTCGACGGCTCTCTTTGACCGTTTATCGGCACAACCGGGGATCCGGTTGATTAGTTCACGCTCAAGCGGGACACAATGGCCGCTATAATAGTATACCAAGTAGCAAAAATCAATCTGTAACCGGCCCAACCCTTTTTTGCTTGACTTAGATTAGGGCGACGGCAACACTTGAGAGCATGGTTCGAGCTATAAATCAACGTCGATTTCAGCGAAATCGATTTCGGAACGCTCTGATAGCGTTAGTAATCCTGGTTGTCGTATTCTTCCTTATCCTGGGCTATCAGACCTACACTGTGTATCAGGAAGACCTCCCCTCCTTCGAGCAGCTGCACAACATCGAACCAAGTGTTAAGACCAAGCTCTACGATCGCAATGGCGCTCTCCTGAAGGAGTTCTATACTGAGAACCGGGTACTGACTCCGTTCAGTGAGATGCCACCCCACCTGGTTGACATGCTTTTGGCCAGCGAGGATCAGCAGTTCTACGACCATTGGGGCATAAATATCCGCCGGGTGGCGATCGTGGCAGTGAACAACATCATCAAGATGCGCGCCGCAGCCGGAGCCTCAACTGTTACCCAGCAGTTGGCCAGGATGCTGTTTCTTGACCGCGAAAAGACTTTCGAGCGCAAGATCAAAGAGGCCCTTACCGCAATCAAACTCGAGCGTACATACTCGAAAGAGGAAATCATCGAGATGTACCTCAACCAGTATTACTTCAGTCGCGGCGCCTATGGCATTGCAGCGGCCTCAAACAAGTTCTTCTCCAAGGAAGTGCACGAGCTGGACTTGCTCAATTGCGCGATTCTGATAGGTGTTCTTCCGGCACCAAATGTAAACTCTCCCTTCAACAATCCCGACAAGGCGCTCCGAGCTCGCAATCGAGTGCTTCACTCCTATTTCTCTTATGGCAAGATCACTCGCGAGCAGTATGACAGCCTGCGAAACGAACCTTTGTTCGTAGATCCACCCGAGGAAGACCTTGGTGTAGCTCCCTATTTCACCGAGACAATTCGCCAGTACATCTATGAAGAGTACGGCGAAAAGGAGCTGTATTCCGGCGGACTGAAAGTATACACGACTCTCGATGCCACCCTGCAGCGATACGCCGACTCGGCCGTGACCAAAAAGGTCGATTCGACCCGGGCGCGTATTCTCCGAACCTACGGCGAGGGTCACAAGGCCTACACGATTTTCATGCCGGATACCCTGGACAGCGTCGGAGACTCGATCCCCACGCAAAAACTGGCCCAGGGCGCCTTTGTAGCGATTGACAACAATACCGGCGGTGTATTGGCCATGGTCGGCGGCCGTGATTTCCATGAGACAAAGTTCAACCGGGCGGTTCAGGCCCCGCTGCAACCGGGTTCCAGTTTCAAACCGTTCATCTACACGGCCTGTGTCGACAACGGGTTTCGCCCTACTGACATTGTGGACGACAACCCGATTGTTCTAGAAATACCCGGGACCAAGGAATGGCGCCCCCACAACTTTGATGACAAGTTCATGGGGCCGATTACGCTCCGTGACGGACTCAAGCACTCTCGCAATCTCGTTGCCATCAAACTCCTGATGAAGATCCAGCCGGAACAGGCCATTTTTTACGCGCGTAGGATGGGCATTACTACCCAACTGCCGGCCGTGGCATCGCTAGCCATCGGGACCGGCGAGGTTCGCTTGATCGAGCTGGTGAGTGCCTACAGTGTGTACCCCAACAAGGGGATCCACAAACCGTATCGGATGATCACCAAGATCATCGATCGCTACGGCCGCGTACTCGAGGACAACAGTGCCGTGCAGCAGGAAGAGGTCCTGTCGGCTCAGACTGCCTATATGATGTCCAATCTCATGCAATCGGTAGTCGATGGCGGCACCGGCTATACCGTTCGCCGGATGGGCTTCAATCAACCGGCCGGCGGCAAGACCGGCACCACCGACAACTTCTGCGACAACTGGTTTGTCGGCTACACCAAGCACATCACCGCCGGCGCCTGGATCGGCTTCGACACCAAGACCTCTCTCGGCAAGAACCACACCGGTGGCCGCAACGCCGCGCCCATCTGGGCCGACTTCATGATTCCTGCCCACGACAGCCTGCCGCTGGAAGGGTTTGAGCGCCCCGAGGGAATCGTCCAACTGGATGTTTGCCTCGAGTCGGGTGAGCTAGCCACGGACCGCTGTATCGATGTCCGCAAGGAAGTCTTCCTCGAGGAGAACTGTCCGAGTAAGTCGTGCCACTTGCACCCTGCCGCCAGTCTCGGCAACGGGATAATGATCGACAATACTGCGCCTGCCGACACATCGTCCGACCGTCGCCATTTCTAGCTCACTGCTTTAGACCTTGTCACTGCGAGGCCCGAAGGGCCGTGGCAATCTCCAAGAACTCAAGAACAGACTTGAATACTCCGCCGCCAATCGAGTATTATAAGGCAGGAGGTCAGTTATGAGCACTGCCTGGATTGGCGTATCGGCCGCCATTGCTGCAGCCAAGAAGAAACGGGAAGAATCCGAAGAAGAGGCGATCATGTACAAACCGGAAGACATGGACGGCTGGGAGTTCAAGATTGTTCGCTCAACCTGGGGCAAGTTCTCGAATCGCGAGTATCTCGAGCGGATTCGCAAAGAAGAAGCTCAGGCCGGATGGGAGCTGGTAGAGAAGTTCGACCAACATCGGGTGCGTTTCAAACGGCGTATCGATGCCCGCAGCAACGATCATCTGCTCGATTTCGATCCTTATCGCACATCGATGTCCGGCGGAGGCTCAAGTTCAGTTGTCTGGTGGATCGCCGGTCTTCTTCTGCTGGCAGGACTGTTGGTCTTCGGCCTCTTCCTCATGCCCGATATGCTGATGGAATAGCCCTGCCGAAGCCCCACCGCATCCCCCAAAAAACTCTCTTGCGCAAACCGGGACTATAGTGTAGTTTATCCCCCTTCACCCCCGTGCCGGAGTGGTGAAACTGGTAGACGCAGGGGACTCAAAATCCCCCGGTAGCAATACCGTGCCGGTTCGATTCCGGCCTCCGGCACCATTTATAATGGTCTTATCGCGATTAGCAGATTAGGGGCTCGGTCCAGGTTGGCCGCGTAGGAACGAGCGATTTCGTCCGGCCTCCGGCACCAATTTTATTGGCTTTATCGCGCACAGCTTCACAGGGGTTCGGTCCAGCCTACCCGCGTAGGAACAGTCCTGGATATATGGTAGGTCGCAACCCCTGACCTGCCTCTTCCGTCACCCCTGCGAAGGCAAGCGAGCGAAGCGAGGTTTCGACACGGTCGAGTCCTCGGTTCATCCGGAGGGCGGGTCCGTCTTCGAACCCGCCATGTCACGCATATGAAACTGCCTCCCCAAAACCAAAACCGGAGACCCGCATGGCGCGAATCTCCGGCTGGATTGGAATGGAGTTAGTCTTTTTTAGGTACGGAACAGATACTGCAGCTTCATGAAGAACTGACGCGAGGTCACTCTCCAGTCGGCCGGATTGCCGTTTCGGAACTCGGTGTCCCCATAGTCCACGCTGGAACCGACGTAGAAGACCGAGAACGGGTTGAGGCGGTAGGTCACCAGCGGGTCGATATCGACCGTCTGGCTGAAGTCGTTGTACTGTCCCACCAAGCGCAGCGACAGCTGACGGCTGGCCTGGAAACGTACGCGAGTGCGCGTGATGTAACCCTTGTAGAGTCTCTCGTCCGTTTCGTCATCGGTGCTGTAGACCCATGTGAAACTCGGCTCAATGATGATTCGGTCGATCGGCTTGATGTTCATCGAGGCCGAGAAATTACGCTCCACTCCGGGACGCAGTAGCCAACGAGCGATGCCCTTCTCAACGCCAATCGAGACGTTGTAGCCGAGAGTACCGGAGAAGCGGCTGCCGAAGTTCACGTGTGCACCCCAAAGATCGTCAAACACGACTCCCGACCAGACCTCACGACTCACGCCGTAGTTGGCCGACAGGTATGACTGGGCAAACCGGAAGTTGGCATCCAACCCTACGTTGGCCTGACGGGTGAGTTCATCACCGTGGTAGTTCCATTTGCCGGCAACCCAATAAGTCGGACTGAGACGTTCCAGGATACCCTTGGAGTACCAGAAATTATACCTGCCCCAGGTGTTGAGATGGCGATAATCGTTCCAGGGATCGAAGCCGGTCTGGGTCCGATAGTCAGGGCTGGTGTGATCGTAGTTGACCGTGAAGTTGAAATGACGTGCACTTCGGCGGAAGCGCATGATAACTGCATCGCCGTAGTATGACTCGCCGTCGAGGGCTACGGTCTGAGCCCCGTCGTTGAACGTTCCCTCCAGGCCCTCGGAAAGCGCACTGTCCCCAGGCTCCCGTGTGTGGCTGAAGACAAACTGGCCATCAATACTGTAGTTTTGAGAGAGACGGATATCACCATCGATTGCGGCGATCGTCCCCGAACCATCATGCTCAAAGCGGCGATCGGTCAAAATCACACCCAGTTTAGAACTGGACCCGAGATCCTTCGATACTCGCAACGCATTGACCACACTCTTTCCCGAGTTCACGACCACACTCTGCTCCTCGAGCGGTATCATGTATGGCGAGTTGGCATCCTGCGCCAGCAGATAACCGATGTTGGTGCCGTTCATGCGGCCCACCATCTTGACAGCGAAGTCAGGATCGTTGACTGTGCGAGTGTAGAACGAGTTAAACAGCGTCCGAAAAACGTCGCGTCCTTCCTGGAAGAAGGGTCGCCGCTCGGGATAGAACAAGGCAATCGTGGTGTTGACATCCACCTGGGCGGCATCGGCCTCAATCTGGCTAAAGTCCGGGTTGACCGCCGCCTCCAGCGTGATATCGGAAGTTACGGCATACTTGGCACCCAACGACATCTCTCCCAGAACATCCTGCTGATCGAACTCACGGTTGCCCTCGGAGTCTGTAGTCAAACTCCCGGACTGGTTACCTACCCATGCGGGCAGAATCTCGATACCTTTGCCCGGCTTAACGCCCTCAATACCGCTAACCTCGCCCCACTGGCAAGGCCAGCACTGCTCATCGCGATCATAAGCGGCCCACGAGTATGTGGTGTAAGACTCTCTCGGGCGGTTGCGCCAGAAATCCATCTTCCAGGTCTGGACATCTTTATTCGGGAAACGGATGCTGGCAAAGGGAAGGGCGATTTCTACCTGGTATCCGGAATCGGTCACTTGAGCAGCGGCTTTCCAGATCACATCGAAACCGTTGTCTTCTCCCCCGACGCTGGACCATAGGGCATCCTTCTGGACGCCGTAAGGATTGACAAACAGCTCGTAAGCCCACGCCGCGTTGCCGTAGGTGTCGACCAATAGGCAAACGGCATCATCCGAATGGAACTGGTCTCGCTGGCACATGGTAGCTCGAATAGTCGAAGGATCATCGTAGCAGACAAAACCAACATAGAGGTTTTCATCGTCATAGGTGACCATCACTTCGGTCCGGACATCCGGCTCGACCATGTCTCCGGGGGAGCGTTCGACGAAGTTCCCGGCAAGACTGGCCTTCGTCCATCCCTGATCCGAAAAGTCACCGTCGATATCGATTTTCTCGATCGTGGGAGCTATCTCCAAAGTTGGCTTATACTGCGGGGTGAAACTGGCCCAGGCCATCGACGAGAAAAGAAGCATTCCAATTACCAAAAAGGCCATTCCTCGCACTCTTCCACTCTTAGAAATGTGCATCTTATCTCCTGCAATTGTTCCCCGCCGGACGTAGTTAGCCACTAACCTCTGCAATCTAGGGCTGCCAGTGAGGTCGGCCACGGTAGCGCGTGTGACCGAATCGGGGATAGTGTCCGTTGCTCGTTCAGCTATCAATACGGAGGATTGGAGAAAAGGTTCGACTTATTTGGGTCACTTTTTGCGTCTGCTCACCGGAGAAACAGTCACCAACGAGTCCTTGTTAATCGGCTTCAACCTGGTATATTGAGACAACAATACCGGCAAGTCTCAAATACATACAGGCGTAAATCATGCGACACTTTGTACTGGTCCTATCGTTACTGGTTCTCGGCGTGTCTGTTATAGGCGATCCCAATGAGAAACAGCCCCCCTCCTCTCTGGATCTCCGCAACTACCTTGGCAGCAACTACGTTACCTCGGTCAAAAGTCAAACTGGCGGCACTTGCTGGACCCACGGTACCATGTCCGCCATGGAGAGCAATTTGCTATTCTCCGGAAACTGGGCAGCGGCCGGCGACACGGGCGAGCCCAATCTGGCAGAGTATCATCTCGACTGGTGGAACGGATTCAACCAACATCATAACGATGACATCACCCCTCCCGACGGAGCCGGGCTGGAAGTTCACTTCGGCGGTGACTACCGAGTGTCGGCAGCCTACCTGGCTCGCGGCGAAGGTGCCGTTCGAGATATCGACGGTCAATCCTACACAACACCCCCCGAGCGTTTCTCGGACGACTACCGCTATTACTACCCCCGTGACATCGTCTGGTTTTCGGTGGATGACACGCTGGGCAATATCGATGTGGTCAAGCAAGCCATCATGGATCATGGCGCCATCGGCACCTGTGTTCTTACTGGGTTCCTGAACGGTATTTACCAGTACCAACCCTATTATGATGACTCCGACCCCGATCACGCCGTGGCCATAGTCGGGTGGCATGATCACCAATCGGTTCCGGGCGCCCCCGCACCGGGAGCCTGGTTGTGCAAGAACAGCTGGGGTTCGTGGTGGGGCAACAACGGATACTTCTGGACATCCTACTATGACCGTCATTCGGGACACCATCCCGAGATGGGAGCGGTCTCTTTCCAGAATGTCGAGGTATGGTCCTGGGACAACGTATACTATCATGATTACCATGGCTGGCGAAGCACGCTGGAGTCCTCCAACGAAGCATTCAACCGGTTCTATATTGCCGAAGGCGGTTATATTAGCTCCGTAAGTTTTATCACCGCGGCAAACGATGTCGACTACACGGTGAAGGTCTACGGTACTTTCGATGGCGAAGACCCCGTCAACGAGCTCCACTCACAGTCCGGTTCTGTCGAGTACATGGGACTCCACACAATCGACCTGACCACGCCGGTGCCGGTGCAAAACGGTGAGGCGGTAGTCTATCTCGAGGTGTCCCATGGAGGCCAGGGATTCGACTGTACCTCT
>Ga0180436_10000979_pt1 | contig 28556 bp, 22 predicted proteins | sample SS_ome_2_FD_132434 | JGI IMG/M metagenome (GOLD analysis project Ga0180436, IMG submission 132434) | Hypersaline lake sediment archaeal communities from the Salton Sea, California, USA - SS_3_S_2 metaG | ecosystem: Environmental > Aquatic > Non-marine Saline and Alkaline > Hypersaline >... | reverse complement strand
GATTCTTCCGGCAGGCTTCGATGCCGGCGTCAAACGCGCGCAGATTCAATTCCACCAGTTTGGATCCCTTCGAGGCGAGAACTCTCCCGATGGCGGCATGCACGGCCTCTATGGGAAACAGGGGCTTGCACTCCTGGTAGGCGCCGAGCATCACGAAATTGGCGACTCTCGAGTCGCCCAGTTCGTTGGCGATGCCGAGAGCTTCGACCTCGACAGCCGCCGTCTCCGGGTGCGTTTGACAGAGAGATCTGTTGATGACCACGAGGCAGGGGTCCGCGCGTCGGCTCAGAAACTTGTCGGCGCTGGCCTGGTTCATGATCAGCATGGAATCGAAAAGTTCCGAAACAGGCGATGCGATTTCATCCGACGAAAACACCACCTGGCAATGCGATGTGCCGCCCCGCACTTCGGCGCCGTAGGATGGAAAGAAGGTGACGTGCGCAATGTGATCGACGGCCGTAACAGCCAGCATCTTGCCGATCAGCACGGCTCCCTGGCCTCCCGATCCGGCGACTAGCAACCTTTCAAGCATCGGTTCTTTTCCCATCGATTCGAAAGACGCCCGGAGGGAAAACCGCGGCCATTTCGTCGCGAACGAAGCGCATCGCGTCCACGGGCGAGAGACGCTGGTAGGTGGGGCACGCCGCGAGCACTTCCACAAAACCGTAACCCTTTCCCTCTACCTGGGCCCTGAAAGCCGCCAGGAGCGCCTTCTTCGTCCGGCGTACGCCGGCGGGACCGTCCAGCGCCGTCCGCTCGATATGATAAGGCAGGTCCAGCGTGTTAAGCAGCTCGCACATGCGGATCGGCGGTCCCATGGTCCTCTCGTCGCGCCCCTCCGGCGAAGTGGCGGTTCTCTGCCCCGTCAGCGTGGTCGGCGCCATCTGGCCGCCCGTCATGCCGTAGACGGAGTTATTAACGAATACGATTGTGATATTCTCGCCGCGATTTGCCGCATGGATTGTCTCGGCCATGCCTATGGCCGCCAGGTCGCCGTCGCCCTGGTAGGCAAATACCGTGTGCCCCGGCAGAACGCGCTTGATCCCGGTGGCTACGGCGGGAGTGCGCCCGTGGGCCGCCTCGGTTACGTCGAAATTCATGTAAAAATAGGCAAGCACGGCGCATCCCACCGGAGCGATACCGATGGTAGTCTCACGTATCCGGAGCTCGTCGACGACTTCCGCGATCAGCCGGTGCAGAATGCCGTGTCCGCAGCCGGGGCAATAGTGCGTCTGCCGGTCGGTCAGCGCGGCTGGCTTGGTGTAGACGGCTTGAACATTCATACTGCTTGTGTCCGTTTCTTCAAGACGCCGGCGCAGCCAGTTCCCTTACCTTTTCAACCACGTCCGCCGCCGCGGGGATACCGCCCCCCATGCGGCCCAGGAAATGCACGGGTAACCCGCTACCGACCGCCAGGCGCACGTCTTCGAGCATCTGGCCGCTGCTCATCTCTACCACCAGTGTCGCCTTGGCGCGTTCGGCAAGCTCTCGCAGTCGTTCGGAGGGAAAAGGCCACAGAGTGACCGGGCGCAGCAGTCCGGCTCGCAGGCCGGACTCCGCGAGACGTTGCAGCGCGCCCTTGGCGATGCGCGCGCAGGTTCCGTAGGCCACCAGAAGCCATTCGGCATCGTCGGTCGCGTACTCCTCCCACCGCTTTTCCTCGTGCTCGATACGCCTGTATTTCTCCTGCAGTCGCAAGTTGAGTTGCTCGAGTTCGCCCTCGACCAGGTAAAGCGAGCGGATAAGGTTTGGCGGCCGCCCCTTTGCCCCCGTAAGAGCCCAGGGCTTGGGAGGAGAAGGCGGCGCATGTCCCTCGTGCAGGCACAAAGGTTCCATCATCTGGCCGAGTTGCCCGTCGGTCAGGACCATAACCGGTGTCCGGTAGCGATCGGCCAGCTCGAAGGCCAGGATTGTCAAGTCGTGCATTTCCTGAACCGAATGCGGCGCCAGGACGATCTGGTGGTAATCGCCGTGGCCGCCGCCCTTGACGGCCTGGAAGTAGTCCGCCTGGGACGGAGCGATATTGCCCAGCCCCGGGCCGCCGCGCTGCACGTTGACTATCACCGCCGGAAGTTCGGCTCCGGCAAGGTAAGATATGCCTTCCTGTTTGAGGCTGATGCCCGGAGATGAGGAACTGGTCATTGCGCGCTTTCCGGTGACCGCGGTTCCAAAGACCATGTTGATCGCGGCCAGCTCGCTTTCCGCCTGGATGAAGACACGCCCCTCCTCGGGCATGCGTTTTGACATGTAAGCGGTCAATTCGTTCTGAGGGGTGATAGGGTAGCCGTAGTACCCGTCGCAACCCGCGCGCACGGCACCCTCGCCCACCGCGTCGTTGCCTGTCATGAGGGTTCTTCCCGGCATCCGGATTCACTCCCCCGGCGGTGCGAATTCGTCCGCAGTGGAATTTGACGGCTGATGCCGATCGTCATCCGGCGGGTCTTCGCTAAAGATTTCCACGGCCGCGTCGGGACAGATATCGGCGCATTGACGGCACCCCCGGCACTCATCTTCGCGCTCGATTTCAACGTATGGCTGGCCGCGCGAGTTCAACTGTCGCGCCGGTCTTATCAACCCGCGCGCACATGCTTCAATACACAACCCGCATCCCTTACAGCGCTCTTTGTCGATACGAATTACGTACTTCTTCTTCGACATTCAGGTACTTTACGACCGACCGGGGTTGATTGCCAACGCTAAAAAGGCCGGAGTGCTACCGATGCTCATTGGCCGACGGGGTCGGGGCCGTTGGCGCATCCAGTGCGTCGCGCGGGATCCAGCCGCGGCGTGAGCCGCTTCGGATTTTGACCCAGTTTCCGTAACCTTCCAGGACGTAAACGCTTGCGCCGGCGGGGATATCGAACGTCTGCAGCGCGGTCCGACCCGGCGCCAGGCGGACATCTGTCTTCCGAGTGATGCGCACTGCGGCAAGCCCCTTTCCGGCGCCGCCCCTCAAAGCCCACTGCAGGCACAGCAGTGAGGCCGTCGCAGCGGCTATAAAGACGGTCAGCGCGGCGAGCGCGCGACGCCGCCTGATGCCCGACAGCGCCACAAAAGCCGCGCGCAATGCCGCCAGCGCGAATGTTCCCGTGCCGATCCAGGCCGCAAGAACGCGCCCCGTCAGACGCCCTGGCTGCGCACCGCCGGCCCCGGACGCTCCAACGGGCCGCGGAATCGGGCCCGACGTCCTCCCGGCATATTCCTTGCCTTCGCCCGGTTTGAACGGTTCCGGCGCCGCCGGCGGGGCCGACTTGCGGAAAGCCAGCCGAAACGGTCCGCGCTGAAGCGTGCGGTACTTTCCTTCTTCGGGATCGAAGTAGCACAGCGACACCGACGCAATCTCGACGGCCTGCGTGCCGCGCGGAATCAGAACCTGCTCGAATGAGATCAGATCGTCCGCGGCGCCTTGAACTAACGTTGGTTGGTACACTTTGAAGTCCGGACCGACCGCGGCTGACGGGGGCTTCATGCCCTCCGTGTGCCCCTTGCCCCGGACGAGCGTGCGCAAGGTAACCAGGTCTCCCGGCGCAACCTCCAGAGGCCCGACCTCGACGTCCATGGTGAAGCTGCCCACGGCTCCCGAGAAATCGTCCGGTCTACCCTCTCGCGGCAGCGGTTTGACCTCCAGTCGCACCGGTGCGACCTCTATCTCCCGCTGGGTCCTCACCCAGGTGTAGCCGATCAGCCCCTGCGACCGCGTCAGAACCGCGACTCGCAGCGTGGGCGCGATAACAATGCCGCCGGGGGACGGGGCCGCGGCTTCGCACCTGAACGTGCGCACTTCGCGAATCCCCTTGCCCCATGCTTCGCGCGTAACAGGAGTTCTCTCGAACTCCGTATGAACGAGCTTTTCGGAGGAGGGCAGACCTGTCAGTTCAAAGGTCTGATCGAGGCGCACGTCAAGAGATGAGATCCGCAACGTCAAGATGAACGTTTCATGTTGAAACACTTCGTTGCGGCTGACCGCCATATCGGCCCAGACGGTTTGGTCGGCGCCGGCGGAACGCGCAGCCCGCGGCGTGGCGGCAAGGCAGAGCACCGCGAGCACGACGGCACGTGGAACCGGCACGATTCGAGTCTTCATGGCGGCGCGCTTTCTGTTTCTCCCGCCGCGGACGTCTCGATCTGCCGCAGTGCCGGGAATGACGCTTCGCGGCTTTCCTGGTGCAGCGTGGTGGCCGCGCTGGAAGCAAACAGCACGAGCACCGCGAGCGATACCGCCAGCAACGCGTCGGCCGTATGCCGTGGCCCGATGCGCCGCATGAGCAGAGACAGCCAGCAGGCCGAGAAGGCGGCGGCCGCTATGCTCAGGCGGATTGCACCGGGCAGCCCGAAATGCCAGAAGAGCGGAAAGCGGTACCAGGGAAGCGCCGCGGCCGAGTCGCCGCGCCGCAGGCAGAGGCGCATGTTCCGTCGGATATCTTCCGTCGATCCGGCATACCTTTCAGCGCGCCTCAGCGCCGCCAGGGCTTCTTCGTAACGTTCGGCCTGCAGCAGCGCCAGTCCCAGGTTGTAGAACAGCGGGCCGTTGCGTACACCGGCGTCGATCAACCTGCCGTAAGCTTCGGCGGCGGCGGAAAAGTCTTCAACGGTTTGCGCCGCGGCCATCAACGCGTTTGCCTCGTTCCAGAGAAACCTGCGCTCCATCGACACATCGCCCGGTTCCGCGGCACTGATGACGGCTCCCGTCAAAAGCGCCTGCAAGAACGTTGTCAGGCGGATAACCGTCATCTCTTGAATCCTCCTTCCCGTTCGATTCTATTGATAACGTCAAGCGCAGCCGCATGGTCGGGGCCCGCCGTTGACGCGACGGCAGGATCGAAGGCGGCATTGAAATTGCGCTCGAAGACTGCCTGAAAGGCGGACCCGGTTGCAGTGGAGATGCCTCTCTTTCGCAATACGTTACGCACGCCGTCGGGTGTCAGTTCGCCGGCCGCGGCATCAAAACGCGCTTTCAGGTACGTGCCCATGGCTTCACATATCATCCTTGCGGCCTCAGCCGGGTTATCGGCCGGGGCTTTGTCGGTGTCGTTCAACATGCGCATGGCCCGCGCCACGGTCCTCTTCCTTCGCCCGCTTCCGATACAACGCGCAAACCACGAGATGACGAAACGCACGCAGAGGTAAACGGCGCACACACATGGGCCCGCGGCCAGAAGCGGAATATGTGCGGACGGCCGCCAGATCGCTGAAGGCATGGCGCCGGTGGGCGATACGTCCAGCGGAGCCGGCACGGTGTCTTCTTCTTCGACCTCGCGCCCCGCGTCGTTGCTGCCCGTAGACGTGTTGAGAATAATGGGCGCGGCAACTTCCGCCGCCTGCCGGGCGCGTACCGGAAGCGGCAGGCTTGCCGACGTACGATAGGTTCGGGAATCAACATCGTAGAAAGATACCTCTATGGGCGGAACCTCCATGGTTCCGGACCTGGCGGGACGCAAAGTGTAGATATAGCTGATGCCGTCATCCCTTCTCTCGGTCTGAACCGTGTCGTCGTAAACGCGAAAATCGCGAACAAGGGTGTCGTTGTCGCCAAGCACCGGAGGATAAACGTTCCGCGTGTTGAAGTCACCGGTAAGAGTCAGCGTCAGCTTCAGAGGATCGCCGGCGTTGCAGGTTTGAGTATCGAGCGATGCGGCCACGTTGAGACTCGAACCTACGGCGCCTGTAAACGACGGCGGCCGGCCTTCTTCGGGGGGCGGCGTAACCCGCACGGTGACGGCCGGTCCCACCGCGAATACCGCGCGCGTCAACGGGTTGCCGGCGGCGTCTACACCCGTAAAGACCGGGCCCTTTAAGACGGCGGGACCGAACGTGTAACTGCCTTGCTCCTTCGCCAGATACCTGAGCGTTACAGTATACCTGTGATAAGTGCGACTGCCGCGCTTTGCCGTGCGGCGCGGAAACATGAACCTGGCGACTCTTTCATTTCTGAAACCGTCGAAACTGAAGAAACCGCGGAAGTCAAAAGGATCGTTGCGCAGTGTGTAGTTGTTCAGGGCGAAACCGGGGCGCTGCGGCCGCGATACAAGGTGTTTTTGAAGCATCTCCGATATCTTCGGCGCCTCCAGGCCTTCTATCGGAGCGTTGTCGAGAAAACCGACCTCGAGCCTGGGCGGCGCCGTGGGATCAATGGGATCAACGGCGGCATAGCGTCCCTCCAGGCTCAGCAGATCGACCATCAGCGTGATTTCGAAAGGCTCGTCGACCAGTACCGTTTCCCTTGAAGCTTCTATCCGCAGCTTCACCCAGTCCTGTTCTTCAATACCGGACACCGTGACGGCAGGCCCCGACGCCCGCAGGGCTTTGCCTCCGACGTTCAGCACCACCGGGCCCGCAACGAATCTGCCGGCCTCGCGGGGAGTAAGTTCGTAGCTGAAGGTCCTTCCGGTGTAGCTCTCCCGCCGTACCTTTCCGTTGACGATGCTGATGCTTTGCCGGCTATCGCTGTGGCTGCCGAGAAACCTGGCGTCAAATCCTTCGATTCCGGACAAGTCGGGCTCGGGCGGACGATCCATGCCCGCAACCTTTGCGGTCAGCACAAGCGATTCTCCGACGTAGACCTGGGTGCGGTTGACGGAGACGTCCAGCTTTACATCGTCAGCGGCGGCAGAGCCGCAGAAATGCAGTGCGGTTGCCGCGATGACCGGCAAGATCCATAATTTGTTCACAAACGCCGACATGATTCGCTCCGGGCACGGACTGCTTATTCTCTTGTCCCCTCACCGCGTCTGTCCCGGGCGCAGTGGCGCCCGCGCGCATCACCAGTCCTTATCGATCGGACCCATCGGTATATCGCGCCGCCGGCGCCTCACTTCCGCCTCATGTTCCTTCTCGCGCTGGAGAGCCTTTTCAAGCAGTGCTCTGACATCTTCGGGTGTTGCCTCTTCCTCCCGCTCCTGCTCCGCAGGCTTCTGCTGCTCTTCGGCGGTTTGCTCCTGTTCGGGAGGGGGCTGCTGTTCCCGTTCCCCGGCATCCTCCTGTTTCTGATCCTGTTGCGGTTGGGACTGCTCCTCCTTCTGTTCCTGTTGTTCCTGCTGCTGTTGCCCCGGCTGCTTATCCGTCGGCAGCAGTTTCTCGATCTCCTTCAACAGGCGGTAGGCTTCGCGTTGTTCGACGACGGCTTTATCCATCCGGTCTTCGCGCAGCAGCGCGGACGCGCTCTCCTGCGCGGACATTGCCTGGCCCGCCAGATCCAGGATTTTCCGGCGATCCTGGGACGATATCAAGGGTTTCTTTACAGCAGCGTCTTCGCCGGCATCCTCGCTGACCCGCGACTGTTCCGCTGCCGCCGCGGGCAATCCTTCCTCGGGGACCGACTCGGTGAAGCGTTCCGTGAAAAGCATGGTCAGCTCTCCGGCCTCGTCCTGTTGCGACTGGCGGACGACCGGCAGTTCTATTTCGTCGGAGTCGGGAGCGGTCGTCATATCGATCACATTGGTCTGCAAACGCAGGTCCTCGCGCAACAATCCGGGAAAGCCGGCGATGCTCTTCCAGAAATTGTAGACGGCCGCTTGCGATGTGTCGGCCGCCTCCCTCGCATACGGGTCGAGATCTTCGAGGCGGTGTGCCGCATTCAGCATGTTGTCTCTTGTCGCTTCCACTACCGTTTCGAACTGTGCCAGCTTCTGTCGGTATTCTGGGTCATCGGCCTTTTGGGACATTGCTTCAAGCAGTTTGCCTTTGAGCGGCACCCACATGCCGGCGGTTTCCCGCTGTTTATCGGCGAGTGCTTCCATCTCCCTGATGCGCGAAGGGGCTTCATTGGTGAAGACCGTGCGCATTGCGTCGTTGATGTCCCTCTGGTTTTTCAGCATCTCGGCGGCCAGTTCTTCCGGCGGTGTATTGAGGTACCGGTGGTTTAACTCGGCGATCCTGGCTTGTTCCGCGGCTTCGCGCCATGCGCGCTCCGCGACCGCCAGGTTGCGTTCGACGGTCTCGCTCGGCTCCGCTTTCCTGGCCGCGTTTCGAAAGGCCTCGCCCGATTGCCTGAGCAGGCGCTCGCGCTCCGCGGCCTTTTCGTGGTCTTCAATACCTTCGGGGAGGTCCTCCGCGGCCTTGAACAGGACCGAGCCCAGTCCCATCGCCGTACGCCCCGACCGATCCGCGCGTTCCCACTCCAGGTCGCGGAGGATATCGGCGGCTTCCTTGTGCTTCCCGGCGTTGAACAGGGCCGCGGCGGCATTGTAACGGAAATCGCGCCGGGACTTGCCGGCGGATCCCTTCGCGGCTTCCAGATAGGCCGCGGCGGCCTCCTCGTAACGCCCAAGCAGATAAAGATGCTGGGCGATTCTGGCCCCGGACCTGCCCGGCGGCACGTCGCGTACGCCGGCGGGGGCGTTGGTGGGAGCCATGGCCGCGTCATTGGTGTTCGCAACACCGGCGCCGGCGGGTAACGCCAGGAGCAGTATCAGAGCCATAATGTGTTTCGGCTTCCGCGCCGGGGGGGTAATATCCTTCAGGCCGGTCGCGCCGGTCGCGCCGGGGTGTTGGCCGGAACGGCCCCGCGGTACCGCCGTCCTCTGCGCGCCGGCGGCCAGCCGGCCGCGGCTCAGGAAAGCGCCGGCCAGCAGGCAGACCAGTCCCGGCAACAGAAACAACTGGTAGCGCTCCACGTATCTTCGCTGCAGCGACTCCTCCATGTCGCGCACGGCGATCTTGCGCAGGTGGTCCCGGTAAAGGGTTCCCAGAGTGACTTCGGTCATGCCGGCGGTCTCCACCGGCACATAGGCGGCGCCTGTTTTTCGGGCAATCTCGTACAGTGTCTCATTGTCCAGACTGCTGATAACGTCGTTGCCGCGATACCGCGTATAGCCGCCTGGAGAATCGGTATCGGGTATTCGCGAGCCTCGCCGGTCTCCCAGGCCAACGGTGAATATCGGAATGCCCATCTCAGCAGACTTCTCTGCGGACTTGAGCGCTCTGCCGGAAAGATCCTCGCCGTCGGAAATCAGTATGACGGCCTTGTGCGAGCCCTCCTGCCGGTCAAAGTGTTCCAGGGCCGTCTCGATGGCGCCGCCGATGTCGGTGGCGCCGCGCGGGGCGGAATCGATGCCCGCTCCGTCAAGGGCCTGTTTCAGGTAAGCGTAATCGGTCGTCAACGGGCATAACAGGTTTGCCGTGCGGCGGAAGACCATGAGTCCGGCACGATCTCCCCGCAACTCCTTGATCAGGTCCATGATGTCGGCCTTGGCCCTTTGCAGGCGGTTGGGATGCACGTCCTCGGCCAGCATTGAGCGCGATACGTCGAGAACAATCATGAGGTCGCGCCCGCGCCGATAAACGGTCTCTTCCTTTTCTCCCCACTGCGGGCGCGCGGCCGCGAGCAGCAACAGCAGGGCTCCCGCGGCGGTCAATCCCGTCTGCCAGGCATACCTGGATCCGGCGCCGGCAGGGCGCAGCTTGCGCTGCATGACGGGTGACACGAAAGATTCCAAACGGCTCTCCCGGCGACGCTGAAACACCGCCCAGCACGCGGCGGCGGCCGGCGCCAGCCAGATCAGGTACAGCATCCAGGCGTTGACGAAGCGGACGCTCATACAATCCTCCTGGCAACGACAACGTTCAATCCGGCGCCGATCAGAACAAGCGCCAGAGAAGGCAGCAGAAACCAGGTGAAAAGCTCCCGGTACTGCGAGTACTCCTCGCGTTCGACTTCGGTCTTCTCGAGCTCGTTGATCTCGGTCATGGCCTCGGCGAGCCCTTTCGGGTCTCTGACGTTGAAGTACCTTCCGCCGGTTTCGCTTGCGATTCGGCGCAGGAGCTCTTCGTCGAGCGACACCAGAGCGTATTGAATTGTTTCCTCACCGAAGATGTTTCTGCCGATAAACGGCGCCCGACCTCGCGAGCCGACGCCGATCGTGTACACCTTGATCCCGAGTTCCCTGGCCGCCTTTGTGGCGTCTTCCGGCTTAATAACGCCGGTGTTGGATTCGCCGTCGCTCAGAAGAACAACGATCCTGGACTTTACCTCCGCGTCTTCGAGCCTTGCGACGGCGGTTGCCAGCCCGTCGCCGATGGCGGTCAAGAGCTCTTCACGATTGATGATTTCGCCGTCCTTATTTTGCTGCTGTTTTGGGCTCTCGACGCCTTCGAGGACGTGCAGAAGGGCTGCGTGGTCGGTGGTCAAGGGCGCCCGTGTCGAGGCATACCCGCCGAATGTCACCAGTCCGATCAGGTCGTCGGGTCTCTCCTCCACGAACTCGCCGAAGGTCTCCTTGACGGCGTCCAGGCGCGTGCGGCGGGTTGTCTCGGTCGAAAGGTCGAGCGCTTCCATGGAGCCCGAAATGTCGACGGTCATCATGATCGCTATTACGTCGACGGTGCGCCTGGTCTTTGACAAGACCGTTCGCGGCCGCGCCAGAGCCGTAATAGACCCCAGGATGCCCGCCAGGAACAGGGACGGCAGTATTTGCGCCAGCCGCGTGCGCCATGTGTTCCTGCCGCGCGGCAGCCGGCCGGCCGGGGCAAAAAGTATTCCGGAACGCACACGCCGGCGATAGACGCGCCATACGGCCAGTACCGCCGGGATTATCAGGAAGAAAGCATAAGGTTGTGCGAAACGAAACATGATCGGCCTGCTATCCCGTTTTGCTCCTGCTCGACCGGTTCTCCGGCGTGTCTTTGTCGATATAATCCTTTGCCGTTTCCAGAGCCTTGTCTATGACCGGCCGGTCGGGATGAAAGGCGGCAAATTTCACGAGATCGGCGGCTTCGAGAAATCTTTTGAGACGTTCGACAACGGGGGGGGCGAAGAGGGGATGACTCGCGGCGGCCGCCAGGAATTCTTCAGTGGTCTGCTCGGGCGCGCGCAGGGAATGACGGCGCTCGATATAGCGTCGCACGATCATGGTCAACTCAAGGTAGAAGTCCTTGACCCTGTTCTGCTCGACAAGGTGTCTAGCCTTGAGCTGCTCCAGTTCCCTGAGGGCCCGCTCGCGCGGAGACAGGCGCATCAGTTCCACGTGACGGTGCACGCGGCGGGCAATCTTCCATAGCAGGAAACCAATTGCGGCCAGGCCCGAGACCGCCGCGACCCATCCCGCCACCGTTCGAAAAGGAGGGTATATCCAGACGGGTTCCAGGACCGGCTCGATGCTCCCGGCGGACATGCCCTCTGCGAGGCCCGCGTCCTGAAAAACAATCGGCTTGGTGGGAAACCATCCCGTTCGCGCGGGCGATACGCTATTATCCAAGTATCTCACCGCGAAAGGCCTCAGGCGGTATCTCTCGGCCAACACGGGCGTCAGCCTTACGTGCCTGACCATCCTGCTCTCTTCAACGTCTCTGGAAGGCTCGTCGTCAAATGTCCCCGCCACGGCGAACCCTTCAACCCTGTCGTCCAGGGGCGGCAGCGATACTTCCACGTTGGGGGGAACCGCGACCGTAATGGTCAGAATTGCGTCGCTTTTCAGGCTGATCCTGGCGGGTTCAAGCGCTATCTCCATGCGCACCGGCCCCCAGGACATGTCTTCCCGCAGAACAGTGTCGTCGCTCGCCGCGACGTCCCTGCGCGGCTGAGAGCAGCCCAACAACAGCCCCATTGCCGCCAGTGCCAACCTGTAAAGCTCGATCCGCATTCCCCGTTCCTTCTACCCCCGCCCGGCCCGCACCTGCCTCTGACGGAAAAGGCGCCGCACCTCGTCAACGAAGGGACGCTCCGTTGAGAGGAAGATCGCGTCCATTTTGCAGCGCTTGAACATCTCCGACAACTCGGACCGATGAATCGCGGCCTGCCGCCGGAAGTGCTCGCGCACGGATTGCGAAGAAGTATCCAGCAGGAACAGTTCCCCGCTTTCCGGATCCTGGATCTCGATCAGGCCGACATCGACCAGGTTCTCTTCGAGGGGATCGCTGACGGGGCAGCAGATCACATCGTGTTTCCTGGCCGTAACCCGCAGCTCGCGCTGATAGCCGGATGTCATGAAATCCGATATCAGGAAGACAACCGCCTTTCTCTTCTGAACATTGTTCAGGAAGCGCAGCGCGGCGCGGATGTCGGTGCCGCGCCGGGTTTCCTCCGCCGCCAGTACCTCGCGCACGAGGCGCATCACGGCAGTTCGTCCCTTGCGGGGCGGAATCGATTTCTCGATACGTTCGCTGAACAGAACCAGGCCCACCTTGTCCTGATTGCGAATCGCCGACAGCGCCAGCAGACAGGTTATTTCCGCGGCGACTTCGGCCTTGGAGCGCGAGCCTGAGCCGAAACACTGGGAACCCGAGATATCCACGACGAAAATGACCGTCAGCTCCCTTTCCTCGGCGAAACGTTTGACAAAGGGATGACCCATCCTCGCCGTAACGTTCCAGTCGATGGATCTGACATCGTCGCCGGCGGCATATTCGCGCACCTCGTCGAATTCTATGCCCTGGCCTTTGAATACCGAGTGGTACTCTCCGGAAAGGCGTTCGTCCACGAGACGCGAGGTGAACACCCGTATCTTGCCCACCTGTCGCATCAGTTCTGCGGTATCGATCGGCACGGCGTCACCTAGGGTACCGGTATTTCACCCAGGATTCTGTCTATTATGTCCTCGCTTGAGATTTCTTCGGCTTCCGCTTCGTAGGTCAGTATTACGCGATGCCTCAGTACGTCGTGGGCGATATCCTTGACGTCCTGCGGCGTCGCGTAAGCACGGCCGTGCAGCATGGCGTTGGCGCGAGCCGCCATGTTGAGATAAAGGCTCGCCCTGGGTGAGGCGCCGTACTCGATCTGGTGCGCCATGTCGAGGCGGTAATCCGCGGGTTGACGCGTCGCGAAGACGATATGGAGAATGTAATCCCCCACCTTTTCGTCACAGTATACCTGGTCCAGCACGTCCCGCATCGTGAAGATCTGTTCGGCCGTTACGACCGGATTCACTTCGACCCGCTGCTTGCGCGTGAAACGGTTCATGATGCGGCGCTCGTCTTCCATGGACGGGTGCACTATCGTGCACTTGAGCATGAATCGGTCGATCTGCGCCTCCGGCAGCGGATAAGTTCCCTCCTGTTCGATCGGGTTCTGCGTCGCCATCACCAGGAACGGCTCCGGCAGGGGATAGGTGTTGTCGCCGATCGTAACCTGGTGCTCCTGCATCGCTTCAAGCAGCGCCGACTGCACCTTGGCGGGCGCGCGGTTTATCTCGTCCGCCAGCAGCAGGTTGGTAAACACCGGTCCCTTTTTCGGGGTGAACGTACCCTCCTTCTGGTTGAAGATCATTGTGCCCAGAACGTCCGCCGGCAGAAGATCGGGCGTGAATGAGATGCGCTGGAACTTGAGGCCCAACGCCTGTGCCATGGTCTTGACCGCCGTTGTCTTGGCCAGCCCCGGCACACCCTCCAACAGGATGTGCCCGCCGGTGATCAGCGCAATAAGCATCCTGTCGAGCAGTTTCTCCTGTCCGACCAGGATCTTGTTCACCTCGCGGCGCAGCGACTCGATCATGCCGGCCTGCTCCGAAATCAAGTCGGTTGTCTTTTGAATTTCGTCACTCATCCGTGCTCCTCCGCTCTCACTCTATGCCGATGGCCACGAACCTGGAGAAACGCCCTTCGCGCACGCGCAGCAAAACCACGCCGGTGGAGTCGGAAGGAACAAGGGCCTTCTTGAACTCGTCCACGGTGGTAACGCGCTGCCGGTTGACGCCGGTTATGAGCGTCCCGGGGCGTATGCCGAACCGGGCGGCCAGTCCTTCCGGTTCAATCTGTGTCACTATCACGCCTTCGTTGAGATCGTAGCCGAAGCGCTCCGCCATTTCTTGAGTCAGGTCGCCGACCGTAAAACCGAGCTTATCGTATACTTCGGATTCCGAGACGACGGTCGCCTCGTCGCCGGGCATTTCGCCCGCTTCCACGGACTGGTCGAATGTCTTGCCGTCTCTTGAAATCGTCAGTTTCATCCGGTTTCCCGGCCGATGCGCCGAAACATCGTTGCGGAACGCGCTGACGCTGCCGACGGGAACATCGTTGAGCTTGCGGATGATATCCGCCTGGCGCAGGCCGGCCTTGTCGGCCGGCGAATCGGGCTCGACCTCGGAAATCAGAATGCCGCCCGCCTCGTCTATACCGAACGACCTGGCCAGGTCCGGCGTGAACTCCTGGATATGGATACCAAGATAGCCGCGCACCACCTTGCCGGACTCGACAAGCTGTTCCTTGATGGCCGCTGCCATGTTTATGGGAATGGCGAACCCGATTCCCATGTACCCGCCGCTTTGACTGTAAATTGCCGTGTTGATGCCGATTACGCGGCCCTCAATATTCAGCAAAGGTCCGCCCGAATTGCCCGGATTGATCGCGGCGTCCGTCTGAATGAAATCCTCATAGTCGGCCACGCCGATATTACTGCGGCCCTTGGCGCTCACGACGCCCACGGTCAGGGTCTCCGACAGGCCGAAGGGGTTGCCGATGGCGACCACCCATTCGCCGATCTCCAGCGCCTCCGAATCTCCCATTTCGACAAAGGGCAGGTTTTCGGCCTCGATCTTGATCACGGCCACCTCCGACTTGGGGTCCGCTCCGACGCGCTCGGCATCAAACTCCCGGCCGTCGTGGAGTTTGACGCGGATCTTGTCGGCGTCGCCGACAACATGGTTGTTGGTAAGAATGTAACCGTCATCGCTGATGATGAAGCCGCTGCCCTGGCCCTGCTGTCTGAAACGGCGCGGACGATACTCGGGGGTCTCGAACCCGTGAAAGAAACGGCGCATGAAATCGTCCCCGAAGAAATCGAAGGGATTGTTGTAGTAATATCCCGGCGCCTGCTGCATCCCGGCTTCGACGGTCTTCTCGACCTGTATGAATACCACGGCGGGTATAACGTCTTTAGCAACCTGCGTGAAGGCCTTTCCCGTCCCGTGAAGGATAGCCTGCCTGTCGCCGGCAGAGGCCGGTTCCCTCTTTTCGCCGGCGCCGACCGCAAAGGCGATCGCGCCGACCGCTAGGCCAATAAACATGACCGACTTAACCGTTACTTTAGTTCTCATTACGCGTCCTCCTCGTATTAATGGATCATTGTATTACGTATCGCCATGCCTGCTTCTTCTCCCTTGGGTATAACGATTCTCAGTACGTCGTTCGTTACCACCGCCCTGGCAAGCTCTCGATCGCCGACCGGGCCGGGCAGCCAGACGCTTCTCACGAATTCACCGAAACCGGATGCGTGGGAAGTGCCGCCCCGGGAACTGCAGGAGACTGTCAGGAGTCGGCCGTCCAGCGATACCCTGATACCAGACGCGTCAATGCCCGGCAAACTGAAAACCACCACGTACTCGTTCTCGTCGGTTTCATCACGCATATCCATCGCCGGCGTCAATATCAGCGAAGACCAGCCTTCATCGAAGTTGATGATGGGGGCCATCTGTTCGAATTCGGCCATGGCCTGCCTGAGCAGATCGTCCATACGATTGCGCACGGCGAAGAAGTCGGGAGGCGCCAACGGATGCTGGCGGGATTCCGACACCGCCGCCTCCGGAAGAGGAGAGTCGCGGTCGGGCTCTTTGCCGGCGGCGCCGGAAGAAAAATCGGATTCCGGGTTGGAACCTTTGGGAGATGAAGCCTGCATCGGCGGCCTGCCGGGAACGGCCAGAATTACGATCTGCAGCGCCAGAATCAGGCAAAGCAGTATTCTGTCGAGTGTTACGCCCTTCGACGTCCTCGCGTATTGCTCCGTGTTGTCTTTCATGGCGATCCTCCAGTCGCGCGGTCGCCGATTTGCGTCGCACGAAACGTGCCATGAAGAATATTGCCGGAGCCTGGGCAGAAACGGAATGAATTCGTGCTTGCGGCGAAGGATGCGTGACATTACTGCCGTCCCCCGCGACATTTTGTCCGCCGCCGGGATGTCGATATTCACCAATCTCTTCGCCGGCGCCGCGCGGCCGCGGCAGACGCCCCGCGAGCCGATGCGTACGGCGAACGTCCCGCGTTGCTTTCTTTTGATTGGGCACGTTAACTGCTATACTTTATTCTTCGCAGCAATGACACCTTGGTTTCAGAAACGCGGGACCGAGTGGCCGCTGATTGTCATCACGGCCGTACTCGTCGCGGGCATAGCGCTGCTGGCGGTATGCAGCCTGCATATTCTGCGCGGCATGCACCGCGCCGTGGCCCACTCCCGGGCTGCGCGGGCGGTGCTGGACAAGGGACGCGCGCTCTGCGTCGAGCTTGCCGACCACCCGGCGGTGCTGGCTACGGACGCCGGCGCCGAGAGCGACTGGCGCGCGTTCTCGCGACAGGTCCGGTCGTTGCACACGATCGAGGAAGATCTCCAGTACGTTTCGGTCTCCAGGGACGGGGTGACGATCTTTCATGAACAGATGGCGGCCCTTGACGGGATGTCGGAGCCGCGGCCCGACGGCGCCGGCAACCCTGCCGCGAGCGATGTGCGCATGACGCGCAGACTGCTGCCGGGAGCGGGCGGTGCGGTCCCGGTAGTGGTTTTCGCGACCCGTCTCAAGGGGCGGGACGGCCAGTGGCGGGTAGTCGAGGTCGCGCTCAGAAGAGACGCCGTGGAGCGGGAAGAACAGGCCGCCGCCGCCGCGATCGCTTCAATGTTCCGGCTTTCGCTGTTGACCATCGCCGCGGCCTTTGGGGTCTGTCTGGCGATTGTGGTATGGATGATGCAACGCGAGGCCCGCAGAGAGAGGCAGCGGCGCGAGGAGGAGCATCTTGCGTTTGCCGGCGTGCTTGCCAACGGAATCGTGCATGATTTTCGCAATCCCATGTCGTCGATGCGTCTCGACGCTCAAATGCTGGAGCGGGAGGTTTCGCGGGGAGCGGAATGCCGGCCCGCGCGTTTGAGCGAGCTTGCGGAGCGCATACGCCACACGATCGACCGGCTTGACAAGGTGTTTCAGGAGTTTCTGTATGCGTCAAAACCGCCTGCGGCGCAGAGCGAGCGCGTGGACCTGAAGGCGTGTGTTCGGGATTGCCTCAGTATGCTGGGGCCGCGCCTGAAAGAGGCAGGCGTCCGTGCCGAAACTTCCACGCCGGATGAGGACGTTGTCGTGTCGGGATACCAGACGTCGCTCCAGCGCGCGCTCATGAATGTTGTGACCAACGCCGAACAGTTTGCCGGAAAGGGTGGCCGTATCGGCGTCAGAGTTGGCCGTGCAGGGAGGGAAGCGTTTGTCGAAGTGACGGATAGCGGCCCGGGCATTCCGCGCGCCGATCGACATCGTGTTTTCGAAATGTTCTACTCTTCGCGTCCGGGCGGCACCGGGCTCGGATTGTTTCTTGCCAGAACCGCGGTGGAGCGCTGCGGAGGGACCATCAGGGCAATGGAAAACCCCGGGGGAGGAACATGCATAAGGATCGCGCTGAAATGTCAAGACCCGGAGTGCTGATAATAGAGGACGATCCCGACGGTCTCCGTTCGGTTGCGGAAGCCGTGGAAGGTATGGGCTGCCGGCCGGCAACCGCGAGCGGGGGCGAAGAGGGAGTGCGGCTGTTCCAGGAACAGAAATTTGATGCGGTTCTTTCGGACCTTGTGCTGCCGGATATCGACGGGGTGGAGATCTTGACCCGTCTGGGCCGCATCGACGCGGAAGTGCCGGTCCTGATCATGACCGCGTACGGGACCGTTTCTTCCGCGGTCGACGCGATGAAGGCCGGCGCTTACGACTACATCCTGAAACCGCTTGATCTGGACGACCTGCAGTCCAAGGTGGGCCGTGCGGTCGAGACGCACAAGCTGCGCCGCAAGGTGGAAGAACTCGAGGACTCGATGCAGGAGCGCTACGGCGTCGAGCGCATTGTCGCCGAATCGGCGGGAATGCGGGAGGTGCTCGGTCAGATTCAAGCGCTGAAAGACGCCGATGCAACCGTTCTCATCCAGGGCGAGAGCGGTACCGGCAAAGAGGTTGTGGCCCGGGCGCTGCATGTCGGCGGCGGGAGACGTCACGGGCCGTTCGTGGCCGTCAATTGCGGCGCCTTGGCTGAAAGCATTCTTGAGTCGGAGCTTTTCGGGCACGAAAAGGGCGCTTTTACGGGAGCGGTAGCTCGGCATAGAGGGGCTTTCGAGAGAGCCGACGGCGGAACGCTGTTTCTGGATGAAGTGGGCAATGCCCCGCAGACTGTGCAGATCAAACTGTTGCGGGTGCTCGAGGAACGGGAAGTGACGAGGGTGGGGGGACAATCGGCCGTGCCGGTGGACGTAAGACTGATCTCGGCTTCGAACCGCGACTTGCGGGGGCTGGTGGCGTCCGGCGATTTCCGCGAGGATCTGCTTTACCGCCTCAAAGTCGTTACCATCGATATACCGCCGCTGCGCGAGCGGCGCGAAGACATACGCCCGCTGGCGGATCGCTTCATCGCGGCCGCTTGCGCCGACCACGGCCGTGTCGTGACGACGGTAGAACCGGATTGCTATGCCGCGCTGAAAGCGTTCGATTGGCCCGGCAACGTCCGCCAGCTCCGCAACGTGATCGAATCCGCGGTGATCATGGCTGCGGGAACGAAACTGAGGGCCCAGGACCTGAGACTGACCGAAATCAGACATAAGGGCGAGCAGGGAAAGTTCATCGTGCCGGAGAACATGACTTACGACGAGATCGAGCGCGAGGTGCTTCTGCAGCTTCTGCGGCGCTTCGACGGCAACCGCACTCTCGTCGCCGACGAACTGGGCATCTCGCGGCGCACAATCCAGCGCAAAATCAAGGACTATGGATTGCCGTTTTGACCAGCCTGGTCTATTCATCAAAATCTGTAGCGTGTAGTAATGTCACACTCAACGCGCTGCACACTCGCGCGGATGTGACATAATATCGCTGTTGTACGGGTTTTGACTGATTATAATACACTGAACACAAAGATGTTGTATAACATGTTGGACTTGTGTAGATCTTGGTATGTGTTTTGCTGAGCTATTGTGCATCATTATGGTGATTTGAAACTGTAAAAGGTAAACGTGATGCAATTGGAGAAGCTGACGCAAAAGGCCCGTGAGGCGCTGGGGATGGCCCAGGCCGCGGCGACCCGAGGCGGCTATCAGGAAGTCGACGGTGAGCACCTGCTGCTGGCTTTGCTTGAGCAGGAGGGCGGTCTTGTGCCGCGGCTGATGGAGCGCGGCGGAATGGACGTTGCGGGGGTGAAGGCCGCGGTCGAGAACGAATTGAACAGGCGGCCCAAGGTGAGCGGACCGGGTGCCGAGGCGGGCCAGGCCTATGTCACGCAGCGCTTCAATCGGCTCCTCGTGCAGGCCGGCGATGAAGCGAAGCGGCTGAAAGACGAATACATTTCGGTTGAACATCTTCTTCTGGCCCTGGCGGATGAAGGAGACAGGACCGCCTCCGGACGCATTTTGCGCGAATACGGCATTTCCCGTAATTCGCTTCTGGAAATCCTGAAGGAGATTCGCGGCAATCAGCGCGTGACCTCCGATAATCCGGAGGGCGCCTACGAAGCCCTGGAGAAGTACGGCGTCGATCTGGTGGCTCTGGCGCGGGAAGGCAAACTGGACCCCGTCATCGGACGGGACGGCGAAATACGCAGTGTGATCCGCATTCTTTCCAGAAAGACTAAGAACAACCCGGTGCTTATCGGCGAGCCGGGGGTGGGTAAGACGGCCATAGTGGAAGGGTTGGCTCACCGTATCGTGCGAGGCGACGTGCCGGAGGGGCTGAAGGATCGAACAATTTTTGCGCTGGACATGACTTCTCTGATGGCAGGCGCGAAGTACCGCGGGGAATTCGAGGAGCGCCTGAAGGCGGTGCTGCACGAAATCAAGAGCTCTGACGGCCGCATCATCATGTTCATCGACGAGCTTCACACCATCGTCGGGGCGGGCCGCACGGAAGGTTCCACCGACGCCGGCAACATGCTCAAGCCGATGTTGGCGCGCGGCGAGCTGCATTGTATCGGCGCCACCACGCTTGACGAATACCGCAAGCACATGGAAAAAGACGCGGCGCTTGAACGGCGCTTCCAGCCGATCGTGGTCGACGCGCCCACGGTCGAAGACACGATCTCCATTCTGCGGGGACTGAAGGAGCGTTTCGAAGTGCACCACGGCGTGCGCATTCAGGACGCCGCGCTGGTCTCGGCCGCCGTGCTTTCGGATCGCTACATCAGCGACCGCTTCCTGCCTGATAAGGCCATTGACCTGATGGACGAGGCCTGCGCATCGATCCGCACCGAGATAGATTCAATGCCTGCGGAGCTGGATGAGATAACGCGCAGGGTCATGCGGATGGAGATCGAGGAGACCGCGCTGAAGAAAGAGAAGGACAAGGTCAGCAAGGAACGCCTGGATGCGTTGAGAAAGGATCTTGCCGACTTGAAGGCGGAAGCCGACGCGATGAAGGCGCAATGGGAAAAGGAAAAGCGGGCGATAGAACAGGTGCGCGAACTGCGCGGCAGGATCGAGGAGACCCGGCGCGAGAGCGAGCAGGCCGAGCGGGCCTACGACCTGGAAAAGGTCGCCAAACTGCGGCATGGGGTAATTCCGCAACTGGAACGCGAGCTGGCCGGGCATGAGAAGGTTATGAAGAACGGCAAGGGGTCGGTGTCGCTGTTGCGGGAGGAGGTCTCAGAGGAGGAGATCGCGGAAGTCGTATCGCGCTGGGCCGGAATACCGCTGACGCGCCTGCTCGAGGGCGAGCGCGAGAAGCTGCTGAAGCTGGAAGAAGTTCTGCACGAGCGCGTCGTGGGTCAGGACGAGGCCGTCAGGGCCGTGGCCGACGCCGTTCTCAGGGCGCGCGCCGGAATCCAGAATCCGAACCGGCCGATCGGTTCGTTCCTGTTCCTCGGGCCGACCGGGGTTGGCAAGACCGAGCTTGCCCGCACACTGGCACAATCCCTCTTCGACAGCGAAAACAACATGGTGCGCATCGACATGAGCGAATACATGGAAAAACACACGGTCTCGCGCCTTGTCGGCGCCCCGCCCGGGTACATCGGATACGAAGAGGGGGGGCAGTTGACGGAGGCCGTGCGCCGCAAGCCCTACAGCGTTGTCCTGCTTGACGAGATCGAAAAGGCGCACCACGACGTTTTCAATGTGCTCCTGCAGATCCTGGAGGACGGCCGGCTGACGGATTCCCACGGGCGGACAGTCAACTTCAAGAACACGATTGTGATCATGACCAGCAACATAGGATCCCCTCATCTTCTGGAGGGCATCGACGCCCGGGGCCGCATCACCGAGGGCGCCCGGCGAGTGGTCATGGACGAGCTGCGCAGGGGGTTCAGACCGGAGTTTCTCAACAGGGTTGACGAGGTGGTTCTATTCAAGCCCTTAACCCAGGAAGAGATGACGCGCATAGTGGAGCTGCAGGTCCGGGACTTGGGCAAGCGACTGGCGATTCAGGGCCTGACGCTGGATATGACAAAGCCGGCCGAGGAGCACATTGCGCGCGAGGGATACGACCCGGTGTACGGCGCCAGGCCGCTCAAGCGATTTATCCAGCAGGAGCTGGAGAGTCCGATCGCGCGCCGGATTATCGGAGGGCAGGCCGTCGAGGGTACGACGGTGCGAGTTGGAGTTTCCGGCGGCGAACTGGAGATAACAATGGACCGGCCGGAGTGATTCTGCTAGAAGTCCCCCATGATCGGTCTCAGGTTCCTGCAATCGCACTCTCTCTTCGGCGGTTTGACCGACGAGGAGACGCATAAGATCCGCGGAATGCTTCAAGAGGAACATTTTCCGGCCGGCACGGATATTTGCATCGAGGGCCGGCCCAACGACCGGTTGTATTTTATCTGCAAGGGGACTGTCGAGATCCTCAAAACGAGCGATTCACCGGACCGTGAATGCGAACCCATTGCGGAGCTTGGGGTGGGGGACGCCTTCGGCGAAATGGAGTTCATCGATATTCAGCCCTGCGTGGCCACGGTGCGCGCCAAGAACGAAGTCTCGGCCCTCACGCTGGCCAACCGCCGCCTTTACGAGATCTACAAGTGGAACGTTAAGACCTACGCCATCCTGGTGATGAACATGGCGCGTGAAATCAGCCGCCGTCTGCGCAAGATGGATGCGGCGGTGGCGACCTCGCTCCACGCGCGCAACAACGAATCAGCAGCGGGCGGAACGGCGCCAGCAGGGAAGGGGGAATCCGCATCGTGAGCCGAGAAGTGGCGCTGGACAATATTCGGCTGCGGCCGTGCGAGCGCTGGGCTCACACCGAGTACAGCCTCGGACATCACAAGGAACTATTGAAGAAGTGGGAATCGCGTCCGCCGCGCGCCGACGCGCCGCCACTCTCGGATCCCGCCGATCCGTTCTGCCTGGATTTCAACTGGGGTACGCACGACGGGCCGATCAGGTGGGGGGACGTCGGAAGGGTCACCGACATGGGTCATGCGGTCTACGCCGCTGACGGTTCCGACCGCCGCGAAAGCGTCGAGACGCCTTTCAAGACGCCGGAGGATGTCTGGGCCTTTGACGCCGTGACCGAGTACGGTCTGCCCGATGCCGACGAGTTGGTGCAATTTTACGAAGAAAAGATAGGGGCAGCGCGCCGCAACGATCCGAAGCGCCTTTCCACGGGCGGTTACTACAGTACCATTGTATCGGGAGCAATCGCCGCATTCGGCTGGGATATGCTTCTGCTGGCCGCGTCCGACCAGGCAAAGATGGAGAAGGTGCTGGACAGCTTCTTCCGGCGCACTCTCTTTCATATGGAGGCATGGGCCAAAACCAGCGTGGAAGCATGCATCCAGCACGACGATTTTGTCTGGTCCGCGGGCCCCTTCATGGCGCCGGAGTTCTACCGCAAGGTCATCATTCCCCGCTACGCCGAGCTGTGGAAGCCCCTTCACGCAGCCGGCAAGAAACTGCTTTTCTGTTCCGACGGAGATTTTACCGAGTTCGTGAACGACGTTGCGGAGGCCGGCGCCGACGGTTTCATCTTCGAGCCGATGGTCGACTTCGGCATGATGGCCGAGCGCTTCGGGGCGTCGCACTGCCTGGTCGGCAGTTTCGTCGACTGCCGCGATATGACCTTCGGCAAGTGGGATAAGGTAAAGGCCGACATCGACCGTACGCTCGATGCGCTTGAAAAATCCTGCAAGGGCGCCATTGTCGCCGTTGGCAACCACCTGCCGCCGAACATTCCCATGGATATCATGGAGAAGTACTTCGATTATCTCGTGCCGCGGCTGGGGCGCTCTCAGCCCGGATGACGCGCCGTCATTCAGGCCCTTCTATGCCTGGAGATCTGTCGCCTTGAAAGAGAACGCACTGGTAGCTCAATCCGGCGGCCCTTCGCCCGTGATCAACGCTTCGCTGCAGGGGGTGATTGAAGCCTGTCGGAACTATCCGGACCGCATCGGCAAGCTTTACGCGGGCCGCCACGGAGTGGAAGGTGTTCTGACGGAGCAATTGATCGACCTCTCCTGCCTGCCCGAAGAAGAAATATCTCTGCTGCGCAACACGCCGGCGGCCGGCGTCGTCGGGAGCTGCCGCTACAAACTTAAAGAAGGGCAGACAGAGGACTTCGATCGCCTGCTCGACGTGTTTCGAGCTCACAACATCGGTTACTTCTTCTACATCGGCGGCAACGATTCGATGGATACGGCCGCCAAGGTTGCGCGTCTGGCGCGAAAACGCCACCAGTCCCTCGTCGCGATCGGCGTGCCAAAGACCATAGACAATGACGTCGGAGACGAGGATTTCAAGCTCATCGACCACACCCCCGGCTACGGCAGCACGGCGCGCTACTGGGCTTACCTGGTCCAGAACCTGAACGAGGAAAACCGCGGGATCTCTCCCTCGGAACCGGTTTCCGTGGTGCAGGCAATGGGGCGCAAGGCCGGCTATATCCCCGCCGCCGCGCGTCTGGCCGACCCGCATCGCGAAATGCCGCTCCAGCTCTACCTGGCCGAAGTGAATCACAGCCTGGAAGCCCTGGCCGAGAATGTGAACCGGCAACTGCTGGAGAGCGGGCGCTGCATGGTGATAGTAAGCGAGGGTTACGACGTCGGCTCGCTGGGCGAGGCCCGCGACGGATTCGGGCACATCGAATACGGGGCCAGCCGGACAAGCGTGGCACAGGTGGTGACGAACTACCTTAACGAGCACGGTCTGAGAGTTGGCGGGCAGGCAACCTGCCAGGTGCCGGGAGTACTGCAGCGCTGCACCTCGGCCTGCATGTCGCGGGTCGACAGGGATGAGGCCTGTCTCGTCGGCCGCAAGGCCGTCGAAATCGCATTGGAAGACGGCGGCGGTTGGATGGCGACGATTTTGCGCCGGCCGGGAGACGACTACGATGTCTACTGCGACAAGGTTCCGCTGGAGGCGGTGGCCAATTCTTTCAGGACATTGCCGGCACACTGGATAACGGAAGACGGCCTCGACGTCACGGACGACTTCATACGCTATGCTCAACCGCTGATAGGCGAAGATTGGCCGGAATTACCGCTTGTCGGAGGGCTTCAGCGCTTTGCGCGCATTGATCCGGTACCAGTTGCGAAGAAACTGCCCAAATATACGCCCATGAACTGGCGCGTCGCAGCACGGGAGGCATACAAGCCATGAATGAAGACAGCACGCGAACCCTTATGCCGGACAAGATTCTCGATATCGCACTCAGGAAAGAGAAGCAGGCTTACAATTTCTACAAGCGGCTGGCGACGCGGACGAAGGTGGATGTGGTACGCGAATTGATCGAGAAGCTCTGTGACGAAGAGTACAAACATCGCAAAATGATCGAAGATATGATCGCGAGGATGCAACTGGGGCATGATGTAGTCTGATGTTGACGCTCGGCAGCGACTCGGTCATGGATACTGAACTTCCACGCGATAAAACCTGATCGGAACGTCAGCGGGAATACCGTCGAGGGATGTGCCGACGGATTCTCCCGGCAGATCGACGAAACCGGCCGCGTTCGACCATGCTTGTCCACCGAAGAGTTGCCCGCGGTATTGGAGCGTGTAAACGCGCGCGGTACTGGAAGGTCCGAAAGTGACGCTGATATTCGATGCGGCGCCGGCCATCCACGTGACGCGCAGCATCGCGTTACTCGTGTCCGCCCGCGTATCCATGATCCACTCATCGACGTTGGGGATATCGTCGTTGTCCGGATCGCCGTCCGAATCGTCCACGCCCACGGTCAGGTCGTTGTCCATTTCCCACCGGTCACCCATGCCGTCGCCGTCAAGGTCGGCAAAGCCGGGGCCGCAGCTCATATTGTGATATCCGGGCGTCAGGGCCGCGCCGGGGGGTAGGTTCGAGCTTGAAGCGGCGGGGTCGTACGTGATGCCGACGGTGTCAACGATGGTAGTGGTTACCTCGCCGAAATACCACGCCGCGGCGGAAAGGGGGTCGACGTTCTCGCCGCAGCGGCTGGCCGCGTCGGGCGTGCCGTTGTCGCCGAGCCGGAACGGACAGTACAACCTGTCGCCGCCGTCGCCGTTACTCCACGCCACGCCGTCCAGAATTGAATCCCATGGAACGCTCTCCATTGTGCCGTCGTCGTCCAGGTCCAGATCCATTCCCGCCGTTCCCGTGAAACCGGTCACGAGCAGGAAGGTTATACTGCCGTTTTCCATGGCGCCGTCGGGACGATTGAGATCCGCGACACCGGCATCAGCGGGAATCGGGTAGGGGGGGGCGGTCGAATAATTTTCGCCCAGGATCAACAGACCGTTGGCGCCGACCGTCAAACCCGCCAGGCTTCTGGCGGCGTCGATCCGGCCGGGGCCGGTTGTTGCATCCCCCTCTATTTCGAGAAAAGTGAATCCGTCCAGTATCGCCCCGGGGATGCCGAGAATCTCGATGAACTCACGGTTGTCGTCGGCGCCGCCCGGATTGACGAAGATTTCGTTGATGCGGACGCGGCTGGCCGCAGGCGGCGGCTGTACCGTAATCGTGACGTCTAAGCTGTTGGTTCCGTCAATGTCCACGGCGCCGAACGTGACAGTGTATACGCCCGATGGTGATGCGGACGTCCAGTTGAAGAGTCCGTTGGTGTTGCCGGGCTGAGGGACAAAAGTTGCGCCGGGCGGCAAGTCCGAAGCATACAGATATGTAACCGGGTCTCCGTCGGTTGGTACCACCAGGATATCGAAGCTGACGGAATCTCCCTGCATGACCAGCCGGTTGCCGGTCGGCAGTATGATCGGGGGCCGACGGGCCGGGAAGTTTACTTCGCCGGGGGTCAAGAATGCGTTTAAGGGCGCGTTCGCACTGACGGAGTTCGCATCATAGGTCAATCCGTATGAATCAATCCCGGTGCGCATAACGTCGCCGTTGTACCATGCCGCGGCGCTGTTCGGGGCGTGGTTGGTCGGGAAGCGGGTGGCGGCATCGGGGAAACCCGAAGGCTGCGTCAAGGCGGCGTCGGTATAGACGGCGTTGCTGACGTCGCCTCCGGACCATCCGACGCCGTCAATTACCGCATGCCACGGCGTGACGTCAAGAATGCCGTTGTCGTCGGTGTCGAGGTCGTCACCTTGGGACCCCGTAAAGCCTGAAACCAGCAGAAAGGTAACAGCTTGGTTCTCCATGCTGCCGCCCGCCCGGCCGAGATCGGCCGCGGCGGTCTGTGCCGGCAGAGGAAAAGGGCATGAGGCGGGGTAGTTGTCGCCGAGAATGAGAAGACCGTTTGTTCCAACGCTCAGTCCGTCCAGCGGACGCGCCATATCGACCCGGCCGCGATTGGTATCGCGGTCTCCTTCAATCTCGAGCAGAGTCACGCCGTCCAGCGATTCGCCCGGCGCGGCCTTGATTTCGACGTACTCGCGCTCGTCGTCGCCGTCAACCGGATTGACCAGTAATTCGTTCAGGACGGGGGCCGCCGTCGCCAGGGAGATAGCAGAAACCGTCAGCAGACATGACAGTGTTCTTATCGTCCTGCTCCTCGTGTGCATGCGTCGTAGCCTTCCCCTGACTTTTCTTGTGATGAAGCCGAAGCATAGCATTGTGCCGGAATTGCGTCTACACCGCCTTTCTTATCAACCGACATCCAGCTTGTATCCCACCCTCGGGACGGTGCGAATGTAAGCGGCGGCGCGGCCCGGGCCGAGTTTCTTTCTGAGCGCCGCGACGAAGTTGTCGACCGTACGCGCGGTGCCGTCGTAATCCCAACCCCACAGGCGCTGCAGGATGTTCTCGCGGGTGAAGACCCTCCCGGGCGTGGCGGCAAGCAGGCGCAGCAGATCGAATTCCCTGGCCGAGAGGTGAACTTCCCTGCCGTCGGCGGTCACTTTTCGTGAGGCTTGATCTATGGATATCACACCTGCGATGATTTCCGGCGCTTGCTGCTTTGCGGCGCGGCGTCCGCGCAGACGAGCCTCGATCCGCGCAATCAGTTCGGATCGGTCGAACGGTTTGGTCATGTAGTCGTCGGCGCCGAGATTAAGTCCCGCCACCTTGTCGGGAACCGCGCCGCGGGCGGACAGGATCAGGACGGGCACCTTCTCGCCTCGTTCACGAAGAGCTTCAAGTATATCCAGTCCGCTGCAGCACGGCATCATGATATCCAGCACGATCAGGTCCGGCCGCGCTTCGAATGCCAGGCGCATGCCGGATTCTCCGTCTTCGGCCGTAAGCACCTCGTAGCCCTGAATCCGAAGGTTCATGGCCAGACCGTCCCGCAAGGCGCGGTCGTCTTCTATGACCAGGATCACATCCTTGTCGGCATCCCTTCTGGAGAGTTCGGCTCTCATCCGCCCTCCACATTCGGAGCCGGCAGTTTTATGGTGAATATCGAGCCCCTCCCCTTCTCGCTGGTTACGGTCACAACGCCTCTCAGGCGGGTTACGAGATGCCTGGCAATGGCCAGGCCCAGGCCTGCGCCGCTTGCGCCGCCGTCTTGTCTGCGGGCGCGGTAGAAAGGCTGGAAGATACGCTTCATTTCCGCGGGCGTGAGGCCGTTCCCGTTGTCCTGCACTTCAATTGCGACGCCGCCGTCTTCGTCCCGCGCGGTCAACCGTATCCGTTTATGCTTGCCGGAATACTTGTAGGCGTTCGTCAACAGATTGAGAACCACCGAGTTCAAGGCGTTTACATCGTGCTCTACCGGCAGCCGTGATGAGGTCTTACAGGCAAAATCCATCTCGTCGCGGACGACCATTCTCTCGAAGCGCTGCGCCGCGTCCGTGACGGCCTGCGTTACGGGCTGCGTGACGAGATTGAGCGGCAGCATGTCCTTCGACGATGCCCGCCAGGTCAGGACCCTGTCTATCATCAGGTCGAGCCATTCAGTCTCGCGCAGGATGGTTGCCAGACATTGGGCGGTCTGTTCGGTGTCTCCGTCCAGCTTTCCCGACTGAAGCGTCTGGGCATACAGCCGGATAGCGCTCAGGGGGGTCCTGAACTCGTGCGAGACGTTGGCAACGAAGTCGGCCTGGCGCCGCGCGAGACGCGCCTTTCTGCCCGCCAGAACAACGGTAACCAGTGCGCTTCCCGTGGCCGTGACCGCGAAGGATATTACCAATACACCCGTGACGATCCCGCCGGCATCGCGCGCAATCACAAGTGCCACGATTCCCACGGCCGTGGAAAGCATGACCGGCAGGAGAACGCCGGCCGCGAGCAGCACGATGACGGCCGTCAGCTCCAGGTTCAGGTGCAGGCGTTTCACGAGAGCTTATCCCCGGAGAAGTATTGTAGCGATATCCGCGGTAAGCTCAAT
>Ga0180436_10000978_pt1 | contig 28587 bp, 18 predicted proteins | sample SS_ome_2_FD_132434 | JGI IMG/M metagenome (GOLD analysis project Ga0180436, IMG submission 132434) | Hypersaline lake sediment archaeal communities from the Salton Sea, California, USA - SS_3_S_2 metaG | ecosystem: Environmental > Aquatic > Non-marine Saline and Alkaline > Hypersaline >... | reverse complement strand
CTCTCCCATCGCATCGTCCGTCTCGCCCTGGGAGATGTCCGCCGGATGGAAGAGATCGATCCCGGGATCGAGCTTTCGGTCGATTCCCCTCGCTTCTCAGTACTCGCGGTCGAGCAGGTAGTCCGCGATCTCGTGCAGACGCCGGGCGCTGTCTCCGAAGCTCTCGAGGGCCTCGTGCGCGGCCCGGGTGAGTCGAGCCGCCTCGGCCCGGCTCTCCTCCAATCCGAACAGGGCCGGATAGGTGCTCTTCGCCGTCGCCTCGTCCTTGCCGGCGCTCTTTCCCAACTGCTCGCTCGTCTGGGTGACGTCCAGGATATCGTCGATCACCTGGAACGCGAGACCGAGCGACTGCCCGTAGGCGGTGAGGGAGTCCAACTGCTCGCCCGAGGCACCGGCGGTCATCGCACCCAGCCGGATCGATGCCGTGAGGAGAGCCGCCGTCTTGCTCTGATGGATGTAGCGCAATTCGTCGGGCCCCAGCACGACATCCTCTCCCTCGCCTTCGAGGTCCATCACCTGGCCACCGATCAGGTGACGGCTGCCGGACGCGACCGCAAGCTCCCGGATGTAGGTCCCTGCGTCGTGAGGCGGTGCGGGTTCGGTTCGGGACAGGATCTCGAATGCGATCGTGAGCAGGGCATCTCCCGCGAGCACCGCGATCCCCTCGCCGAACTTGACGTGACTCGTCGGCATTCCCCGCCGGAGATCGTCGTCGTCCATGCAGGGCAGGTCGTCGTGGATGAGGGAGTAGGTATGGATACACTCGACCGCGGCGGCCGGGGGAAGGGCATTCGCACTCTCTCCTCCACAGGCTTCCGCCGAGGCGAGGCAGATGACCGGACGCAGGCGCTTCCCTCCCGCGAAGAGACTGTAGCGCATCGCCTCGTGAATCGTTCCGGGCCGTTCGGTTGCTTTCGGCAGGTAGGCGTCGAGCGCGCGATCGACCCGTCCCCGCTGATCGACGAGATAGTCCTTGAGATCTTCACTCATGCCGGAAACGCAAGTTTCAGGTGAGAAGCAGCTCCGCGATCTGCACCGCGTTGAGGGCGGCCCCCTTGCGGACCTGGTCGCCCACGACCCAGAACGTCAGCGCCCGGTCGAGCACGAGATCGCGACGGATCCGGCCCACCAGACAGTCGTCCTTCCCCGTGCAATCGAGCGGCGTCGGATAGGATGGAGTTTCCGCGAAGGGTTCATCCCTGAGTTGTACGCCAGGGGCCGCTTCGACCGCTCGGCGTGCTTCCTCGACATCGGGCTCGTCGCGAAATACGGCCGTCACGGCTACGGCATGCGACCGGTAGACGGGAACGCGCACGCAGGTGACGGAGGCACGCAGGTCCGGAGCATGGAGGATCTTTCTCCCCTCGAAATGCATCTTCAGCTCCTCCTTCGTGTAGCCGTTCTCCTGGAACGAATCGATCTGGGGAATCAGGTTGAAGGCGATCTGGCAGGGATACACACCGCAGTCCGGGAGCGGTTCCCCCCGGGAGAGAGCGGCCACCTGTTTCTCCAGTTCGGCAATGCCCTGGGCTCCGCTGCCCGACACGGCCTGGTAGCTCGATGCGATGATCTTCGTCACTCCACCGAAGGCCTCGTGCATCGGGAAGAGGCCCATCAGGGTGACGATCGTCGTGCAGTTCGGGTTTGCGATGATTCCATTGTGATGGCGCGCGTCACCGGGATTGATCTCCGGCACCACCAGCGGCACCTCCTCGTCCATGCGAAAGGCGGAAGAATTGTCGACCACGACGGCGCCCGCTTCCGCAGCAGCAGGCGCGAACTCGCGCGAAATGCTGCCTCCCGCACTGAAGAGGGCGATGTCCACTCCCGTAAACGACGCCTTCGTCAGCTCCTTCACTTCGATTTCCTGCCCGCGAAAGGGAAGAGTCTTTCCAGCCGACCGGGCCGAGGCGAGAAGGGTCAATCGCCCGACGGGAAAACCACGCTGTTCGAGGCATTCGAGAATCTCGATGCCGACCGCGCCCGTCGCCCCGGCGACGGCAAGATGCGGAGAATCGGTGTTCATAGTTTCGCGCTGCAGTGTAGGAAAGGACGTCGATTCTACGTGGGAATGCCCGGATTGCAAACGCCTGCCCCCTCTCCTCGAGACACCGGGAGTCGATCCGGTAGGGGGTGACAACAAGGAGGGAACGTCTGGAGATTTTTCCTGCGCCTGATACAGTGCCCCCGTGAGTGCTCCCATTTCTCTGGTTGTCCAATTCATCGGCAAGGACCGCCCCGGACTGATCGATCACCTCTCCCGTGTCATTTCGGAGGCGGGTGGCAACTGGGAGAGCAGCCGCCTGATCCGGCTCGCGGGTCAATTCGCGGGCATGATCCACGTGGTCATTCGGGAAGACGAACGTGCGAGTCTCGAGAGGGACATCGCCGCTGTCGGATCGGCGGACGGGCTCACCATTTCGGTGCTGCCGTCTCCGGACTCCGGTGCCTCGGGCTCCGTGCCTGAAGCCGGCCCGCTACAACTCGAGGTGGTCGGGCAGGACCGGCCGGGAATCGTCTCCGCGATCTCGCACGAGTTGGCCGCGATGGGAGCGAATGTCCTCGAACTGGCGACGGATTGCACCAACGCTCCCTGGTCGGGCGAGCGACTCTTCCGCGCCGTCGCCTCGGTCGAACCCAGAGCCGGCATGCCGGCCGAGGACGTACGGGAGCGGATCGAGGCGATCGCCAGCGATCTCATGGTCGAGGTCGCATTCGCGGAAGGAACCGGTGAAGCCGAAAATCGCTGACAACGGTCCGAGCCGGGGCAGATCTGGCCCGACCGAAAGGTCAACCGTCGCGCGAGCCCGCCGGATTTCCGCTTGTCGAAAACAGCGAATTCCGTTTCGCTGACATCATGTCGTTGACACGCAGACGATTCGTCACTTCCGCCGCCGCAGGACTCGGCTTCCCGTCCATCGTGCCCCGCTCGGTCTTCGGATCGGCCGATCGGCCCCCACCGAGCGAACGCATCCAGATGGCCTTCATCGGAATCGGGAACCGGGGCATCGGTGTCATGGAGGCATTCCTCAACCATGACGAGATCCAGGGCATCGCCGTCTGCGACGTGCATCATCACCACTACCGCGAACGCGAGTGGGGCCAGGGGCGCGCCCTCGGCCGGAAGCCGGGCAAGGCCATCGTCGACAAGAAGTATGGCACGACCGACTGCGTGACCTACGCCGACTACCGCGAACTGTTCGAGCAGCAGGATCTCGACGCCGTGCTCGTGGCCACTCCCGATCATTGGCATGCCCACGTGACGCTCGCCGCGCTCGAAAAAGGGATCGATGTCTACTGTGAGAAACCGGTGACGCACCTCTTTGCCGAAGGACAGGAAGTCTACCGCAAGGCGGCGGAGAAGAACGCCGTGTTCCAGGTCGGCTCCCAGCAACGCTCCGAGAAAAACTTCCGCCAGGCCGTCGAACTGGTGCGCAATGGAGTGATTGGCCGGGTCACCCGGTTCGAGGTAGGACTGCCCGCCGGTCATGCGGAGGCTCTCGGCAGCACCACGCCCGAGTCTCCTCCACAGGGACTCGACTATGACATGTGGTGCGGTCCGAGTGAGAAACTTCCCTACATGCGAGCCAGGCATCATCGCTGGTGGCGTTGGCACACCGCCTACGGAGGAGGCAATATCATGGACTGGATCGGTCACCACAACGACATCGCGCACTGGGGCATCGGTTGCGAGGCGGGAGGGCCCGACCGGGTCGAGGCGCGAGGCTGGACCTGGCCCGAGACCGAAGTCTACGACACCCCGGTCGACTATGAGGTCGTCTCCAACTACCCCGGCGGAATCGAGGGCACGATTTCGACCAAGCTGCGCAAGGGCACCAAATGGATCGGTGAGGACGGCTGGGTCTGGGTCGACCGAGGGAAGATCGAGGCCTCGAATCCGGAATGGCTCGCCGACGAATTCGACCCCGGCGACTGGACTGCCTACGCTTCTCCCGGCCACCAGCGAAACTTCACCGACTGCGTCCGGTCTCGGCAGGAGACCGTCGCCCCGGCGGAGAACGGACACCGCTCGATCACCCCGGGCCATCTCGGTTGGGTTTCGGCAAAGTTGGGCCGAGGTCTCGACTGGGATCCGGTACAGGAAGTCATCGTCGGAGACGAGGAGGCGGCTTCGCTACTCTCGGCCACGCCCTACCGGGAGCCCTGGAAGTAGCGCCGAGTGGGAGCGAGGCGGCGGAGCTCTGGGCGAGGACAGATCGCGCCATCCGGGTCCTCGCTCACGCTCGGACCGACTGGACGCCATCAAAACGGCTCATCGTCATCGGGCACCGGGATCGGCAAACCGTCGCCGGGTTCGCCTTCCCCCTGCTCCGTCCCCGCCTCGTCGGCATACCCGGCGGATGGCTCCGGGGAAACGGGTTCGCTCGAAACCTGAGGAGGCTCCTCTTCTACGGCACCCTCCGCACTTTCGGGGACTCCGGAGACAGGGGGCAAGGGCGTGACGAGCCGCCCCGGGAGGGGAGCGACACGCTGGTAGACGTTCCGCCCCAGTTCGGCCGCGACGAGATAGCCGCGCTCGAACATCTCCATCTTGGCATCGAGATTGTCGATGTAGTGGAGTGCCTGGGCCTCCGGAGTCTTCGGGACGACGGGCGATCCGAAGGCGAGCTCCCCATGATGGGAAACGATGAGGTGCAGCAGGTGGAGTCGGACCCGCTCGCTGTGCGGCTCGAGTTCGTCCCAGTCTTCCGACAGGTTCTCGTCCGCCCGGATCGTACGCCAGAGTTGATTCACGATTTCCATCCCCATGGGTATGTGTCCGATCAACTCGCTCACCTCGGTGTAGGGCATGGTGAATCCCTTCTCCGAGTAGACGTTCTCCCAGAGCTTCCCGACGTCGTGAAACAGCACCCCGATCACGAGCAGGTCGCGGTTCAAGCTGGGATAGGCTTCGCAGACCTGGCAGGCCGCCCGCATCATCTGGGCGACGTGCTCGACAAGCCCCCCACGCCGGGCGTGATGATAATCACGCGCACCGGCCGTTCGGCGGAAACGCTCTCCGTATTTGGTGAGGAAGTGGTCCCCGAGAGCACGGAGCCGCGGATCGCCCACAGCGGAGACGGTTTTCTCGATGTAGTGATAGTCGGCCTCCTGCTTCTCGCGCAACTCCCCGGTTCCGGCGAGAAGGAGCTCGATCTCGCTCGGCTCCAGGGACCGGACCTGCCACTGCTTGGCGTCCACCGAACGGCCGTCGTTGCCCAGGGCGAAGTCGCCGGCGAGCTCGTAGAATCCGTTCTCACGCAGCTGTTCACAGGTGGGAAACATGGGCGTATCGCTCCACACCCGGAGCACGAGTTGCTCCTCGGCATCGACGAACCGCATCTCGTAGAAGGGGTTGCCCGATCGCGTCGTTTTCTTCAGCGCCGCCTCGAGTTGAACGTGAATCGTCTCTCGCCGGGGCACCGGACCGATCGCCTGCTTCAACTCACGAATGGAGGGGGGAACCATGACTCACCCTAAGGACCCGCCGCGGAGCGTCCAGAAAAACTTCGGCGTCCCTCGCCACGCCGCGCCACGCTTACGCCGTGGCCCGGGCCGACCACGATTCCATCAGAATGCGCCGGAACATTTCGTCGCGTCCCCCGTCCGCCACGATCCGCCCCTCAGACAGCACGAGCACCCGGGTAGCGATGGGAGGAAGCAACCGCTCCTCCGTCGCCACGACCAGGATGGCATCGGGATTCTCCACGAGGTAGTCTTCGATGATCTCGTAGAAGATGCGCGATGCGCGGGGTTCGAGGCAGATCGCCGGTTCATCGAGGAGAAGTAGTTGCGGTTCGCTCACGATCGCGCGCCCGAAGCACAGCTTCTGGCGTTCGAGCATCGTCAGGCCGATCCCTCCCTCGTGCACGGCGCGGTCCAGTCCACCGGAACCTCGCTCCATCAGGGGAGTGAGCCCGGCACGCTCCGCGGCCCGTTGCAGCATTTCCCCCGTCGCCCCCGGGTTCCCCGCGAGAAGGTTCGACCGAATCGTCCCCTCGTGAATGGGAGCGTTTCTCCCCATTCGGCTCACGGTGCGCCCCCAATCTCCATCCGGCATTTCCACGATATCTTGCCCATTCCACCGCAAGTCGCCGCTCATGGATTGCGTCTGCTTCTCGAGAAGGTGCAGAAGGTCCGCTTTTCCCGCGCCACTCTCCCCGAAGATGGCGACCCTCTCGCCGGGCCGCAAAGAGAAGGAAACCCCACCCTGAATCGGGGCGAGACCGGACTCCCGGAGGCGAACCGCCCTGCAGGTCAAGCCCACGATTTTACCGGCGGAACAGTCTCCTCCCCCGGCACCTCCATTCGATTCCGGCGAGGAGACCGGCTGTGTGTCGTTCCCGGCAAAGGCCTCACGCTGGATGCGCCAGAGATACGGACCGGCGGCGCGAGTCAGCGAGATGGTGATCGCAGCCAAAGCCGAGCCCGCCACCAGGTCCCCGAGTGACCGGGAACCGGATGTCGCCAGCAAGGCGAGCGGGAGAGCCGTAAGGACGAAGGCAGCCTGTTCGGCAGAGTATCCCGCCGCTTCAGGAGGAGCCCCCCTCCACTTCCGGGACAACCCCTGGAGGAAGAAGAGCCCAGCCGCCCCGAAGAGGGAAACGGTAGCCGCCGGTCCGGCATGGAGAGACAACAGGGCCGCGGAGAGAGCGAAGCCGGAGATGTCGACGATTCCCGATTCCCAGGACAGATCGCGGGCGATGGCACGCCGGGCGAAAAGGAACGATCCCGCCAGGAGTAGAGACACCGCGACACCGTAGACCGGCAGAAGCCCTCCGCTCCCGGCCGCATGCTCCCCGAAGAGTCGGTCGAGCAAGGCGGCGAATCCCGTCAGCCCCAACACACTGAAGAGGTGAAGGCCCGCCAATCCCAGCAATCTCCCCCGGGCCGCCGCCCATCCCTCCCGAGCCACGCGGACCGCCCGGCGGAGAGGAGCAAGCCGCCCCGTTTCCTCCGACAGGGGCCGCAGCAGCAGGAGACGACCGGTCGCGACTCGGTCGACGAGGTCGAGTGAGACGACAGACTCGCGACCGTCGGACAATTCCGCGACGACTTCGTGCCGCTCGTTACGACTTTTCGCGAGCATGAAATCCGCGCCCTCTCGGATTTCCAGAATAACGGGAAACACGGTGTCCGGCAGAGAGAGAGGGTCCGTTTCCACGAACCGGGCCGCGAATCCGAACCGGCGGGCAGTCCGCTCGGCGGCCCCCAGGGAGAGGCATCCCCGTTCCTGGCGCAGCGCCACGAGCGTCTCGAGCAACCGGGTTCGATCGATATCGGCACGATGAAGATTCGATGGAAAAGAAGCGAGGGACTCCATACTGTTTGTGTCGATTGCAATAAAAACCATAAAAACAATAAATAAAGATTAATTTTAAATTTCTGTTGGGTCGGCGATTCGGCCGGCCTCGCGTCGGACCCGATGCCCCCCGCCAGGCACCGTGCCCCAACTGGGCATTTTCCTTTGGTGCCCAACAGTGATACCAGTCTCCATCATGCCCGCAGCCGACCCTTCCACTCTCGATCCCGCCACGGGCGGGCGCGTCTCCCTGGCAGAGCGAGGGGCGGGACGACGCCGGCGCCTCCGGGACCGCATCCCCCGCCGCTGGCTTCGCGGAGAGGCCCCGCGCACGGAGGAGTCGATGCTTCCGACGCTGATCGAGGTGTTCGCGGGATTCACCAAGCTCGACGGGCAAGTCAACGAGGCGGAGATCGACTCGATCCTCGGATTTCTCCGCTACGACTTCCCCGAGACCGTCTACACCGAGTTGCGTCAGCACTTCATGAATTCGCTGCGCCGGCGACAGGATCTCGAGGCGATCGCCGAGAGCCTCGCAGGGCAGCTCCCCCTCGAGGACAAGGTGTTGTTGGGTGTGCAACTCTACGTGTTGATCAGCCGCGCCGGGCTGCCGAAGGAGAACCTGATCACCTTCTATCAGTTCATGACGACGCTCGGAGTCGCATCCGAGGCGATCAACATCGTGTATCAGCTCAACACCAGCGAACAGATCCGAAGAGGCGAGGATCCCGAGCACGACGCATTCTTCGACGACTCCCAGCAGCACCTCGAATCGATCATCCTGTCCACGCGTGAGCCGGCCGACGTGGTCGTACGGGTGACCAACGCGGAATTGTCCATCGCCACCTTCCGGTTTCAGAATCTCATCCTGGTGAAGAATCTCGGGCCCGCTCCCATTCTCGCGCGGGGGCGCATCGTCAACGAGGGGGAATTCTGCCGGATCTACGAAGGCCAGACCATCGTCGCCGGCGAGGAAGTGCTCGGATTCGACGACCTCGTCTTCTACTTCAACTCCAAGAAGAATGTCTCGTCGGTGCAGCTCTACCTCGCCCGCGACAACGCGGGACGGCAGTTCATCGAAAAGACCCGCACCAAGCAGAGCTACCTTCGCGTCTCTTTCGGCCTCAAGATCATCGTCGACATCCTCGCCGACACCCGGGCTACCATCGGCGAGCGCCCCCTGCGCCGGGGATCCCGGTTCGAGGTCCAGGCGACCGACAAGATCGAGTTCCCCGACCACTCCGAGATCGTCTTCGCCGACCTGCGGAAGAAGGCACGCGAATTCGGCGGACGCTTCACGCTTCCCCCCCACCGCACCGAGTATCTCATCTCGAACGAACCGGACTTCCTCAGTTCTGGCGACATCCTCCTCTCCCCGGGCCGCCCGGGAACCATCCTGCTGCGGATCCGTTGCGACTACGGGACGAAGACCGGCACGCTCGAAATCCTCGAGGCGAAGAGTCCCATCGCTGTCGAGGGCGAACCGGTGCGAGGCATCGCCGAGCTACAGGATGGAAGCGTCATCGCCCTGGGTGGAGGCCAGTTTCTGCGCTGTCACTTCTCCGAGGGAATCATCGAGGAGGAACGCAACGTCATCAACCGGCTCAAAGTCAGGGAGGTGTGCCACTCCTACGACCGGAAGTTGAACGCGCTGGAGGGAGTCTCCTTCGCAGTACAGCGCGGGGAGATGGTCTGCGTGATGGGACCGAGCGGCTGCGGAAAGAGCACCCTGCTCAAGGTGCTGGCCGGTCAACTCGATCCGAACAAGGGCCGCGTCGACTTCAACGGCGTCGATCTCTACGCGAAACACGAGGACCTGAAATCCTACATCGCGTTCATTCCCCAGGACGAGACATTCGACCCCCTCCTCACCGTGGAGGAAAATCTCGACACGGCCGCTGCGATGCGGGCGCCGCACTTCACCGCCACGGAGCGAAGCCGCCGAGTCGACTCGAAGCTGATCGAGCTCGGACTCAGCGAGTTCCGCCACCGGCTCGCGGGCGATTCGACGACCAAGAACCTGAGTGGCGGACAACGCCGCCGACTCAACGCCGGGATGGACATGATCGGCATCGGCGACGTCTATCTCTTCGACGAACCGACCTCGGGCCTCTCCTCGAAAGACTCGGAGAACGTGTTGGACATGATCCGGGGCCTCACGCACAACAAGATCACCCTCGTTTCCATCCACCAGCCGAGCAGCCGGCTCTTCCACATGTTCGACAAGGCGCTCCTGCTCGACTACGGCGGAAAACTGGCCTTCTTCGGAACGCCGGGCCAGATGATCGAGTACTTCGACGAGGCGCGGAAACAGGAGAACATTACCACGTCCTCCTACGCCGCAATCGAGTCCGAGAGCGCCCGCGAGGCCCTGCCCCCGGATTTCGTCTTCGACATTCTCGAGACGCCCCTGCGCGATCTCGGAGGGGAAACGATCTACGAGCGCGATGCCCGGGGCAACCTGATCCCCGCCCGACGCTTCAATCCCTCCTTCTGGAGCGACCGCTTCCAGACCTACCGCCTGCTGGAAGAGGTAAACCTGCGGGAAATCGACGCCGATTCCTCGCAGACCGTGTCGATGCAGAAGACGCCCCAGGCGCCGCCGCGCTCGCTGCGCCACGACTGGGTTCGCTTCGTCAACCAACTCAAGCGAGCCTTTCTTAGCAAACTCCGGAACCGGGCCAACCTCGCCACGACCCTTCTCGAGGCACCCGCCCTCTCCCTTCTCATGGCCCTCGTGCTGCGCTATTCCGAGAGCGGGGAATACAGTTTCGCGAACGCGTTTCACATTCCCTCCTATCTCTTCCTCAGCCTCGTCACCGCCCTGTTCCTCGGATTGACGAACTCGGCGGAAGAAATCATTCGCGATCGCAACATGCTGCATCGCGAGCGACATCATGGCTTTCGCGTCGGCGGATACATACTCGCGAAATACCTCTCGCTCGGATTCTTCGCGCTCGTCCAGTGCGTGATCTACCTGCTCATCGGGGATGCCGTGCTCGGAATCCGAACCATGTTCTTTCACAACCTCCTCTGGATGTTCTCCACCTCCGTCGTCGGCTTCTCGGCCGGTCTCCTCATTTCCAGCGTGGTGAACACACCCAAGACCGCGATCAACATCATCCCGCTCGTCCTCATCCCGAACATCATCCTCGGCGGAGCGCTCATCAAATACGACGAGATGAACCGCAGCCTCGACCTGATCCAGTATGTGCGTCAGTGGTTCGCCGAGGGGGAGGAAGCCGAGAACGCGAGCCGGCTCAAGGTGCCCGCCATCTGTCACACCATGCCGCTGCGCTGGAGCTACGAGGCCATCGTCATCGCACACGCCGAGCACAATCCCGTAAGCGAGCTCACCAACTACATCGAGGGGGAGATCCAGGAATTCAGCAAGATCCCGCTCGACCAGGAACTCACACCGGAACAGAGCGATCGACTCAACCAGTTCAAGCAGGCCCTCGCGTTCGTCTACGGACTCGACGGAGCCAGCCCGCGCGAAGTCGGACGCGAGCTTCGCCACATCCGTCGCGCCCTTCACCGTGTCGATTTCGATCCCGACCCGACCGGCACGCTCGAGCGCGAACTGGAAGCCCGGCTCGAGGAGACCCCGACCGACATCTCCGTCCGGGCCGCTCTCGCCGTGATTCCCAACCTGGAAGATCTTCCCCTGCATCGTGCGGAGCGCGAGACCAAGCGCATTCGCGAGGACCTCGCCCGGGGCCGGTTCGATCTCGAGCGCTACGCCCACCAGGCACCGCAACCGTCGGGAAAACGCTACACCGCCGAGGATCTCTACCACAACGAGAAGATTCTCGACCTCTTCAATCGCGCCGAGGTCGAACGCGAGGACTACCGTCTCGAGGACAACCCACCGAACGTCTTCTTCGGCAAGGCGCGCGAATACCGGTTTCCACCACGCGCCGTGGATCCGGTGCTCGAAGTGACCGTTCCGACCCTGCGGCTCAACATCCTTGCCCTCATCGCCTTCGCCGGCGGCGCCTTCATCATGCTCCACATCAGTCTCACCCAGCAGCTTCGCCGGGTGTGACGCCCCGGCCCGAGCGCCCCGCACCTTCGCGAGCAACCCGGTTCCTTACCGTTGCCTTTCTCCCGAATTCGGCGATATTCCCGCCCGGCGGCATCCTCGCCGCCGAACCGAGGCGCCCGTAGCTCAGCTGGATAGAGCAACGGACTTCTAATCCGTAGGTCCCGTGTTCGAATCACGGCGGGCGTGCCATTGAGGTCGAACCGGTCAAATCGGCCCTTCGTGGTGGCCGGTGACTTCTCTTCGCTATCCGTATCACGGGCTGGTCCTCAGCCGTGGGGTCGTGGTGGCTTCGCCTCATTCCTACCCCATCCGAGAAGGCCGTGTTTTCGTTATTCCGGATGATGCCGACCCAGCACCCCTCCCTTGCCCCCACGAAAGTGATCTTTCTCGACTTCGATGGCGTGATCCGTATCCCCGTCCCCGGGGGCGGGCCCAGAATCGAAGCGGAATTCTGCGCCGAGCGCATGAAACGAGTGGTCCGCCTCGCCGAGACGTCCGGGGCGCGAATCGTCATTTCGTCCGACTGGAGGCTGCGCCACGACCGGGTCGCGGTGGAGAAGCTGCTCTCGCCTCGCATCCCTGCCCCGCTGCTTCACGGAGACTGGCGCACACCCCTCCTTGTTCCGGGAGAATCCGGCTCCGATGAATCGGAACGGGTCCCGCGCGGGTCCGAAATCGTCGCCTGGCTCGCCTCCCATCCCGAGATCGACGCGTTCGCGATCCTTGATGATGCACCGAGCCGCCAGTTTCCCTCCCTCTCGGATCAGCTCGTGCGTTGCACCCTACTCGATGGTTTTACCGCGGAGTGCTTCGAAGCCGCGCTGAAAGCACTCGGGGCCAGCGAGTCCGCGACCGCATGATTCCTGGTTCAGGCCTCCACTCTCCGCGCCGCTGTCATGATCGCGATGGCGAGAAGCACGACTCCGATCACGATCGCGATGAGAAAAAAGGAGCCGCTCTCGAAGAAGGCGAAGCCGGAACCTCGATCGCGAAACTCGGGATTTTCCTGTTCGTCGCCGAGCGCATCGAGCGTCCACGGGGAAGCCCGCTTCCTGGCCAACCTGATCACCGCAGTGTCGTAGCGGGGCGCCTTGAGCGATTCCTCGGCGGAACCGTAGTAGAGACGATAGCGGTGACCGGGAGTTCCCACGAAGAAGACGTCGTAATATGGACCGCGCTGTTCGATTCCCCCGATCGCGACAGGTGGATTGTCGCCGTGTGCGATCGCGACGCGGTATCGACCGTAGCGCTGCTCGGGAATGGGGAATCGCAGGCGTTCCTCGTCGAGCCCCCCGAGATCGTAGCGAAAGACACGCCCAGTCGCGGCGGTGACCCACTTGCCATCTCCCTTCCCTGTCGCCGGGAGCAGCAGCTTGACGACCCGACGGAAGTTCCGTTCCTCCGTCAGTAGTTCCAGTTCCAACAGCGGTTGGTCGCGCGACTCGACATCGATCCACGTTTCGTTCGACTCCTTGTCGTGCTGGATCAGGACAGTTGCGGTCTCGTAGGTTGCGAGCAACTTCTCGACCTCTTCGTCCTCGCGCGTCTCAAGGAACCGCAATGCATCGATCCGGAAGGGTCGCACGCTCTCCGTCGTCCGCGTCTCCTCCATGAAAACCTCCCCGTCGACTTCGGTACGGGCAATCTCCCGATAGGGCGAAGCGAGCGTCTCCACCGCCCCGTCGATTACGATCCGAAACCGGCGATACTCGACGGGTGGCAAGTCGATCACGGTTCGGCGGAAGTCGAGATACCGGGAATAGTCGAAAATCAGGCTTCCGGATACCAGTTCGATCCAGTTGGTTCCATCCTCGCTTCCATAGACCCGGACCCGCCGTTCGAAGTCCTTGAGCGGCGTGTCGATCACGATCCGACTGACGCGGGCGTCACTCTTCTCTCCCGTCAACCGCGCCTCGACCTCGAGCAGGTTGTTCTCCTTCTCCTCGACGGCGGTGATCCTCGAAGCAAGACGGCCCGCGTCCTCGCGAGCCTCGCCAAGACGTCGTTCGAGAGCAAACGGAACCACCACGGGAGACTCGGCTTCCCAATCGATGAGGCGCAGGTCGGCAAAGTCTTCTCCGCAATGATCAAATACGGCATCGTCGAGTCGAAAAGTCACGACCCTCTCCTCCGCGGACTCGACCACGAACTCACGGAAGTATGCATAGCGGGAACTGTCGAACTCCCCGGCATCCGCTCGCTCGACAGCGGTGAGAAGGAGAGCGAAAAGGAGTCCGGGTTGGGTGTATCGGTCAGGAATCATCGTTCGCGGCATCGTTTTCGGTTTCAAAGGCGGAACGGAATTGAAGATAGAGAAACGAACAGACAAGAACGACCACACCGAGGATGATGAAAGCCACGATCCGGTGAATCTGTTCGAGGTCGGCGAGGTCGACGAGAAAGACTTTCAGGACGACAAACAGGAGCAGCGCGAGACTGATGCGACGCATGCCGGAAAGCTGCCGCACGATCCCGGCGAGTAGCATCGCGAAGGCAAAGAAGGACCAGAATACCGAGATTCCCCCTCTCCGGAATCCGGGCAGGTGATGAACCAGTGCAGTCCACACCTCCTGCGTCGCATAGACGAAGGCCATGCCGAGGGCGAGATATCCGAAAGCCCGTGCGATGACGCCGGCATCGCCCCGTCGACGGAACAACCGCCAGGCGATCACGAGGAACGCGATGACCCCGCCGTAGTCGACCAGTCGCATGAAGTAGCCACCGAGCGGTCCGTTGCTTCCGAAGGCGAGATCCGGCCCGGGTTTCCAGTAGAAGACATCGAAGAAAACCACCTTGGTGAGAAGCGCGACGACAGCGAGCCAGAGGAAGACGCGCAACGCCTCGGCGTCCGGATGGAGCAGGCTCCGCCAAAGCAGGACAGCCGCCAACCCGATCCAGACGAGAGTCACGGCAGGAAGCTCCAGTGGCTCGTAGAAATGTCCGATACTGTGAACCACCTCCCGGTTGAGATAGAGGAATGTCAGGGTAACGACCGACCAGAAGAAGATGCGGGTCACCGGCCCCCTCTCGACCTTTTGCGGGACGTCGTTTTCCTCGGTAACGACGAATCGTCCCGCGCCACCTGCCGCCACTCCGAAGAGCCGGGAACCGAGCAGGAAAGAAATGATCGGAACACCGAAGATGAAGAATCGCTCTACGAGCATCCGGAGGTAGGCAACACCGGGCTCGATCGCCGAATCGAATTGCTGCCCGAGATCGGTCACGAGGAAGCGGAAGAAGACGATACAGTAAAGGATGAGTGCGAGGATGCGAAGGAACTCGCTCTTCATGCGCGAGGCGATCCAGAGCATTACGAAGGCCTGGACCGCCCAGCTCGCGTTGATCCAGTCGCGCGCGATCACGAGCGGAATCGTGATGACCACGAAGAAGGAGGCCAGGCCGATGAAACTCAGCAGGAGTCCCCGATCCCGAATATGCCGGAGGAGGAAGAAATAGATGTGGCCGATGTAGAAAACCGCGAGCCCGAGGGTCACGATCGCGAAGGCCTCGCGCCGGAAGACTCCCGACATCCATGAAACGGCGAAGGCGAAGAAGGCGGTCGCGTTCAGGAAGAGGAAGAGCAGCTCGAGTATGGTCGAGTGCTTTCGGTTCACGATGTGGTAGATGAAGGTGATCGTCGAGAAGAGGACGAAATAGGCAACGAGGAAGGGCATGAAGTGCCAGAACCGCTCCGCCTCGAAGTGCTGATCCGTGGCAAGCAACACGAGCAGGTATGTCGCGAAGAAGCCGAGGTAATGCAGGAGTCGCCACTCGCGCTTCCAGGCGATGAATAGCACCCCCGCCCCGAGCATGAGAAGGTAGCTGAACAGGACGACCACGTTGGGCGAGTCGCTCGTGATCATCAACGGCGTCCCGTAGCCTCCGATGAGGCCCAGGATCGCGACGAGGAGCGAATCGAAACGCACCGCGAGGAAGCCCGCCGCAACCGTCACGAGAATCATTCCACCGAAAGCCGGCAAGGCCGCGAGATGCTCGTAGTCATGAGCCGTAAAAAAGCTCAGGTAGAATGTGGCCAATCCGGCACCCGCCAGTCCCTGGCCGAGCAGGCTGAACCGTCCCCGGAACAACCGAAGACCGATTCCGAGGAGGGCGGCACCGATCAGGAAACTGACCGCGATCCGTCCGGCACCGAGTGAATACTTCAGGAAGAACCCGATTCCGAACAACAGCACCAGGACCCCGATACGGAGGAGCCAGTTGGTGGCGACGGCATACTCCATCGTGACGCCCTCGGGCCGATGTTCCTCCCCGACGATGATCCAGCTCCAGATCTTGCCGAGAATCTCGCGGGCGGCGCTCTCGAAGCGGCCCGGCTCGGACTCGGGAACGGTCTCCTTGCTTGCGACCGGGGACGAGGCGACTTCCGGAGTTGCGCGCACAGCCGCAGCAGCCTCGCGCGCCGGGAGAGGCGGTGGCCCGGACGGAGCCTCCTCCAACTCGCCCGACAGATCCGTCTCGACCACGGGCGACTCCTCTTCCGGTTCGACGACGGCTTCTTCCGCCATGCGCCTCCTCGCCTCCTCCGTCCTTCGGGCCATCGGTGATTCGCTGACGGAAGAACTCTTGCCTTCCGGTTTCGCCAACTCATCCAGCCGAGAACCCATGGCATCGAGGCGACGCCCCAGCGAGGACGTCATCACGAGAGACGTGACGGTGAGGATCAGGAGCACGAAGGTCAGGAAGACCAGGGCGGACAGGGCGAAGCCGATCATGAAAGACAAGGGTTACCGATGCGAGCATACCGACTATGGTGATCGGCGACGAATCGATTCTCTTTTCCATATCATCACTTGAATCGATACTCGGCCAGTCGGTCGAGGTGACCGCTTTGTTTCGCATTCGTCCTTGCCGGAGTAGCCCAGGAATCCGGAGCATGGCGTCGGACAAGTCGATGACTCGACGTTTTCCCAGTCAACCCAGACAACCGACGCCTCTTCTCGATCAGAAAATGAACAAACACCTGCCACTCGTCCTCCTTGCCGGATTCCTCCTCTCGCCCGTCCTCGCCCAGGAGAACTGGCAGGATCGCCTCTTCACTCCGACGACCTTCGACAAGATCGACGGCCTCCATTTCATCGTCGTCTGCTGGCATCACCGCGTGCTCTTCAGCGAGCGGCTGGAACCCGAGATTTCCTCCTGGCGCGTCCTCGACGACGAGGTGGCGGGGCCCCACTCGATCGACTCCGACGGTACTCTCTTCGTGGTCGACGATACGGGCCGGCACAGCCTCAAGGTCTACAAGCGCTCCGGCGACGACTTCGAACGGGTCCAGACCCTCGGCCCGTTCGGAAAACGCACTCACCGAGTCCGCTACGACGCGGGCACCAAGGCATTCTATGTTGTTTCCTCAAACTCCCAACACATCACCAAGCTGGTCCGGAAGGGAGACCTCCTCGAGGTCGCCTACACGAAGGAACTTCCTTTTCTCGAGGGTGCCTATACCCGGTCGATGAGCATCATCGATGGTGAAATGTACTTCACCTCCGGACCCGGTCACATCACGCGAGTCCGATTCGACGACGACAGCTACACCCCTCTGGGAACCTACCGCGTGCCCGAGGAGATGGTGAGCGCCAACGATGTCTTCCGCACGAGCGACGGCTGGTGGTATGTCACGTCGACGCCACAGCGCATCGTGCGGGCTCGCACCCTCGATGATCTGGATGACGGACGCTTCGAGGACGTCTACGAGACTCTCGGGCTCTCGGGAACTCCCTATTACCTGGCGGAATTCGATGGGCGCGTCTTCGTTCCGCAGATCACCCAATACAGCGGCGTGATCTCCTTCGTGCACGACGAGGAGGGCGCGATCAGCGACGTGCGCACCCATTTCGACTTCGGCCCACCGAACGAACAGGACGAGGAACGCCGCAACTACCTGCCTCGCTGATCTCCACGGAACGGAAGCGAGGCCGGAAATCTACCCGGCGATCCGCGCCATGAGGTCTTCGGACTCGACCGCGTCGCCCTTCTCGACGAGGATCTCGGTGACAGCCCCGTCGCTCAGCGCCGAAACGGTGGTGAGCATCTTCATCGCCTCGAGGATGATGATCGGGTCGCCCGCCTTGACCTTCTCCCCCACCGACACCTTGACCTCGGTGACCATGCCGGGGATCGGGGCAACGACGTGGCCCGGGTCCGAAGAGTCGCCCTTCTGCCGCTTCACCACGTCCTTGGGAGCCGCCTCGTTGTCGACGACCTGGGCTTCGCGCGGCATGCCGTTCAATTCGTAGAAGACGGTGCGCACGCCGTCCGCATTCGGCTCACCGATACCAATCAGCTTGATGAAGAGTATCTTGCCGCGGTCGATCTCGATCGAGATCTCCTCCCCGACCTGCAGTCCGTAGAAGAACGCGGTTGTCGGCATTCCCGTGACACGGTCGTAGGTCCGGACAAACTCCTCGAACTCCGCGAAGACCTGCGGATACATCAGGTGGCTATAGAGATCGTCGTCCGTCGCGGGGCGTCCGATCGTTTCGGAAAGGGACGCACGCTCCGCCTCGAGATCGACCGGATCAGCCAGTTCGCCGGGGCGTTTCGTGGTCGGTTCGCGCTCCCCGAGCACGACTTTCTGGACGCCTTCCGGCCACCCGCCATCGGGTTGACCCAGGCCGCCCGCGAGCATGTCGATCACGGATTCGGGGAAGTCGATCGACCCGGGTTCAAGGCCGGGCACCTCGGCGGCCGTGATGCCACGCGAGATGAGAAACATGGTCATGTCCCCCACCACCTTCGAGCTGGGCGTCACTTTCACGATATCGCCGAAGAGATCGTTCACTTCCGCATAGGTGCGCGCGATCTCGGGCCAGCGGTGCCCGAGCCCCATCGCATTCGCCTGCTCCTTGAGATTCGTGAATTGCCCCCCGGGCATCTCGTGTTCGTAGACCTCGGCACTCCCGGCCCTCGGACTCGTATCGAACGGCTTGTAGAATTCCTGGACCTCCTCCCAGTAGTCGGAAATCTCGTTGAGTGCCTCGAGGTCGAGACCGGGATCGCGCTCGTGCCCGTCGAGAACGGCGACAATGGAGTTCAGGTTCGGCTGGCTCGTCGAGCCGGACATCGAGGCGATCGCGGCGTCGGCGATATCGACCTCGGCCTCGCAAGCCTGGAGAATCGAGGCGGCATTGAGGCCGGAACTGTCGTGGGTATGAAAGTGGATCGGCAACCCGGTCTCCTGCCGCAATGCGGAAAACAGTTTCTTCGCCGCGAAGGGGCGGCAGAGGCCCGCCATGTCCTTGATGCACAGCATGTGCGCCCCCATCCGTTCGACCTCCCTGGCCTTGTCGATGTAGTACTGGAGCGAATACTTGTCGCGCTTCGGGTCGGTGATGTTGCCGGTGTAGCAGATCGCGGCCTCGCAGATCGACTCGGTCTCCTCCCGCACCGTCTTCATCGCCAACTCCATGTTGGGGAGGTAGTTGAGCGAATCGAAGATCCGGAAGATATCCATGCCCGACTGGGCCGAGTGACGGATGAAGCCGGCGACGACGTTGTCGGGGTAATTCGAGTAACCGACCGCATTCGATCCGCGGAAGAGCATCTGAAAGCAGATGTTCGGAATGCGCTCACGCAGCTCACGCAATCTCTCCCACGGGCACTCGCGAAGGAAGCGCATCGCGGTGTCGAAGGTCGCGCCCCCCCACATTTCGAGACTGAAGAGATTGGGCACACGGCGGGCGATCGCGGGAGCGACGTCCAGCATGTCGATCGAGCGCATCCGGGTCGCGAAGAGCGACTGGTGGGCATCGCGCATCGTGGTGTCCGTCATCAGGAGCGGTTTGTGGTCGCGGATCCACTGCGCGAACTTCTCCGGTCCGAGTTCCAGCAGCCTGTCACGCGATCCACTCGGCACCTCGGAACGAATGTCGAAGTGGGGCACGCGCGCCTGGGGCAGCTCCCGTTCCGGACGGTAGCCCTTGGCGGTGGCATTGCCGTTCACGGTCACGTCGCTGAGATAGGAAAGCAGCTTGGTGGCGCGGTCGCGTCGCGCACGAAATTCGAAGAGGTCGGGATTCGTGTCGATCAGGCGCGTCGTCGCCTCGCCCGCCCGGAAGGTATCGTTGAGGATGACGTTCTCGAGGAAGGGAATGTTCGTCTTCACCCCCCGAATCCGGAACTCGCGCAGGGCCCGGTCCATCCGCTGGAGCGCGATGTCGAATCTCGGACCGAACGCCGTGACCTTCACCAGCATCGAATCGTAGTAGGGGGTGATGACCGATCCGGCATCCCCCGCACCGGCATCGAGACGGATCCCGAACCCGGCCGCCGACCGGTAGTTGACGATCTTTCCGTAGTCGGGGGCGAAGTTTTTCTCCGGATCCTCGGTCGTGATCCGCCCCTGGACGGCGTAGCCGTTGCGCGCGATGTCCTCCTGCTGCGGGATATCGATTTCGGGACCGTGGAGTTCCTCGCCCCGGGCGACGAGAATCTGCGATCGGACCAGGTCGATCCCGGTGATGATCTCGGTCACGGTGTGCTCGACCTGGATCCGCGGATTCATCTCGATGAAGAACCACTCCCCCGTATCCATATCGAGGAGGAACTCCACCGTGCCCGCGTTGTTGTAACCAATCGACCGGGACAGCTGGACCGCCGCGTCACAGAGATCGTTTCGAATTCCCTCGTCGAGCCCGACCGAAGGCGCGATCTCGATCACTTTCTGGTGGCGACGCTGCACGGAGCAGTCCCTCTCGTGCAGGTGGACGATATTGCCGTGCCGGTCTCCGAGAATCTGCACCTCGAGATGCTTGGCGCGTCCGATGTAGCGTTCGAGAAAAACGGCCGAATTTCCGAAGGCGCTCTCGGCCTCGTTCTGTGCCTCGGTGAGAGACGAGTCGAGGTCCTCCTCCTTCGTCACGACGCGCATCCCGCGCCCGCCTCCTCCGTAGGCGGCCTTGATGATCAGGGGAAACCCGATCTCGCGGGCGATGCGCAGCGCCTCGCCACGGTCCGAAACCGGATCCTCGGTCCCCGGCAGGGTGGGCACGTTGGCCTTCTCGGCGAGGTGCCGCGCCGAGACCTTGTCGCCCATCGCATCCAGCATCTCCGGGTCGGGGCCGACGAAGGTCAATCCGCCCTCCCGGCAGGCGCGCGCGAAGTCGGCGTTCTCCGAGAGAAAGCCGTAGCCGGGATGAATCAGGGAGATCCCCTTCTCCTGAGCGAGCCGCACGATCCCCTCGATGTCGAGGTAGGCGCCCACGGGACCTTTCTCCTGGTGCAGCCGGTAGGCCTCGTCGGCCTTGAAGCGATGGCGCGAGAAGCGGTCCTCCTCGGCGTAGACCGCGACGGTGCGCAGGCCCAATTCGGTGGCGGCGCGAAAGACCCGGATCGCGATCTCGCCCCGGTTGACCACCATCAATTTGACGGGCTCAGCACCCGTTGAAATGTCGTTTTCCGGCATGATGGCCCGAATATAGACGGTCGATTACCCGGGAAAAGACCGATTTTGCGCCCCCGGGAAGATTGGGGTCCAAAATTGTGCCCGATCCGGCAAGAGATGCCTTACCTCCGAAACCCGGTTCGGACCGGCTGATCGACTCCCCGGGCGGATCTCTTCAACCACCCTTTTTCGCCGTGGCCTGATAGCGCACCGCCACCGACCCGTCCGGCTTGGTATTCAGATTCTGGATCAAAAGGGAGCCGTCTTCCTGGACTGTCAGCTGGGCCGTGCTCTTCCCCCCATCGGCGAGATTGGCCTGGAGGGTGATATATTGGCCGATCGAATCGACATAGGTGGCGAAAACCCGCCCACCGTCGAGGAGGCGGTACATCCAGCGATACTCCCACTTCACAGGTCCATACTCCGCGATCCCCTCCTGCTCGATCCAGAGCCCCCCGAAGGCGGGCTTCGCCACCGATCGGGCCCCGCCCTGGATCGGTGCGGCTCCCGGACCGGGAACCAGGGCACCCTGCTCGCTCCACTCGCCGGTCAGGGCGGAAAAGAGCGGGTGATCGGACGTTTTCGGGGCTTCCTGGGCGAAGCCCGGTCCGATCAAGAACGAGGCGAGAAGGACGAGCAAAACCTGGCGACCGATCATGCTGGGAGGGTAGCGCGTCGAGGGAGAAACCGAAAGCGGAAAGTCCTTCATCCCCGGCCAGACGGGACCTTCCCGTCGCGAACAGGGCGGGAAATTTCCTGTTTTTGCGGGTGGAAAACCGGCGCGAACTTTGTAGCCTTACCGGCATGGCCCGCCCCGTATTTTCCATGACTGGTGTCAGCGTCCAGCGCAATGGCCGCCGGATCCTGCAGGACATCTCATGGTTGGTGGAACGCGATCAAAACTGGGTGATCGTGGGCGGCAACGGCTCGGGCAAGACCTCCCTGCTCAACGTGTTGATGGGCTATCTCACACCGACCAAGGGGGAAGTCGAAATGGCCGGTCGCGAGGATGCGGTCAATTCCGCGTCCCAGAGCTGGGACGACTGGCGCAAGAACATCGGCTACGTGAGCAGCAGCCTGGCGCAGTGGGTGGATCCCGCGGAAACGGCGATCGAGATCGTGGCATCGGGAAAGAACGCGGTTCTGAATTCCTGGCAACTCGAGGAGGAGGCCGACCTCGCCAAGGCCGCCCGCGTGATGCGTCAGGTGGATTGCGAACACCTGCGCGATCAATCCTGGGGGACCCTGTCCCAGGGAGAGCGTCAGCGGGTCCTGATCGGACGCGCCCTCATGGCGCCGAACCTCGGACTCCTCATCCTCGACGAGCCCTGCGCCGGCCTCGATCCCGTCGCGCGAGAGCACTTTCTCGGTTTCATCGACGACCTGACCCGGAAGCGGACCTTCCGCTCGCTCGTTCTCGTCACCCACCATGTCGAGGAGATCGTCCCCTCCATCACGCACGCCATGGTGTTGAAGGAGGGACGTTGCGTCGCCCGGGGGGAAAAGCGACAGGCTCTGCGATCGGCGACCCTCTCCGAGGCTTTCAACGCCGAGTTGCGCCTTCGGTCCCGCCTCGGCCGCTACCGCCTCTATTTCCCGGAGGAGTTCGAGGCGGAGGGCAACCACATCTTGTAGACGCGTTTTCTCGCTTCGCGAACGGTCACCGGTCACCACTCTCCCGCTGCCACGAACGTCGCGCCGTTCGGTCGTGCTTTCGGTGGGAGCGCACCCGCTTCTCGAGGCGCTTGCGCAGGGCGTCCTTGGAGGAGGAGCGTTTTCCACTTCCCGACATCCGCAGGGTGGTCGCCACGATGAGTCGCACGAGGTTCTTCGCGTCATCCAGCTCGATGAACTCCTCGGCGATTCCCGTCTCGGGCGGACAGTTGTGGTAGTTCCCGAGAAGGATCGAGATCCCCGCGGCCGGTATCCCGTAGAGATTCATCGCGGTCGCCTCGCAGGCTCCGCCATCGAGAAGAGCTCGCTGATGGGGGATCTTCTCCTCCCGCGCCGCATCGACCAGTTCGGCGGTCACGGCATCGTCGAACACGCTGATCCGGTCGCCGACGCGAATGACGGGACCCTTTCCCCTCTCCGCCCCACCGCGAGGCGCACTCGTCTCGAGGGATACGAATCGCACGCCCCCGGGCAGTGGCCAGTCACGGGCCAGCTCTACCGCCCCGTGAAAACCGACCTCCTCGGCCCGGGTGAAGATGCCGTAGCAGTGAACGTTCGCCTCCGCTTTCTCCAGTTCGCGAAACAGGGCGACGATCGCCGCACATCCGGCGAGATCATCGCAGACCCGGCTGTGGATGGTGCCATCGCACAGGCGAAACGGATCGAGCTTCCACATGCCGAAATCGCCGAACCACTCGACCGGATGCGAGTCGAGCCTGTCGTCCGGAACACCGCCGAGAAACTCCTCGTTTCCCCCGTGACGCACCCACCCGGGATGATCCATGTGCGCCGCGAACGCGAGATGCGCCTTTCCGCGTCCTCGCCGGTAGCGGGCGATCAGGTTGCCGAAGGCATCCTCCTCGATCGTCACGTGGGGCAGCTCCCGGACCTCTTCGCGCACCAGCCGCGCGACGTGATACTCGTGAAAGGGGGCGGTGGGCGTCGAGAGAAACCGGCGAAACAGGGAGACGAAGGTCTGATGATGCATGGAAGGTATCGAATGCGGCGGACATCCGCGAAACCCGCCCGTCGCGACAAACGTCCGGTTTCCCCACTGGCGGATTGGGGAAATGTGGCCTTATTCTCCCCGATGTCAGCCTGGAAATCTGTCCGCTACCGGCTCGAGTGGGCCGGCATGGCGAGTCTTTATCGATCGATCCCGCTCCTGCCCCGGCCGGCGGCACACCGGGTCGCCTGTCGCCTCGGCGACGCCGCCTACCATGCCGACAAGCACGGTCGTGCCGTCGCGCTCGCGAACCTGGAACTCGTGTTCGGCGACTCGAAACCGCAGGAGGAGCTTCGCCGGATCGCCCGCGAGTCCTATCGCAACTTCGCCCGCACCGTGGTCGACCAGTTCTGGAGCCCCCGGCTGACTCGCGACAACTACGAAAAATACTGCCGGATCGAGGCCGACGACATGGCGGAACTCGAAGCGGTCCGGGAAACCGGTGCGATCTGGGTGACTCCCCACTACTCGAACTTCGAGTGGCTCGCTCTCGCGATGGGCTTTCGCGGCTACCACTTCACGATCGTGGCCCAGGATTTCAAGAACAAGAGCCTCACCGGCCTCTATCGGAAGAATCGCGAACACTCCGGCCACGAGGTGATCCCCCAGCGCGGCGCGATCATCCGGCTCCTGAAGAACCTCAAGGCGGGCGGCCATTCCGCCTTCCTCACCGATCTCACGATCCGCCCCTCGAAGGCGGCGACCGTGATCGAGTGTTTCGGCAAGAAGACCTGCGTCACCGCGATCCACGCCGAACTGATGAAACGAACCGGACTCCCCGTCATTCCCGGACTCTGCATCCCGCGCGACGACGGAGGCTACACCTTCCATGGATTTCGCGCCCTTCGATTCGACGAGGGAGACACGCAACAATCGATCGCCCAGCGTTGCTGGGATGTCTTCGAACCCCACATCCGCGAGAACCCCGCGCCCTGGCTCTGGATGTACAAGCACTGGCGCTACGAGCCCAAGGCGGGGCCGGAGGGCTACCCCTTCTACGTGCGTCCGTCCGAGGCATTCGAGGCCGTCGAGGAAAAGGCCGCCTCCCGTTGATCGCCCGCTCCCCGGGGCGTAGTTTATCGCCTCTCCCGCCCATGAACATTCACATCGTCGGTGCCGGCGAAATCGGAACCCATCTCGCCGCCAACCTCTCGGAAGAACACCACTCGATCGTGGTGATCGAGTCGGAGGAATCGGTGGCACACGAACTGGCCACCAAGATCGATGCGCGCGTGGTCGTCGCCGACGGCACCTCGCCGAGCACGCTGATCGACGAAAACATCGGGGAGAGCGATCTCTTCTTCTCCCTCACGAGCGACAACAACATCAACATCGTCGCCGCCTCCGTCGCCAAGGAACTGGGCGCGAAGCAGGTCATCTGCCGGGTCCACCCGAACGTGCAACGGGACAATCTCTTTCTCGACTACGCCAAGCACTTCGGCATCGACTACGTGTTCAGCCCGGAGAGACTGGCCGCCATCGAGATCGCCAAGTATGTGCGCAGTCCCGACGCATCGCTCGTCGAAGAGATCGCGCGGGGTCACGTCGAACTCCAGCAGGTCGAGATCCCATCCAGCAGCCGGATGGTGGAGATCCCCCTGCAGGACCTCGAGTTTCCCCCCCGGGTCCGCATCGGGGCGATTCTCCGGAAGGGGAACACCATGATCCCTTCCGCCGGAGACGTCCTGCTCCCCGGTGATTTCGTCACCCTGATCGGCGAACCTTCCCGGCTGCACGAGATCACCCTGCGTCTGCGCAACAAGTCGGGCAAGGAGAGCCGGAGCAACGTCGTCATTTTCGGCGGCGGTGAATACGGGTTCTCCCTCGCCCAGATGCTCGAGGGGTGGAACTGCCGCATCCGGATTTTCGAGTCCGACGAGGCCCGCTGCCTCGAACTCAGCGACCTGCTCACGAATGTTACCGTTCTCAACGCCGACGCCACCTCCCTCGCCGAGATGAAGGAGGAACAGATTGGCGACGCGGATTTCTTCATCGCGGTTACCGGAATCGACGAGGATAACGTGATGACCTGCCTGCAGGCCCACAGTCTCGGTACGAAGCACTGCGTATCCCTGATCCACCGGGCCGACTACGCCGATGCGATCACCGGTTTCGGCGAGCACCTCGGCATCCTCGCGGCGGTCAGCCCCCGGGAGGCGACCCGGAAGGACCTGACCCGCTTCATCACCTCGGACCGCTTCCATCTCGTCCAGCGGATGGAGGGCATCGAGTTGATCGAGTCGACCGTGACCGACGAGTCGGCGATCTGCGGGAGACCCGTCCGCGAGGTCGAGTGGCCCGAGAACTGCATCCTCGTCGCGATGCTCCACGCGACCCGGGGCATGGTCCCCGCGGCCGATGACATTCTCTCGGCCGGCGACACGGTCTACGCCCTCGTCACGCCCCGGGCGAAAAAGCGATTCCTGAAGATCGTCGCCCCCTGACTCCCCCGGCCGTCCCATGAACTTTCGCGTCATTGCCAAGATTCTCAGCTTCATCGCGCTGATCATGGCGCTCTCGATGGGCGCCTGTGCGGTCTTCGCTCTCGTCGTGGCGAACGATCCCGATGCGCGGCCCGTCGAACACTCGGCGGTGGGCGCCCTCGGAATCTCGACGCTGATCTCCTTCGTCGTGTTTCTCGCTCTCTTCCTCTCCGGACTCGGGAGCCGGAACGAGGTGCTGCGGCGCGAGGCGATCGTGATCGTGGGACTCAGCTGGTTCCAGGCCGCGATCCTCGGACTCTTCCCCTACGTCCTGTGCGATCCGGGCCTCGACATCATTCCCGCCTACTTCGAGTCCGCCTCCGGCATCACCACGACCGGTTCCTCGGTCATGAACGACATCGAATCCTTTCCTCTCGCCGTCCTCCTCTGGCGGAGTGTGAGCCAGTTTCTCGGTGGCATTGGTATCCTGGTCGTCTTCGTCTCGATCCTGTCCTTCATCGGGGCCGGATCCCGCTCGCTCATGACCCAGGAATCGAGCCTCAATCTCACCGATTCCGGCGCCGCCCGCGTGAAGGACGCGGCCTCGCTCCTCCTCAAGGTCTACCTCATCCTCACCGTGGCCTGCGGTCTCGGCATGTACGCCCTCGGCATGCCCGCCTTCGAAGCAGTCTGCCACGCCATGACGGCGGTAGCGACCGGCGGCTTCAGTCCGAAGAACGCGAGCCTGGGTCACTACGACAGCGTGCCGATTGAGCTCTGGACGGCCTCCTTCATGTTTCTCGGCAGCATCAGCTTCCTGCTCTACGTCTTCCTCCTGCGACGCAACTGGGACCGGATCCGGGCCGAAGAGGAGGCGCGCTACTACGTCGTGTTGCTCCTCTGCGCGATCGTCGCCATCGCCCTCGACCTCGTGCTGGTGGAGAAGAAGCCCTTCTGGTATTCGCTCGAGAAGACGTTCTTCAACGTGGTCTCGCTCAGTTCCACGACCGGCTTTGCCGCCGGCGACTACGACGAGTGGCCCCTTTTCTCCCGCATGCTCCTGATGGCGATCATGACGGTCGGCGGGTGCGCCGGGTCCACCGCCGGGGGCATCAAGATGAACCGGATCATCCTCTTCAAGCGCATCGCCGTGCGGGAACTCTCGCGCTCCTTCCGACCGCATCAGGTCATGCGGATCAAGTTGAACGGCCTGCGCCCCGACGAGCACGTGTTCGTGACGACCTCCTTCTTCATCGCCCTCGCCTTCGCGATCGGGGGCATGGCCTCGGTCCTCGTCGCCCTGATGCAGCCCGAACTCGATTTCACCTCGACCGTCGGATGCGTGTTCGCGACGCTCTTCAACATCGGGCCGGGTTTTGCCGAGGTCGGTCCGACCGACAACTTCGGATTCCTGAAGCCCGGAACCCTGCTTCTCCTCAGTTTCCTCATGGTCCTGGGGCGGCTCGAGTTTTTCGCCGTACTCGTGCTGCTCGTTCCCGCGCTCTGGCGGAAGTACTGATACACCGGTCGCAGCTGACAGGGGCGGCACCACGCTTCCCGTGTTCCCAACCGCGGTCAAAGCATGTAAGGTTCGTGACCGAAGGCGGAACACCGCCCCGGGTTTTTCCGGCCAACTCTTCCCACATTCCGAGCGAAGGGACCATTCTCTCCCGCCAGGAAAAATCCCTCTTGTTTGCGAACAGCGTCTTGGCGGAAAATCGAAGCTACGACAACGGGTGGATGGCGAGAGAACGAACCAGGATCACGGTGCGGGGTGCGGTGCAGGGAGTGGGTTTTCGCCCCTTCGTCCACCGCCTCGCCACGGAACTCGGGCTTGCCGGTTGGGTGCGGAACTCCGGCTCGGGTGTCATCATCGACGCGGGGGGAGACGCGCCCGCGCTCGAACGGTTTCTCGTGCGACTCGAAGACGAACACCCTCCCCATGCCATGATCCGGCAAATCGAAACCGTCTCGCTTGCAACCCGGCATCTCGGAGGTTTCTCGATCCGGAACGATGAGAACGAACTCGTGACGAGCGCGCTTCCCCTCCCCGACCTCGCGACCTGTCCCGCCTGCCGGGCCGAGATTCTCGACCCCGCCAGTCGCCGGTATCGCTATCCCTTCACGAGTTGTCCCCACTGCGGCCCGCGATACAGCATCATCGAGGGGCTTCCCTACGACCGACGCCGCACCACGATGCGTCGCTTTGCCCCCTGTGCGGCGTGCCGGAGGGAATACACGGACCCGGCGGATCGCCGCTTCCACGCCGAGACGATCGCCTGCCCGGAGTGCGGCCCCTCACTGGCGTGGCACAAGGATCGCGGGGAGACCCCCGATCAATCGGGTGAGGACGCTCTCACCCGTGCGGTCGAGGCGATCCGGCAGGGCCACATCGTCGCCCTGCTGGGACTGGGGGGATTCCAGTTGATCGTCGATGCCCGCAACGAGGAAGCGGTGTCCCGCCTGCGAGCACGCAAGCGAAGGGGCAACAAGCCGTTCGCTCTCATGGTGCCCCACCTCGGCCTCGCCTCGTCCCTCTGCTCGATCTCGCTCCGCGAACGGGACCTGCTCCTGTCGCCCGCCGCGCCCATCGTAGTGATGGAACGCTCAACCCGGGGCTCGAACCGGATCGCCTCCTCGGTGGCGCCCGGACAGCCCGCCCTGGGGGTCATGCTGCCTGCGAGCCCCCTCCACCATCTCCTCATGACGGACCTCGGGTTCCCGGTCGTCGCG
>Ga0180436_10000975_pt1 | contig 28607 bp, 23 predicted proteins | sample SS_ome_2_FD_132434 | JGI IMG/M metagenome (GOLD analysis project Ga0180436, IMG submission 132434) | Hypersaline lake sediment archaeal communities from the Salton Sea, California, USA - SS_3_S_2 metaG | ecosystem: Environmental > Aquatic > Non-marine Saline and Alkaline > Hypersaline >... | reverse complement strand
TCATTCAGCTCAAGGGCAAGCTTTGCCAATTTCTCGGCGCTCATATTCAGCATGGAACTGCTGTTGGACATTTCCCCGGCAGCCTGGTTGACTTCATCAATGTCATTGGCAATCTGGTCGGCGACCGCCGAGCTCTGGGCGACATTCTGATTGACATCACTGATTCCCGAAGACACTTGAACCACGTTGCTGGCGATCTCTTTTGTCGTCACCGACTGTTCTTCCACCGCTGTTGCAATCGTGGAGACAATTTCATTCACATCATCAATAATTTTAGAAATCTGACCGATATCCGACACCGTTGCAGCGGTGGTGCTTTGTATCCCCGCTATTTTTTCCTTGATGTCATGGGTTGCTTCCGCAGTTTGCCTGGCAAGCTCTTTGATTTCATTGGCAACCACTGCAAACCCCTTGCCGGCCTCCCCGGCTCGTGCAGCTTCTATGGTTGCGTTAAGGGCTAAAAGATTGGTCTGCTCCGATATCTCCGTAATGGCTTCCGTAACTTTACCGACTTCCTGTGCAGCCACACCCAGTTCTTCCACCCGGTTGGATGCATTCTGGGCCTGGGTGACAGCTTCCGTAGAAATGGTTGCCGCTTTCTCCGAATTCTGCGCAATCTCGTTTATGGTGGCGGTCATCTGCTCTGCCGCCGTCGCCACCATACCGGTGTTGCTGGACGCCTCTTCCATGGCTGCGGCAACAGAATCCATGTTGGTATTCATTTCATTGGCAGCCGTGGCAACGCCGTTTGATTTCTTGGACATTTGATTGGCGCCTTCGGTCATGAGGCTTGACAGATCGGTCAGCTCTTTTGATGATGAACCCAGTAAATCCGCATACCCCATAATTTTTTTAATCATGCCCTGCAGATTGTCAATGAAGTTGTTAAACCACATGGAAAGGTCTCCCACTTCATCGGTACTGAATACCTCAAGCCGCTTGGTTAAATCGCCCTCACCTTCCGCGACATCTTTAATCATTGATACGGTATTGCTGAGCGGCAGGCTGATGGATCGCTGGATAATAAAGTAAATCAACACAGTGGACACGATGAAAACGACGAAAAAGAGCACAAGGTTCCAAAAGCGAAGCTGTTTTGTGTCCGTTCGGACGGTCAGGATATTGGATTTAAGACTGCCCGAGAAGTCTTCGGTGAGAACCGTCAACAGGCCGCGGATGGTCAAGGTCTTTTCTGCCAGAACAGCGGCCTTTCTCGACATCTCTTCGCCTCCGGCAGCCTCCAGGGCATCCGAGCTCATGGATGTATAAACAACGCTGGCCGCAGATGTGAACTCATTCAACTGCATTAGTATTTTTTGTATATCCGCAACTTTCTTTTGGCTGGTCCCCTTGTTGTTTTTTATGGCATTCAAATTATCGACGGTGTCATTGTAGCTGGCCTTGGCCAGTTCCACTTGAGAAGAGTCGCCAAGCAGCACCGCGTCCTTGTATAGTTTAATCTGTTTTTCAAACGACGTTAATGCGGCCTGGCTTTTTTGAGACGCGGGGAAAAGCGATTCGGACACGTAATACAGGCTTTCTTCAGTCTGTTCTCCCTTTATATAGCCGAAAAACATTGAAATGAAGTATCCCAGAATGAGGACGATTATGCTTAGCCATATTTTTTTTGCGATTTTAAGGGATTGCCACATAGATATGATCCTCTTTATGTTGTAATATTCCCTGCAGATCCGATATCAGGATCTGGATTTATCCAAAAAATACAATATGTTCGCAAAAACAGCGTGAGTTTGACTGGGAATATAGTACAGAATAAATAGTGTGTCAAGCAAAGAAATGGCACAAGATGTAGTGGTGGCTTCGGTGGAACTATTGGGAGCTTAAAATAATCCCGTTGTTAAAACCGAACCAGTGCGCTCATGGTCAGCGCATCTTCATCACCCAGCCTTCCTTCTATGCCCAGACTGCATTTATCAAAAAAATAATAGGTAAAACCGACAATATACCCCTTGTTGCGCTCGGCTAAAATTCTGTTGTCATAGTTCTCGTATTCAGGCGGATTGATCACTTCATTTCCCCGGCCCTCAGATACCCTGAACCCCAGGTACGGGACGGCATCATCAATCTGGTATGACACTTCCAGCGCCACATGGTATTCGTCAAATTCCAGCTCATAATTTGTGTTTGGGATTGCTCTGTCTTCTCTTTGGGTGGGAATTGCCGGATTAAACCTCGTGAGAAAGAGATCCGCATCGTCCGTTTCGAACTCACTTCTTCTGTACTGCGCGTTCATGCCCACCCTAAGGAAAACGCCGTCTTCCACTTTTTGTTCATACATTATCGCCGTAATACCGGCACCGTATACAATACCCGGGTCTGTTTTGAATTGCAGGTAATCGATGCCGTCACGCGTTTTGTACTTGTTCGGATCTTTCTTGTCGCTGTACTGGCCCTGCCCGAACAGTCCATAGAGGAATATGGACTTCCTTATAATGGCACCCAGTTTAATCTCAGCGATATTCAGCTCATAGTCCTTGTTTTGCTGATTCTTAAACGCCCGCGTTGTGTTCCAGTCATATTCAAACCCCAGAACAAGTCCATAGGGCCTTTCGTCGGAAAGGACGCCCCGGTAGAGCATCGCCGGATCCGCAATATTGCCGACGGGCGCGCCATGGGCGACGGCAACTGAAAAAACCATAAGTGCCGTAAACAAAACGATTCGTTTTAGCATAAGCCCCCTTTCCCGGCACCGCCCTTCTCTAAAATCATCCATCTCATGGTATTCTTATCCCGTGTATTCGCATCATTTCATGTTATAGCAAAATGACTATTGAAGTCAAAGAGTAAAGTGGCTGTCATATATCAAGCCGCCTCCTTGCGACAATCTCGTCCTTTACAGAATCGGGAAGGTCGTCAAAATACGCACAGTAGCCCGCCACCCTCACCACCAGCCCCGGATATTTGCCGGGGTGCTGCCGTGCATCATCAAGCATGTCGGGATCAATAACATTAAACTGGACCTCCATCCCCCTTTTCTCGAAAAATCCGGTGATCAGGGATGACATAACAGTCAATCCCTTGTCTCCGGCAACAGCGGCGGGATCAAACCGAAGGTTCAGGGCATACCCGTTGGGGGCGAGCGCTCCATCAATCTTTGCCACGGAATTTAATATGGCAGTGGGTCCATTTCGGTCCAACCCGTTTGATGTGCCAAGGCCGGCTGCGAAAGGCGTACCTTTTTTCCGTCCGCTGGGCAGTGCGCCGGTCCTCATGCCGAAGGCGACATGGGTGGTGGAAGAATAAAAACCGGGCACATATGCCCCTCCCCTTGTATTTTCGTATGTCGATAATGCAGCATGGAATATGTTCACCACCTCGGCGGCATATCTGTCAGGCAGTTCCAGATCATTTCCAAATTTAGGTGCACTGATAAGCTCGGCTCTCAGTTTGGGGGCGGATGCGAAGTCATCCTTCATGGCCTTTTTTAGTTCCCTCATGGTGCAGTATTTTTTCTGCATCACCACGAAATCAACCGCCGCAAGGCTGTCCGCCGTATCAGCAACACCCACGCCCTGAATCCCGCTTCCGTTAAACAGCGCGCCGCCTTCAGTGACATCCAGCCCGGATTCAAGGCATCCGTCAACCAGCAGTGAGGAAAAAGGGGTCGGATGATAATCCCTGTTTCCTTTTTCTATCATCTGAATATCCTTTATGAGCCGGCTCACCATATACTCAACCTGCTCCTTGAATGCGGCCATAACCTCTGCCATGCTTTGAAACGAGTCGGCCTTTTTTGTCGGAGCACCGATTCTTCTTCTGCTTCCCTGTCGCCTGCCGCTGTTCAATGCCAGCTCTACACATACGGGAAGGTTGAAAAGAGAGGCGTCCGTGGACAAAAAACTTTTTCCCGGTATGGAGGGTTCCACGCAGCCCACAATACCGTAGTCCCGGGCGTCTTCGGTGGGATACCCGTGGCGTTTGAGGGCGGAAATAATGATGTCATCGTTGAAAAACGCAGGCACCCCCGACCCCTTCATGGCCACCTCGACAGCCCTTGTGACAAAGGGCTCCGGTGTATCACTGCTGAGTCGCACCTGATAGTTCGGTTCCCTGAGGCCGGCCTCCTCCATCACTTCAAGCAAGAGGTAAGACAGATCATTAACCGCATCATGGCCCTCTCGGTCCACCCCCCCCACAATGGCGGCCTGCGCAACCAGGAACCCCCCGTGGTATTTGCTCGACCGTTCCGAAAGAAGAAAAACATGTTCCGTGGCCTTGGCTGAAAAGCATAAAAGAAGCTCCTTGGCCGTTTCGGGAGTTATCCTTCCATTTTTTAAGTCCCTTTCATAAAACGGATAGAGATACTGATCCATCCTGCTCAAAGAAACCGCTGAATTGATCCCCTCCAGGCAAACACCCATGTGAGACAGCCATAACGACTGAAGCGCCTCGTGGAAGGTCTCCGCAGGCTCGTCGGGCACCTTCCTGCATATCCTGGCAATCTCATTTAACTCTGCGGCGCGCAGGGCATTTTCGTTCACGGCCTGCTCCTCGGCCGTATCCGCGAGATGACGGGCATAAGCGACAACACCCTCACAGGCTATCCTCGCCGCTTTATGGAAATCATTGCCTTCTTGCCCGGCATCGTCGAGATAGCCCGTTATCCCGATGTTGACAACTTTTTCATAGTTCGGGAGAAAATGCCCTATGCCGCCGGCCTCGTTAATCAAATAATACGCGGCATTCAATTGCTCGAAAAGATAACGGGGCATATTCACGGGACTGGACATCAGGGCCCGTACGGGCATGTTCCTCAATAGCCAGAACGGGATGACCTTGAACAATATCCTTAAGCGGTCCCGCCATGACATTTCAAACGGGGTGGTTTTCCTTCGGTTGATCCACAAAATATCTTCGCACATGAATACCCCTGCAAGCTCGGGCTGAATTAATGCCGATTTTCTGTGTGCTCCGAAATTGCCGACAATGAGTTCATCGTTAAATATCATTGCGGATTTGTTCCGCATCAGATGGCGAAACGCCCCGGCTTTCCTTACAAGAATCGATTCATCCCGCTGATCATGCTTTTTAAAATACTCTGTTATTAAAAGCGCCCGTTCCGGGCAGAGGTAAATAGGAGTGGAAAGAAGCGTGTCCTTAATCCGATTAAAGCGCTGTGAGGTGGTTTTGGGACCCGATGCCCATTCCCGTGACAATTCAGGTTTCATATCCGTTTCCCTTAATTTAGCGGATGTTCCCTGTTTAAAAACCTGTTGAATTTTATCATTAACTGTCGATTCCGTCCATGATTATTTCAGGACGGGCCTTGCCTTAACATTTCCTCGATCCTATGAATATCCTCGGGATAATCCACCTCCGGTGAATCGTATTCCGTAATGACGACTTTTATCTTATACCCATGCTCGAGCGCACGCAGTTGTTCGAGTTTTTCCACCCTTTCAAGCCTTCCCTCTGTAAGCGCTTTGAATTTCTTGAGAAACCCGTGTGAATAGGCATAGACGCCTAGATGCTTGTAGACGGGAACCCCCCTGTCTCCGTCACGGTCAAAGGGGATTGGGGATCTGGAAAAATACAGTGCAAAACCGCTGTTGTCAAATGTGACTTTAACATCCTTCGGGTTTGTGATTTCCTCTTCCCTGACGATCTCGTATGCAAGGGTGGCCATACAAATGTCCGCACCGGTCATGAGGGGAGCCGTCACCTCCTGAAGACATCGGGGAGAAATAAGGGGCTGATCCCCCTGTATATTGATAATGATATCATCATCACCAAGGCCGATGCGTTCCGCAGTCTCCGCCACCCGGTCCGTCCCTGAACGATTATCATCCGTGGTCATGACGGCTCTGCCGCCGAAAGACAGCACCGCCTCGGTGATCCGCTTATCATCCGTGGCCACGATAACGGCATCAATGTTGTCGGCTTTCATACAACGCTCGTATACATGCTGGATCATGGGCTTTCCCATTATGCCTGCAAGCGGTTTGCCATCGAATCTTGAAGACCCGTATCGTGATGGAATGATAGCAGTTGTCCCCATGTGCCTCCGGATTTCATTCAAAATATAAACGGATTGACCGGCAATCGTTTTTCATATAGGTATACGATACAATGAATATCGATGCCCTGAAAAAATTGTTGGAACATGTAGCGGACGGCCGGCAATCCGTCGGCGATGCCGCTCTTCAATTAAAGAACCTTGCCTTTCAAGATATCGATTATGCAACTATAGATCATCACAGGTCTCTTCGCAAGGGGTTTCCGGAAGTAATCTTCGGAGAAGGAAAAACCGCAGAACAAATCACAGGGATCATGGATAAAATCCGCGAACAGGAACATGTTGTTCTCGTGACAAGGGTAAGTAAAGAAAAAGCGGATAACATCATCGGCCATTTTCCGGGTGCGGTGTATCATGAAGATGCGGAAATGATCGCCTTACAAAGTAACGAAATAAGCATTGCAGGAGAAGGGACCATCCTGGTCATATCCGCCGGCACATCGGATATGAAAGTGGCCAGAGAGGCGTTTCTGACGGCCAAGTATATGGGGAATACCGTTGAGTCCGTATTTGACGTTGGGGTGGCCGGAATTCACCGCCTGTTTTCTCATAAAGACAAGTTGGAGTCAGCGTCCGTTATCATTGTTGTTGCAGGAATGGAAGGTGCTCTCCCCAGCGTTGTTGCCGGCATGGTCAGCCGGCCGGTTATCGCTGTGCCCACCAGCATCGGCTATGGCGCCAGCCTCAATGGTTTAACCGCCCTTTTCGGCATGCTGAACAGCTGCAGTTCCAATGTTGCGGTCGTCAATATAGACAACGGCTTTGGTGCAGGATATTTCGCATCCAGCATCAATAGAAAGCAACCTTAGGCTAACGCCTGTCAAGCTTATACCCGCTGAGGATATCTTTCATTTTGGTGTTTGCCTTGACGGCATCCACAAGTATGTCATTTGCCCCATATTGTTCCTTAAGCTGTTTATGCTGCGCCTCAATTTCACCGGCAATGGCGGTCATGGCGCTTAAGTTCGAGGCCAAACCGGAGTTGAACCGGTTAATTTTTTCGGCGAGGGTTTTGCACTCATCATTTTTTCTCAAAACGATGTTGAATGAAAGATCACCGTTAATCATTTGATCCAGAGACATTTCAAACCGGTATAAGGGACCGGCAAATCTGTGCGTAAACAATGAAGCGAGAATCAGGAGCAGAATAGAGCCGATGATGACATACACCCAGATACCGGTCAGGACATCGCCGAACAGGGCCACGGGGCCTATAACACTCGTTGAATCGCTTTTATTGATAATAAGATCCACAAACGCACTGGAAAAAAACATGTAAAACGCAGCGAGAATTGCGGCGCCGGCGCCGGCAAGAATAAAAAAAGTGAAAAGTGATCGATACAGCTCAATTTCTCTCTGGTAGAATTTTCTTCGTTTTTCTCGTCCCATATCCCCCCCGAACCATTTGTATTTATTATGAAGTGTAGATATTACATGATAGCATAATCGTCAAGTAGTAATCCTTGGCAAAATTGTGGGCTGCAAATTAATAGTGACAACAAGCTTGAATAAAATCGATTCGTTCATGGCCGCCCCCATACACGATTCGATGCTCTTGGGTGATGCGGCGCGACCATACGCTAGGTGAACGAAGCAAATGCGCAGTTTCAAGGATATTGGTTAACTCATCGGCATTTATAAGTGCGACATCCTCGTTTCCACAATGGTTATGCCTTGATTTCATCTGTTGGCAATATCTGTTTTCCATGCCGAATAGTAAGTATGGATACTTGTTTTGTTCCAATATGATAGATGATCCGGTAATTCCCATAAATCAACTCTCTGAAAAGAGGGTCATTGATTTCAGGTATGATTCGCCCCATTTCCGGACTAAATCGAAGCTGATCAACTTTTGAAAAAACTGTTTGTATCCATTTTTCCGCTGCCAATGGTTTGTCAAGAGCAATGTAATCAACTATTTCCGATGCCCTTTCAACAGCAGTTGGAGACCATACTCTTTTCATTTAGGAACTCGCTTCAACAATCTGTCTTTTGCCTTTTGATGCGAGATCCCTTCTCCTTTTGCCAGTTGGTTGAGAGAGGTTTGAACATCTGAAAGAAGCTCAATTTTTTCTTGCATAGCTTCAAATTCTTTTGCTCCCAACAGTACAGCAACGCCTTTGCCATGCTGCGTAATTATAACCGGGCGCTTGGTATCATGGACTTGTTTGATGTAAGAAGCCATGGCATTTCTGACTTCAGACATTGACCTGATGTCTTGATCAATTTTAAGCTTTTGCATTTTGCACCTCTTGCGGTATAAATTTAGTACATAATAACATACAAATTAAGGTGCGATCAACTGTTTTTTATAAGGCATAACGGTTGCGCTGTGGGGCAGCAGGGTGAAAAGGCCCTCGCATCGGAAGCTTTTCTATGTCTTGTGTGGTACCCCGAAAAAATTATTCCTAAGGTCGCCGGTATAATAACCGGCTGCCCTCAAGTTGTCCGGCGATGTCATCCATGCTGTTTATGTAGGTATACGGTTCCTTGTTTTCCCATGTCCATGTCTTACCCAGGATAAAATGCCTCACGGGAATGTCCGGAAGTTCCATGCGGACCCGGTCCGACACCGTTGAAATCGCCTGGCCGGAAGGTCCGGGGTGCCGGGTAAGGGACGAAATCACCAGGAGCGCTTCGTCCCTTTGATGGATCTCTTTGATGAGTATCTTCCACCCCATGTCCGGGACTTTCAATTTTACTTCTATCTCGCGGGAAGAATTGATATCCGTTGAATTTACAGGTGTAGTGATGCATGCAGTGAGCAGCAAAAGGATGATTATTAAACACCTGGATGCCGTATTGCCGACCATCGCATTTACCTCTTGAACGTTTTATTACAGTTTTTCATGGACGGATAGCTTATGCCCCGGCATTGCCGGCATTATTGTCAACAGGCAGAATGCTTTTAAACAGGGCGATGGAAATGCCGCCCGCAAAAAACATCCAAAGACCGAAAATTGCCGATGTAAAAAACATGGCGCTGTAAAAATCGCCCATGAGATCCTGGATCAGTATGGCAATGGCCATGGAAAGCGATGTGTTTCTCAATCCTGTTTCCAGTGAAAGCGCCCGCGACTGGAAATTGCTTATGCCTAAGAGCTTCGGAACAAATGCTCCCGCCAGCATTCCGGCAAAAGTCATAACAAACAGCATTCCATAAAACAGGACACCATAACGGTCTGTATCGGCGAAATAATCGCCGCCCATAAGAAGTCCGGCAACGATGATGCATACGAGGGATATAACACCCAATATGGAGAAAAACTTTACGGACCGCTCCGCAAAATTCTCCCATTTTGACCGGACAGCCATACCTGAAGACAGCGGAATAAGAACGAGTACGACAATCGTCACGGTAATCAGCTTGGCCGGTATGGTCACTTCCGGCACGTTTGAACAGTAAAAAGTTAACAAAAGCGGCGTCAAGACAAGGGACATCACCGTGGAAAAGGACGTCAGTGAAATGGACAGTGCCAGGTCTCCCTTGCCGAGATGGGTCATCAGGTTGGACGTCACACCGCCGGGACTCACTGCGACGAGAATCATTCCGACATAAATAAACGGAAACGATTCATAAAAACCCAGCGCTTTTCCCATAAGCATGGCGAGGAGAGGCATAAAAATCCATTGCAAACCGGCACCAATCAGCATGCCTCCGGGTTTCTTAAACACTAAAGCAAAGTCTTTGAGGGTTAGCGTCAGTCCCATGCCGAACATGATAAAAAAGAGCAGCAGTACGATTCCGATTTTAAAAATGGTAAATAAAACGATGGTGTTGGGTTTTTCAGCGAACTTTGTGAAAAGATACTCTTCACCATTTACAACAGCTGTAATAACCTTGGCTTTGAAACTCATCTTGCTCTTCACCATATCGGCAAGTCCGGCGTAGGTTGAGTCCGCGTCTTTTTCTATCTCTTTCATGTCCTCCGGAAGAGAAATGACCAGCAGGCGGCTGTCGACATCTCGTAAAAGATAAATATTATCCTTTTCGAACTCTCCGGTGGGGGTTTCAACCTGTATTCGCCTCACATATCCTTCGAACTCCAAGGTTTCCGCTTTGCCCCAATCGAGCAACCGTGCAAAGGTGTTCAAGGTGAAGAAGACATCTTTACCCTCGGCCGTTTTGGACAGTTTGGAAAGGTCACTGTATTGCTTTTCTCCTTTTTTCATTTCCGCAAATGACGTGCCTGCAAGCATTAGAATAAAAACCAAACATGAAATGATCGGAAGAACAAGTCTGGCTGTTTTTTCTCTTTTTCGAATCGGGGTCTTAGTCATGGGATCTTTCCTTTTTTTTGTCATTTCTACTGCGCGAATAAAGAGCGATGCCGGTTTTTGCCTGTCTTTAATTTTAACAACCTTGCTTAGTAGATAAGCCCGATATTTGTCAACAATGTTTTTTTCGGCCAACAGCGTTCTTCTCGTTGGAACAGTATTTTAAAAACCGGATTCCTGTGTTATGGAAACAATTCAAAAGTATTAAAGTGAAAACCAAAAGAAAATTGTTTATTTCATGATCTTAATCATAATCGTAATCTTAATCCGGCTTTAATTAGAACGTGAATAAAAACGATTATGATTATGATTACGAGTAAGATTAAGAATCTTTAAGTCAGTATAATGGGCAGGAAAATTTTATGACATTTGTAAAAACCGGTCTGGAAAATCTTTTGGCCTCGCCTCCTGATTGGATGAGGGGAAAGCGGATAGGGCTTCTGTGCAACCCGGCCTCCGTGGACAGGTACTTCCGTCATGCCGGCACACTGGTGGACAGGACATTTCCCAAGCAGCTTGTCGCACTTTTTTCACCCCAACACGGGTTCTTTGCGGAAAAGCAGGATAACATGATCGAATCCGACCATATCAGGGAGCCGGTCCTTGATATACCTGTGTTCAGTCTTTATGGAGAAACTCGCACCCCTACTCCGGATATGATGGATGATATCGACATTCTGTTGATCGATCTCCAGGATGTGGGCACGCGGGTGTATACGTTCATGTCGACCATCTCGTACTGCCTTGAGGCGGCAAAACAGTCCGGGGTCAACGTCGTCATACTTGACAGGCCCAACCCGATAAACGGAACGGCAGTGGAGGGAAATATCCTGTCCCCCGCAGCCGCTTCTTTTGTCGGTCGGTATCCGATTCCCATGAGGCACGGGTTGACCGTCGCCGAATTATCCCGGATGATAAATGAATTTTTCGGCATTGGTTGCCATCTCGACATCATCCCCCTGTCAGGCTGGAAACGACACATGTTTTTTATTGATACGGGCCTTCCATGGGTACCGCCGTCACCGAATCTTCCGACACTTTCATCCGCCATGGTCTACCCGGGGCAAGTGATTTGGGAGGGAACCAATATATCGGAGGGGAGAGGCACGGCGCAGCCGTTTGAAATATTCGGTGCGCCGTTTATCGATATCCACACTCTGCTTGCACATTTAGGGGAAACCGAGCTGCCGGGCGCCATACTCCGGCCCATCGGCTTTGAGCCCACATCAAATAAGTGGCAAAACGAGTTCTGCAGGGGCTTCCAGATTCACATAACGGACCCTGCACGTTACAAACCCTATGTCACGTCACTCAAGCTTTTTCAGATAATTTTAAAACAGTTTTCCGAAGCCTTCGCTTATAAATATCCGCCCTATGAGTATGAATACGAAAACCTGCCCATGGATTTAATCATAGGGGACGAAACGATTAGAAAACGACTGGAAAACTTTGACGACCTTGACGACGTCGAACGCTCATGGCAGCATGGGATTGATGATTTTCGAAAAAACAGCAAACCATTCACCTTATACTCTTAAAAAGGGCGGCAACCATTGGCGGAAAAGTCAGAAACAAACAATCCTGGTTGGAAGCGGATGCGTTTCAAAAAAAACAAGGTGTGGGCCTCTGTTGATCCCAAAGGCAACTTGATTGTCAGTAACAATAAAGTGGTGATAAAATACCAGATTAACCAGGATTATGAATATGAGGTGCTGGCGTCGAATCTCAAGCCGTTGGACGAAAATGATCAGACAGCGGTCGCCGAGTCTCCCGCATCAATTCCGGAAAGGAAATCGCCCGGCAGGCCGGTAAAAAAGAAATCCCGTAAATCCGACGCCGGTGCCAATGAAGATTTGCCGGTTGACGACGCCGTCTCCATCTATACAGACGGTGCATCTTCAGGAAACCCGGGCCCCTCGGGAATCGGCGTTTTTCTGAAATACAAAAATCATGAGAAATCCATATCAAGACACATAGGCAATTCAACCAACAACATCGCCGAGCTTGAAGCCATCAGGGTTGGGTTGGGTGAAGTTAAAAAGAAGGACCTTCCTGTCCGGGTATTCACCGACTCCAGCTATGCATACGGCCTTTTGACATTAAACTGGAAGGCTCATAAAAACCGAAGGCTTGTAGGAGCCATTAGAAACCTCATGGCCGATTTCAGCAATTTAACTATTGTAAAAGTGAAGGGTCACTCGGGAATTCACGGCAATGAGCTGGCGGACCGCCTTGCGGTGAAGGCAGTAGAAGGCAAGACAGAATAAGTATGCCCTGCCGGCATCAGCAGGGCACATAAGATAACTGCAATATAGTTTGGGCAGGATTTAACCTTTCTTCAGGTCTTCAATCTCTTTTTTCAACTCGGATATCTCTTTATCCTTGTCATCGTCCGGTGTTGCCAGCGGATCAACACCTTCATCATTTTTCCATGTGTCTTTTAGCTCGTCAAAACCAAGGTATAGCGCCAGGCATCCGCCGAGTAAAAGCATGGGCGGGATTGCGCCTGCCAGCAACTGAAGAAAAGGTTTGAACCATACTGCCATGCCGATGATGCCGAGTACGGCCCCTATCGCGCCGCCGATTAGTGTCTTCATAAAGAACGTCCTCCTTTTACCTATTTTTTTCTATTCCCGATATATATTAATAAAGTTCAATAATGTGCCGAAACCGAATCATCACCGATTACCACAACACATCTTCCAACGCAAGTTTAAATTTGACGGCTTCTGAAAAAGTCCGGTCATTTTTTATTTATCTCTGCATCGGATTTTCTTAAGTATAACGGCTCAAGGGTTTCGGCACTAAACGTATCGTTGCTTTCCAGTTTTATCCCCCCCAGGGCTCCCACCGCCGACGCCCGTATCATATTCATAAACTGAGGTGCGAAAAACGCCTTGTTTCCCATCTTTTCATCTATCGTATCACGATAAACCAACGAACCGTCGCCGATGAACAGGCAGGGCTCATGGATGCCGGCCAATACGTTCTCCGGCGGGGCAACACCGTCATCCGTCTCCTTTTTTATCTCTCCGTTTCGACGGCATCGATACCTTGCAAAATATACCTCGCCTCGCCTGGCATCAAGCATGGGGCAAAGCAAACAATCCGACAAGGACGCCTGGTGCGCAAGTGAGTCCAATGCGGACACCCCGGCAATGGGTTTATCACCGGCGGAAGCCAGTCCCTTGACAATACTGATACCTATCCTCAGTCCCGTAAAGCTCCCCGGTCCCCTCGTGACGGCAAAAGCGTCGATATCGCCGACCAGAATTCCTGAATGTTGAAGCACGCCACCAATAACCCCCATCAGGGTCTTGGAGTGTGTCTCTCCCGTTAAAATAACGCTCTCCGCGATCACGCTGCCGTCTCTGATAACAGCTGCGCTTGAGCTTTTTGACGCCGTGTCCACCGCCAGAATATTCATCAGGTTGTCTTCTTTGCCTTTTTCTTTTTCAAGAAAAGTTTTATTCGGGAATCAATGGCAATGGGCAACACCTCATCCATATTTTTTACGGGTATAAACTGAAGCTTCCGCCTGAGGTTTTTGGGAAGTTCCAAAAGGTCCTTTCTGTTTTTTTCAGGGAGCAGAACCGTCTTTATACCCGCCCTGAGGGCGCCGAGCGCTTTTTCCTTAAGACCGCCGATGGGGAGCACTCTTCCACGAAGCGTTATTTCCCCTGTCATTGCCACGTCCTTGGATACCGGTGATTCAATCATCGAGGAAATTAACGACACGGCCATGGCTACACCCGCAGACGGGCCATCCTTGGGAATGGCGCCGGCGGGAACATGGATATGGACATCAAGATTATCAAAAAACTCCTTGGAGAGTCCGAAATTTTCAAGGTTGATCCTGGCATAGCTCACGGCAGCCCGGGCAGACTCCTGCATAACTTCCCCCAGTTGCCCGGTAATAATCAATTCTCCCTTGCCGGGAAGAAGAGATGTCTCGACATAAAGCGCTTCCCCGCCGGCCTGCGTCCATGCAAGACCGGTGGACAGGCCCACCTGGCTGTCTTCCTGATCCATTTCAGGAATAAACTTGGGTATGCCGAGATACGAATGCAGATTGGACAACGTGATATTAAACGGGCCTTTTTCACCCTCGGCTATTCGCCGTGCCACCTTTCGGCAAATACCGCCAAGCTCCCTTTCCAGGTTCCTCAATCCGGCCTCGGATGTATATCCGTTGATGATTTGCCGTATGGCATTGGAACTGAAGACAATATTTTTTTTCTTTTTCAGACCATTTTCTTTGATCTGCCTTGGAAGAAGGTGCTGTTCTGCGATAATGGTTTTTTCGTCCTCGGTGTAGCCGGAAATGTTGATAACTTCCATCCTGTCAAGTAGGGCGGCCGGAATGGTGTCGGTAACGTTTGCGGTCAAAATGAACATCACCCGTGAAAGATCATAGGGAAGATTCAGGTAGTGGTCGCTGAAAGCGATATTTTGCTCCGGATCGAGGGCTTCAAGCAGAGCAGATGACGGGTCGCCCCGAAAATCCGCCCCTATCTTGTCAATCTCATCCATCATAAACACGGGGTTTGCCGTACCGCATTGTTTAAGCCCCTGGATAATTCTTCCCGGCAAGGCTCCGATATACGTTCTCCTGTGCCCTCTAATCTCGGCTTCATCCCTGATGCCTCCTAACGAAATCCTTACAAATTTTCGTTTCATGGCACCGGCAATTGCCTTGCCAAGGGATGTTTTGCCGACACCCGGCGGGCCGACAAAGCAAAGAATCGGCCCTTTCATTTTCGGATTAAGTTTTCGGACACTTAAATACTCGAGTATCCTGTCCTTTACTTTTTCAAGTCCATAATGATCCTTGTCGAGCACATCTTTTGAATGCTTTATATCCATGAAGTCTTTTGTTTGCTTGCTCCATGGAAGTTCAACGAGCCAGTCAAGATAGGTTCTCACGATGGTGGCTTCCGAAGAATCAGAATGCATCTGCCCCAGTCTTTTCAACTGTTTTATCGACTCTTCTTCGGCCTCCTTGGGCATTTTGGCCTTCTTTATTTTCTTGTTATAATGGTCCAGCTCCCTGCTCTTTTCATCTGTGTCGCCCAGTTCCTTGTGAATGGCCCTGACCTGCTCCCTTAAAAAATAGTCCCTCTGATTCTTTGAAATCTCATCCCTGACATCGGACTGGATCTTCGCCTGAACAGCCGAGAGTTCGACCTCTTTTGAAAGGAATTCATTTATTTTTTTCAATCGCTCACCGGAATTTCTCAGTTCCAGCAGCGCCTGGGCATCCTCGGTTTTCAACTTCAAATTGGATGCGACAAGGTCCGACAGCTTTCCGGGATCATTTATATTTTCGAGTATTGTTCCGATATCGCCGGTCATCTCACCCCTTACGGAAAGTATCTTTTCGCACTGCTCCCTGACATTTCTCATGAGGGCTTCCAGCTCAAGGCCGACATCCGCCATGGGCTCTTCGGGAATGCGCTTTATATTAACCCGAAAGAAAGATTTTTTTCTGGTGTATTCAACAATATGCGCTTTGGCAATTCCCTGAACAAGCGCTTTTAACCGTCCATCAGGCAGTTTAAGCATCCGGAGGATTCTTCCCACGGTTCCTGTGGTATAAATTTCATCCGGGGTCGGGTTTTCGGTGGCCGGATCTTTTTGGGTTGCCATGAACAGCAGCTTATCATCCTTCTCCACAGCGGCTTCCATGGCCTTTACGGATTTTTCCCTTCCTATGAAAAGGGGGAGAAGCATATCAGTAAAAATAACCACGTCCCTGACAGGTAATAACGGAAGGTTGTCCGGAATATTCTCATTTATCTCTTCTTCCTCGATTATGCTTATCAGGTCGTCAGTATCTGTTTCCGCCATTGATTCTCCTAATATGTTAAATTATCTATCTACTGGTTTTCATTTCCAAAAGTTACTATAATGCACAATTGCTATTTTACAATGCGATGGGATGATAAATTATGAACTTTTTATTGGGTTCTCTGTCCGTTTTTCCATATGTTCGTTTATTTGGGCAAGTATTATATCCGCTGCTTTCTCGCTGTGCGTTTCCTTGTTGCTTTTCATCAACTTGAAGCCCGCGTTCGGCATCATGGAAACCATTTTTTGCAGTACATCATATCCGTGGTGCTTATCCGTCTCTGCCCCGATAATCAGCACAGGCGACTTGATTCGGTCAAGAACGCCCCAAAGGGAATAATCTTTTATTGCGAATGCATTTGCCTTGAGGCGAGAGGGTTCCGCTGCATCCAGTGTTCCCTCATATTTTTTCACCTGCTCCGGCTCATTTTTTTTATCAAGCCTGATATTCCTTAAATACCATTTCAGAATCGGTTTCACCACCAAGTAAAACCCCGCCGGAATAAACCGGATAATAAACAACAGCCACAACGGGAATGGAAACTCGCTGACCGGAGCAATCAATATCGCTTTATCCGGAAGCCTGACATCTTGACTCATGTAATCCAAAACCACAGTCGATCCGAGTGAACTTCCCGTCATAAAAAACGGCCTCTTTGAAGGAACCGTCTTCGTGAGGACCTCACTGATATCCAGACTCATTCGGCGGATCGAAAAGTCAAGTTTTGTCTTCTCCGGAAGACGCGCGCTCTTTTTTTCCCTGGTTTCAATATACAGGGTCCGGTAGGATTCGGTAAGGCGCTTCAAGACATCCTTCCATCCGCTTACAAGGGAAATCCATCCGGCAACGAATACAATCAACGGGTTATCCGGTGAATCGTGCTCAGGTATCAAATCGACAATTTTCAGTTCAACACCATCGGATACGTCTACATAGTATTCCTCAAGCTTAACACCGGTGCGGCAATATGAGTCATCTAGCATTGTAAATCAAGGTATGTGTTATAAGGGTAAAATCCATCAAACTCTCATTCGTTGCGAGTTCCTCATAATCTATTAAGTTCCTTCATACATTATGTCAATGATTAATTCTTCTCCCCTAAATTCTCCTTGACACGTCGAAAGCAAGGGTATTAATTATCTCCCATTGTGGTTTGCGCCAAAAAAGATGTGTTTTTTCACTTGGTTTTTAACAGTTTTTGACAGTTCGATTAACGGTTTTATATGGCTATTCAATCAGTTAACAGGGCATTTGACATACTCTCGCTGTACTCCGCTGCAAAACCCGTTTTAGGGATAACTGAAATAAGCAATACCCTGGGCTTAACCAAACCCACGGTCCACGGACTGGTCCAGACACTGGTCGCCAGGGGATTTTTAAGCCAGGATCCCGAGACCAGGAAATATTCTCTTGGCCTGAGCATTTATAATTTATGCTCATTTCTCGCCTGCACGCTGAAAGTCAACCAGGTGGGCGCCGATCTCGTTCACCGGCTTGCCGACAGCCTGAACCATATCACACGAATTTCCATCTGGGACCAAAATGCCACCCTGGTGACGCTGAATGTCCTCCCGGGTTTGAAAAAAAAAGACCTTCAATCCCTGGGACCGCGCATTCCCGCATATTGCTCTGCATCGGGCAAAGCCATGCTGGCATGGCTTCCTGAAAAAGATATATCGCGCTATATGAAAAAAGTTGCCTTTGACTCCCACACACAAAATACCATTACGAACAAAAAATATTTTCTAAAAGAACTGAAAAAGGTCCGGCAAAACGGCTATGCAAGTGACAATGAGGAGTATCTTCCCGGTATGGCCTGTGTCGGCTGCCCTGTATTTGACCACACCGGACAGCCAACCGCCGCGATAAGCGTCTCATCGGTTCCGGGCATAATTTTCGGTAACGATATGGACCGAATTACCAAAGAAATGAAGGCCACTGCAAAAGAAATATCCCTCTCCATGGGCTACACCCCCTGAAATCCAAGCCCGGAATACAGGCTATCGGCAAAAATAATGCACGGAGGTGTCGATTACATGCCGGTTTATATCTTAATCCATAATCGTAATCCTAATCAGTATGTTACCCTACATTAAATTTTTTAGATTATGATTAAGAGTAAGGTTATGATTACGATATGTACTCGGCGTAGCCGATTATTTCTATTCCAGCTCCTATAATCTAGTTTAAAAATGCAGAGTTTAACTACAATATATTGTGTCTCATAATATCTTGACACACTATTTATTATATAATATGATGCACCCGTTGAGAAAACATTTGAACCTGCAGGATGTGAATTATGAAAACACCGGCCAAGGACAAACGGGTTTACAAACGCTACGACTACCAAGCACCCATCGTCTATGAATATGGTAATACGAACAGTTTCTACGAAGCCATGATGTGCAATCACAGTATGGGCGGCATGTGCTTTGAATCAAATTATGCACTGCCCAAGGGCGTGGAAATTAATATTCGAATGAAAAACTTTTCCCCGCATGCCGATGGTCCGGAATCAAGGGAGTCATACCGTGCTCAAGTCAGGTGGTGTATGGAACTGGGAGAAGACGGCTCTCATAGCTACAAGATCGGCGTAAACTATTTCGAGCCGGTCCTTATGTTCTGACCGGAATTCGCTAATTCGTTGTTCGGTAAAAAGGAATCGTCAGGGAATAGCTTCCGTAGTCCAGTTCCGCTTTAATCTGGTGGCCTCCCTTTTCAAACACCTTCATCATTGCCTTGTTGGACGACAACACATCCGCTGTAAAGCCATGGACGCCTCGTTCCTTAGCCAGTCTCACCAGCATATTATACAAGTGCGTGGCGATTCCATGGCCTGAATATTCCTCATCCACGATAAATGCAACGTCGGCATAGGGGTGCCTCTGGTTGTCCCTTACGAACCTGGCCTCAGCAATGATGTGCCCCTGCCCTTTTTCCCCCACCAGACCGACTATCGACATAATCTTCCTAAAGTCCACATTGACGTATTCCTGCATTTTCTTGTGCGGCATCGTCTTTATGGAAGAGAAGTACCTGTAGTACACCGCTTCGTCGGAGAACCGGTAGAACAACCGCCTCATCTCCTCTTCATCCGAGGGTTTAATCGCCCGGAACCTGACCTCTAAACCATTTTTAAATGTCTGCTTTTCAGCAACGTCGGATGGGTATAGACCCGCAACCTCGGCAAGAAAAATCTGGTCTTCATAGAGGATATTCTCCTTTTTAGCCTGTTCAACAAGTTCCATTCGATCCTCGGGGTGGGCCACTTCTATCAGCGCCTGGGCACGTTCTCGAACCGTACGGCCCGCCAGGTCGGCGACACCGAATTCAGTGGCCACCATGTCAAGGGACTCCCGGAGAGTGAAAAGATTGTGGAACTCGCTGATGTTCAGCCTGATATTAGGTTCATTTTTTAAGTTTCTGCTGGGCAGCGCGAATATGGTTATACCGCCCTTTGATATTTCCGCACCGTTAAAAAAGTCCATGGCTTCCCCGGGACCGGCCGTAATATTACCTTTGCCGTAGTGCAGAGCGATACGGCCCGACAAGTCCACTTTTCTTGCCGGCAGAATGCACACAAAATTGGAATTTCTTCCTATTTGCATGGCGCTGAAGACCTTGTCCACTCCCTGGAACTCCACCAGCGGGTTCTTGTTCAGCCATGACATCAGTTCCGCCGTGCCGAACGCATAGGATGTGACGGATTTGCCGCGCCAGCTTTCTTTGTTCCGGTTGGTGACCGCACCGCTTTTTATGAGGTCCATCAAGGCATCGGATATAAAGGGAGAGTGAACACCCAGATTTTTTTTCCCGGTCAGATGTTTGCTTAATGCTTCAAATAAAGGACCAATGGAAAATGCGATACAGCTACCGTCATCAATGACGGATGCAACATTTTCAGCCACTTTATCAAACACAGCATGAACCGGCCACCGATCAAAATACAACAAATCTTCCTTTGACTCCACAAGCATGTCGAAATTTTTTACCGGCACGAATGTGTCCCCGAAGGTGATCGGCGCCTTTCGGTTAATTTCCCCTACAACAAATGACGCTTGCTCCATGGCTTGATGGGCTGCATCCACGGCAACACCAAGGCTGCAGTACCCGGCTTCATTGGGAGGCGTGACCTGAACGAATGCCACGTCAATATGTATTTGGCGGGACTCAATCAACCTCGGTATCCGGGAAAAACGGCTTGGAATCAGGTCAACAAGCCCTGTGGTTATCGCATCGCTTGCCACCCAGCCGGAAAAGAACGTCTTTAATCGATATTTTTGGGAATGAAGCTCATTGATGGAAATGGCATCCCCGAGGCTCACGACCTGAATCAGTTCAAGATCCTGGAGGTTGTGCGAATCCGACTCCATCAAGTGTTTTACAATCGTCCTGGGCTCTGCCACCCCGGTTCCGACAAAAATGCTCATTCCCGGTTTAATCTTTTCCATCACTTTGTCAGGGGTAACCAATAGTTTTTCCCAATCACGGTTCATTTGTCTCTCCCGAGGCGCTTTAATTTTAGACAGGTGTAACAAGTGCACAGAACTCTAAATGATCAATGTTCACTATACCACCGCACCATTTGCTACTCAAGAGATTTCGTATGTTCCAATACGGTCAAATAGGTGTTGACCCCGAATCATGACCTAAGGTACACTTTTTTTCATTATCTTATTTTAATAACAGGAAGATTCAGCTTTTTCCTCTTCCGAATTTTCAAACGGTAGTTAACATTGATCATCAACAACCTGTTTCCTGTATTTTCGCTTCTTCTTATAGGCGCAATTCTGCGACGTCATCATATCATCGGCGAATCATTTCTGAAAACATCGGACCGGCTGGTTTACTTCATCTTTTTCCCCGCCCTTTTATTCTGGAAAATAGGAGGTGCGACATCACCTGTCGGCATGGATATGGGCTACTTGCTCGCAGCTCTTTGCGCTGTCCTCATTATGTTCCTCATCAGTATTCTTGCCATCCGGCTGTTTGATATATCAGACTACGGCGCCGGTTCTTTTTCTCAAAGCTGCTACAGGTTTAATACGTATATCGGTATGGCGGTTATAATGAATGCACTGGATGACGACGGTGTTCGGTATTTCGGCATCCTCATCAGCTTTATCATACCCTTTATTAATGTCTTATCCATAAGCATACTGATATGGTTCTCCGGCAAGCGATTTGAATTCAAGGATCGGGTGATCATGATGGGGAAGGCCCTAATTTCAAACCCCTTAATCCTGGCTTGCGCCGCCGGCATTCTGTATGCGAAAAGCATTAACCACTTTCCGCTGTTTATGGATAATACCCTTCGCCTGATAACATCGATTACTCTGCCGCTGGCGCTTCTTTCCATAGGGAGCGCACTGACATTCAATGTGATGTCGGGTCATTTTAAAACGTCATGCATTGCTTCAATCATCAAACTGATCGTCCTTCCGGTTACCGGTTTTTTACTTCTAAAAGTCTTTAATGTTACCGGCATCCCGTTCCGTGTGGGAATGATCTTTTTCGCACTTCCCACCTCAACATCCATATATATTCTGTCCTCTCAATTAAACAGCGATACCGAGTTGGCCTCTGCGTCCATTATGCTGTCCACCGTATTATCTTTTTTTTCACTGACGCTTGCCCTGATGATATAAAAAGATGATCTGAAGTATTGTTTTTTTATTTAAATTGAATTACTTATTTCATCAGGTTAAATATTGACGTGACGTTTCATCATAAAACCCGTTGATCCTTTTGGAAGACCACCATGAAACTGCGTGCCATTTTGATGCTGCTGTCTTTGCTGGCCGTTTTGTCGGCCTCAACCGGCGGATACCTCTATTACTTCTCTTTAAGAGAGGCCGCATTCAAAGAGGTGGATCGTCGGTCCGCCGTGCACCTGGAAATGATAAAGAAAAACCTTTCCGCATACCTGTCTGAAAACATTAAGCCGGTGAAGTCGTTGGCCGGTATGGATGAACTCCTCGAAATGCTGGTCAGGCCCGATGCCGAGGCCCAAAATGACGCCAACGCCATACTGGATCTATTTAAGGCGACACTGGAGGTCGACGTTTGCTACCTGATGAACCACGAAGGTACGACAATCGCTTCCAGCAACCGGGATGCCGAGGACAGTTTTTTAGGAAAAAACTTTGCCTTCCGGCCTTATTTCCAGGAAGCCATCCATAGTGCTCCGGCCATTTACCTTGCAAAGGGTACAACCTCAAAAAAACGCGGCGTCTATTACAGCTACCCCATATTCGAAAAAGGCGAGGATCTTCCCATCGGCCTTGCCGTCATCAAAGCGTCCATAGAAAGGATTGAAAACGAATTTAACTTTACAGACCATGAAATCATCCTCGTCACTGATCCCAGGGGTGTAATTTTCATATCGAACCGAAAGGACTGGCTTTTTAAAACCATTCGAGAGCTGTCGAAAACGGATGAATTTGAAATACGGCAGTCCCTGCAGTTTGGCCAGGGACCCTGGGAGTGGATCGGCACACATATCCCGGAAGAGGGATACGCGACAATCAAATCCAAAAATGACTTTCTGGTGCACCGGTCTGACCTCGATCATTTTGAAGGATGGAACGTCTTCCTTTTGCACAATCTCGAAGCGATATCCCAGAAGGTTTACCGACCCCTGATCAGAGTCACCGGGCCCATTGTTTTGACCTTGTGCATCCTGATCGGTTTGGTGGTGTTCATTCTTTACCGTAAAGCCAACCAGGAGATCATCCAGAGAAAAACCGCCGAAAAGGCCCTCCAGAAAAGTGAAGAAAGATACAGATCCATCTATCATAACGCCCCTGCCATGCTGCATTCCATCAATACGGAAGGGCAACTGATAAGTGTCAGTGATCATTGGCTCAACGCCCTTGGGTATCAGCGCGATGAAGTCATCAATAAGAAACTGAGTGATTTTTTAACAAAGGAGTCGGCTGTTGTACTCGAGGATATCGTTTTGCCCGATTTTTTAAAAACCGGTTTTGTCAGCGATATACCGTATCGTTTTGTCAAAAAAAATGGTGAAACGATTGACGTACTGGTATCGGCCATCGGTGAGCGCGACGATGAAGGACATATTGTCCGTTCTCTTGCCGTGTCCATTGACGTAACCGATCGAAAACAGGCGGAGGAGGCCCTGCATCAAGCAAAAGAGGCTCTCCAGCGATATTCAAGGGAACTCGAAGGTCAGGTGAAAAAACGAACCGATGAAATTACGGGAATTCTTAAATACACGCCATCTGTCATTTATATTAAAGACAGCGCCCAGCGTTATCTCCTGGTGAATTCCCGGTTTGAAAAACTGTTTGGTGTAAACAGCGAGACCATCCGGGGAAAAACCGATTACGATGTGTTTCCCAAAACAGTGGCCGATCAGTTGCGACAAAATGATCTTAAAACCCTGAATGAAAACAAGCCGATTCAGCTCGCAGAAGAAATACCCCATAATAATGAGATCAGCACCTACCTTTCGGTTAAATTCCCCGTTTATGATGCCCGGGGGAATGTCAGCGGCGTATGCAGCATATCCACTGATGTAACGGCATTAAAAAAAGCCCAGGATCAGCTGCGGCGCCTTTCAGCCGGTATCATGGAGAGCCAGGAAAAAGAGCGCTTTGCCATTGCCAGGGAGCTCCATGACGAGCTCGGGCAGGTGCTTACCGCCCTCCGAATGGACTCGGTTTGGATTATGGAAAGGTTCAAGGCAAGCGATTCAACCGCTTCGGAACGGGCTCTAACCATGCGGGATTTAATTGATGACACCATAGAAGAAGTCCGCACCATGGCGATTCGACTGCGCCCCGGTGTTCTCGACACACTCGGCCTTGTCGATGCCCTCGAGTGGTATACGTCGGACTTTGAAAGGCGATCGGGAATAACATGTGTTTTTGACCACGAAGGGATTCCGGGAATTGATGATACACTTGCAACCGCTACATACCGGATCGCTCAAGAGGCCTTAACCAATATTATTCGCCATGCGGATGCAAGCGATGTTATTGTTAAGCTGACGACAAAGAACGGCTCTCTGGCCATGACCATTTCAGATAACGGAGTGGGCTTCAACACGATGAAATTGCCGGAATCCGAAGGGCTGGGTGTTGCGGGCATGCAGGAGCGTGCAAGCCTGGTGAACGGAACACTGGACGTTCGATCCCGGCCCGGCGGGGGAACGCACGTCTATTTTATGGCGCCTCTATACATAAAGGGCAGGAGAAACCTATGATTAAAGTCATGCTGGCGGATGACCATAGTATAGTTCGTGCGGGGCTTCGCCGAATTATAGAAGAAACCGAAGGCATTGAGGTGATTGCGGAAGCATCCAATGGAAGGGAAGCGATACAGCAGGCCCATCAGCACCTGCCGGACGTAGCAATAATTGATATTTCCATGCCGGATCTCGATGGCCTGGAGGTCACCGGCCGGCTTTTATCCGATTTTCCCCACCTTCCCGTCCTGGTCCTGACCATGTATGAGGAGGCCCAATATGCGATAAGGGCTATCGAAATCGGGGCAAAAGGGTACATAACAAAAAAATCCGCGCCGGAACAACTCGTAGAGGCCATACGGAAAGTTTTCGACGGTCAGTTGTATATCACCGAGCAGGCGGCCGAAGCCCTTGCCCTGCGTGTTGCAAAAAAATCCCGGGACCGGTCTTTACTTGACACGCTCTCCACAAGGGAGCTTCAAGTCCTAAGGCGTCTCGCCCTCGGGCATACCAACCGGGAAATTGCCGAAGCTTATTGTATCAGTGTTAAAACAGTTGATACCTATCGGTATCGACTGCTGAAAAAATTAGACCTCAGAAACAATGCCGAACTCTCCCGGTTCGCAACCCAAAGCAATCTGGTCGAGCTGTGACGGTCAGCCCTTTCCGCCTGTAAGAATTTTTCTTACGAAACAATCAGAAATAGTCCAATTGATAGATATCTATCGATAAAGTAATGTATAGGCCGTCATGAATGAAAAAGCCAAGTTCCAAACCGGTTATGCCCTCTTTTCGTTATAAAGAAAGTATGATGACAGACTGTGCGGAAAGACGGCCAACGTTTATTAATTAATAACAGGAGGGAGTTCAAGATGAAAAAAACGTTTTTAAAGTTGTTGGCAGGCATATGTGCAGCACTAATGATAACCTGTGTTTTTTCAACCGCTTCATTTGCTAAAAAAAGAATCGTTTTCGGCGGCGGGCCCGCAGGGGGAACGTTTCAGGTGGTGGCCAACGGTGTGCAGGTCTATAAACCTGTAAAAGATATCGACACCTTTACCGTCAAAGCACAGTCTTCGGCAGGCTCCGTGGAAAACCTCAGGAAAACAGATTCGGGCAAACAGCATATGAGCGTGGTGTATTCGGGCCATGTGTATCTGGGTCGAAACGGAATGATGAAAAACGATACCAAAAAATATACGAATGTCATGGCCGTGGCATGGCTTTACGGGGCTCCGGCCCAGCTTGTGGTCCGCGCAAATTCCGGAATCAAGAGCGTCAAGGATCTCGAAGAAAAAAAAGTCGGCGTGGGAAACGCCGGATCCGGTGCATTTGCCAACTGCGAGCTGTTTTTTACCCATATGGGCGTCTGGGATAAAATCGAACGCAATGCCATGGGGTATAATGATGCCGCAGCAGCATTCGGTAACAATCAGCTGGATGCATTCTGGCTGTTTACGGCCTTCCCCAGCGGCGCTGTTATCATGGCGGCCCAGACCAATGACATCGCCCTTGTCGATTTGAATGCAGATGCAGAGGCCTCAGGCTTTTATAAAAAATACCCCTACTTTGGAAAACTTGCCGTTCCGGCAGGAACTTACCAGGGCGTGGATTATGACGCCCCCTCGTTTCAGGACAGTGCGCTGTGGGTTGCAAATGCAGACGTTTCTCCTGAGGTTATTTATGAGCTCTTAAGTAAAATCTATTCGGATGATGGTCTGAAGCATATGAAAGCTCAGAAAAAAACCTTTAAGAATATGAGCCTCGACACGGGTGCCACCAATATCGTCACCCCCTTCCATCCGGGCGCTGAAAAGTTCTGGAAAGAAAAAGGCGTATTCGGAAAATAGGTGGATCGTGGCTGTTTCAGCAAGCATCGAATCGATGGGATACAGGTAAGCCATGTACGACAAATTGAACAGAATTGAACAATTCATTTTTGACGCACTTTCGGTGACTCTGGTACTGTTCTACTCGTATTCCGCCGTCGTTGCGCCTGCGGCGACTCAGTATCACCGGGGAATCTACGTGATCATCACCTATGTGCTGGTATTTCTGTCATATCAATCCAGGTCATCAAAGTGGCCAAAGCTGAACCCGTTTCTTCGCACAGCAGACTACCTTTTGATTCTGCTTTCTATTTTCTCGGTTGGCTACTGGATGATGAATTTCGAAGCCATCAACTACAGGACGGGCGCTGAAACAGATTTTGATATGGCGGTGGCCATGATTGGCGTTCTGATCGGGATCGAACTTGCCCGCCGCGTGGTGGGCAATGTTTTTGTCATACTCGGCATTGTCATGCTCGGCTACGGTGTTTACGGTGATCTGTTTCCGGACATGATCTCCCACGCCGGAGATACATTCCCTTACTTGTGTACCAGCATTTTCTATAAAAGTGACGGCGTATTCGGCATAATGGCCAATGTACTTGCAACCTATGTCATCCTTTTTGTTCTATTCGGAGCCTTTTTGGAAAAATGCGGGGCCCAGCGGTTTTTTATTGACTGGCCATTGGCGGCCGTGGGCCATAAAGTGGGTGGACCGGCCAAGGTTTCCGTTATTGCGAGCGGGCTTTTCGGTTCAATTTCCGGGAGCGCCATCGCCAATACGGTATCCACCGGTGCCTTTACCATCCCCATGATGAAGAAAGCCGGCTTCAAACCTCATGTTGCCGGAGGTATTGAGCCCGCCGCCTCCATCGGTGGAATGTTCATGCCCCCCATCATGGGCGCAGGGGGATTCATCATGGCCGAACTGACCGGTTTACCTTATTCCCGCATAATGCTTGTGGCGATTTTTCCTGCCCTCATGTATTTCTTCAGTGTCTTTGTCATGATTCATTATGAGGCAAAAAAACATAATATCGTCGGCGAAAAATCCGATGTGTCCGCAATGGATATTTTAAAAAGTCAATGGATTTATATTCTGCCGCTGGTAGTTATCACCATTTTCATGCTCACCGGTTACTCTCCGGGATTTGCCGCCATTCTCGGCCTGGCGACATGCATTGCCGTCAGCTTTAAATTAAAGGAAACCCGTATTGATTTGGCGCTCACCATTATTATGGTAATTGTCCTTTTGTCTTCCTTTGTCAACGCGGCAGCGGAAAAATCCGTTATATCCCAAAACACCTCGCTGTTCATAGGTATCGGAGCCTACATTCTTGTGGTTCTCTTCCGTAAAAACAAACAAGAGAATCTGGGGTTTGAATTGAAGCAGTTTGTTGAAGCCGCAAGGGCAGGGACCGAAAACAGCCTGAAAATCGGTGCCACGGTCGGTGTCATCGGCATCATCATCGGTGTTCTTACCTTCAGCGGACTGGTATTAACCTTTGCGGACATCGTGATTGAGCTTGCCGGTGGATCCCTGGTGCTGACCATCTTTCTCATAGCACTTGCATCCTTGATACTGGGTATGGGCGTCCCGGTAACCGCCGCCTATCTTATCACCGCAGTTGTGGCGGTCCCTGCATTGACCCATCTGGGTGTCAATGAAATTGCAGCCCACATGATCGTCTACTGGCTGTCCCAGGACTCCAACATTACACCGCCGGTGTGTATCGCCGCCTTTGCCGGCGCCACCATTGCAAAGGCCAACATGTGGCGAACGGCCTTCTCCTCATTCAAGTTTGCCAAGTTTCTCTACCTGGGACCCTTCCTGTTCGGCTATGTCCCCGGCTTTTCTCTGGATGGGAGCACCACGGATATTGTGAAATCATTTATTCTCATAATTATCGGAACCTATGCATATTCCTGGTTCTTAAGCGGCATCTGGATAAACCAGATCAAAGGATTATTTGCAAAAAGATAGTCACTTTACAGGGAGGCGTATCCGTCATGACCATTCAAGCGGTGAAGATAAAAAAAATACTTTATGCAACCGATCTTTCCAAAAATGCCCACTATGCGTTTTCCTATGCCGTCAGCCTTGGGGAACACTACGGCGCGGCCCTTGTGCTGCTGCACGTCCTTCCGGAAACGCCCAAGCCTTTAGACAAAAGGGTAATCGGATATATCGGCGCCGCCAGGTGGGAGCAGATAAAACATCAGCACTTTAACGAAGCAAGAGAAGCCCTCATCGGTAAACGGAATGATCATGCCGCCGTCACCGATGTTTTGAATCAGTTTCATAAGGACGTGAAGAAGGGTGGTGATCATGCCGAGGATGAAATCATCGTCGAGACCGGAAACACGGTGGGCATCATCCTGAAGTGCGCAACGGAT
>Ga0180436_10000972_pt1 | contig 28618 bp, 15 predicted proteins | sample SS_ome_2_FD_132434 | JGI IMG/M metagenome (GOLD analysis project Ga0180436, IMG submission 132434) | Hypersaline lake sediment archaeal communities from the Salton Sea, California, USA - SS_3_S_2 metaG | ecosystem: Environmental > Aquatic > Non-marine Saline and Alkaline > Hypersaline >... | reverse complement strand
GCTCGCGGTGTACGGCCGGCCGACCGCGTGGTGCGCCGAGATGGAGGCCGAGCTCGGCCCCTTCCCCTTCTTCGACTTCTGGGGTCCGAAGGCGGGGCTGGGCTCGAGCCGTTGGATCGCCGACGCGACCAAGCGCACGATCGAGCGCGAGCGACCGAACCTCACGCTCTGCTACCTGCCGCACCTCGACTACGACCATCAACGCTTCGGTCCCGACTCGCCCGAAGGGCTGCGCGCGCTGCGCGAGGTGGACGCGCTCGTCGGTGAGCTTCTCGAGACCGCGCGCGCGAACGACACCGAGGTCATGGTCGTCAGCGAGTACGCGATCGAGGACGTGAAGAGCGACGTGGCGCTCAACCGCGACCTGCGCCGCGCGGGTCTGCTCGAGGTGCGCGAGACGCCGGTGGGCGACGTGCTCGACGTGTTCGCCAGTCGCGCGTTCGCCGTCGCCGACCACCAGGTCGCGCACGTCTACGTGCAGCATCCGGACGACCTGGCCGAGACGCGCGCGCTTCTCGAGTCGATCGACGGCGTGGAGCGCGTGCTCGATCGCGACGAACAGGTCGAGTTCGGCATCCACCACCGCCGCAGCGGCCACCTGGTGGCGGTGTCCGAGCCCGATCGCTGGTTCAGCTACTACTACTGGCTCGACGAAGCGAACGCGCCCGACTTCGCGCCCACCGTCGACATCCATCGCAAGCCCGGCTACGACCCTGCCGAGCTCTTCGTCGACCCGAAGCTCAAGGTCCCGATGGCCCGCGTCGTGCGCCGCCTCGCCCAGAAGAAGCTCGGGATGCGCTACCTGATGGACGTGGTGCCGACCAACGGCGACCTGGTGCGCGGCAGTCACGGCCGCCTGCCCGCGAACCCCGAGCGCGGCCCGGTGTTCCTGTCCACGCTCGGCGAGGGCGAGGTCGGCGGCGCGCCCGACGGCGAGGTCGTGGCGATGACCTCGGTGCGCGATCGGGTGCTGGCGGCGCTGAAACTGGCGGACTGACGCTCAGGCGAGCGCGTCCGTCGCCACGTGGTAGGTCGGGTCCTCGATCACGTTGACCTCGACCAGGTTGCCGGCCTTGCGCAGCAGCTGGCGGCACTCGGGGCTCAGGTGGCGCAGGTGCAGCTCCTTGCCGAGGCTCAGGTAGCGCTCGGCGAGCGTGTCGATCGCGTCGATGGCCGAGTGGTCGGCGACGCGCGCGTGCTGGAAGTCGATGATCACGTCGTCGGGATCGGCGCGGGGGTCGAAGAGCTCCGCGAAGCCCTTGGCCGATCCGAAGAAGAGCGGGCCGTGCAGGGTGTAGACGCGGCGGCCCTCGCCGTCGGTGTGCTGGTCGGCGTGCACGTTCTTGGCGTGCTTCCAGGCGAAGACGAGCGCCGACACGATCACGCCGACGAGCACCGCGACGGCCAGGTCGGTCGCCACGGTCACGCCCGACACGAGCACGATCACGATCGCGTCGGACTTCGGCACCTTGCCGAGCACGCGGAAGCTCGACCACTCGAAGGTGCCGAGCACGACCATGAACATCACGCCGACGAGCGCGGCGAGCGGCACCACCTCGATCAGCGGCGCGCCCACGAGCACGAACGCGAGCAGCGCGACCGCGGCCGTGATGCCCGAGGTGCGGCCGCGACCGCCCGAGTTCACGTTGATCATGCTCTGCCCGATCATCGCGCAGCCGCCCATGCCGCCGAAGAAGCCGCAGGTCACGTTGGCGGCGCCCTGCGCGACGCACTCCTTGTTGCCGCGCCCGCGTGTCTCGGTGATCTCGTCGACGAGCGTCAGCGTCAGGAGCGACTCGATCAGGCCGACCGCGGCGAGCACGACCGCGTAGGGCAGGACGATCCGCAGGGTCTCGAGCGTCAGCGGGACCTCGGGGATCGCGAAGACGGGCAAGCCGCCCGCGAGGGACGAGCTCGCGTCGCCGGTCATCGTGCGCAGGAAGTCGACGACGGTCGGCGTGTCGATGCCGAACCCGAGCACGACCAGCGTCACGCCGACGATCGCGGCGAGCGACGCGGGCACGGCCTTCGTCAGCCGCGGCAGGAACTGGATGACGGCCATCGTGACGGCCACGAGCGCGAGCATCGTGTACAGCTGAGCTCCCTCCATCCACACGAGCTCGCCGCCGTCGCCGGGCACCTTGAACTGCCCCAGCTGTGCCAGAAAGATCACGATCGCGAGGCCGTTCACGAACCCGAGCATCACCGGGTGCGGAACCATGCGGATGAACTTGCCCAGGCGCAGCACACCCGCGGCGACCTGCAGAACGCCCATGAGCGCGACGGCCGCGAACATGTACTGGATGCCGTGTTCGCTGACGAGCGACACGAGCACCACGGCGAGCGCACCGGTCGCGCCCGAGATCATCCCGGGCCGCCCGCCGAACACCGCGGTGATGAGCCCGACCATGAACGCGGCGTGCAGGCCGACGATCGGGTCGACGCCGGCGACGAACGCGAACGCGACCGCTTCGGGGACGAGGGCGAGGGCGACGGTCAGACCGGACAGCAGGTCGGACCGCAGGTTGGCGGGCGTCTTGGGACGGAGGTCGAACACGGGGAGCGGCCGGCGGCGCGGCGCGTGCCGCGGAGATCGAGGGAGGGACGATTCGAGAGTTGGTCGCTCACGAGCGAATCGCGCACCGTACTCGGCGCTCCGTCGATCCGATCCGGCGAGTCGGGATCAACCTCGCGTGAAGGCGACGGCGTCCGCGGATCGCCACGGATCGCGCTCATGACAGGCGACTCACACCACAGCGTCCCTCGGTCGTCGGGCACGGTCGACTCGCTCGCTGTCGCAGGATCGACGCCGTGCGCCCTACGGCTCGTCGATCAGGCGTCGGAACTCGTCCGGCGCGGCGTCAGCGCCGGTGATGCGACGTGACGCCGGTCTCTTCGATGCTGCGCTCGGTCATCGCGAGGATCTCGAGGTCGTCGTCGGTCACCACGACCTCGATCGCCTCGCGCTGCACGATGCGGTCCGCTTCGAGCGCGAACTCGTGGACCGTTTCGAGCGGCCACCATCCGATCGTGTCGTGCTCGACGCCGATCGTCACGCGGCACGTGCCGAGCCCCGGGACCTCGCAACGCTCCGCCGCACCGGGGAAGCCGACGACCTGGGTCTCCGTGAAGACCAAGTGGTCGCGCAGCGGCGGGTCGCGCTCGATGCCGATGGTCGCGGTGACCGTGCGCCCCTGGAGTTCGGGGTGGCCTCCGGTGAGCTCGAGCTCCAGCGCGGTCAGTGGCGAGAGCTCGACGGCGTAGGGCACGTCGGGACCCTCGAGGACGAGTGGCGAACCGCTCGTCAGCTCGGGTGCGAGGACGACCCGCTCCAGGTCGTCCGTCATGCCGAGCCAGAAGTGGCGTTCGAACCGTTGCCGCAAACGCGTCCCGTCCGCGTACTCGACGAACACGCGTCCCCGCGCTGTCGTGTCCGAACCGCCCGAGATCACGTCGATACGCTGCACCCGACAGTCGAGCGTCAACGGATTCAGGTCGTGGTGGATCGTGTGCCCGCGTTCGACGACGGCACCCTCGAGCCGGCCGACCTCGCGCTCGCCGTCGTCGAACTGGTGGTACGCGACGAAGTCCCAGACGCCGGCGGGCAGCTCGAGTGCGAAGTGCGAACCGACCTCGAGCGGCTCGTCCGCCATCCGAAAGCCGTGCGAATCCGGTCCGTGGCGGCGACACACGACGCGCACGTTCCCCGGGATGCCGCCGTTCGCGTCGCGCACGTAGCCCGTCACGGTCTCGAGCGGGAAGGCGACGAGCCGCACCTCCTCCCCGGGACGGAAGGCGACACCGCCGACGCTGCTGCGCTCGCCGGTCGCGATCAGGACCAGCTCGCCGCGCTCGGCGAGCGCTCGCAGCCACGGACGCTCGTGGATCGTGAACCCACCGTTCGCGTTGGCGTGGACCACCAGGTCGATCGTGCCGTCGTGTTCCTCCTCACCGCGGAGGAACACGCTCGAACGCTGGAGCCGGACGCGCGCGTGCGGGATCGGCACACCGGCTTCGTCGGTGACCGAGCCGTGGACGAGGATCACGGGCGGCGTGTTCAGCCTCCCGCGTTCGGCGCGCGACGGGCGTCGCGGTGTCTCGAGTTCACCGACCTCGACGCGCTCGCCGCCGGTCGACTCCGCGATGGACGCGGGCGTCACGGCCTCGACCTCTCCGCGCCCCGCGCTCGCCGCTCCGCTCGACTCGCTCTCCGCGATCGGCGCCGCGTCGCGACCGAGCAGCGCGACCGCGACGACGCCGAGCAGCAGCACGACGCTGACGGCGAGGATCCGTTCGCTCGAGAGCATGCGCCGATCCTAGTCGAATGCGTCCGAACGCTGGAGAACGCTGCCCGCGACCCAGGAGGCGCCGCGAATCAATGGACCGGTGCCTGCGCCCCGTCCTTGCCGAACACGCGCAAGAGGTCCTCGAGCACGAGGTACAGGCACGGGACGATCAACAGGATGATCACCGTGGCGAAGACGATCCCGAAGCCGAGCGAGATCGCCATCGGGACGATGTACTGCGCCTGCAGGGACTTCTCGAGGATGATCGGCCCGAGCCCGAGGAAGGTGGTCGCCGTCGTCAACAGGATCGGACGGAAGCGGCGCACGCCGGCCTGCAGGATCGCGTCGAAGGCCGGCTGGTCGCGGCGGTGCCGGTTCGCGAAGTCGATCATGATGAGCGAGTCGTTCACCACGACGCCCGAGAGCGCGATCACGCCCATCAGGCTGATGAGCGACAGGTCGTAGCCGAGCAGGATGTGCCCGAGCACCGCGCCGACGATGCCGAACGGGATCGCGGCGAGCACGATCAGAGGCTGCAGGTAGCGGCGGAACGCGACCGCGAGCAGCGCGTAGATCACGACCATCGCGAGGCCGAAGCCGCTCCACAGGGACGCGGTCGCCTCGCGCATCTCGGCGTCGCTGCCCTCGAAGGTCCAGGTCAGGCCGGGGAAGTCGCCGCGCAGCTCGGGCAGCACGTCCTGCTTGAGCGCCGCGATGACCTGGCCGGTCGCGCGCTTGGGCTCCACGTCGCACGACACGTTGACGACGCGGCGCCCGTCGCGGCGGTTGATCGAGGTGAAGGCCTCGCCGACGCGCACCTCGGCCACTTCGGCGAGCGGGACCTCGGCACCGCTCGGCGTCAGGATCACGAGGTCCTCGAGGTTGTGGATGTCCTCGCGCTCCTCCTCGGGCAGCTTGACGCGGACCTCGATCTCGTTCGTGCCGCGCAACAGGCGCAGCGCCAGCGAACCGAAGAACGCGCCGCGCAGCTGCTCCCCCACGTCGGCCGGCGTCAGGCCGAGCGCGCGCCCCTCGGGCAACAGCTCGAAGTCGAACTGCGTCTTGCCCTTGTTGTAGTTGTCGCTGACGTCGCGCGTGTTCGTGAACTCGTCGAGGCGCGCGACCAGCGCTTCGGTCGCCTTCTCGAGCACGTCGATGTCGCTGTGGCTGAGGTCGACGCTGATGTCCTGCCGGTAGCCGCCCGGCCCGCGCTCGGCCTCGAACGAGATCTGGTCCACGCCCGGCAGGTCGCCGATCGAGTCGCGCCACAGCTGGATGACCTCGGCAGCGGTCATGTCGCGCTCGTCCGGAGGCCGCATCACGATCTCGACGTCGATGAAGCTGCCGCCGCGCACGTTCGTCTTGATGCCTTCGGCGACGAGGTGCAGGTCGTGCTCCTCGAACATCTCGATGCTGGCGGTGGTCAACGCCTCGGCGACCGCCTCGGCCTGCGCCGGCGTCGTACCGACGGGGAGGCGCACACCGGCCTCGATCTCGTCGGCCGAGACCTCGGGCATCAGGATCATGCCCATGTGCGCGCTCAGGCTGTAGCTCGTGACGACCGCGAACAGCGCGAGCGCCGCGGTGATGGTGACGTAGCGGAAGCGCAGCGCGGCGCGCAGGACGGGCCGGTAGAAGCGCTCGACGAAGGCCTCGAACACGCGACCGAACGCCTGCTGCCCGCGGTGCAGCAGCGCAGCCGGTCCGCGGCGCTTCGCCTTCTTCTTCAGGTGCGCCAGGTGCGCCGGGAGGATGAACAGCGCCTCGAACAGCGAGACCAGCAGCACGATCACGACGACGACCGGCAGCGGCCCCCAGAACTTGCCCGTCTCGCCCGGGATGAACATCAGCGGCACGAAGGCCACCACGTTCGTGAGGATGCTGAAGAAGACGGGACCCGCGACCTCGCGCGTGCCGCGGATCGCCGCGCGGATCGGGTCGTCGCCCTCCTGCCTGTGCTCGTAGACGTTCTCGCCGACCACGACCGCGTCGTCGACGACGATGCCCAGCACCATCAGGAAGCCGAAGAGCGAGATCATGTTCACGCTCACGTCGAACGCCGGCAGGAACAGCAGGCCGCCGACGAACGAGATCGTCATGCCCATCATCACCCAGAACGCGAGGCGCATCTCGAGGAACAGCGCCAGTACGAGCAGGACGATGACGATGGCGAGGCCGCCGTTCTCGAGGACGAGCGACAGGCGCCGACGGAAGTCCTCGGCGTTGTTGTTGTCGATGCGCCACTCGACGCCCGGCGGGAAGCCCGTCGCGGCGCGCTCGAGTTCCTCCTCGACGGCCTCGGCGATGTCGGTGGGCGACTGCTTCCCCACGCGGAAGACCTCGACTTCGACCGACGGCAGCTGGTTGAACTGCGAGTGCAGGTCGCCCTCGACGAAGCCGTCCTCGATCGTCGCGACATCCGCGAGCGTGACGCGCGCGCCGGAGTCGTCGGTGACGAGCTCGATCGCGCCGAACTGCTCGGCCCACTGCTTGCGCGCCTTGACGCGCAAGAGGATCTCGCCCGCGCTCGTGCGCACGGCGCCCGCCGCGATGTCCTCGCTCGAGTCCTCGATCAGCCGCGCGACGGCCGGCAGCGTCAAGCCGTACTCACGCAGGCGGTCGCGCGGGATCTCGACGTGCGTCACGTAGTCGGGGACGCGACTGAGCTCGACCTGCGTGATCCGCGGATTGGAGAGGAGCTGGTCGCGCAGCTGCTCGGCGAGCTTGCGCAGCGTCCACACGTCGACCGGTCCGTACAGACCGATCGACATGACCTCGGTCTGCCGCGACTGGAGGCGCACGCGCGGTTGATCGATGTCGTCGGGGAACGTGCGGATGCGACCGACCGCCTGATCGATCTCCTGGAACGCCTTCATGCGCGGCGTGCCGGCGACCAGTTCGATGCTGATGTCGCCGCTGCCCTCGCGCGCTCGCGAACTGATCTCGCGGATGCCCTCGACGCCGCGGATGGCTTCCTCGACCGGGCGCAGGATGCCCTGTTCGACCTCGGCGGGCGCGGCGCCCGGATAGCCGACCGAGACCTCGACCACGTCGAGCTGGAACTGCGGGAAGACCTCTTTCTGCACGCCGAACGCCGACCACAGGCCGCCGAGCAGCAGGATCGCCATCAGGAGGTTGGCGGCGATCGGGTTGCGCGCCATCCACGCGATCGGTCCGCGGTGGTCGTCGAGGTCGTCGTCGGCGCGCCTGTCGGGATCGGCGCTCACCGCTGCGCTCCCTCCTCGGGCGCAGCCGCTTCGCTGCCGCCCGACGGATCACCGTCCTCCGCGCGCCGCAGCGCGAGCCCGTCGGTCACCGTCGCGAGGTTGGTGACGACGATCACCTCGCCCGCGTCGAGGCCGTCCTCGATGTAGGCGTGTTCGGCGTCGCGGTGGACGACCGCGACCTCGCGGACGCGCAGCTCGCCGTCCTCCATCACCCAGACCGTGTCGCCCTGACGCAGCAGGTCGCGTTCGATGCGGACCACGCCTTCGAGCGCGCGTCCTTCGATCTCGACGCGCACGATCGACCCCAGCACGAGCGACGGACCGCCCGCGTCGCGACCGAGCGGGTCCGGCACGATCACGAGGACGCGCGCCAGGCGCGTGCGGTCGTCGACCACGCCGATCGGGCGGGCGAGTCGCGCCTCGCGGTGCACGCCCTCGGGCCACGCCGCGGGGTGGTGCACGCGCGCCACTGCGCCGGTCTCGCCCTCCGCGGGGAAGCGCAGCCACCGCAGGTCGGCGAGCGGCACGCTGGCCACGATCCAGTACTCGTCGACGCCGACGAGGCGCGCGAGGCGCTGACCGGGCGACACCTGCGAGCCGAGGTTCACGGCGCGCTCGAGCACCTGTGCGTCGAACGGCGCGCGCACCGTCGTGCGCTCGAGGTCGAGCCGCGCCTGTCGCAGCGCCGCCTGCGCCGACGCGAGACGCGCGCGGATGCTCGCGATCTGCGGTTCGCGCAGGACGAGCGCGCGGTTGGCCGGGTCCACGTCCTCGCCCAGCAGCTCGAACTCCTGCTCGGCGACACGCTGGCGGCCCTGCTCGATCTCGAGCTCCGCCTCGACCTGGCGCACCTCGGCCTCGCGCGTGGCGACGACGGTCTCGTAGTCGACCGGGTCGAGACGAACGAGCGCCTGGTTCGCCGCGACGATGCCGCCCGGGACGAACGCGTCCTCGATGCCGACGACGAGCCCGTCGATGCGCGGCGCCAGCTCCACGTCGCGCGACGGCTCTACGCGACCGAGCACCTCGAACCGCGGGTGGAAGGTCCCGCGCTCGGCGACGACCGTCTCGACGAGCGCCGCCGACCTACGCGTCGCGCGCTCGCTCTGCGCGGTCGGCTCGGACTGGAAGATGTACCAGCTCGCGCCCGCGGCGCCGCCGCCGATGAGCAGGCACAGCCCCAGCGTGACGAGCACGCGCACCCACATCGGCGCTGCTCCCGGAATCGCTCGCTCAGTCACGGTCGTCGTCCCGCACGCTCTCGTGCTCACCGGATCCTTCGTCCTCGTCGTACGGCGTCGCGAACCCGCCCGCGAGGGCGCGGTGCAGCGCGATGCGCAGCGCGACGCGATCGAGGCGCGCTGCGAGTCGGTCGCGTCGCAGTCCCTGCAGTTCGCGCAGCGCGATCAACACGTCGATGTACTCGGCCGCGCCGCCCAGGTACTGGGTGCGCAGCTGTCGATAGGTGCCCTCGGCGAGGGTCACCTGTTGTTCGAGGCTCGCGATGCGGCGCACCTGCAGGCGTTCCTGCGCGAGCGCGTCCTCCACCTCCGCGAACGCGACGAGCACGCGATCACCGTACTCGGCGAGCAGACGGCGGCGCGCGGCGACCGCGCGATCGACCTCGGCGCGGCGCCGACCCGAGTCGTAGAGCGGCGCGACGAGGCTCGCCGTCAGGTCGGCGAGCCAGTCCTCGAACAGGCCCGACGGACGCGTCGCGATGGTCGCGATCCCCGCCGAGAGGTCGATGCGCGGATAGGTGTCGCGCACGGCGGCCGAAACTTCGGCGTCGGCGGCCTCGAGGCGCAGGAACGCGGCGCGCACGTCGGGCCGACGCTCGAGCAGTTCGGACGGCAGGCCGGTCGAGGGCAGGTCCGGCAGCGTCGGGAGCGCGGGCGCCAGCTCCACCACTTCCTGCGGCGCGCGCCCCTCCAGGATCGCGAGGCGGTGTTCGAGCACCTCGACGCGCGCGTCGATCACGACGAGCTGTTCGCGCGTCGCCTCGACGAGCTGCCGCTGACGCAGCACGTCGGCGCTGTCGGACTCGCCGATGCCGAAGCGCGCCTCGAGCAGCGCGAGCACCGACTCGTTGGCGTCGAGCTGAGACTCGACGAGTGCGCGCTGCTCGCGTGCCTCGGCGAGCTGGTACCAGGTGAGCGCCACGTCCGCGCTGAGTCCGACCGCGATCGCCCGGTAGTCCGCCTCCGTCGCCGCGGCGAGCAGGGCGTCGGCCTCGACCAGGGCGTCGATGCGCCCGAAGAGGTCGAGCTCCCACGACGCCTCGAGACCAAGCGACACGCGCGAGCTGTCCTGTGACTCGCTGCCGTCGAAGAGCGCGCCGGTCGCGACGCCGTCGAGACGCGGACCGCGCGCGGAGTCCGTGAACCGGACGAGCGCGCGCGCCTCCTCGACGCGCCTCCAGGCCGCGCGCAGCGAGAGGTTGTCCGAGAGCGCACGCTCCATGCGCGCGTCGAGGTCCGCGTCGCCGAACGCGGTCCACCAGCGCTGCTCGAGCGCGGCCGCGCCACTCGCCGCGAACGGCGCGGCGTCGCCGGTGACGGGCAGGGGTTCGCGCGGTGGCGCGCTCACACAGCTCGCGGCGAAGAGCGCGAGCGTCGACGCACCGATGACGCGCACCCGGCGCCGTCGCGCCCGGTCGCGCCGCGAACGCGACGCACGGCGATCGGGATCGACGCGCACGACGGGATCAGCCGTCCATCCGCGGACGCACGGCCAGGTACTGGTTCGGCCAGGGGTGCGTCGGCACCTCCATGTCGGCCGCGGCGCGCATGGTGAGGTGCGGATCGAGCAGGTGCGGGCGGGCGAGCGCGCACAGGTCGGCGCGACCGGCGCCGAGCACGGTGTTCGCGTGGTCCACACTCTGGATCGCACCGACGGCCATGACGGTGGCGCCGGTCTCGTACTTGATGCGCTCGGCGAAGGGCACCTGGTACATGCGGCCGTACACGGGCCGGCTCTTGGGGGTGTTCCCGGCGGTGCTGACGTCGATCACGTCGACGCCTTCGCGCACGAGGGCCCGGGTGGTTTCGATCGAATCCTCGATCGTGGTGCCCTCGTCGAGCTCGGGCGACGCGTCGACCCAGTCGACGGCGCTCAGGCGAGCGAAGAGCGGATAGTCGTCGGGCAGCACGGCGCGCACGGCCCGCGCGACGCGCAGCGGGAAGCGCATGCGGTTCTCGAGGGTGCCGCCGTACTCGTCGGTGCGTCGGTTGGAGGCGGGGCTGAGGAAGCTCGACAGCAGGTAGCCGTGGGCCATGTGCAGTTCGATGCAGTCGAAGCCCGCCTCGAGGGCGAGGCGAGCCGAATCGACGAACGCCGCCTCGACGCGGTCCATGTCGTCCGCGTCCATCTCCTTGGGCTCGTGCCACCCCTCGCGGAACGGCACCGCGCTGGGCCCGAAGGTCTGCCACGCCGTGTCGTCCGTGAGCGCAGTGTCGCCCTCCCACGCGAGTGAGCAACTGGCCTTGCGACCGGCGTGCGCGAGCTGGATGCCGATCTTCGCCGCGCTGTGGCCGTGCACGAAGTCGACGACGCGCTTCCACGCGTCCTTCTGCTCGTCGTTCCACAGGCCCGCGCAGCCGTGGCTGATGCGCCCGGCCGCCTCGACGTTCGTCATCTCGGTGAACACGAGCCCCGCGCCGCCGACCGCGCGCGACCCCAGGTGCACGAGGTGCCAGTCGTTCGGCACGCCGTCGGTGGCCGAGTACATGCACATCGGCGAGACGACGATGCGGTTCGTGAGCTGCATGCCGCGCACGGCGAGCGGCTTGAACGCCGGCGGTTGCGCGGGTCCTTCCCCCGCCCCACCGGCTCGCTCGTCGCGCCAGAAGTCCTCTTTCGCGCGCTCGACGAGCGCCGGGTCGCGCAGCGCGAGGTTGTCGTAGGTGATGCGCTTGCTGCGCGTCATCAGGTTGAACATGAAGCGCACGGGCGACTGGCCCTGGTAGCGCTGCGCGTTCTCGAACCACTCGAGGCTCGTCTGGGCGGCCTTCTGGATCTTGAGCGTCTCGACGTAGCGCTCCTCCTGGTAGGTCGCGAGCGCGGCCTCGCTCGCCTTCCAGTCGTGCTTCTCGAGCGCGTCGATGAGCGCGATCGAGTCCTCCATCGCGAGCTTCGTGCCCGACCCGATCGAGAAGTGCGCCGAGTGCGCCGCGTCACCGAGCAGCACCGTGTTCCCGTCGTACCAACGCTCGCAGACGACGTTGGGGAACTGGCGCCAGATCGACCGGTTGCCGAGCAGCGAGTGCCCGTCGAGGTAGTCGGCGAAGAGCTCCTCGCAGTAGCGGATCGTCTCCTCCTCGCTCATGTGCTCGAAGCCGGCCTTCTTCCAGGTGTCCTCGTGGCACTCGACGATCCAGGTGCCGAGCATCGACCCGTCGTCGTTCTTCACGAACGGGTAGGCGTGGACCATGAACAGGCCCGCCTCGCCCTCGTGGAAGACGAAGGTGAACGCGTCCATCGGCTTCGTCGTCCCGAGCCACGCGAAGCGACAGCTCCGCATCTCCACCTTCGGTCGGAAGGTGTCGGCGAGCTGTGCCCGCACGGCGCTGTTGATGCCGTCGCAGCCGACCACGAGGTCGTAGTCGCCGCGCACCTCGTCGAGCGACACCTCGTGCTCGTACTGGACGTTCACACCGAGCTCGGCGCAGCGGTCCTGGAGGATGCCGAGCAGGTCCTTGCGCGGCGTGCCGACGAAGCCGTGGCCGGTGGAGCGCACGACCTCGCCGCCGTAGTGGTTCTCGATGTCCGTCCAGTGGACGAAGCCGCTGCGGATCGCGTCGTAGGTCGGTCGATCCGCCTCGGCGAAGCCCGTCAGCGTCTCGTCCGAGAAGACGACGCCCCACCCGAACGTGTCGTCCGCGCGGTTGCGCTCGAACACGTCGACGTGGGCCGCGGGGACGCGCGCTTTGAGGAGCGCGGCGAAGTACAGGCCGGCGGGGCCGCCGCCGATGCAGGCAACTCGCATGGTCCTAGGATTCGAGGAGGGGGCTCAGTCGCGAAGCGCGATGCGCGCGACGCCGTCCGTGTGCGCGGCGTGCGCCACGGCGTCGCCGACGGTGAAGGCCACGGAGCGGTCGAACGCCGGCGGCAGGATGCGCTTGGGACCGGGCTCGACGACGCAGTTCGCGATCGCGTCGATCGCGGCGAACTTCATCCCGGGCGTGAAGCAGGTCGCGCCCACCTCGAGCGCGCCGCGGAACAGCCCGGGGAACGCGAGCACGTTGTTGACCTGGTTCGGGAAGTCGCTGCGCCCGGTCCCGACGACCGCCGCGCCGCCGGCGAGCGCCTCGTCGGGCAGGATCTCGGGCTCGGGGTTGGCCATCGCGAGCACGACGGCGTCCTTCGCCATCGTCGCGATGTCGTCCTTCGTGAGCAGCTTGCTGCGGCTGACTCCGATGAACACGTCGGCGCCCTTCAGCGCGTCCTTCAAGGAACCGGTCTCGCCGCCGCGGTTGGTGTGCTCGAGCATCCCGGCCTTCACCGGATCGAGCCCGTCGCGATGCGGCCCGAGGATGCCCTTGCTGTCGCAGACCAGCACCTCGCCGACCGGGATGCAGCGGTCGCCGCCGTCGGCGCAGGAGAGCAGCCGTGCGATCGCTCGCCCGGCCGCGCCCGCACCGCTGATGACGACCCGGCTGTTCGACAGCGTCTTGCCGACGACCTTCAGCGCGTTCTGCACCGCGGCGAGGCACACGATCGCCGTGCCGTGCTGGTCGTCGTGCAGCACCGGGATGCCGATGTCCTGCAGTCGCTCCTCGATCTCGAAGCAGCGCGGCGCCGAGATGTCCTCGAGGTTGATGCCGCCGAAGGTCGGCGCGATGCGCTTCACGGTCTCGACGATCGCGTCGGGATCGCGGGCGTCGAGCACGATCGGGATGGCGTCGATGCCGCCGAACTCCTTGAAGAGGATGGCCTTGCCCTCCATGACCGGCAGCGCGGCCTCGGGACCGAGATCGCCGAGGCCGAGGATGGCCGAGCCGTCGGAGACGACCGCGACCGTGCGTCCCTTCATCGTCAGGCTCCAGGCCTTCGAGACGTCCTCACCGATCACCTCGCACGGGCGCGCGACACCGGGCGTGTAGCCGAGCGCGAGGTTGCGCGGCGAGTCGACGCGCAACAGCGAGCGCACCTCGAGCTTTCCGCGGTGCAGTTCGTGGATCCGCAGGGCCTCTTCGTAGACGTCCATCGCGCCACGATACGCGGGCGACGAGCCGACACCAAACGCTCGGGCTCGCCCCCGGCGCACCGAGGCGCTAGCGTCTGGGCCATGGCCCGCGTCCCCGCCCGCAGCACCGTCGTGAAGCGCGTCCGGAAGATCGTCGACGCGCTCTCGGACGCCGTCGACGCGCTCGCGTTCGACGCGCCCGTCGCGCACGTCTACAACCCGCTCGACTACGCCCGCGAGGCGTCGGCGACCTACCTCGAGCGCTTCGTCGCGCCGCGCCCCGAAGCGCTCCTCGTCGGGATGAACCCCGGCCCCTGGGGAATGATGCAGACGGGCGTGCCGTTCGGCGAGATCGCCGCGGTCCGGGACTGGATGGGCATCGACGACGGCGTGGTGCCGCCGCCGGAGGACGCGCAGCACCCCAAGCGACCGATCCAGGGTTTCGCGTGCACGCGCAGCGAGGTGAGCGGGCGCCGGGTGTGGGGCTGGGCGGCCGAGCGCTTCGGCACCGCCGACGCCTTCTTCGCACGCTTCTTCGTGTGGAACTACTGTCCGCTCGCCTTCCTCGAGGAGGGCGGCAAGAACCGCACGCCGGACAAGCTGCCGGCGGCCGAGCGCGACGCCTTGTTCGCGGTGTGCGACCGCGCCCTCGTGGAGCTGATCGAGGCGATCGACCCCGAGCGCGTGATCGGGATCGGCCGCTTCGCGCTCGACCGGGTCACGGCCGCGCTCGAGGCGGAGCGCGGCGCGGACCACGGACGCGCGCTCGGGACGGTGCTGCACCCCAGCCCGGCCAGCCCGATAGCGAACCGCGGCTGGGCGCCGCAGGCCGAGAAGCAGCTCGCGGCGCTCGGCATCGAGTTCTAGCGGCCCGCCTGCATCCGTGCCCCCGGGCTTTCGCCGGTCGCGTCCGGGCGGGGTTCACACGAACCAAATCAATCGATCGATTGAAAGGGGACTGCGACACCCCTAGGCTCCCCGCCCCTCGCGGGCCGCGACCGGTCCGCCACGCCATGGACCGACGCGCCGCCGCCACCCGCCAGGCCCTCCTGGACGCCGCCCAGACCCTGTTCGCCGAACGGGGCTTCGACGCGGTCGCGACGCGCGAACTCGCCGCGTGCGCCGGCGCGAACATCGCCGCGATCTCCTACCACTTCGGCGGCAAGCGGGAGCTCTACATCGAGACGGTCCGCGGCGCGATGAGCGACCCGCAGATCGACGTGGCCTGGTCGCGGCTCGAAGGCCCCTTCAAGGGCAAGGCGGACGCCGCGCGCGCGCTGGCCGAGTTCGTGCGCGGCTTCCTCCCCAACCTGCTCGAGGACGACCGGCTCAACCCGTGCAGCTGCCTGATGCTGCGCGAGGCGATGCAGCCCAGCGAGGCGCTCGACGACGTGCTCCACCACTTCATCGAGCCGCGCGAGAAGGCGATCGAGAACGCCGTCCGCGCCGCCCGGCCGGAGTTGAAGCCGAAGGAAGCGCGCCTGTGCGCGCGCAGCCTCATGGCGCAGATCCTCCACCAACACCTGTTCCGCACCTTCTTCGAAGGACTGCGCGGACGCCCGGCGAACACACGCGACGTGCGCGCCATCACCGACCACGTGATCCGCTTCACGCTGCGCGGCATCGGTCTGCGCGAGAGCCAGATCGACAAGGCGCTCGGCGCGAACGCGTCCTCCGCTCGCACCTCCACCTCCTCCTGAGACCCACGCTCGGAAGTCCCATGCGAACCCACTCGCACCTCGGCGCGCTCGTCCTCGCGACGCTCGCCACCGCCGGCCTCTCCTCCACCGCCGACGCCCAGGGCGGGCCGCCGCCGACCCCGGTCCGCGTCGACGCGGCCGTCCAACAGGAGGTGCAGTCGATGCGCCGCGTGTCCGGCGAGATCCGCGCGAAGCGGCGCTCGATGGTCGCCGTGCGCGAGGCCGGCCTCGTGTCCGAGCTGCTCGTGCGCGAGGGACAGCGCGTGGAGGCGGGCGAGGTGCTCGCGCGACTCGACCCGCAGCGCCTCGACGACGAGCTCGCCGTGCTGCTGGCCGAACTCCCGCAGGCGCACGCGAGCGTCGGTGAGCAGCTCGCGCTGCTCGAGCAGGTCCAGAACGACCTCGAGGTGCTCGAGGAACTGTCGCAGCGCGACGCCGTGAACCCGAAGGAGCTCGCCGACGCGCGCTCCGCCGTCGCGGTCGCCCAGGCGCGCACGGAGCGCGCGAAGACCGCGGTCGGCCTCATCGAGGCGCGGATCGCGCGGCTCGAGCACCGGATCATGGACATGTCGCCGACCGCGCCGTTCGACGGCGTCGTCGTGACGCGCACGACCGAGGCGGGTCAGTGGCTCGCGGCCGGGGCGACGATCGTGGAGCTCGTCGCGGACACCGAGCTCGAGGTGTACGTGGACGTACCGCAGGGCTACTTCGGCCCGCTGACCTCGCTCGACGGCGCGATCGAGATGGAGGTCTCGGCCGCCGGTCGCCGCAGCTCGACGAGCTGGCGCGTCGTGCCGCAGATCGCGTCGACCGGCCGCACCTTCCCGCTCATCGTCGACCTCGAGGACGCGACCGGCCTCGCGCCGGGCATGTCGGTCACCGCGGAGGTGCCGACCGGCGAGCGCGCGCAGCAGCTGACCGTCTCGCGCGACGCGATCCTGCGCGGCGCCACCGGCTCCCACGTCTTCGTCGCACAGCCGGGCGCCGAGGAGGGCGCGCCGCACAGCGCGACGATCGCGCCCGTCGAGGTCCTCTTCTACGTCGGCGATCGCGCCGTCGTGCGCAGCCGCGCGGTGCAACCGGGTGCGCTGGTCGTGGTCGAAGGCAACGAACGCCTGTACCCGACGGCGCCGGTGACGCCGATGGGTGCGGGCGAGCAGGACCAACAGGGTGGGCCGCCGCGGGGTAGCGGGTCCGGCAAGGGACCGACCGAGGGCGGCCAGGCCATGCGCACCATCGACACCCCGAGTCCAAGTGGTCTCGCAGTCACCATCGTCACGTCATGGCTCGACGCCGAGGCGACCGATATCGAGTCGAACGTGGTCGAGCCGCAAGAGGCCGCACTGCGAGCGCTGGCAGGAGTCGAGCGAACGGAGAGCACGACATCCCATGGTTCGGCGCTGGTCGTCGTGAACTTCGCCGAGGGCACTGGCCGTTCGGACGCGCTGGACGCCATTCGAGCCGCACTCACGCCGCTCAGCTATCCGGAAGGAGTCTCCGCTCCGGAGATCGCTCCTCTCGTCGAACCGACCACCGAGGTCTCCGGCCAATGAACCTCGTCCAACAAGCCGTCCGCCAACCGGTCACGGTCGCGGTCGGCGTCCTGCTCGTCCTGTTGACGGGCGTCGTCGCGTTCCAGCGCATCGCGATCCAGCTCACGCCGAACGTCGAGGACACGATCGTCGCGGTGACGACCCGTTGGGAGGGCGCGAGCCCCCTCGAGGTCGAGCGCGAGGTCGTCGACAAGCAGGAGGAGAAGCTCCAGGGCATCGCGAACCTCGTCGCGCTCACGAGCAAGAGCCAGCAGGGCCAGGGCCAGATCCGCCTGCAGTTCACCGTCGGCGTCCCGAAGGAGGAGGCGCTGCGCGAGGTCTCCGACAAGCTGCGCGAGGTCTCGAGCTACCCCGACAACGTCGACGAGCCCGTCATCGAGGCGTCGGACCCCGACAACCGCGACTACATCGCGTGGGTCCTGCTGCGCTCCGAGGATCCGAACCGCGACGTGCGCGAGCTGCAGGACTTCGCCGAGGACCGGATGAAGCCGCGGCTCGAGCGCATCCCCGGGATGTCCGAGGTCAACGTGCTCGGCGGTCGCGAGCGCGAGGCGCAGGTCGTGTTCGACCCCGAGCTCCTCGCCGCGAAGGGCCTCACGCCGGCCGACATGGCCCGTGCGCTGCGCGCCGAGAACCGCGACGTGTCGGCGGGCGCGCTCGAGCAGAACAAGAGCAACGTGCGCGTGCGCCTCGCCGGCCTGTTCGAGTCGCCGGCCGACGTGGAGGAGACGGTCATCGCGCAGACCGACGCGGGACCCGTCTACGTCCGCGACGTGGCCGAGGTGCGCGAGACCTTCAAGGAGCCGTTCACCTTCGTGCGCTCGATGGGCCAACGCGTCCTCGCGATCAACTTCCAGAAGGAGGTCGGCGCGAACGTGATGGAGGTGATGGACGCCTTGCAGGCCGAGATCGAGGCGATGAACGCGCCCGACGGCCTGCTGGCGACCCACGCCGCGAAGATCGGCCTCGAGGGGCGTCTCTACCTCCACCAGGCCTACGACCAGACGATCTACATCGACGACGCGATCGCGCTCGTCACCGACAACATCTTCCTCGGCGGCGGCCTGGCGATCCTCGTCCTGCTGCTGTTCCTGCGCTCGATCCGCTCGGTCGGCATCGTCGCGCTCGCCATCCCGATCTCGGTCGTCGGCGCCGTCGTCGCGATGGTCAGCCTCGGGCGCTCGATCAACGTGGTCAGCCTGGCGGGCATGGCCTTCGCGATCGGCATGGTCGTGGACAACGCGATCGTGGTGCTCGAGAACATCTATCGACACCTCGAGCTCGGCAAGAAGCCGATGCGAGCGGCGATCGACGGCGGACGCGAGGTGCTCGGCGCCGTCGTCGCCGCCACGCTGACGACCGTCGTGGTGTTCGTCCCGATCCTCCTCATCGAGGAGGAGGCCGGTCAGCTCTTCCGCGACATCTCGCTCGCGATCGTGGCCGCCGTCGTCCTCAGCCTCCTCGTGTCGGTCACCGTGATCCCGACCACCGGCGCGCGGATCCTGCGCGCCAAGGACGCGCAGCACGGCGACGCGTCGACGAAGAAGAAGCGCTGGTGGTCCCCGGCGCGCATCCCCGACGGGATCGCGGGCTTCAACCACAAGCTGAGCGGGAGCGTGGTGCTGCGCCTCGGCCTGATCGGCGCGATGACCTTCGGCGCCGTCTTCGGCACCGCCGCGCTCGTCCCCCCCACCGACTACCTGCCGTCGGGCAACCGCAACCTCGTGTTCGGCCTGCTCATCCCGCCGCCCGGCTACAACCTCTCGCAGCAGACCGAGCTCGCCAACCGCATCGAGTCGACGATCCGCCCCCACTGGGAGGCGGGTCACGCCGAGCCGGGCTCCGAGGAGTACCGCGAGGCGATGGACGCGCGCGTCGAGCTGCCGATCGTCGACCGTGGGACCGGCGAGGTCGTGCGCACGACCAAGGGCCCGCCGCTGGACAACTACTTCCTCGTCAGCTTCGACGGGATCATGTTCCACGGCGCGATCAGCGCGGATCCCGAGAAGGTCGTCGACATCCAGCCGCTCTTCGCGCACGCCACGCGCGGTGAGGTGGCGCCGGACGTCTTCTCGTTCGCGTTCCAGGTGCCGCTGTTCCGCCTCGGCGGCAACTCCGGCTCCGCGATCAAGGTCGACTTCACCGGCGACGACCTCGATCAGGTCAGTCAAGCGACGCTCGCGGTCTTCATGCAGTTGATGCAGAAGTACGGTCCAGGTGTCACGCAGCCCGACCCGTCGAACTTCAACGTGCCGACGCCGGAGATGCGCTTCGTGCCGGACCGCACGCGCCTCGCGGAGAGCGGCCTGTCGTTCGAGGACGTCGCCGACTCGATCCGCGCGCTCGGCGACGGCGCGATCATCGGCGAGTACCGCCTCGAGGGCGACACCGTGGACCTCAAGCTGATCTCGCGCTCGGCGCTCACCGACGGCGCGCTCGATCGCATCGGCGAGGCGCCGCTCGCGACGCCGTTCGGGGTGCAGATCCCGCTCGAGAGCGTCGCCCCGGGCCAGCTCGTCAACGCCCCGCAGCAGATCAACCGCGTGGGTCGCCAGCGCGCGATCACGCTGCAGTTCACGCCGCCGAAGGGCATGCCGCTGGGCCAGGCGATCGACGAGATCACGGCCGTGCTCGACGCCGCGCGCGCGAGCGGGGAGATCCCGCCGGGCATCGACACCGACATCGCCGGCTCGGCGAGCAAGCTCGACGCGGTGCAGCGCACGCTCGTCGGCGACGGCACGCTCGCGGGCACGCTCGGCAGCTCGCTGGTCCTCGCCCTGCTCGTCGTCTACCTGATGATGTGCGTGCTCTTCCAGAGCTTCGGTCTGCCGCTGGTGATCATGTTCAGCGTTCCGCTGGCGACCTTCGGCGGCTTCGCGGCGCTGGCCGGCGTCCACTTCTGGAGCCTCACCGACCCGTACCTGCCGGTGCAGACGCTCGACATCCTCACGATGCTCGGCTTCGTCATCCTGATCGGCGTCGTCGTCAACAACGCGATCCTGATCGTGCACCAGACGCTGAACTTCATGCGCCCGGCGCCCGACGACGCGCACGACAACGACCTGCACGGGCTCGGCTGGCGCGACGCGATCACCGAGTCGGTGCGCAGCCGCGTGCGTCCGATCTTCATGAGCACGCTGACCTCGGTCGGCGGCATGGCGCCGCTGGTGCTCATGCCTGGCTCCGGCTCCGAGCTCTACCGCGGTCTCGGCGGCGTCGTCGTCGGCGGCCTGCTCGTCTCGACGATCTTCACCCTGATCCTGGTGCCGATGCTGCTCGGCCTGTACCTGCAGTTCACAGCCTGGGTCGAGTCCAAGCGGAGCGATCGGAGCGAGAGCGGCGGTGCGGCCGCGGCGCTCGGCGGCGCGGCCGGGCTGCTGCTCGCGGTCACGGCGACGCTCGGCTCGAGCGGCTGCGCGAACACCGACGCGAGTTCCGTCAACGGCGAGCGGTTCGACGACGTCGCGGACCGGATCGCGAGGCAGACGCTCGACGCGGTGCCGCCGGGCGAGGGCCTCGTGACGACATTCCCCGAGAGCCGGATCGAAGAGGTCCTCGGCGGACGGCTCGACGCGCTCGAGGAGCTCGGAGGCGCACGCACCTGGGCGCCGCTCGACCCGACGCTCGCCCCCGATCTCACCGGTGACGAGCCCACCGTGTCGTCGCTCGAACTCGACGCGGCGCTCGCGCTGGCGTTCGAGCACAACCTCGGTCTGCGCCGCGTGCGCCTCGCGCCCGAAGCGGCGCGCGAGGCCGCGCTCGCGACCGACGCCGCGTTCGACTCGGTCTTCTTCGCGGAGGCGGAGTACGAGCGCGTCGACCAGCCGCGGCCGATCCCGATCCTGAACGGCATCGCGCTCGGCGCGCCGCTGACGGCGAGCGACCGCGTGCGGTTGCAGGCCGGGATGCGGCAGCTCTTGTCGAGCGGCGCGACCGTGTCGGCGAGCGCGTTCGTCGAGCGCTTCGACAACGCCACGCCCGGCATCTCGTTCCAGCCCGACCCCGCGTGGCGCGCGGGCGTCGCGCTCGACCTGACGCAGCCGCTGCTCGCCGGGTACGGCGAGGAGGCGACGAACCTCGAGCGCGAGCTCGCCGACCGGCAGGTCGCGCGCACCGAGGAGGAGGTCGGCGCCGACGTGTTGAGCCTGCGCGCGCTCGTCGAACAGGCCTACTGGAACCTGGCCGAGGCCGAGGCGCGGCAGCTCGTGCAGCAGCGCCACGTGGCGCGCGGCGAAGAGGTCGTGCGCGTGCTCGAGGCGCGGCGCTCCTTCGACACGAACGCGGCCCAGTACGCACAGGCGCTCGCCACCGTCGAGCAGCGTCGTGCGGACCTGGTGCGCGCGCGGCTGCTCGTCGAGCGGGCGTCCGACGCGCTGGTAGCGCTGCTCGACGACCCGAACGGTTCGCTCGCGAGCGAAGGACGCCTGACGGCGGCCGACGCCTTCGGCCTCGAGCCGGTCGCGATCGACCTCGCCGGCTCGATCGACGCCGCGCTCGCGCGCCGTCCCGAGCTGCAGGTCGCTCTGTTCGACATCCAGGACGCGAACCTGCGCGCGCGCGTCGCCGAGAACCTGGGCCGAGCGAGGCTCGACCTGGTCGCGCGCCTGGAGGCGATCGGCGAGGACGACGACTTCGGAGCGGGCGTCGAGAGCCTCGTCGAGGACGAGTTCATCGGCGGCCTGCTCGGTCTGTCGTACGAAGTGCCGCTGGGCAATCGCGCGGGCAAGGCCGCGGAGCGTCAGGCGCGCGTCGAGGCGCGGATCGCGACGGTGCGGTACGAGGAGCTGGTGCGCGAGATCGTGCTCGAGGTGAAGACCGCGCTGCGCGACCTGCGGACGAGCTACGAGCTGATCGGTGCGACGCGGAGCCTGCGGATCGCGAGCACGGAGAGCCTGCGCGCGCTGCTCGCGGAGGAGGAGCGGCGGTCGAGTCTCACGCCGGAGTTCCTGAACCTGAAGTTCCAGCGCCAGGAGGCGTTGGCGCAGGCGCAGTTGGCGGAGGTGCAGGCGATCGCCAACTACAACCGTGCGCTGGCCGCGTGGGAGCGGGCGACGGCGACGGAGTAGGGATTGGGAGCCGGGGCTGGGGTCCGGGGCCGCGGCTACTTGGGGGCTTCCGGAGGATCACAGAGGGCACAGAGGGCGGCCTTCGGCCGCCGGGAAGGCGCGCGCTGCGCGCGCGCCGGCGATCGCAAGGGCGCTGCGATCCGCAACGACGCGACGAATCGCATCGCCTCCCTTCCGCGGAGCCCGAAGGGCTCCGCTCTTCGTGGAGCGCGAAGCGCTCCACCTCTGTGACCTCTGTGCCGAAGGCCGCGAAGCGGCCGCCTCTGTGCAGGCACGGGGGCGCTTCGCGCCCCCTCTGCGAAGCGCGCCCTCTGTGCTCCCCCCAATGGACCTCCGACCCTCGCCCTTCGACCCCGGCCGACTAACCCGGCCAGCTCGCCGCCCTCCCCTCGCCCAGACGAATCAACTTCTCGAGCAGCTGCGCGTACTCGTACCCGCGCGTCTCCATCGACTCCGCGAAGTCCTCGCCGAACGACAGATCGGGATTCGGATTCGCCTCCAGCACGAACACCTTCCCGTCCTCCCGCAGCCGCATGTCCACCCGCGCGTAGCCGGACAGGCCCAACACGCGATAGATGCGCTTCGCGAGCTTCTGCAGTCGCTCCTGCTCGCTCGCTTCCAGGTCCACCGCCGCGCCACTGCGCAGGCCGATGCGCTCCTGGTACGCGTGGTCCCACTTCACCTTGTGCGTCGCGATCGGCTGCGAACCGGCCGGCAGGTTGTCGAACGACAACTCCCACACCGGACCGGTCTCGAGGCGCTGATTGCCCATCACGCTGACGGTCAGCTCGCGGCCCTCGATGTACTGCTCCGCGATCGCTTCGGGGCAAACGGTGCGCTGGATGTAGTCGACGCGCTGCGCCAACTCATCGTCGCTCTTCACGATCGACGCCTGCGCAATGCCGAGCGACGCGTGCTCGGTCGCGCCCTTCACGATCAGCGGGAACTCGAGCCGGGACGGGCGCTTGGTGCGACCGCCCTTGCCGAACACCGCGAAGCCGGGCACGCGGATGCGGTGGAACGACAGGATCTTCTTCGACAGCGCCTTGTCGTTCGCGAGCACGAGCCCGCGCGGATTGACGCCGGTGTAGGCCAGGCGCTGCAGCTCGAGGTAGCTCACCACGTGCGCGTCCATGTTCGCGAGCCCGCGGAAGTGCACGAGCATGTTGAACGCGACATGCGGCCGGAACTCGGCGATCGCCTCGCGCAGGGGCGCGAGCTCGTCCCCCAGCGCGAGCACGCGCACCTCGTGCCCCAGCTCCTCGAGCGTCACGCGCACGTCGTACTCGGCCTTGAACGGCGAGATCTCCTGCGACGAGAGGCCCTCGATGGACGCCGGGGGTTCGAGGCCTTCGTGCACCAGGAGGAGAACGCGGCGCTTTCTCATTCGGAGCGCCTCAGCGCTTGAACAGTGGATTGCGGCTCGTGACGAGCTCGTTCGCCATGACGGCGAGGAGGGCCGAGACGCGCGAGGAGAGCGACGGATCGTCGCGATCCACCGCGAGCGCCAGGCGCCGGCAGCCGCGCACGACCTCGCGCACGGCTTGGTTCACGACGTATGCGTCGATCCGGGTCGCGCGCGACACCGCTTCGACGAAGTCGCGACGGTTCGCGCGCAGGTAGCCGGCCGCGGACTCGCGGCGCGAGCGACGCGGGCGTTCGTCGAACACGGCGGTCAGACGCGCGTCCACCCGCGCGTCCTCCTCCAACTCGTGCTCGCGCCGCTCGACGTAGTAATCGCCGAGGGACTGCGATTCGCGTGACAGCGAGCCGGGCCGCGCGCTCGAGCGGAACGGCGGCGCGCTCCCGGCCAGCTCGGCCAACAGCTCGTCGACGAAGGCGAGCTTCTTCAGCGCGGGCCAGTCCGCGTACTTGCGACGCCAGCTGCGCGGCTCGCCGATGCGCACCGCGAAGGTCTCGGCGAAGTCCTCGAGCGGGTGGCTCTGTGCGTACCAGCCGTCGAGGTTGACGACGCAGCGGCGGCTGAGCGGATTCGCGCGATACGAATCGGCGTAGCGCTGCGACGCGGGCCCGAAGCGCTCGCGGAAGTCCTTGCGACGCCGCAGGCGGAACGCGTTGTCCAACGCGTGACCCGTCTCGTGGCGCAGGATTCGCATGCACTCCTCCGAGGTCCCACCCTCCACATCGAACAACAGCTTGCGTTCGAGCGCCATCAGGCGCGTGTCGGCCAGGAAGAACGGGATCGCGAACCCGGTCGCGCCGTCGGGGCAGAACCAGTCGGTCGAGAGCCACACGTACGGGCGGAAGGCGAGTCCCGCCCGCTCCAGCTCCTCGCACAGCACGCGCAGGCGCTCCTCGAGGGGCGAGCGCTCGATCTCGAGGCCGAGCTCGCACAGGGGCGTGGCGAGCAGCTCGTCGTCCGGCAGGTCGCTCCACCAGTAGCGCGGCTTCGCGCGCCGACGCGCGGACCCGTTGCGCGGGCGCAAGCTCTGGAGCGAGAGGGACGACACGGGGAGAGGGTAACGCCCCGCGCGCGTCGCGTGGTGCCGACAGGGAAGGCACCGCGATGCTCGCGCCGGACTCGCCCGGTTGTTGGAATGCGCGGCTCGGCCGAGGATCCCTCGCCCGCCGAACGCGATGCGCCCGCTCATCGAACTCCTGCCCTACTTCCGCCGCTACCGCATCTGGTACGCGGTCGGCGCCGTCGCGCTCGTCGCGGCGGTCGTGTTGCGGCTGTGGATCCCGACGCGCCTCGGCATCGCGATCGACGACCTGCGCGTGGCGCTCGACTCGCCCGACGGCACGGGCCCGGACGGCAGCGGCGCGGGTCGGCTCGCGCTCACGGCCGCGATCGCCATCGCCATCGCGGCGGTCCTGGGCGCGGTGACGCGCACCGCGAGCCGCTTGGCGATCCTATCGGCGTGCCGCTTCGTGACGCACGACATGCGGCAGGGCATCTACCGCCGCCTGACGGAGCTGCCGCCGAGCTACTTCCTGCGCTTCAGCTCCGGTCAACTGCTCAGCCGCTCGCTCAACGACGTGCAGAACGTGCAGGGCCTGACCGGCCCGGTGCTCATGTACATCGCGGAGACGGCGCTCCTGTTCGCCGTGGCCGCGTTCTTCATGGTCGGGATCGACCCGCTGATGACGCTGATCGTCCTCATCCCCTTCCCGGTCTTCGTGTGGCGCAGCCGCCAGCTCGCGCGCCGCATCCAGGAGGGCTCGCGCGAGGCGTCCGACTCGCTCGGACGCATGAGCGAGAAGCTCGGCGAGAGCCTGTCCGGCATCCAGGTCGTGAAGACGCTGAGCCTCGAGGACTTCGAGCTGCAGCGCTTCACCGACCGCGTCGAGAGCTACCGCGGCCTGCAGCTCGACGTCGCGCGCGCGCGCTCGACCCTGATGCCGATGATGGGCGCTCTCGGCGGCGTCACGCTCGCGCTCGCGCTGCTGCTGTCGATCCCGCGCGTCGCGTCGGGGACGATCGCGGTCGGCGATCTGGCCGCGTTCTTCATCTACCTCCAGCTCCTCGCGGCGCCGACCGGTGCGCTCGGCTTCGTCATCAGCTCGCTGCAGCGCGGCGCCGCGGCGCTCGATCGCATCGCGGAGGTGCTCGACGAGCCGCCCGGGTTCCGGACCGACGGACCGACGCGCGCGGTCCCGAGGCTCGAGGGACGGATCGAGCTCGACGACCTGACGATCACGGCGAGCCGTTCGATCCTGCACGACGACGCCGAGGGGCGACGCACGCTCGTCGACCGCGTCAGCCTCGGCATCGAACCCGGGCGTACGCTCGGCATCGTCGGTCGCACGGGCGCGGGCAAGACGACGCTCGCGCGCGTGCTCGCGCGCCTGCAGGAGGTCGATCCGGGCAGCTTCCGCCTCGACGGCGTGCCCGTCGAGCAGCTCGACCTGGCGGACACCCGGCGCCACATCGGCTACGTGCCGCAGGACCCGTTCCTGTTCAGCGACACGCTCTGGAACAACCTCACCTACGCGGCGCCCGACGCGGAACCGGAGCGCGTGCACGAAGCGATCCGCATCGCGCAGCTCGACAAGGACCTCGACCAGTTGCCCGATGGTCTCGAGACGGTCGTCGGGGAGCGCGGCGTGAACCTGTCGGGCGGCCAGCGCCAGCGCGTCGCGTTGGCGCGCGCGATCGTCAAGCGGCCGCAAATCCTGATCCTCGACGACACCCTCTCGGCCGTCGACACGGACACGGCTGCCGCGATCCTCGGCGGACTCGAGCGCGTGCTCGGGACCTGCACGACCATCATCGTCGCGCACCGGCTGTCGACGCTGCGGCGCGCGGACCGGATCGTCGTGCTCGAGGAGGGGCGCGTCGCGGAGAGCGGCACGCACGACGAGCTCGTGCGCGGCGGCGGGCTCTACGCGACGCTGTGGCAGAGCCAGGAGGAGGACGGCAATCCGTTCCTCGAGGGCGACGACCGCAAGACACCGCAGGTCGGTGGCGACGCGGGCGCAGAGGCGTCGGCCGGAACGGCGCCGGAGTCGGGGGCGGACGGATGAGCCGATCGAACGGGAAGCGCGAGCGCGACGACCTCGCGCTCAAAGAGGCGAAGGGCGCGATCGACTTCGACGAGAAGGGCTCGCTCGACAGCAAGCTCGCCGGGCGGCTGTGGGAGGTCATGCGCCCGCAGCGCGGCCTCATCGCCGCGAGCCTCGTGCTCCTCCTGATCACGCAGGCCCTGCGGATCGCGCAGCCGCTCCTCGTCGCGCTCGCGATCGACCTGTACCTCGCGCCGCAGGAGGCGGAGGGCCGTTGGGCGAACGTGGTCGGCGCGTGGCGCTCGCTCGAATCGGCGGCGCTCGACCTCCTCGGCCCGGGCGTCCATCCGCTCGCGCTGCTGGCGCTCGCGCTGATGGTCCTCGTCGGCCTCGAGTACCTCGCGCGCCGCGGGCAGGTGTGGCTGCTCGAGCTCGCCGGCCAGAACGCGCTGCGCAACCTGCGCGTGAAGGTCTACCGCCACCTGCAGGCCTTCTCGTCGTCCTTCTACGACCGCACGCCGGTCGGGCGCCTCATCGGGCGCGTGACGACGGACATCGAGGCGCTGCAGGAGCTGTTCAGCACGGGCGTCGTGACGATCCTCGGCGACCTCGTGAACATCACGGTCATGACGATCGTGCTGTTCTACGTGAACAGCGAGCTCGCGGCGGTGTCCATGTGCGTCGTCCCGATCTTCCTGATCGTCACGACCTTCGTGCGCAAGCGCGTGCGTCGGGCGCAGGACCGTTTCGTGAACTGGCGCTCGCGGATGGCGTCGTTCATCCACGAGCACGTGGTCGGCATGTCGATCGTGCAGTCGTCGACGCGGGAGGAGGACACGCGCGACCGCTTCCGCGGCATCACGGACGAGATGCTCGGTTCGCAGCTCACGGTCGTGCGCTGGGAGTCGAGCCTGTCCGCCCTGGTCGAGATGCTGGGCTCGTTCACCACCGCGCTGATCCTGTGGTACGGCGGCGGCATCATCGCCGAGCAGCTCGACCTGGCGGACCCCGCCGCGACCGCGCTCACCGTCGGCACGCTGTTCTTCTTCGTCGACCTCATGGGCCGGTTCTTCCAACCGCTCACCGAGCTCACGCTGAAGATCACGGTGCTGCAGAACGCCGCGAGCGCGGCCAGCAAGGTCTTCCGCCTCCTCGACCACACCGAGCGCCTGCCCGAGCCCGACGAGTCGAAGCGTCCCGAGCCGATCGGTCGCATCGAGTTCGACGACGTGCGCTTCCGCTACCCGACGCGCCCCGACGAAGAGGTGCTGCGCGGCGTGTCGTTCACCGTCGAGCCGGGCGAGCGCGTCGCGATCGTCGGCGCCACGGGGTCGGGCAAGTCGACGATCCTGCGCCTCGTCACGCGGCTCTACGACGTGACGGGCGGCACGATCCGCATCGACGGCGAGGACGTGCGCGACATGTCGCTGAAGGAGCTGCGGTCGCGCGCCGCGGTCGTGCACCAGGACGTGTTCCTGTTCGAGGGCACGGTGATGGAGAACCTCCAGCTCTCGGCGCACGAGATCTCGCGCGAGGACGCGCTCGCCTCGGCGCGGCGCCTGCACCTGGACGAGGTCGTCGCGCGCTTCGACGGCGGCTACGGCACGCTGCTCGCCGAGCGCGGGCGCAACCTCTCCGCGGGCGAGCAGCAGCTGATCGCCTTCGCGCGCACGATGGCGGCCGCGCCGAAGCTCGTGCTCATGGACGAGGCCACCTCGAACATCGACACGCACACCGAGGAACTGCTCGAGGAGGCGGTGGACGAGCTGCTCGCGAGCCGCACCTCCCTCGTCATCGCGCACCGCCTGTCGACGATCCGCCACTCCGACCGGATCCTGGTCATGCACAAGGGCCAGATCGTCGAGCAGGGCAGCCACGACGAGCTGATGGCCGCCGGCGGTCGCTATCGCGAGCTCTACGAGCGGCAGTACCAGGAGGACTGAGCGCACGCTCTCCGCCGCGCCCCGCCTCCCGAGCGCCCGGACCGCGTCCCCGCCCTTCCCTGCGAGCGACCCGACGCTAGAGTGCCGCGCATGAACGTCCGCGACTTCATCGAGCACCACTACCGTCACTTCAACGCCGCCGCCCTCAAGGACGCCGCCCACGGCTACGCCGCGCACATGGACGCCGGC
>Ga0180436_10000971_pt1 | contig 28619 bp, 21 predicted proteins | sample SS_ome_2_FD_132434 | JGI IMG/M metagenome (GOLD analysis project Ga0180436, IMG submission 132434) | Hypersaline lake sediment archaeal communities from the Salton Sea, California, USA - SS_3_S_2 metaG | ecosystem: Environmental > Aquatic > Non-marine Saline and Alkaline > Hypersaline >... | reverse complement strand
GCTGGACGCCCTGACCACCAGCACGGTGGAGGAGATGGGCGCCATGAACATCGCCTTCGTCTACGAGGACAAGGTGATCACCGCCCCGACCGGCGACACCATCCTCAACGGCGTGACGCGGGATTCGGTCGGCCGCCTCTGCGCCGACTTCGGCTACAACTGGGTCGAGACATCCCCGGTCATCGCCGAGGTGTGCGCCGACGCCGAGAGCGGCAAGCTGCTCGAAGCCTTCGCTTGCGGCACGGCCGCGGTGGTGACGCCCATCGGCGTGATGCACTACCAGGGCAAGGACTACCAGGTGGGCGGCGGGCAGGAGGGCCCGGTCACCACCCGTCTGCGCGAGACGATCTGCGGGATCCACACCGGGCGCAGCGAGCATCACCCGGAATGGATCGAGGAGGTGCCCCGTTTCGAGTACGCCAAGTAGTCGAGACGGGAAAGACGAAGGTTATGCCAACGAAATTGTGTTTTACTCTGCCAGGGGCATCTTCATGCTGATTTCATTTCAGTTACGCGCCTCAATACGAGGTCCGCAGCGCTGATTACGGCCGAAACACAATTTCGATGGCAGAACTAAAGACGAAGACGGCGCCCCGGCCTCCACGGCCGGGGCGTCGTCGCGTCAGGGCTGGTCCCGTTTCAGAGAAGAGCCTCGAGTTCGGCGCGGGCCAGCTCGGCGTCGCGTCTCAGGTCGAGGGCCGCCCGCCGCGCCTCGAGCCAGTCTCGACGGACCAGAAGCACCTCGCTCAGGCCCGAATCGCCCGCGGCGTAGGCCGCCTCGGCCGAGCGCAGGGCGGCTCGCGCCTCCGGCACCACGGTGTCGCGGTAGATGGCGGCTCCCAGGGCGGCGGCCGTCAGCTCGGCGTGCGCGCGTCTCAGCCGGGCCTCCAGGTCGCGCCGGGCGGCGCGGGACAGGGCGGCGGCGGCCTCCGCGTCGGCCCGCGCCGAGGCGAGGCGCGCGCCCCCGCGGTCGAAGATGGGCAGGCTGATGCGGAAGCCCAGGTCGAAGGCGGCGCCCGCCGGGGCCTCGCGCAGGCCCGCCTCCAGGTCCAGGTCGGGGATGCGCGCGCGCGAGGCCTCGCCCACGCGGGCGGCCTCCTCGTCGGCCCGACTCGCAGCGGCCCGGGTCAGGGGGGCCTCGTCCAGGCTCGTCAGCAGGGCGTCGAGATCGACGGGGACGGGCAGGCCGTCGGCGTCGTCGCGCGTGGCGCCGACAGGCCGGGCCCCGTCGCCGATCGCCGTCGCCAAAGCCACGCGCGCCGCGACGTCGTCCGCCTCGGCGGCGGCGGCTTCCGCCTCGGCGATGCCCAGCTCCCCGCGGGCGCGGCGCAGGTCGGAGGCGGGTGCGTCGCCATGCGTCACCCGGCTCGCGGCCGCCTCCAGGAGTCGCCGCGCGATCACCACCGCCTCCCGCCGCAGCTCGAACGTCTCGCCGGCGTGGACCGCCCGCGCGTGGGCCGCACGCACCTCGGCCGCGACGGCGCGCAGGAGCGCGTCGCGCTCGTGACCCCGGGTGGCCGCCGCCGTCTCGGCCGTCCGGCGGGCGGCGCCGGTGCGTCCGCCCAGGGGCAGGGTCTGGGAGAGGCCCACGATGCGGTTGGCGCCGTTCCAGGCGTCTCCGTCGCGGGGCGCATCCTCCAGGCGCAGGAAGCCGGCGGGGTTGGGCCAGGCGCCGGCCTGTTCCGCGCGGGCCGCGGCGGCGCGCCAGCGGGCGTCCGCCGCCGCCAGTTCGGGTCGCGTCTCGAGGGCCGCCGCCAGGGCCTCGTCGAGGGTCAGATCCGCGCGGGCCGCCGCCGTCGCGGCGACGGATAGCAGCAGCGCGGTCAGGATCAGCAGGCTCTTGCTCATGACATCGTCCTCTCACGACGGCCCGCGGGCCGTCCCAGCCGGAGATAGAGCCCCGGCGTCACGATCATGTTGAGGGTCATCGACGACAGCAGGCCGAAGAGGATCACCTGGGCCATGGGCGTCTGGATCTCGGAGCCGGGCCGGTCGCCGCCCAGGGCCAACGGCACCAGCGCCAGGCCCGAGGCCAGGGCCGTCATCAGGATGGGCGACAGGCGCTCCATGGCGCCGCGCCGCACGGCCTCGCGGAAATCGGTCACGCCCTCGTGGATCTGCAGATGGCGGATGTGCGAGACGAGCATGATGCCGTTTCGCGTGGCGATGCCGAAGACCGTGATGAAGCCGATCAGCGCGGCGATGGACAGCACGCCCCCCGAGACGAAGACGCCGACCACGCCGCCGATCAGGGCCAGCGGCAGGTTGAGCATGACAAGAGCCGCGTCGCGGCCCGAGCGGAAGGCCATGTGCAACAGCCCGCCGATGGACAGCACCACCGTCACGCCCAGCAACAGCAGCAGGCGGCCGGCGCGCAGGGCGCTCTCGAACTGGCCGCCGTATTCCACGCGATAGCCGGGCGCGGCGTCGATCACCGGATCGACCCGTTCGCGCACCCGGTCGACGACGGTCGACACGTCGCCGCCGGCCACGTTGCAGGTGACCACGATCTTGCGCCGGGTCCGCTCGCGGCTGATCATGTTCGGCCCCTCCTGGCGCTCGATGGACGCCAGGTCGCGCAACCGCACGTGTCCGCCCGCGGGCACCCGCACCGGCAGGTCGGCCACGCCGTCCGCGCTCCAGGACTCGCCGTCGCCCACCTTCAGGACCAGATCGAAGGCGAAGGGCCCCTCCAGGACGCGCGAGACCTTCAGCCCGCTGTAGGCCGCCGCCAGAGCGTCCGCCGCGTCGTCGACGAGCAGGCCGTGGCGGGCCAGCGCCCGCCGGTCGAAACGCACGTTCAGGTTGGGGATGTCGGCCTGGCTTTCGGCGGCCAGGTCCACCACCCCGGGCACGCCGGCCATGGCGTCGCGCGCGCGGCGGGCCAGCGCGCGCAGTTCCAGCAGGTCGTCGCCGAAGATCTTCACGGCCAGGTTGGCGCGCGAACCCGACAACATGTGGTCGATGCGGTGGGAGATGGGCTGGCCGATGGTGACGCTCAGGCCCGGCAGCGCGGACAGGTCCTCGCGCAGGGCCGCCAGGAAGGTCGCCTTGTCGCGGTCGCCCATGCGCAGGGCCACGTCGATCTCCGCCGACTCGACGCTCATGGCGTGCTGGTCCAGCTCTGCACGACCGGTGCGGCGGGCCGTCGAGACCACTTCCGGATGGGCGAGGAGGATGCGTTCGACCTCCCATCCCATGCGGTCGGAGTCCTCCAGCGAAGTGCCGGGCAGGGTGACGGCGCTGATGGTCAACGCGCCCTCGTTGAACTCGGGCAGGAACGAGCGGCCGACGCCCAGGACCGCGAAGAGCGCCACCGCCAGCAGCATCAGGCCGGGCGTCGCGAAGCGCCAGGGATGGTCCAGGGCCGCCCGCAGCACGGGCGCGTAGCGCCTCTTGAGCCACAGGACGACCGGCGCCTCCCTGTTGTGACGCACGGCGCGGCTGCGAGGCAGCAGCAGCAGTCCGAGCGCCGGCGTCACGGTCACGGCCACCAGCAGCGAGGCGCCCAGCGAGACCACGTAGGCCGCGCCCAGGGGCCGCAGGAGCCGGCCCTCCACGCCCGACAGGAAGAACAGGGGCGCGAAGACCAGCACGATGATGACCGTGGCGTAGGTGATGGACTGGCGGATCTCCAGGGTCGCGTCGTAGACGATGCGCATGGCGGAGAGCCGCTGCTCGCGCGGACGTGCGCGATTCTCGCGCAGACGGCGCACCACGTTCTCCACGTCGATCACCGCGTCGTCCACCAGGGCGCCCACGGCGATGGCGATGCCGCCCAGGGTCATGGTGTTGATGGTGGCGCCGAAGAGCTTGAGCGCCAGCACCGAGGTGAGGATCGAGAGGGGGAGCGCCGTCAGGGTGATCAGGGTGGCGCGCACGTTGGCCAGGAACAGCAGCATCACCAGGACGACGAGGATGGCTCCGTCGCGCAGGGCGTGCTCCACGTTGCGCACGGCCGTCCCGATGAAATCGGCCTGCTTGAAGAGGCTGCGGTCGAGGACCATGCCCTCGGGCAGGTCCCGCTCCAGTTCGTCGTAGACCAGCTCGAGGCGGCCGGCCAGCTCGAGCGTGTTGGCGGCCGGCTGCTTCTGGACGCCGAGGATCACCGCGCGCTCCATGCTGATGGATCCCTCGCCGCGCTTGGGCGCCTCGCCGATCACGACCTCGCCGAGGTCGGCCACACGGACGGGAACGCCGTCGACTGTCTCGACCGCCACGTCGCCGATGTCCCGCAGCGACTCGACGCGACCCAGGCCGCGCACCAGGTACTCGGTGCCCCGCTCCTGCACGAATCCGGCCGAAACGTTGCGGTTCGAGCCGGCCAGGGCGTCGGCCACCTCGCCGACGCCGAGATCGTGACGGCGCAGCAGGGCCGGATCCAGCAGCACCTGGTACTGCTTCTCGCCGCCGCCGATGGGCGTCACCTGGGACACGCCCGGCACCGACAGCAGGCGCCGCCGCACCACCGTCTCGGCGACTGTGCGCAGTTCGATGGGGCCGTGGCGGTCCGAGGTCAGGCCGAGGAACTGGATCTCGCCCATGATGGACGAGGCCGGGGCCATGACGGGACGCCTCGCCTCCGGCGGCAGCTCCTCGTCGATCTGGTCGATCTTCTCGCCCACGATCTGACGGGCGCGCAGGATGTCGAAGCCCCAGTCGAACTCGACCCAGACCACCGACACGCCCACGGCCGTGCCGGAGCGGATGCGTCGCACGCCGGGCGCGCCGTTGAGCGCCGACTCGATGGGGAAGGTCACCAGGGACTCGATCTCGCGGGGCGCCATGCCGGGCGCCTCGGTCATCACGTTGACGGTGGGCGCGGTGAGGTCCGGAAAGACGTCCACCGGCATGTTGATCGCCGTATGCACGCCGACGGCGCAGAGCACCAGCGCGCCGACCAGGACGAAGGTCCGCAGCCTGAGGGCGGAGTCGATCATGCCGTTCATTCCGTCCTCCTCAATGGGTGTGGCCGTGGGCGGGCACGGCGTCGTCGGCCGCGGCCAGCTTCACGACCCATGCGGCCGACACGACCACGCGCTCGCCCGCGACCAGGCCGGAGCGCACGACGTGTTCGCGCCCGTCGTCCTCGCCGAGGACCACCGGGCGCCGCGTGAAGGTCTCGCCGCCGGTCTGTACGAAGACCACCGGTCGTCCCTGCTCGTCCACCAGGGCCGAGTCGGGCACGGTCAGCACGTTCTCCAGGCGGTCCGTGCGCAACAGGAGGCCGAGGGATTGGCCGACGCGCAGCCGGCCGTCGGCGTTGTCCACCGCGTAGACGATGGGTGCCGTGCGGGTGCGGTCGTCGAGTTCGGGCGCCAGGTAGATCAGGGTCTCGGACGCCAGGTCGCGCGGCGGGACGTCCGCGCCGGGGATCAGGAGCCGCGCGGCGGGTGCGGCGGGCAGGTCGGGCAGGGCGCTCTCGGGGATCCAGCCCCGGACCCACACCGCCGAGGGATCGAGTACGGCGAAGACCGGCCCGCCGACGGGCACGTACTCGCCGGCGGCGGCCAGGGTCTCGACCACCACTCCGGCGATGGGGGCGTGAAGCGGCAGCTCGGGCGCCGTGTCCCCGCCGCGGTTGGCGCCGGCGAGCCGCAGCGCCGCCTCGTGCGCCGCCCGGGCCGCGGCGAGGGCGGCCTCGGCTTCCTGGACGCGCCGCGCGGGCGCGGCCTCGGCCTCGTGCAGGGTGCGGGCCCGTTCGGCCTCGGCCTCGGACAGGGCGAGGTCCTGGCGCGTCCGCACCAGATCGGCGTCGGCGGCCGCCAGGCTGGCGCCGTCTCCGGCGACGGGCGCGCGGATCACGCCCAGCACGTCGCCGGCGTCCACACGCGTGCCCGGCGCGGCCACGGCTCGTCCCGCGGCGGCCGCCAGACGTCCGGCCACGGGCGTCGATACCACGGTGCGGCGTTCCGGCGGGGCCTCCACCGTGGCCGCGATCTCCACGGTGCACGTGAAACCGCCCGGCGCGACGGGCGTGCTGGCCACGCCGAAGCGCCACTGCTGCTCCTTGAGCAGGACGATGGCCTCCGGATCGGTCATGACTTCGGCGTGCTCCGCCGCGTGCGCGTTGCCGTAGACGCGGATCTCCGGGAAGCCCAGGGGCTCCGTCTCGCCGGGCGCGAGGATCTCGAGCGTCCACAGACCGGGCTCCGGAAGCGTGGTCTCCGTGATGTAGATGCCGGGCCGGGCCGGGCCGGCATCCTCTATCTCGACGACCCGTCCCTGGAGATGCGTCCAACGATAGACCAGGGTCCCCGCTTCGACCGGACGCGCGGCGGCGAGATCCGTCACGTGGGCCAGCAACTCCGCCGGCGCTCCGGCCAGAAGAGGCCCGTGCTCGATGAAGATCTCGTGGCGGGACGACCAGGCGGTCGCCTGCAGGTGGACGGGGTCGTGCCCGTGTTCGTCCGGCACGGGCTCGCCGCATCCCGACAGCAGGGCCGGGACGGCCAGCAGGGCCAGGACGCTCGATCGCACGTATTGCGATGCGCGCATGATTTCCTCCGATGCTCGTCACAAGGAGTCGGTTTCGGTTCGACACGCGAGCGCCGGGCTCGCGGTTATCAGACGGGCAGGGAGGCGGGAGGTGCGCGGGAGGGCGGTGGTGCGCAGGATGATGCGCGCGGCTGGCCGGTGCGCTGGGCCGCCGCGAGCGGAGCGTCGGTCTCGACGCGGAAGACGCCCTCCACGGCCGGCACGGTCGCCGTGGACGGGGCCGGCATCGGGCCGGTCTTGCCGACGGCCTCGTCGTGATGCGCCTCGACCGAGTGGTGGTCGAACGTGCAGTCGGTCCTCGCGGAGATCGTCGTCCGGTGGCTGTGGGCACCGGTCCCGGCAAGGTGGTGGAGTTCGCAGTGGTGGTCGGCGAAGGCGATGTGGGCGGTCAGGGAGAGGCCGCAGACGACGTACTGCAGCAGCGTCCAGGCGGCGGCCCTGCGCCGTCGCCCTTCGTTGCCGACGCCATGTCGCGTCCGGTCCCTCACCGTCCCGTCGTCCTCCGCGCTCGGGGTCGAATCATCCCGTTCAAGCTAATTCCTACAGGCGAACAAGGCAATAGTTCCCCGTGCGGAATCCCGGACCCGTCCTGGCATGGACGGGCCCTCCCGCGCTATGATATCGGCATCCACGCCCCCCTTCTTGAAGAGGAACGACGACATGGACCATCTGAATCAGGACCGCCCCCTGGTCTGCTTCGATCTGGAGACCACCGGCACGAGCATCGACCGCGACCGCATCGTGGAGATCGGCCTCGTGCGTGTGGAGCCCGACGGATCGCGCCGCAGCTACCGCACGCTGATCAACCCCGAGATGCCCATCCCGCCGGGCGCGTCGAAGGTGCACGGCATCACCGACGCCGACGTGCGCGACGCCCCGGTCCTGGCCGCCGTGGCGCGCGAGATCGTCGGGTTCTTCGAAGGGGCCGATCTCGCGGGCTTCAACTCGGTGAACTTCGACGCCCCGCTGCTGGAGAACGAGCTGGCCCGCGTCGGCACGGACTTCTCCCTGGCGGGCCGCCGGCACCTGGACGCCATGCGCATCTTCCACAAGATGGAGCCCCGCACCCTGGTGGCCGCCTACAGCAAGTACTGCGGCAAGGACCTGACCGAGGCCCACGCCGCCCTGGCCGACGTGGAGGCAACCCTCGAGGTGCTCGACGCCATGATCGCCCGCTACGACGAACTGCCCGCCGACGTGGACGCGCTGCACAAGGTCAGCAACCCCAACGAGGGCCGCTTCGTGGACCGCGGCCGCAAGTTCGAATGGAACGACGACGGCCAGGCCGTCTTCGCCTTCGGCAAGCACGCCGGCCGCGCCCTCGCGGAGATCGCGAACCAGCATCCCGGCTACCTGGAATGGATGCTGAAGAAGGACTTCAGCGACGAGGTCGCCACCATCCTCCGCGACGCGCTGGCGGGGAAGTTTCCGGAGAAGGGATGATCGCCGTGAGCGACGAGACCACGCCCCGCCCCGGATCCATCGGCTGGTTCGACCTCACCGTACCCGATGCCGAGGGCGTGCGCGACTTCTACGCCGCGGTCGTCGGCTGGACCCCCGCCCCGGTGGCCATGGAGGGCTACGAGGACTTCATGATGAGCAACGCGGACGGCGAGGCCGTCGGCGGCGTCTGCCACGCCAAGGGCCCCAACGACGGCATGCCTCCCCAGTGGCTGGCCTACGTGGTGGTGGCGGACCTGGCCGCGAGCATGGCGCGTTGCCACGAACTGGGGGGAGAGGTCGTCGACGGGCCGCGCGGGCTGGGCGCCTTCGGCACCTTCTGCGTCGTGCGCGATCCGGCCGGTGCGCATCTGGCCCTAGTGGAGCCGCCGCCCGAGTGACGTCGGCGGCGAGTCGCCTCCAGCTCAACCGTCCACCGCGTCGACCTGCAGGGGGCGATAGAATTCGCGCCGCACTTCATCCGCGAAACGCTCGATCTGCTGATCCGGCACCTGGAGGTGCAACAGGGCCTGACGCGTGACCTCGAGCCCGGCTTCCATCTGCGGCATCACGACCGCGTGCACGCCGAGCTCGTTCAACTGCGCCAGCAGCTCGTCCGATTCGGCGCGCGCGACGATGCGCAGTTCCGGATGAAGCTGCCGGGCGTGGCGGGCGATGGCGAGCGTGACGACGGGCGAGGGCGTCGTGATCAGCAGCATGCAGGCCCGATCCAGCCCGGCCGCCTCCAGCACCAGCGGATGGCTGGCGTCGCCGTAGATGACGGCCAATCCGGAGGTGCGGCAGGACTCGAGGCGGTGCTGGTCAAGCTCGATCGCCACGAAGGGCAGATCCAGCCGCCGCAGCACGCCGGCCACCGCGCCGCCCATGTGTCCGGCCCCCGCCATCACGACGTGATCGTGCAGTTCGTCCCGCTCTATGTTGATCGTCATCACGGGTTCGGCGCGACGTCGCCGCTGAAGGAACCCATATACGGGCGCCGTGGCGCCGGACACAAAGGGCGTCAGGAACATGGTGGCCAGGGTCACGGCCATGATCACCGAATAGAACTCGGCGTCGATGCTCTCCGTGGCGACGCCCACCCGGCCTATGACGAAGGCGAATTCCCCCGCCTGGAACATGGTCAGCCCCAGTGCGAGGGGCACCACGTTCCGGTAGCCGAAGGCCCGGCCCACTCCTGCGCAGATCAGGCCCTTGGCGAGGGCGACGACCGCCGTGAGACCGAGGACCAGTCCGAGGTTCTCCTGTATGAAACGCGGCTCCAGCAGCATGCCCACCGACGCGAAGAACAGGAGGCCGAAGATGTCCCGCAGGGGGACGATGTCGCTCAGCGCCTGATGCGCGTGGTCCGACTCGCTGAGCACGATGCCCGCCACGAAGGCGCCGAAGGCGAAGCTCAGGCCCACCTTGTAGGTGGCGTAGCCTATGCCCAGTCCCAGTCCCGCGACCGTCAGCAGGAAGAGCTCGCGCGAATTCCAGCGGCTGACCAGGCGCATCAACCAGGGGATCACCCGCGTGCCGATCAAGATCATCACGGCCAGGAAGATCGCCGAGCGCACGAGCGCCCATCCCAGGTCCGGCAGTCCCGACCGCAGGTCCGTCAGCTTGGGCAGCAGGATCAGAAGGGGCACCACGGCCAGATCCTGCACCAGCAACATGCCGATCATGACCTTGCTGGAGAGCGTCCCCAGCCGGCCCTGGTTCTGGAGCGTCTTCAGGATGACCATGGTGCTGGACAGGGAGACGCAGCCGCCGAACCAGACCGCGTCGGTCCAGGGCCAGCCCAGTATGAGGCCGGCGCCCGCGGCCACGCCCGCGGTCGACAGGATCTGGATGGACGTCCCCAGCAGGGCCACTTTCCGCACCGGGCTCAGTTCTTTCAGGGAGAACTCGATTCCCAGTGCGAACAGCAGCAGAGCGACGCCGATCTCCGCCAACAGTTCGATGTCGTGGGAATCGTAGATGAAGGCGCCGCCGGTCGCCGGCCCGAGGATGACGCCGGCGGCGATGTATCCTAGGATCAGCGGCTGCCCGAGGCGCCTGGCGACGAGGCCGCCCAGGAAGCCGGCGGTGACGATGATCGCGACGTCTGCAGCGATTCCCAAGACAATCTCCGTCCGTTATTCCACCGCGATCGGATACCCCGCCGCCTCCCAGGCGAGCATGCCGCCCTTGAGGTTGTGGATATCCGCGTAGCCGTGTCCCAGCAGGATGCGCACGGCCAGCTCGCTGCGGCGTCCGCTGCGGCTGACCAGCACGAGGGTCCGGTCGCGCGGCAGGTCGTGCTCCCCGTGGGTGAGACGGGGCAGGGGCAGGTTGCGGGCCTGGCGGATGTGCGCGCGCACGTACTCGCGCGACTCGCCCACGTCGATCAGTTCCAGCGCGTCCGGCGTTTCGATCAGGCGCCCCCGGACTTCGCTCGGCAGGATCTCGGGCACGGGCCCGCGGGCGTGGCCGGCGATCCGCTCGTGGGCGTCGGTCTCGCTGTGCTTGGGCAGGGCCTGGCATTCGGCGAAGATCCGGTGCTCGCACTCGTAGATGCAGATGCCCGGATGCAGCACGTGGTGGAAGAGCTCGCCGATGTCGCAGCCGCCGCGCATCAGGTTCCCCCGCCCCAGCGATCTCAGGAAGCCGCTCTGGTGCATCATGTACAGCACGCGGGGCCGGGCGCCCTCCACGAAGACGTCGCCGCCGCGCTTGCGGTAGCGGCGCAGCACGCTCTCGAGCATGTGGATGCCGCTGACGTCCACCTGGTCCACAAGCCCCATCCGCAGCAGCAGGAAGATCTGGCCGGGGTGGCGCTTGACGAGCGCGATCAGGCTGTCCTCGACGTGGTTGACGGCGCCGAAGTAGAGCGGCCCCGACAGCTCGACGACCGCGAGCTGCGGGCAGACCGGCTGGTTGCGGGCCGGCACCATGTGCAGGAAGTCGGCGTCGGGCACGAGGGCCTCGACCGCCGGGGCCGAGGTCGTCACCAGGAAGCGCGCGAAGGAGATCAGCATGCCCGACAGGACCGCGAACTCCAGGGGGAAGATCAGGGTGGCCGTGATCGTGGAGATCATGATGGTCGAATCGCCCCGCGACATGCGCGTGATGCGGCCGATCTCGTGCCAGTCCACCATGCTGTAGGCGGTGATCAGCAGGACCGCGGCCAGCGCCGTGTGGGGCAGGTACACGGCCAGGGGCGCCAGCAGGAAGACCGCCGCCAGGACCCAGAGGCCCGAGAAGATGCTCGACAGGGAGGTCAGCGCGCCCGCGTCGTGGTTGACGGCCGAGCGGGTGAAGGATCCCGAGACCGCGTAGCCCGAGAACAGTCCCGCCGCGATGTTGGCCAGGCCCTGTCCCACGAACTCCTGGTTGCCGTCGACGCGCTGCCCGCTCTGGCTGGCCACCGCCCGCGCGATGGACATGGCCTCCACCAGTCCGATGGCGGCGATGGCCATGGCGCCGGCCGCGAGCTTGAAGATGAGGTCCGCGTCCAGCAGGGGCAGGTCCGCCAGGGGCGGCAGGCTGCGGGGCAGCTCCCCCAGCACGCGCACGCCCCGCGCGTCGAGACCGAGGATCCGCACGCAGACGGCGGCGGCGACCATGGCGATCAGGGCCGCCGGCCAGCGCGGGCGCAGGCGCTTGATGACGACGATGAGCGCGAGCGTGCCCAGCCCCAGCGCCAGGCTGGGCAGATGCGTCTCGCCCAGGCTGCCGGCCACGGTCCGCGCGGTCTCGACGAACTCGGGCGAGCTCTCCATGTCCAGGCGCAGCAGGTGGCGGAGCTGGTTCACGCTGATCAGCACGCCCGCGCCCGCCGTGAAGCCGACGACCACCGAGTCCGACACGAAGTTCACCAGGGCGCCCATGCGCGCCACGCCCGCCAGGATCTGGACGAGCCCCACCATCACCGCCAGGTAGCCCGCGGCCACCAGGAACTCGGGCGTGCCCGGCGCGGCCACGTTCAACAGGGTCGCCAGGGCCAGCAGGGATATGGCGTTGGTGGGTCCCGTGTGCAGGTGTCGGGACGATCCCCAGAGGGCGCCCACGATCGAGGCGACGATGGCCGCGTAGAGGCCGGTCTGGGGCGGCAGCTCGGCGATCATGGCGTAGGCGATGGCCTGGGGCAGCATGACCACGGCGACCGTCAGGCCCGCCAGCAGGTCGGCGCGCAGGAAGGACGTGGTGTAGGTCTCGAGAACCCGCCGCGGGCGCGTGAAGAAGTCGGACTCGTCGCGCAGCCAGCGCCGGGCCGAGTCGATGAAGGCGTGTGCGCCGCGGGGGGACAAGTCCGGCAAGACCTCCGGGTTGGTGTGGCGTCGTCCGTCGCGCGGACCGGACCGTCAGACTAGCAGCCGGAGGGGGACGGAACAAGCAGCCGCGCATCGCGCGGACGAAATGAAGGTGCGATCTTGCTCAAGCCGGCGCCCCGTGTGACGATATCGACCCAATGAAAAGCGGATTCTCCATGGAGACCAGGTCGTTCAGCCTGAAGCGCGTCCTGCTCACGGTGGCCCTCGTGCAACTCGTGCTGGCCGGCGCCATGTTCATATACTGGCGCGTCTACCAGTCGGAGTTCTTCCCTTATCCGATCAACAAGGACGGCAGCGTCACCTGCGAGGGCGCGCCCCTGCTGGTCGGCTACGGGGTGCGCATCCCGCCGCCCTGGACCTTCACGGGCGTGGGCAGCGACACCCTGCGCCTCAACGGCTTCCCCTTCGAGCCCCTGCGCAAGGTCGACGCCGGCGCAGGCCTGTCGCCCGGTCAGCGCGACCGCATCCGCACCATCAAGGCCATCCTCGAGGAGGCGGAGAACGCCTACAAGGCCTCCGACGGAAAGGAGGCGGGCATGCGCGCCTTCGCCGACGCCATGGAGCCGTACCTGGGCGGCGTCCTGCTCTCACTGCAGCTCGACGTGGAGAACCAGACCCTGACCGCGGATTTCGGCGGCGAGATCCCCGAGGTCACCGTCAACTTCCTGCACGACCCGCATTGGGTGGAGCCGGAGGGGCTGATCCGCAACCGGCACTACGGCACCATGCGCGAGTTCATCTCCTGGATGGAGTTGAACAGCGACGGCGTGTTCAGCTTCGGCACCGGCCATTTGGCCCTGTCCGGGATGACGGAGGACCGCCGCGAGTACCAGCGCGTGCTGGACGTCCTGGAGACCCTGCCGCGTCACCCCCGACGGCCGCTCACCATCGACGACGTGCGCCACGCCATGGCCGACGACGAGAGCTTCGAACGCTTCGAACCCCTGATCAGCGACTTCCTGGAGCACGGCATCGCGCGCATGCCGGACGGCTTCTGATTCCCCTCAATCGGACGCGAGCAGATAGATGGCGTAGGTGCCGAGCCAGTGCCCGCCCGCGTAGTGGGTGCCGATGACGGCGTCCAGTCCCGCGCGCACGTGGGCGTCGCGGGCCCGCCGGACGACGGGCCGGCGCGGGTCGGACGGGGGCAGCGCGTCGGCGATGCGTTCCAGCATCCAGGCCCGGCTCAGGTTCAGGCCGTCGAGGTGGGCCAGCTTGCCGTCGGCGCGGTCGGTGACCCTGGCCACGGGAAGCCAGCGGCCGCCCGCCTCCGGCGCGAGTCCGGGCAGGAAGCGGCCGAGCCAGTCGGCGAATTCCGCCGGCGTCAGGAAGCGGCTCAGCAGGTCGGCCTCGGCCAGGATCGGCGACAGGAAGTCCTGCCCCGAGGGTTCGAAGGACAGGTCTGCGTCGCGGTCGTCCAGATAGAGGTCGCGGGAACGATTCTCGATCAGCGCGGCCAGCTCGCGGTCGCCGACCGCGCGCGCGTAATCCAGCGCCAGGCCGAAGGCGAAGGCGGTCTGGCTGTGCTCGCCCGTGCGGATCGGGTAGGCCAGCTTGGGCAGCCAGGTCTCCAGGCGCGATACGCAGACCGTCTCCAGGGGATGCAGCGCCTCGGCCCAGCGCCGAGCGTCCGGGTCGCCGTCGGCCGCCCAGCCGCGCAGCTCGGCCGCGAGCTGGAGCAGCCAGGCCAGGCCATAGGGCCGCTCCCAGGACCCCCGCTCGGGCGAGGTGAAGTAGGCTGCCTCGCCGGCGATGCGCGCGCGCGTCAGGTGCCGGCCGAGCACCGCTCGGGCCTCGTCCGCCAGAGGCGCGTCCGGATGAACCCTGGCATAGCGCGCCAGCAGCCAGTGGCCGTGCACCGCCGAATGCCAGTCGAAGCACCCGTAGAAGGCCGGGTGCAGCTCCCGCGGCGGCGCCAGGTCGGCGTCGGCGACCATGGTGTGGGCGATCTTGTTGGGATACTCCCGCTCGGCGCAGTCCAGGGCGAGCCGGACGAAGGGGGAGAGATCGGGGGCGTCGCCGTCGGCCTCGCGGAGCTGCGGCGGCGCGGCTTGCTCGTCTATGGGGGCGCCGCAGCCGACGAGACCCGCGACGGTCAGGGCGACGATCAGATATGATGCACGCGATCCGTTCATGAGCGCCTCCTGGGGGATCTCTGTCCGAGGCCGGGTTCGCTACGCTTCCGCACTGTCGTTCATGTCGCCGAACGGTCCCCGCGCCGCCTTCCCTTCCAGCTTGAACCTCCGCGCCGCCGCCGCATGCAGCCGCATGCAGACCTCGCGGACCGCCTCCCGGCTCGTCGCCAGATCCGCGGGCGTGCAGGCGTCGAGCAGGTCGCGGGGCGCGTCGTCGTCGGCCTTGCCGTGGGCCAGGCGGTTGCGCCAGGTGTCCAGGGCCTTGAGCGTCTGCCAGGGGCGGGCGCCCCAGTCCTGGGCGACATCCAGCCGTTCGCAGAGCCAGTTGAGCTTGCCCAGGATGCCGCGGTGGGGCGTGGCGGTGAAGTGCGCCTTCTCGTCGGCCCAGACCTCGGGCGCCGCGCGGGCGCCCACGTGGTTGATGTAGGCCTCCAGCGCCGTGTGGGTCAGCATCAGCGCGCCCATGACAGAGACGGGCGGCGGCGCACCGCCGCTCTCTGGCGGTCGCGCCAAGTCGGACGCGCCGTCCCACAGGATCTCGTGAAGGGGGCGCGTTTCGTCCGGTGTCATGGCTGTCCCATCCAATCTTCGAGGTCGCGCGTGGGTGGGCGTCGACCGTAGAACAGGTCGTCCAGCTTCAGGGCGACGCGCCGGAAGGGGGCCGAGCGGCGCACGCCGGCGCGCACCAGCCGGTGCAGCGCGTTGTCCGGGTGGGAGTAGGGGCACACCTGCATGCAGCGTCCGCAGTCCGTGCCCACGGCGCACCAGAGGGCGAAGCATTTCTCCTGATCGATCCGCCAGCGCAGGACGCCGTCGTGGTCGCGGCGCGGGCCGGCCGGGATCGCCGCCGCGGGGCAGATGTCGGCGCACTTCTCGCAGACGGCGCAGAAGTCCTGGACGGATTCGTCGCGTGTCGGGGCCGACGGCACGAGGGGCGCGTCGGTGCTCACCGCGGCCAGGCGCACGCGCGGTCCCAGCTCCGGCGTCATCAACAGGCCCATGCGGCCGATCTCGCCCAGGCCGGCGTCGCGGGCCACCAGCGGGCACACCAGACGGTAGTCGGTGTCGATATGGGCGCGGGCCGCGTGGCCCAGGTTGCGCAGGAGAGCGGCCGCCTGCACGGCGATCAGGGCGGCGTCGAGGTACCTGCGCGACGACTCCGCGACGGCCGGCGCCAGCGGCGCGCGGTCCAACATGTCCTTGTCCATCTCGACGGCGAAGACCAGGGCGCGCTCGTGGGGCAGCGCGGCGGGCGCGCCGTAGGGTTCGCGGCGGCCGATCCGCGCGTACCAGTGCTCGGGCCGCAGCGCGGCCACGCCCGAGGAGACGACGCCCATCCCGTCAAGCCAGCCGGCGAGGAAGCGGGTCAGCGCGGCGGGATCGTCGTCGCCGGAGACGTCCTTCGCTTCGGCGTCGACCCGGGACTGCAATGCCTCGATGGTCTCGTTGCAGGCCTCGGCGGCGGCGAAGAGGCGGCGGTGATGGTGGCGCGCCTCCCGGTCGAGCAGGCCCGGCCGGGCGCGCCAGCGGTCGTCGGGGTCGCGGTGCGCGGGGAATTCGTCGTAGTAGGCGTCGAAGCGGGCCGTACCCGGAGCCAGCTCGCGGCGCGCGAACATGACCGTCCGTTCGTCGATGGATTCGCGGGCCTCCGCGTGGGGATGCCGCGGCCCCTTCACCGGTACCAGCCAGAGCAGAACCGCCGCGATCGCGAGGCCGGGCAGGATCCAGGCGGCGACGTCGCGGCCCGGGAACTCGGCCAGGGCCGCGACGACGAAGGGTGCCGGCAGCGCCACGGCCAGCGCGGCCGACACGCGCGCGGCGCGGAGCTCGCGCTCGCGGACCGAGACCGCCGACATCCAGGCCATGAAGATCGCCGCCGCGCCGCCAAAGAGCAGAAGGACCGCCGTCTCAGTCATGACCAACCTCCAGAGCCTCGCGCAGGGCCGCCTCGAGGGAAGCCGACACGACATCGCCCAGCGTGCGGGCGCGTTCGAGCCGGGCCAGGGCCTCCTCGTGCCGCCCCAACCGGTAGAGGGCCATCGCCAGGTTGCGGTGGGCCGTGGGGCTGGCGCCGGGCAGGGCGACGGCCCGCTCGAGGACTTCCGCCGCCTCCTCGAAGCGGCCCGCATCCAGCAGGACCATGCCCAGGTTGGACAGAGGGAGCGGATCGCCGGGGCGCGCCGCAGCCGCGTCGCGCAGACAGTCCACCGCTTCGTCGGTGTCGCCCGTCATGTGCCTGGACAGGCAACGATCGACGGCCCACGAGTCCACGGCCAGTTCGGGACCGTCCTTCAGATCAGCCACCCTGTCCAGGAGCGGGCGCGCCTCGTCGGCCCGTCCGGTCCTGAGCAGGAGCCGTCCCCGGTAGGAGAGCAGGAGAGGATCGTCGGGACGGGTCGCCAGGGCCGTCTCTCCGATCGCCAGGGCGCCCGCCAGCTCGCCGTCGCCCTCGAGCAGGGCCATCAGGTTGGCCGCGGCGCGCGACAGGCCCGGTTCCAGCCGCAGGGCGCGCCGGAAGTGGTCGCGGGCCGCAGCCCGGTCGCCCGCCTCGAAGCGCAGCAGGCCCAGGTCCGACCAGGCGCGCGCGTTCGTGGGATTGACACGCAGGACATCCGTCCACAGGCGCTCCCGGTCGTTCCAGGCCGATGCGCGCGACCAGGCGGCGCAGGCCAGGGCCGCCAGGAGGAGCGCCGGCAGGAGTCGTCGCACGGTCCCGTGCGCCCGCAGCACGTCCAGGGCCGATGCGGCCAGGGCCGCCAGCATCAGCGCCCCGCCCGCGAGCGGCAGATAGAGGTAATGCTCCGCGGCCGGCTCGTTCAGGCGCACGAGGTTCAGCGTCGGCGCCAGGGCCAGCAGGAGGAAGAGCAGTCCGCCCAGGGCCGGTCCGCGCCTGCTCGACCGCAGCGCCCAGGCTGTCAGCACGGCGAACAGCGCCAGGCCCACGAGCGTCGCCCACAGATCGCCGCCGTTCCAGAACTGGCCGAAACCGGCCGGCGGGACGCCGGGCATCTCCGGGCGCGCCGGGAAGAGCCCCCGCGTGTCGGCGAGATGAGGCCAGGGCCAGAGCAGCTTGCGCGCATGCCAGGCCAGGGTCTGGCCGGCCAGCGGCAGGTTGGCGAGCAGGTCCGACGGGGAGAACGGCACCTTGGTGCCCGGTTTCACCACGAGCTTGATGAAGAGCCCGCCCGCGCCGGCCAGCGCCATCAGTCCGTAGAAGACGGGGCGGCGCCGCAGCGATCCGCTCAGGCGCGCAAGGGGGGACATCCCACCCGTCCGCTCGAAGTCGGCGGCGTCCAGCAGCAGCGCGGCCGCCGGCAGGGTCAGGGCGATCTCCTTGGCCTGGAAGGCGGCCGCGGCGGCCACGCAGAACAGCCCGCCGCCGAGCAGGCGTCCGGTCGGACCGCGCGCCCGCGACCCCCGGAGGGAAGCATGAAGGGCGAGCAGGTAGAAGACGGCGCCCAGCAGGTCCTTGCGCCCGGAGATGTAGGCGACCGCCTGGGTCTGGATGGGATGGACGCAGAAGAGCAGCGCCGCCGCCGCGGCGAGCCCGACCGGCACGCGCAGGCGGCGCAACAGCCACAGCATCAGCAACCCGTTGACGCAGTGCAGCAGCGTGTTCGTGCGGTGGAAGGCCTCCGATGTCCCGCCGCCGGCGCGCCAGTCCATCCAGAAGGAGGCGTAGCGCAGGGGCCGGTAGCTGGTCCGCCCGCCGCCCCAGAACTTCAGCGACTGGCCCAGGGCCTCGTGCCCGTGGCTCGCGGTCACCTCCAGCACGCCGGTTCTGTCGTCGAAGACGAAGGGGCCGTGCCGCGCCGGCGCGTAGATCGCCCAGGGCAGGGCGATCAGCAGCAGGACGGTCGCGAGGATGCGGATGCGGACGCTCATGGCGCGTGATGATAGGATGCGGGAGAGAAAATGTCACCTGACAGGGCCCCGTTCACGTCTAGATTGGAGGGATCCCCTGGCCGGTCCCACGGAGAGCTCATGCGCCTATCGACAACACTCGCCTTCTGCCTGCTCGCCCTCTGTCCGCTCGCGGTCGGAACGGGCCTCGCCGCCGCCCCCGACACGGTTTTCGTCGAGGTGGACGAGGGCGTGCGCCTGGAGGTGCTGGACTGGGGCGGCGAGGGCCCCGAGGTGATGCTGCTGGCGGGATTGGGCAACACGGCCCACGTCTTCGACGACTTCGCGCGCCGCCTGACGGGACACGCCCGCGTGCGCGGCCTCACGCGCCGCGGCTACGGCGCCTCGACCCACGCGGTCAACGGTTACGACCAGCGCACCCTGGCCCGCGACGTGAAGACGGCCTGCGACCGGCTGGGCCTGCGGCGCCCCGTCCTGGTGGGCCACTCGGTGGCCGGTTCGGAGATGGCCTGGTTCGAGCGCCTCTGGCCGGGACGCGCCCGCGCCCTGGTGTTCCTCGACGCGGCCTACGACCACAGCCAGATGGGCGAGCTCGACACGGCCGCGCCCCACCCGGCGTCCCTCGCGCCGACGCGCGCCGACAGGGCCTCGCCCGCGGCGGTGCGCGACTGGCTGCGCCGCACGCGCGGCTTCACGGCGCCGCTCGATGAGATCATGGCCCTCTTCCGTTTCGGCAAGGACGGCCGCCTGATGGATTCCCGGGCCACGGCCACCGCCAACGGCCTGGTCCGCCTCGCCCTGACGCCGCCGCCCTACGAGGACGTCCGCGCTCCCACCCTGGCCATCTACGCCAAGCCGACCCTCGATGTCCGCTACCCCGCCCACGCCGCCTTCGACGCGAAGAACCGCGAGCGGGCCCGCGCCCGCGTGACCCTCGAGCGCGCCTGGATGTCCACCCAGGCCGCCACCTTCCAGCAGGCCGCGCCCCACGCGACGATCGTCATCCGCGACGGCGCGAACCATCACATGTACCTGACGGACGGGCCGGGCACGGCTCTGGCGGTGGGGGCGTTCCTGGATGGGCTCGGGGATTAGGTGTCGTCGCCGAAGACCACCCACAGCGTGTAGACGGAGACGGCGGTGCCCAGCGGCGCGCTCGCCAGGTTGAAGAAGGCGGAGACGATCGCGGCCACGCGCGCGATGTTCATGTTCCCCAGCAGGGCGACTCCCGCCACCAGGGCCGGCAGCGACGCGATCCCCAGGATGACGACCACCACGAGCATGACGATGCCGAGCACCTCGCCGGCCACCGGCTCGTCCGCGATGGCGATCACGCCGCCGAGGGCCAGGGCCACGATCACGGCGGCGATGACGTTCATCAGCCCCAGCACCAGATGCAGGGCGCCCAAGGTCGTGCGATGCTTCGCGAACATACCGTCCTCCCGGTTCAATACGGCGGCAGCTCCATCCCCAGATCCGACCACTCCTCCTTGCTCGGCCCGAAGATCCCCGGCACCGGCCGCCCGGCCTGCCGCAGCAGCACGGTGAGCTGCCCGCGATGATGGATCTCGTGATCCATGAGGATCTTCAGGGTGAGGCCGCGGGGCCAGGTCTCGCCGTAGAGCTCGTCGGTCACGGATAGGTCCGCGTCGGTCCACTGCGCCTTCACGGCGGCGGTCAGCTCGTCGCTCACCTTGTCGTAGGCCTCGCGGATCTCTCCGGGCGACCCCGGGGGCAACGCGGTCGCGTCCACCGAGGAGAGACCCAAGCCGACCTGGTTCATCATCTCGGGCACGGTGGTCACGATGTGCCAGGCCATCCCGCGCAAGGTGCGATGGCCGGGGGCCACGTTCTGGCAGAGGCTCTCGGCGTCGATGGCGGCGAGGATCTTCTTCGTGGATTCGGCAAGGGCCGCGTAGGCGGGGAAGAAGTCTTCCAGTTTGCGGAACATGGGGATCACCTCCTGGGTGAGGTTAGTGGATCCGCTGAAGACAGGCAAGACAGGGGAGAGGTGGAGCGGACGGGGGTCGGCTGTTGCAGTTCGGTAAGGTCACAATCGCATGCCTCCCGTCCGTGTTATAATGCAAATCCGTCATCTGGCCAGGTACAGGTTGATCATCGCCCGGCTAATGGATCTTGCGGATGATTTACATTTCACTTGTTGCTCCGTCGGGCCCCGCCGGTGACATGCTGGCCGTTGGCAAAGGGGCCTACCTGGTCATCTACGACATATCCGATCCCGCTGCGCCGACGGAACGTAGCCGTCTGTTGACTCCAGGTGCGGTCAACATGGTGGAGATCGACGGCACGTGGATATATGTCTCGACCGGAACGGAGGGGTTGTACATCATCGACGCGATCGATCCGTACGATCCGCTACGAATTGTCGGCAAGCGCCGACGTCTGGCTCCGCGTATACGATGTGTCTGGCTCCTTGGTGCGTGTGCTTGTTGACGGCCGTGAACAGGGGGCGGGTCGCCAGGAGGTCATTTGGCGCGGGCTGGATGATCGGGACCGTCCAGTCCCTTCGGGCGCGTACTTCTACCGGCTCGATGTTGGCGGGAGCAGCGGGACGAGAAGAATGGTGTTGGTGAGATGACCTTGCAAGGGGGACGAGATGAGAAGGATATATAAGGGCGCTTTCGTGCTGTTGCTTTGCGTCTTTTGGGTCGGATCCGCCCTGGCGGACCGCGCGGCGAATGTCCGGAGGATCGACGGATTGGAAATCCCCAGCCATTCGGATTCGCAGAGACAATGCCTGGTCGGCAACCTGAACGAGCCGGTCTATACGGTGGAGGGATGGTTCACCGCCCAGGAGGAATACAGCTACGCCTTCACGGCTCAGGATTGCTGCGATATCGGGTACACCATACAGGCCGTGCATATCGTCATGAATTTCGAAGAGGATGCGCTGTATCCTTTCGAGGAATTCGATATATACGCCTACCTGGAGAAGGCCGTCTGGGACGAGGGCACGCAGTGCTGGGTGCCGGGCGACGAGGAATGCAGTTCGGATGTCGCGTTCTTCAACGTCGATTCGCCAGGGATCCTGGACCTCGCCGTTCCCATCGACGACTGTGATTGCGCCGGCGTCCACGATCCGGCCGGAGCGCCCCTCGTGTACATGGCGACGCTCTACTTCCCGCTTCCGTTCGATGCCGACATCGTGACTGACGACGCTCCCGTGGGCTGCACCAGCTGGGGCGACTGGGGATACGGCTGGGTCGATCTGACGACCGTGCCGAATATCTCGGGTGAGATCATCATGTACGCCGAAGTCGAGTGCTGCGATACGCCCGTATCGACCGTGGATCTCCCCTGGGGCGGGCTCAAGAAGTTCTACCGTTGACTCGCCGGGTGTGTGTCGAGACGGACGTCACCTACCTCACGAGAACCATCTTGCGCGTCGCCGTCAGGCCGTCGGTCACCAGACGGTAGTAGTAGACGCCGCTGGCGACCGATCGGCCGCTGCGGTCCCGGCCGTTCCATGCGACGGCATGGGTCGCGGCGCCCATTTCCCCGTCGACGAGGGCGAGGATCATGCGGCCGGCCACGTCGAAGATCCGCAACTCCACGTGCCCGGGGACCGGCAGCGAGAATTCGATCGTCGTCGTCGGGTTGAAGGGGTTCGGGTAGTTGTCGTGGAGGGCGTAGACCGCCGGGATGTCGGGGGTCTCCAGGGCCGGGTCGATGAAATGACCCGCGCTCAGGCACCATGAATTGAGGGTTCCCGAATCGAGCATCAACTCGTCGGCGACGAACAGTGTCCAGTCGCCGCTCAGCGGCTCGCCGGCGAAGGCGCCCAGATCCCCTGCGGGCACGAGTTCGGCCGGATACCAGCCGACGAGATCGTCCGCGGGGCCGCCGCTGCGTGCGTGCAGCGTGACGGTCGTCCCCTCGGGCGACGTCAGCCTGACCAGCAGGTCGCCCCGGCAGGTGTGCGTGATGTCGAGGTAGACCGACAGGCTGGTGATGACGGCCTGGGGCGCGGACAGGCTCAGCACGTCCGCGACGCCGGCCGGATCGTCGTCGGGTATCGGGAGGGCCGGCGCGCGGCAGTCCGTGTGGGCGAGGTCCAGTGCCAGCTCCACGCCGGTCAGCTGTTGTTCGTGCGCGACGGTCGCCTCGATGGATCCCGTGGCGTACCCGTCCTTTCGCGCCGTGATCATGTAGGTGTCCGCGTAGAGGTCGGCGAAGCTCCACGCGCCGTCGACGCCCGTCATCACGCTCGCGCCGGTGCTCAGCTCGACCGTCACGCCGGCGTGTTCCGTGGCGCCGGCCAGGGTCGCCGTACCGCTGATCGAGGCCGTGGGCACGACGACGCTTACGTGGGTCAGCCAGGTGGCGGCGTTCTCGAGCAGATCGATGCGCGTCGCATCCAGCCGGTCGTAGTTGAAGGAGAAGTAGACCGTGTTGCCCGTGCTGGGGTCGGCGTCGGCGCTCCAGCAGATCACGCTGGCGCGAGTGCCGTGGTTGGTCCAGTTTCCGGCCATCTCCGCGTCGGGTGCCGCGATCATGGCGTCCGAATCGGCGTAGCCCGTGTAGTCGAGGGGCAGCGGTCCGGTGATCGCGTTCGGCGTGCTCATGACGGGGTGGCCGGGGTCGGCGACGCCGACGTCGCCGGCGGAGTCGGTTTGCCAGCCGTCGATGTGCAGGGTCGCCTTCATGTCCGGATCGTTGCGCCAGTCGTAGCCGACCTCGCCGCCCTCGATGAGGAGCTTGCCGCCGGCGCCGGCGTAGGCGGTCAGGTCGGCGCGGAAGCCCGCGTCGTGCAGGGTGGAGGGGTTGTTGCCGCAGGCGACGACGACGAATTCATAGCCGGGCCAGCTCAGCGGATCGGTCCTGGTCATGTACTCCAGGACCGTGCCGAAGCCGAGCGTCGCCAGATCGTCGATCAGGCTGAAAGCGCTCCCCCTGTCGACGACGTGGCCGTCGGCGATCTTGCGGCCCTTGCCGTCGAGCTTGTCGGGGACGGCCCGCTTGTCCGGCGAGTTGTTGATGACAAGGACCGAGCCTTCCGACGGCTCGAGCGCGAAGTCGCGGATCGTGGGACCGGTGAGGTGGAGGACCACCAGTTCGGACACGTATCCGGGATGGACCGCCGTCACGATGTAGGCCTCGTGGGGCACGGAGAACTCGTAGGTCCCGTCGACGCCGCAGGTGTCCTGCACGGCCGGCTCGTCGTCGTAGACGTATCTGGCGGAGACGATCGCCTCGAGCGGCTCGCCGCCCGGCGCGGCGGTCACCGTGCCGGCCACCTCCGACATCGGCGACAGGACCAGCGCGTGATCCAGGACGTTGGCGCCCGGGATGAGGGCGACGTCGTACTCGTGTTCGAGGTAGCCGAACTTGTCGAACACCACGGTGATCTCGGCCGGTTCGATGCCGATCCCGGCGTCGTAGTCCCCGTACTCGTCCGTCACGACGTCGAAGAGCAGCTTCGGCGTGGCGTCGTAGCCGCGGACGATGACGTCCGGGGCCGGCGCCGAAGCGTCGGTCACGTTTCCGGTCAGGGTGGCCGGTTCCACGTAGAGCGGCAGGTCCAGGTCGGCGTCCGTCAGGGCCTCCTCGTCGGCCAGGACGACCTGGAGCGTGTCGGGGTCGTAGCCCTCCCGGCTCGCCGTGAGGGTGTAGGTGCCGCCATAGAGGCCGGTGAAGGCGAAGGCGCCGTCGGCGTCGGTCGTGACCGTGGGGCCGGTGCCGAGTTCGACCAGTACGCCTGAATGATCGGCGGCGCCTTCCAGGGTCGCCGTGCCGCCGATGGAGGCGATGGGCAGGACCGGGCTCGGGGTGGTCAGCCAGGCCGCCGCGTTCTCGAGCAGGTTGATGCGGGCCGAGTCGGCCTCGCTGTAGTCGAAGGCGAAATAGACCGAGTTGCCGGAGGCCTCGTGTCCGTCGATGCTCCAGCAGACCACGCTCGCCTCGTCCGGATATTCGGTCCAGAGTCCTGCCATGACGGCGTGTCCGACGCCGGGATCCTCCAGGAGCACCGCATCCTGGTCGCCGTAGACCGAATAGGACACCGACAGTGTGTCGGCGATGGCGTTGGGCGTGCTCATGACGCTGTGGCCGGGATCCGCCGCGGACACGTCGCCGCCCGAGTCGCGCATCCAGTCGGAGATGTGCAGGATGCCGGCCATGTCGGGATCGTAGTACCAGTTGAAGGCGATCTCGCCGCCCTCGAACAGCACCTTGCCGCCGGCGCGGGCGTAGGGTACCAGCGCGTCCCGGAAGTCCGAATCGAGCAGTGTGTACGCGTTGTCGCCGCAAGCGACGACGAGGATGTCGTATCCGGACCAGCTCGCCGGGTCGGTCGTCGCCATGGTCTCCACGACCGTGCCGTAGCCGAGCCGGGAGAAGTCGGTCGCGAGATCGACGACGCTCCGGTCGATGGAGACATAACCCCCGGCGATCACCTCGCCTTTCCCGTCCAGCTTGTCCGGGGCCGGGCGCGCCGGCGTGCTGTCGTCGATCAACAGGACGACGGCGGAGGCGTTGTCCAGGGCGAAGTTCTGGATCTCTGCACCATCGACGGTCACGAGGGCCGACTCCGTCACGTATCCGTAGGCCGAGGCGAAGATCTCGTAGGTGAAGTGCGGCAAGCCCGCCAGTGTATAGGCGCCGTCCGGGTCGGCGACGGTCTGGGCGATCAGCTCGTCCGTGTCTTCGCGCCTGACGATGATGAAGGCTTCGAGCGGTGAGCTGTCGCCGGCGGCGGTCACGACGCCTGTCACATCGCCGGTCGGGTCCGCCGTCAGTGTCGCGTCCAGGACGTTGGGCCCCTCGACCAGCGTCGTGACGGTCTCGAAGTGGGCGTGGCCGAAGAGGTCGAACGCGACGGTGTAGTCGCCGGCCGGCAGCTGCACGCGGGCGTTGTAGTCGCCCAGCGCATCGGTGGGGACATCGAAGACCCTTGTCGACGAACCGTCGTAGCCCTGAACGCGCACGCCCTCGAGCGACGAGCCGCCGTCGGTCACGTGGCCGGTGAGGGTGGCGGGCATGGCGAATTCGCCCACGGCCACGGCGTCGAGATACACGTCGGCGCCGTCGAGTCCCAGGTAGCGGAAATCGATGTGGATCGTGGAACCCGCGTGGGCGCTCAGGTCCACATGGTAGACCTCGTATTCGAAGTTCGCCCCGTTGCCGTCGGTGGCGAAATCCCAGACCGATTCGCCGTCGATTTCCACGAAGAGGCTGTAGTTGCTCGTCCAGTACGTCGAAGCGCTCAGGGCGAAAGCCAGGACGTCGTCGCTCGCGACGCCGTAGTCGAAGCCCAGCTTCTCGTCCTGCGGGGGCGAGTTCTGCGTGTACCTCACACGAGCCAGGCCGGATCCCTCGTAGGGGGGCGCCGAATAGAAATCCGCATGGTGCCAGGTGGACAGCGAATCGGGATTCGTCTGCACGTGGGACCAGCCGGCCGGCAGCCAGGCGCCCTCGAATCCCTCGGCCATCGACTTGCCGTCCGGCAGCGGATGCCACACGGCGCCGGGTGCCGCGGACCTGGCCGGCTCGCCGGCCGCGACCGTTCCCGTCACCAGGATGAACAACAGCGTCAGGATCGTGAGAGATCTCATGGTCAATACCTCATAGATAAAGTTCTGCCATCGAAATTGTGTTTCGGCCGTAATCAGCGCTACGGACCTCGTATTGAGGCGCGTAACTGAAATGAAATCAGCATGAAGATGCTCCTGGCCGAGTAAAACACAATTTCGTTGGCATAACCTAAGATATCACGTTCTACATGACGTTTGTTCGATTATTGAGCGAGCGATATCGAAATTCACGCCGAGAAGTCACCGGCCATCCGATATACACGTGTAAATCGCCCCCCGGATTCCTGTCGGCGGGCCCGAAACCGTGAATATTCACCACGAGTGAGCCTGGACGGCACGCTCTCACTCGTGTTGTCCCACCTGATGACACGCGCCGCAAGCTGTTCGACAACAACAGGTTGCGCGGTGGACGCCCCGGGGTCCTCCCCGGAACGCTCCTTGCGGTTCCCCCATCAGACATCCACCACGACCCGGTCGTGATCGCAAGAGGAGACAAGATCATGAACAAGCACCATATCCATCGACGCATCTGGTTGCGGGCCCCGCTGGTCGCGCTGACCCTGGTCCTGCTGACGGCGCTGGCCGCGACGGCGCGGGCGGGGGATTTCCCGCACGAGCGCAAGGGTCCGGTGCTCGGCTTCAACCTGGGGACCGGGGGCGGCAAGTTCGAGTTCGAGCGGATCGGCGTCGAGATCGACAGGGAGCTCGAGGGCGTCTTCGGCGGCATCGGGCGGATCGGCTACGGCGTGTCCAACAGCGTGATCATCTCGCTGGAGGGGCATCTGTTCGACAAGTCGAACAGCGAGGTCGACGTGCAGGGCGTGATGGCCCTCGTCACCGTCACCTGGCATCCCGGGGGCGGGGGCTTCTTCCTGCGCGCCGGGGCCGGCGGAGGGGCGGCCAACATCAAGGTGATCGGCGCGCCGGCGGCCGTGGACTGGTCCGAGCGCGAGTCGGAAGGCGCCGGATCCTTCGGCCTCGGCTACGAGTGGCGGCTGGGCCGGGAGTTCGCCCTCGGCGTGGCGCTGGACGGACGCGCCATGACCTTCGAGGATCTGCCTCTCTTCGAGGAGACCGTCCTGGGCAACGGCATCGTCTCGGTGCAGCTCAACTGGTATCTCTGACCCGTCGGGCGGCGGACGACCGGGCGGCGGGAGCGGATTCCCGCCGCCTTTCCTATGCGAAGTCCCCGTCGTCCATCACGCGCGTGATCGAGCCGTCGGTGCGGGTGACGACCATGGTGGGACGGTGGAAGAGGTAGTCGATGTGCGTGCTGGAGCGGCTGCGTCCGCCGGGCATGCCCTTGTTGCTGCCGAAGGCGATGTGGGCGGTGCGCAGGGCCTTCTCGTCCTCGAGCATGTTGCCGTGCAGTCCCGCGCCGGGATTCAGGCCGATGCCCAGCTCGGCGATGGTGCGCGCGCCGTCGTCCGTGTCCAGCAGTTCGTTGATGCGCGCGGTGAGGGCCGGGTCGTCGCTGGCGACGTCGACGGCGCGCCCGCCGCGGCAGGTGAGGGTCGCCGGCGCCGGCACATTGCCGTCGGAGCCGAAGCAGCCGTCGACGACCAGCACGCCGTCGGCGCGGTCCTCGAGGGGGCAGCAGTAGAGCTCGCCGCAGGGGAGGTTCACGCCGCGCTCGGTGTCGGTGATGTGCGCGTCGGACACGAAGGGGCGGCCGGCCAGGCCCAGGACGAGGTCGGTGCCCGCGGCCGTCGTGATGTGCACCGTGTCCGCGTCGCGGAACAGGTCGATCAGGTGTTTCGCGTTCCTGCGCATCAGGGCGTAGTCCACGTCCAGGGCGCCGCCTTCCATCATGCTGTCGACGATGCCGGGGCTGTGCCCCATGCGCAGGTCGCGCGCCTCGATGGCGTGAATCCATTTCAGGCGGAAGGGGATCTCGTCGCTGCGGCCGGCGATGGCGTTGATGATCACGTCGCGGCCCTCGAGCAGGTCGAGCATCCCGTCGGGGAGACTGGTCAGGGGACGGTCCGACTCGGGGAGGCGGAAGATGTCGGCGCGGCAGCCGTGGTCGCGGGCCGCCGCCACGAAGGCGTCGGGACAGGCGCCGCTCGCCTCGTCGCCGACGACGAGCACGGAATCCTCCGGCACGAGGTCGAGGGCCTGGCGCATGGCCTCGAGGGCGGCGCGGGTCATGATCTGTAGGTCGGGCACGGGGGCGTCCTTTCGTCCGGAGTCCACACCCTCATACGAGGCCGCGGCCGCCGGGTTACGGTGTCGTCGCCGGCCGCCAGGCCGCAACCCGCCCGCCGGTCCGCCGACCGCCCGCCGAGGTATGGCCGATCTCCCAGACCGGGGCCCAGGCCAGGGCGACCACGTCCACGCGCACGTCGGTACGGCGCGGCTTGACGGCGTGGGTCCCGGGCGCGTCGAGCAGGGCGTCCCACTTCTCGGCGATGGCCTCGGCATCCTCCTCGAACTGGGCCTGGACGGCCTCGATCTCCTCGCGCAGGACGGCGATCTCCTCCTCCGACTCGGCGATGTCCATCTTGGCGTTGGAGGTCATGCGGCGCTTGCGCGCGGCGCTCGACAGGCCCGACGTGCGCTTGCGCCCGCCGAACACGCCCAGCATGCCGATCAGCGTCTCGCCCGCCGACAGCAGCTCCTCGCGCTTGCGCGCCGAGTAGTCGGCCTTGTCCTCCTCGAGCTCGCGCTCCTCCCGGGCGAGCTTCTTCTCCAGGCGATCCAGGGCGCGCTGCACCTTGCGGCGCAGCTTGTCCACCTCGGCGTCGCGCTTCTCGCGGGCGGCCAGGCGCGCCCGGCCGAGGAACTCGGCCTCGCTCTCGCCGGCCTCGCCG
>Ga0180436_10000969_pt1 | contig 28635 bp, 22 predicted proteins | sample SS_ome_2_FD_132434 | JGI IMG/M metagenome (GOLD analysis project Ga0180436, IMG submission 132434) | Hypersaline lake sediment archaeal communities from the Salton Sea, California, USA - SS_3_S_2 metaG | ecosystem: Environmental > Aquatic > Non-marine Saline and Alkaline > Hypersaline >... | reverse complement strand
CGCGGAAATGGCGAACTGGAAGGACGTCCGCCTGATCGCCCCGGCCCAGGCGGCCCTGAAGCGAATCGCAGGCGGCGGTCTGCGAACAGCTCGCCGCCGGAGCCCAAAAACAGAAAGCCGATCTCACCGTAAAGACGGTGGATCTCAACGAGGATCTCAACCCGTGGGCTCCGGAGTTCTACACCAGCGGCGATCTTCCTCGAATGGTGCTGCTCGCCCTTCAGCACCAGGAACCGCAAGCCGACAATAACCGACCCGATCGCCGAAAGCGTATGGCAATGATGCCAGCCGGGTGTGCATGAATCGCCCTCTGCGAGGGATCTGTTTAATCCAAATGCACTGTTCCACGGGCTCGCGCCCGAGGCTGACATGAGAAAGACGACAAACATGCAGTCGCCGCGTCGAAGTTGAAGACCTGCACTGGCGGGAGCAACCTGTAGACGTAACATGGCGGATCATGAAAAGCAGCCTGTCGACTTCTTGGTCAGCGGGCGGTGGTGCTTCACCACATTATCCCGGCTCCGGCGGCGCGGTCGGCCCAGGAGTCCGGCAGGCTGTAGTTCGGGTACTTGTGCGCCGCACCGGCCGATGAGTCAACGGTCCGTCCGTCGGGAGTGAAGATCAGCGTGCGCTGGAAACCGCCCTCGCGGAAACCGTAGGTCTTGGGGGGAAAATACCGTCCGTCGCGCCCGACGATCATCGATCCCCGACCGGTCCATTGAACAGATCCCGAGCCGTAGAGCACGTTGGCGCCCCTGCGATGGTTGCTCAGCGACGTTCCGGCCGAAGTCTTGAAATCCGCCGGCAGGCATGCGCCCGACGGCGGGGTTATCCAGTCGAGGGCCATGCACACCTGTCCGCCGGGATGCTTGCCGCGGGCGTCCCGGACGGTTCCTCCGATCATCATCATGCTCGGGTGCAGCGCCGGCAGTGCGGAGGGCCTTTTCGAACTCCAGGAACCGCCGAGATCCAGGGCGAATCCCGTCAGCCGGTAGTTCGTGCCGAGATTCTTGGCGTAGTAGTCGCGCTTTTCGAGGGCCGAGGGACATTGGAAGACGTTGTCGACCTTGAGCATGTCGGCGTAAGCGCCGTTGTGAGTCTCCCAGCTTCGCCCCATGTACTTGCCGACGAACCGACCGCCCGACTTGAGTATCTCGCCGGTCATGGCGAAATCGCCCTTGTGGACCAGCGGGACAAGAGTGTGGTTGGCCGACGCATAGGCGGCGGCCGCCGAGTGCAGACTCCTGAGCCGGTTTCTGCAATCGCTTTGCCGCGCCAGCTCGCGGGCGTTTTCGAAGGCCGGGGCCACTATCATCGCCAGCAGCGATATCACGACAATAACGACCATGAGCTCCACAAGAGTGAAAGCCCGCCCGGCCCCTGCTTTCCGCCCGCGGTTGGTCATCGAAAGCCCTCTCGACAGTAATCGAAAGCTGCAATTCGCACAAACCGGCTGATTCCGAACCTACGCATCGGTCCCTTCGTCTTCGTCCATCAGCGCTTCTTCGACGATCATCCTCCTCGGCCCGCCGTGCCGGGCGGCGGACCAGTCCCTCGGCGGCGACAGTTCGGTCAATTCGTCCAGGCGCCCGAGCTTGTCCATACGATCGACGATCTTGGCCCAGGCGCAGTCCAGATCGGGATTGACTTCGCACCTGCCGTCCTGCGTGCCGCCGCAGGGCCCGTTCATCAGCGACTTCGAGCATCGCGCGATCGGGCAGATCCCGCCGGTCTGTTCGAGCATGCAGTTGCCGCATGCGGCGCATCTTTCGGCCCACTCGCCGGCGCGAATATTGGCGGCCAGGCAGTTTGTGTCCATCGCCGGAAGCGTTATGCAGTCGCCGAGCACTTCGGTCATGTAGTTAACGCCGACCCCGCAGGCCATCGACAGCAGCACGTCGGCCTCGGCGGCCCGGGCGCGGATCGTCTCGACGTATTCGGCGTCGCACTGCCTGGTGATCGTAACTTCGTCGAAGGTCCGCCCCCCGCCTTCGAGGTTGTCCTTGAGCCTGAGCTGCTCTGCAAGGACGGCGACAGACCGCTCGCCGCCGGTCAGGCAGACGGTCACGCACCCTCCGCATCCGACGACCAGCACCTTGTCAAACGGCTTGATCATCGCGTAAATGTCATCGATAGGTTTGCGATCGGCAATAATCATGGAAGCATCTCCGTGGTTTTCATCCGCGCCTCACGGGCGTGGGCCCGAGGCTCTTGATGCGTTCTGTCATTTCAGCGGCTACTTCGGCGAATCGGGCGCCCATGGCGGCCGACAGTTGGAACATCTCCAGCCGCTCGGGCTCGATTCCGATCTCGGCCAGGAGCTTCCTGGCGTGCCGCACGCGCCGTTTTGCGTGTGCGTTTCCGAGAATAAAGTGGCAGTCGCCGTCGAGGCATCCGACGACATACACCCCGTCGGCGCCCGAGGTGAACGCCTTGAGCATCATCGGAACGTCGATTCTGCCGCTGCACGGCAGGCGTACTATCCGCACGTTAGGCGGGTACTGCATGCGCGACGCGCCGGCGGTGTCGGCGGCGGTGTAGGCGCAGTAATGGCAGCAGAACGCCACGATCCTGGGCTCGAAGTCTTCGGCGGCCTGGGTCATTTGGACGCCTCCTGAATCGCCGGGCAGTTGTGGGTCGCGAACAGGCCGTCGACCGCGGCGGCTATCTGCTCGTCGGTGAAGTACTGCAGTTTGATCGCCCCGCCGGGACACTCAGCGGCGCACGAGCCGCAGCCCTGGCAGGCGGTCGGTTCGATATTCGCCACGTCGTCCTGCATCTGCGGAACGCCGTAGGGGCAGGCCCGCACGCAGGTCAGGCACGCGGCGCACCGATCGGCGTCGACCACCGCGACAGCCCCGCCGGCGGTCAGAACGTCCCGCGACAGTATCGCCGCGGCCCGTCCCGAGGCGGCCAGCGCCTGGACGATCGTTTCGTTTATGAATTTCGGCCCATGGGCCAACCCGGCCAGAAATACGCCATCGCAGGCGAAATCGACCGGTCGGAGCTTGACGTGGGCTTCGAGGTAGAATCCGTCGAGCGTCATCGGCACACGAAGGACCTGGGCGAGCTTTTTGTGGCTCTCGGGGGTGACAACCGCCGCCGACAGCGCCACAACATCGGTCTCGAACGTGAGTTCTTCGTTTACGTTCAGGTCGATCAGCTTGACCGTTCCGTCCGGCAGGATCTCGGGCTTGTTGTCGTCGTCGTAGCGAACAAACGCAACGCCGAGCCGCCGGGCTTCGAGGTAGTATTTCTCCATCAGGCCGAACGTCCGCACGTCCTTGTATGCGATCACGACGCGGCAGTCGGGATTGATCCGCTTGATCTCAAGAGCGTTTTTGACCGCCTCGGAGCAGCATATCCGACTGCAGTACTCCCGCTCGGCGTTGCGGCATCCGACGCACTGGATCATGACCACCGAGTTGAGCGTCCGGCCCTGGCCCTGGCCGAGGCGTCGTTCGAGTTCGCGCTGGGTGATCACTTTCGGGCACGATCCGCATCCGTATTCGGTCGGCTGATGCATCTCGCCGCCGGCGGCCACGATCGTAACCCCGTGGCGAACTGTCCGGCGTCCGCCCTCGGTCGAGGCGATGATCGATTCGAAATTGCCGACCGACCCGCTGTTTTCGACAACCGTGCTGTTGAGGTGCACGGTGATGAGATTATCGTCCCGCATTCGCTTTGTCAGCCTGACCGACAGTTCCGGCACGTTGAGATTCTCGAGCGTATTGCGGACGTGCTGCATCTGTCCGCCGAGCGAATCGGTCTTTTCGACCAGGTGCACCTGGAATCCCTGAGCCGCGAGGTTTCCCGCGGCGACCATTCCGGCAAGTCCGCCGCCGACGATCAGGGCCGCGTGATCGACAGGCTGGGTGTGTTCGACCAGGGGAGCGAGGCGGCGGGCCTTTCCGACCGCCGAGGCCATCAGGTCGCGAGCCTTGTCGAGGGCCTGTTCGGGCTGGGAGCCGTGCACCCACGAACACTGGTCGCGGATATTGGCCATCTCGAACAGGTACTTGTTGAGCCCGACCTCCATCAGGGCCTGCTGGAAGATCGCCGCGTGGGTTCGGTAAGTGCATGAGGCGACGACTACGCGGTTGAGCTTCTCGCGCTGAATTATGTCGCGTATGACAGCCAGGCCGTCCGGGGCGCAGGTGTACAGGTTCGAGTCGGCGAAGACCACGTCGGGCAGCTCTCTGGCGACTTTGACCAGGTCGTCGACGTCGACGACGCCGGCGATATTGTTGCCGCAATGGCAGATGAACACGCCGATTCTCGGGTCTTCGGACGCCACGTCCCGCTCGGGCGGGTATTCGATCGTCGTGATGCAGTCGAATCTGGATTCGCTCAGATCGCGTGCGACAGTCGCCGCGGCGGCCGACGCTTCGGTCACCGAATCGGGGATGTCCTTCGGTCCGGCGATAGTTCCGCAAGCAGTAACCCCGCGGCGCGACGTGGCGACGGGGTTGCCCGCCCCGCCGACGACGAATCCGTATTCGTCAAGCTCCACGCCGAGTATGCCCGCGATCTCCTTCGCGTCTGAGTGACATTCCAGACCGTTCGACAGGACGACAATGTCGAACTCTTCGGTGATGTTCTTTCCGTCGGGGCGGGCGTATTCGATCTTCAGATCGCCGGTGTCGAAGTTGTTGCGGACGGCGCTGACCATCGAGCGGACGAACCTCACGCCGAGGTCCTGTGCGCGGTTGTAGTACGACTCGTAGCCCTTGCCGTGGGCCCGCATGTCGATCATGAATATGGTGGTTTCGGCCCCTTCGGCGTGCTCCTTGGCGATCATGGCGGCCTTTGTGGCGTACATGCAGCACACGCCGCTGCAGTATTCGTTTCCGTCGTCGGTCACATCCCGCGATCCGACGCACTGGATGAATGCGATCCGGTGCGCCTCCTTGCCGTCGCCGGGGCGCAGCACGCGTCCGCCGGTCGGGCCCGAGGCGCTCAAGAGCCGCTCGAACTGCAGCGCGGTGACCACGTTGGGATATCGCCCGAATCCGTATTCGCCGCGCCTGGCGGCGTCGTACATTTTGTGGCCCGAAGCGACGACAACGCCGCCGATGTCGATGGTCCGCTCGGTGACGGTCTGGTCGAAGTCAATTGCCCCGGCCTCGCAGACGCGCTGGCACTGGCGGCAGTCGCTGCACAGTCCGCACTGCAGGCACCGCTCGGCCTCGGCGAGAGCCGCTTGTTCGCTCATCGGCAGATCGACTTCGTCGAAGCCCGCCAGACGCTGCTCAATCGACAGCGATGGGTGCTTTTCTCGCGGGCGGCGGAAGCTCGAAGGCCTCAGCGCCGAGCAGTCTACGGGAGGAAGTTCGAGGGCGGCTTTTTCGGCTTGTCCGGTCTCCACCGGCCGGCCGGCGAGATAGTTGTCGATGCTGACGGCGGCTCGCCGACCCTGGGCCATCGAGCGCGTGACGGTGTCCGGCCCGGTAACCGCGTCGCCGGCGGCGAAAACGCCGGGCTGCGATGCTTCAAGGCTGTGTTCGTCAGCCACCGGCCTGCCCCACTTGGTCTCGATCGCCTCGCCGATGGCGTCGGCGTCGACCTGCTGGCCGATGGCGGTTAAGATCGTGTCGGCGGAGACCTGGAATTCCGTCCCCGGCTTCGGCACCGGGCGCCGCCGCCCGGACTCGTCCGGTTCGCCCAGCTCCATGCGAACGCACTCGATGGCGATCGCCTCGCCGCCGGCGTCGGTGATGACCTTCGCAGGAGCGACCAGGAGTTCGATATCCACGCCTTCGCGGCGCGCTTCTTCGATCTCGTCGGGCAGTGCGGGCATTTCCGCTTCACTGCGGCGGTAGAGGATCGTGACTTCCTGTCCGCCGAGACGTCGCGCGGTTCGGGCCACGTCGACCGCCACGTTTCCGCCGCCGATCACCGCGACCCTGGCGCCGACCTCGACCGACTGGCCGAGATTGACCTTCCGCAGGAACTCCACGCCGTCCAGAACGTTGGGGGCATCCTCGCCGTCGACGCCGAGTTTGCGGACAACGTGGGCTCCGATAGCCACCAGCACTGCGTCGTATCCGTCATCCTTGAGCGACTGGATCGTAAAGTCTCGTCCCAGCGACTGCTCGCAGCGGATGTCGACGCCGAGATCGCGAATCGCCCGGATGTCGGCTTCGAGGCTCTCTGGCGGCAGGCGGAAGTCGGGAATGCCGACTCGGAGCATGCCGCCGGCGACCGGGAGCGATTCGAACACCGTCACCGCGTGTCCCTTGCGGATCAGATCGTCGGCCGCCGTCAGCCCGGCCGGTCCGGCCCCGACAATCGCCACGCGCTTGCCTGTCGGATCGGCTTTCTGTCGCCCGAGGCGCTGATCGCCGGCGTCGAGTTTGGCCTGCAGTTCGGCGTCGGGCGGATTGTCCTTGCAGTATTGGACCAGGAAGCGCTTGAGGGCCATTATCGAGATCGGCTCGTCGTACGCCGATCGTCCGCAACTGCTTTCGCACGGGCGATGGCATACCCGCGAACAGATCGACGGCAGCGGATTGGTCTCGTGCAGCATTCGCAGCGCTTCGTGGTGCCGACCGGCCCGGATCAGCGCGATGTATCCCTGCGGATTGGTCCCCAGCGGGCACGACTTCATGCACCGCGGGCGCTGATCGCGCTGGATGACGAACGTGTTGGGCACAGCCTGGGGATAGAGGCGGTGGATTACGGTTCGCCCGTTGAGGCCCTGGTTGAATTCGTTGTCGAGCACGACGGGGCAGACTTCCGCGCAGTCGCCGCAGCCGGTGCATTTGTAGTTGTCCACGAATCGCGGTCTTACGCGAACCTTTGCGGTGAAGCTCCCGGCGTTCCCTTCGAGGCTTATCAGGTCCGCCAGCGTGATCAGTTCGATGTTCTTGTCCTGCGCGACGCTGACGAGCCTGGGGCTCATCGTGCACATCGAGCAGTCGTTGGTCGGGAACGTTTTGTCGAGCATCGCCATGTGCCCGCCGAGGGCCGACTCGCGGGCCAGCAGATAGACTTTGTATCCCGCGTCGCTGAGGTCCAGCGACGCCTGGATGCCCGAGATCCCGCCGCCTACGACGAGCACCGAGCCCAGCGGCTTGGCGCGACTATTTTGCGGAGCGTTAATCATCGACAGTTCCTCACTACCGGAGCGGGGTTGGTCAGGTGCCCTTTGAACCACTTGGCGGTCCCCTTGAGCCCCATCGCCAGGGCCAGGAGTTCGGTGAAGTAGAACACGGGCATCGAAATTTTCCTGCCCAATTCGGCGGCGACGTCCTTCTGGAAGGCGTCGAGGTTCATGTGGCACAGCGGACATGCGGTCACGATCGCGTTGGCTCCGCGGCTCATCGCGTCGTCAAAAATGCGGGCCATCAGCTTCATCGCCGCATCCTTGCGGGTCAGCGACGCGCTTCCGCCGCAGCAGTCGGTCTTGTAGGACCAGTCCACCGTCTCGGCCCCGCACAGTTGCATCATCTTGTCCATCAACTGCGGATTCTCGCGGTCGTCTACGTTGGCGTAGGCTCCGGGTCGCACCAGCAGGCATCCGTAATACGCCGCCAGGACCAGGTCTTTCAGCGGCTTTTTTATCTTCGAGGCGATCGTGTCGAGAGTCGCCTGGTCCGACAGGATGTTCAGCAGGTGAAAGACCTTCACCGATTCGGGTCGGGCGTGCTCGAAACCCGGCTCGCGGAAGTCTTCGGGGTGCTTTTCCAGGTGATCTCTGCTGAAGGCCATGTTGTTGTAGCACGCCGCACAGGCCACGAGCACGTCGCAGCCCTGTTTGGCTCCCAGCGCCAGATTCCGCCCCGCCAGGCGAACCGACAGGCCCAGGTCGACGCCGCGAGCGGCCGTTGCGCCGCAGCAGTTCCAGTCTTCCAGGATGTCCACCGGCTTGCCGAGCGCTTCGAGGACCGCCATTGTCGAGTGTCCGTATTCGCTTCCCGTGCCGTCGAGCGAACAGCCCGGGAACAGTGCGAGTTTCTTTTCGGTCATTATTCGTCCTCCGACTGTTCGGAGTGCTTTTCGAACAGCGCCGCGACAGACGCGGTGTCGCTTACGCCCTTCATGAACAGCTTCATCTTGCCGGCCTTGAGCATCTTGAGGCCCATCTTCCAGTCCTTAAGGAGCCCGCCGGCCTTGAACTTGTACTTGGCGGCCATCAGGCCGTCGTTGACGCGCCCGCTGCGCTTGATCATCGACAGCATTATATCGTCGAACAGCGGCACGTTGCCGGCCTTGTCGAGCTGATTGCGCCGGATCGCCTCCTGTCGGATGCGTGAAAACGCGCTGGGTATGTCGACGTTGTTGGGGCACCTGCCCAGGCATGTCTGGCATCCGATGCAGAGCCACGGACTGGCCGCGGCGACAAGCTCGTCGCCCTTGTCGAGCTGCAGGAGCCTCATCGCCTGGTGCGGCTTGATGTCCATCTCGTCGGCGACGGGGCATCCGGAAGTGCACTTGGCGCACGAGAAACACTGCGTATAGCACGTTTCTGAGCTTACTTTGATTTCAGGGGCATCGCTCATCGGGTCACTCCGCCTGGGGGGCCGGCAGTTGGGGGCGGGGCAGCAGTCCGGCGCCGCCGACGACTTCGGGCACGACCTCCTCCCACTCGATTCCCTGTATGTGAACGCCTTTGACGCCGGGGATCTCGCGGGCCTGGTTTACAAGTTCGATCGCTATCTTCTTTCCGATCTCTTTCGATTCTGCGCGCGCCTGGGCCTTCTCGTCGTCGGGCATGTCCTTCCTGATCGACGGGAACCGCCTTATCATCTCGTCGGGCACGCTCACGCCGGCGACGAAGTTGTTCATGTAACGCAGCATCCCGGCGGCCTTGGGGACGATTATGCCCATCAGTATCGCGGTCTTGTCGTGCAGCCCGCGACTGCATGCGTCCTTCATCGTACTTGCGAACTGCTCGATGTCGTAAACGCCCTGGGTCTGGATGAAGTCGGCTCCGGCGGCGACCTTCTTGGCAAGTCGCATCACGCGGAAATTTGTCGGATCGCCCATGGGAGTCCAGGCCGCCCCGATAAACAGCCTGGGCGGGATGGCGATAGGATCGCCGCCCTGCTGCAACCCTTCGTCGCGCATGTTCTTGAGAATGTTGACCAGTTGGATCGAATCGATGTCGTATACGTTCTTTGCTCCGGGGTGCCCGTTGAGCCGACCGGCGGCCCCGAACGACTGGTGATCGCCGGCGATGCAGAGGCAGTTTTTCATCCCCAGCGCCGCGGCCCCGAGTATGTCGGCCTGGATGGCGATCCTGTTGCGATCGCGAGTAGTCATCTGCATAACCGGCTCTGCGCCCTGAGCCAGCGTGATCACGGCGCTGGCGATCGACGACATCCTCACCACGGCGGTCTGATTGTCGGTGATGTTGACCGCATCGACGGAGCCCTTGAGGATATCGGCCTTGTCGCGGACGGCCTGAGCGTCGCAGCTCATCGGCGGACCCAACTCGCCGGTGACCGCAAAATGGCCCGCGGCGAGCATTCTTTCCAGATTCGAACCTGATTTCATTAAAAGACCTCAAGTAATTCAGTCATTCTTCACATTACAACCCCAAAACGAACCAAACAACGCAATAATCCAATGGAAATTGCCTTCAGTTGCGGTCCGCCCTGGCCCCTATTGCATCATAGCAAGTCACCAGGAGCATATCAATTGTCTAACCGCCGCTGAATTCAGCAGCAAAACAGTTTTCCGCGTTACCATTCGCCGAATCCCAACACTGTCATGGTGGAAACGGGTTGTGTAACCCAATCATGAGCAATGACGCCATAACTACTTAGGAGAACTGAAGATGAAGCGACATTGGATTACCGCACTTACTGCCTGCCTTACGCTGGTTGTGCTGGCCGGATCGTTGTCGGCCAAAGAAAACAAAGGTCGTCGAGTCCGCAAAGGCGACGCCGACGGCCCCAAACGCGTGCGACGCGGACCCGGCGGACCCCGGAAAATGCCCGATGTCGGACTGACCGACGAACAGAAAGGCAAGATCGAGGAGATCCGCAAAGCGGCAATGGCGGAGATCAAGGACGCCAAACCGACCGAGAGAAGAGAGATCTTCGCGAAGATGCGGAAAGACATCCACGCCGTCTTCACCGAAGAACAGCTCGCCAAGCTCAAGAAGGCCCGCGAAGAAGGCGGACGCGGCAAGCGACCCGACCTGGGACTGACCGACGAGCAGAAGGCCAAAATGGCGGAAATCCGCAAAGCCGCCGCGGCCAAGATGAAAGACGCCAAGCCCGAAGATCGCAAAGGGATCATGGAAGACGCACGCAAAGAGATGGAGGCGATCCTCACGCCTGAACAGCTCGAGAAGTTCAAGAAGATGCGCGCCGGCGGGCGACACGGACGCGGGCAGATGCCCGACGTCGGACTGACCGACGAGCAGAAGGCCAAGATCGCCGAGATCCGCAAGGCCGCGATGGCCGAGGCCAGGAAAGCAAAGCCTCAAGAGCGCAGAACGATCGTGGACAAGATGCACAAGGACATTCGCGCCTTGCTGACTGAAGAGCAGCTCGATAAGCTCAAGAAGGCTCGCCAGGGCGGTCGTCGCGGCGGCGAAAGAGCCCAGGGCCAGGGCCGCAAGCCGCGCGGAGGCAGGAGGGGACGCAAGGGCGAAGGCAAGGACCGCCCCGACGGCGAATAGGCCGCATTGAGGATTAGATGCAGCCCTGCATGAAAACAGAAGAATCAGCCGCGGCGGCGCCGGCGAAGCGCGGGATCGAGATCCCCGAACTCGCCGGCGCCGTTGGGCGATTAAACTCGCCTGAGACGGATCGTGCCAAGATCGAGATGCGTCGAGGCGCCGATATCGAGTATCATACTGGCGTGAAAGAGATCGACAGCCGCGACATCCAGTCCGCTCTGGCCGGCGACGAAGAGTCGTACGAGCGACTGGTGCGTCGATACGAGCCGCGGATCGCGGCGATGATGTGGCGGTTCAGCCGGCGCCCCGAGCAGTGCGCCGAACTGATCCAGGACGTGTTCGTCCAGGCGTATTTCAGCCTGCCGGGCTTTCGCGGCGAGGCGCCGTTTGAGCACTGGCTCAAACGAATCGCCACGCGCGTGGGATACCGCTTCTGGAAGCAGCAGGGACGCGGCGACAAACCCCTGCCTCTGGGCGACATCGACCCGGCGGTCAAGACGCCTCAGCAGATGGACCCGCAAGCGGCGTCTGAGATGGTCGAAGCTCTGTTGAGCGAGCTGAAAGCGCCCGAACGACTGGTCCTTACGCTGCACTACTTTGAAAGCTGTTCGATGAAGGAAATAGCCGAGCGGATGGGCTGGAACGAAGCAATGGTGAAAATGCGGGCCTATCGCGCCAGAAAGAAGCTGCGAACTATCGCGAAGCGAAGAGGCCTGGTGGAGAAACTCCAATGGACGAACTGAAAGCTATCGAAAAACTCGTCGAACGGGCGCGATGCGAGCGCCCCGCTGTCGACAGCATCGCCGACGGAATACTTGCGCGCATGCACCACAGTCCGCCGCGCCGAATCACGCCGCTTTCGGTGCTCGCGGTCGCCTCGGCGGTCGCCGCGACAATAGCACTCGCGCTGGGCGCTTACTTCTGGATGGCTTCGCCCGATCCGTTGACCGAGCTTTACACTCCCGTACAGGTTGGATCACTATGGTAGACAACACCAGAAAAACCAGACCAATCGTATCACTGCGACGAAGGCAGACGTTGATGACGACCCTGCTGGGCGCGGCGATCCTGATCAGCGGCGTCGGAATAGGGTTCGGATCGGCTATGGCGTACCTCGGCGGCGCCAAGGATGCTCAGGTCGATGCGGACAAGCCCCAACAACAGCCCAAGAAGGTCGCCATAGATATCGTCGGCAGAATGAAGCCCAAATACGGGCTCGACTCAGGGCAGGAGACCAGGATCAAGGAGATCATGGCCGGTCACATAAAGTCCCTGCACGATATTCGTAAGAATGCGATGGACGAAATGGTGGCGATACACGCCAAGATAGCAACCGACATGCAGAGCGTAATGACGCCCGAACAGTTCGCACGCTGGAAGAAGCATAATGAGGAGATCCGCAAACGCTCCAGATTCCGCCACCACCGCCCCTGGGGCAGGGGCGGGGACCGCAGCGGAAACGGGAGACATGGCGGCTGGCCCGGCGGCGGCGGGTTCGATTTCTTCAAACGACTGGACAAGAACGGCGACAACGTGCTGAGCGAGGATGAAATCAAGAAGGTCCCCGAGAAGATGCGGCCGTTCTGGCGGAAAGCCGACAAGAACGGAGATGGAAAAATTGAGCGGAAGGAAGTAGAGGCTATGTTCCGCCGACGACGCCCGTCCTCATCGCCAAGAGGCCCGAAGCGCGGGCCGCGCGATCGGTCGGAACCGAAGCGGGGGCCGAAGCCCTCGACGCTCCCCGGAACGGATCTGTCGATGTTCCAGCTTTAGCCGATTCGCCTGACTCGCCGATGTATCTTATGCTTCCATGGGATGCATGGCGAAAGGCGAGCATGAACTACAAAGCAATCGCAATAGTCATATTGCTGGTATGCGTGGCCGCCGGGTGGCACAAGATGACGGCCAGGCCCGAACCCGTCGAAGAACTGTTGAGCAAGCCCGATTCCGTTCCCGCAGGCAGCAGAGGCGGAGTCCTGCAGTTTCCCAACCCGCCTGCAGACCCCTCCGACATCCGCCAACCCGGACGCATTAACGTAATCACTTATTACTCCGACAGTTGCCCGGGCTCACGACAACTGGGAGCCTATATAGGACACCTGTCGAGGATGCGGCGGGACGCGGCGTTCCAGATGGTCAACGTAAGCTCGCGACGGGACTGCGGAATCGAACTGACCAGCACGCCGCACGTGATGATCTACGCCACTGACGGGGCGCTGCTGGCCGCCGACTCCGGCGACAGCAAGGAAGGCGTCGAACTCCTGTGCGACTGGCTGAACAGACAGGCATCCGCCAACGCCCCGCGCGGCTCGACGTGACGCACGAGATAACCGTCGCCAGGGACAAGGCGTCCCGGCAAACTGCTCTACAGCCGTTTGGCGTAGAGGAAGTAGGCGCCCGCCGTTTTGCCTTTGGCGTCGCTGAACCAGGTCTGGAGTTTCGCCGGTCCGGCTTTGAGCTTCGTCTTGAACACCGCCTCTTTGGCTCCGTCGGCGACGTCGCGGGTCATGTCGATTTGGCCCAGTTTGATGCGGGCCTTCGTCACTTCGAGGAACTTCTCGCTGAGCGGCGAGTCCTGCTCTTTGGGCCAGCGACGGAGCGTAAACTCGTATTCGCCGTCGATCTCGACATCGACCGCCCAGAACCCGTTGGCGATCGGTCCGCGGCGAAGCTGGCGATGGTTCCAGGTCCTCGTCGAGCCCGACCCGTGCCAGTCGTGGGCCGTCAGCACAGTGGGATTCTCCTTGTCCGAACCGATGACGATGGGAACGAACTCGCCGAATCGCTTGGAAACGCTGTCCCACCACTTGTCGTAAGCGGCGGTGAGCTTCTTGACTACCTGCGGATTGGCGTCGGCGACGTCGTTTTTCTGGCCCGGGTCCCTGGGCATGTCGTACAGCTCCTTGCCGTTGACCAGGCGCCAGCGATCTGTCATGACCGCCGACTTTCGCCACTTGACCGGATTCTCGACTCGCTGCGAATCGGTGACCAGCGTGCGGTCGGGCCAGTTGGTCCCGTCGCCCTTGAGCAGCGTCGCGATGCTGGCGCCGTCGAGCGGGTTCTTCGGCATATCCAGGCCGCAAAGCTCGCCCAGCGTCGGCAGCATGTCTATGTGAGCCGTCAGGCGGTCGATATCCTTCCCGGCCTTTATCCCGCCGCCCGGCCAGCGGATGAAGCACGGCACGCGGTGTCCGCCGTCGTATTCGCTGCCCTTGGTTCCCCTCATGCCGGCGTTGAAGCCCTTGCCGCCCCGGAAGCCGGCGGCTGTCCCGTTGTCGGTGGTGAATATCAGGATCGTGTTGTCGGCGACGCCGAGATCGTCGAGTTTCTTCGCCAGCCGACCCATGTTCTCGTCGATGTTCGTGATCATCCCGTAGAATGCGGCGTTGGGAACGCCGGGCTTGCCTTCGTACATGTCTTTGTACTTCTGGGCGACGTAAAACGGGCCGTGCGGGGCGTTGGTCGACAGATACGTAAAGAACGGCTTGCCGTCCTTTACGCACGTTTCGGCGAACTTCATCGCCGCATCGAACCAGATGTCGGTGCAGTAGCCTTTGAACTTGACCGGCTTTCCGTTGCGGATGTAGGTGTCGTCGAAGTAGTCGTTGCCCCAGTAGTCGGGAGTCTGGCCGACCCCGCCGCCGCCGTGGCTCAGAACTTCGTCGAAGCCGCGATACCGCGGGCGGTACGGGTAGTTGTCGCCAAGATGCCACTTGCCGCAGAACGACGTGCGGTATCCGCCGGCCCGGAAGACGTCGGCCATCGTCACCTCGTCGCGCCTCATGATCGATCGGCCCATGATCGTGTGCCACACGCCGGTGCGGTTGCAGTATCGACCTGTCATCAGCGCCGCGCGCGTAGGCGCGCAGGTGGGTCCCACGTGGTAGTTCGTCAGGCGCGTCGACTGGGTGTGGAGCTTGTCGAGATTCGGAGTCTTGATCACCTTGTTGCCGTGGCAACCGAGATCGCCGTAGCCCTGGTCGTCGGTGATCACGAGTATCACGTTGGGGCGGCTCCCGGCGGCTTTGCCGAGCGAGATGCGCGGGACCGCCAGCGCCGCGGCGCCCAGCGAGACAGTCTTGAGAAAGCTTCTTCGAGTCCGGTTGAGTTGGTGCATTACTTTTTCCTATTTTCGGAGCGTTTCCTGTTCTTTGGTTTCCCGCGGGACTTGTAGCCCAGTTCGGTTTCCAGGCCCTTGTCGCCCTGCTGGTCCATCCATGCCTGGAGCTTCCTGTTCATCGCGTCCATTATCTGGCGATGCTTCTCGTCGCCCGACAGGTTGTTCAGTTCGTGCGGATCGCTAACGATATCGTACAGCTCCTCAGCCGGTCGGTTCAGATACCCGCTTACGCGCTTGGCGGCGAATTTGTCGGTCCTGGCCTTCTCGACCCACGGTTTCCAGATGTTCTCCCTGTCCGAGACGATCATGGTGTTTCGGAACGTGGCGGTGTGGCGGAGGTTCCTGATGTACTTGTACTTCTCGTCGCGGACCGATCGCACAGGGTAGCCGCCGGGAGTGGCCGAGATGATCTTCGCAGTCGTATGCACGCCGTAGACCAGGTCGTTGTGCTTGTCGGTCTTGCCCAGCAGGACCTGCAGGAAGCTCCGCCCGTCGAGCCCTTCGGGGACCTTGCCGCCGGCGGCCTCCACGAGCGTCGGCGTTACGTCCACGTACTGCACCATCGCTTTGGCCTTCGAGCCGGCCTTGATTCGCTTCGGCCAGCGGACGACAAGCGCCGTTCGCAGTCCCAGATCGTAACAGGTCCACTTGGCGTACGGGGCCTGCATGCCCTGCTCGCTGGTGTAGATGAATATCGTGTTGTCTTTGCACGGCGAGTCTCCAACGACCTTCATGCACTTGCCGACCTCGGCGTCAAAAGAGGTGATCTCGGCGTAATACCTGCACAGGCCCTGGCGGGTCTGGGCAACATCAACCATGTAGGGCGGCACAGTGATCTTCTTCGGATCGTAGGCCGAGGCGTCGCCGGTTTTCCACGGCAGGTGCGGGCTGTTGGACGCGTAGAACAGGCAGTAAGGCTGCTTGTGGTCACGCTCGACGAACTCCCTGACGCCGCTGGTGGGAATCCGCTCGAACGGAAACGACTCCCGCGGCCCGACGTGCGACTTGCCGGCCAGCGCGACGCGATACCCGAGCGCCTTTAGATAGTGGACGATGCTCTTCGTGCCGGGCTTGACGCGGCTGTGGTTGGGGTACGCTCCGTTGCGCACCGGGAATATGCCGGTATAGAGCTGCTGCCGGGTCGGCGCGCACATCGCCGTGGCGGTGAAGCACCGCTCAAAGAGCATGCCCTGGCCGGCCAGTCGATCGATGTTCGGCGTCTTGACGTCCTTGTTGCCGTAGGCGCCCGAGTCCAGATACGTCTGATCGTCGGCCAGCATCACCACGATATTCGGCCTGTCGGGCGCGGGCTTTTTTTCGGCTTCCAACCCTCGACCGATCGCAACGCTCGCCAGACTGAAACCGGCGGCCTTGAGGAATTGACGTCTTCCGGCATGCATAGCCATGTGACTAATCTCCGCAATGTAAAGAAACGGGCGGATCCCGATTAAGAGATCCGCCCGTAATCGGTCGTCTTGTTTTAGACTATCGCTGATCTTCCGGCAGCGGCGGGATCGTGTTGATCGCCTGGGTGAAAGTCACGTCTCTGCGGTAGTTGGGGTGGCCCTTGTACTGCTTGTTGCGCCGGCCCCAGTAACTGCCGTAAAACTGTGCGTTCGAGTCGACCCAGGTGGTGATCTTGATCAGTTCGGCCTGGGTCAGCTTGTACTTCTTGTCGTGCTTCTTGATCAGCTTGGCCGCCAGTTCGGCGTCCTTGGGGTCGGCGAGCTTGACCTTGCCCGGCGCCAGCATCGCCACCAGCACGCTGCTGTGCGAGCCGAGCGTCCTGGGCGGCACGGATTTCACGTTGCCGGTCTTGGGGTAGTTCTCTCCGACGTACCACATGAACTTCTTCTTGACTCTCCCAAGGTGGCCCTGGGTCAACTGTTCGTATGACTTGCTGAACAGGGTCGTCGGCTCGCCGGTAAGGTCGAGATCGCCCTTGGGCTTCTTGTCCTTCTTGGCGCCGTGGCACTTGATGCAGTGCTTGTCGAGAACCGGCTGCACGTCGACAGGGTAAAACAGCGTTCGACGACCGGTCTTCTCGCCGGGCTGCGGGCCGGCGATGCTGGCCTTGCGCTTCATCGCGAGAGGAAGCTTGTTTGCCGCCGCCGGGGCGGTTCCGTACGGCTCGTGGCAGCCGATGCAGGTGCGCGACTCGCCGGGGCGGTAGTTGATGTACGTCCGCTGGCGCTGGACCTCGAAGAAGTTCTCGTCCAGGACCTGCAGGAAGATGTTCCTGTCGGACGGGACCAGGAAGTGCGCCGATCCGTCGGCCTCGACCGGAACAACGCCCCACTGGGCCTTGGGCGCGTGGTGCCCGCCGCGCGAAATCACCGCGTGCTGCTGGTAGGCCACGTCGCCGCCCCAGAAACGCCTCGAACGCCAGGGTCGGGGGATCTGTTCGTTGATGCGAATCCACTTGATCTCGCCGCGCTTGACGCCGGTGAGACCCTGGTATACGTCGCTGACATTCACGCGGGCCATCTTTTTGGCCGCCAGGTCCTTCTCGAAAACGCTCGAAAGCACCGGCGGGGTCGGGCGGGCCTTCAGCGGAAACGGCTGCCAGCATGAGATAGCCTCGTCGCGGTACAGCAGCGTATCGTTGCCCTTGTCGTCCAGCACGCAAAGATACCAGCCGTCCTTCTGCGTCCACGGCACGCCGGCGGGCTTCATCGACGCCAGGAACTTCGTTTCCGAAAGCGGGAACGGATCCATGTACAGCTTGCCGATCGTCCCGCTGCGGTCGCCCTTCCATCCGCCGTCGATATTGAAGTGGAAGCCGCCTTCGGCCTTGATGTCGGAGTCCGGCGTGATGTAGGTGTACGCCGCGGCCTTGTCGCGGATGTTCTTGTTGGTGTCAACGACGAGAATCGTTCCCACGCCGGACTGCGGACAGTGCGGGGCTCCGAGGAACGTAATCTTGTTCGGGGCTCCGGGAATCTGGCGTGCATAGAGGAACGAGTCGGGGAACGCCACCTCCTGGCCGGCGACTTCGATGGTCGACGACCCGTCGGGCCGCATCGACCAGAGGCACTTGACCGAAACGGCGCCCTTGTCGACGTACTCCCAACGCGTGTAGAGAAGGCGCCCGTCAAACATGACCGAAGGCCCGGCCTCGGAGACCGCCGAGTTGGTCAGCTTCTCCATGTTCTTGCCGTCCTTGTCCATGCGGTACAGGACCGTCGTCACCAGGCGATCGGGTCCGTCGCAGAGAATCCCGAACTGGCATCGCGTGGAGATGAACGCAATTCCGCCGTCGGGCAGGTAGCACGGATGCATGTCTTCTGTGGCGCTCTTGTATTCGTCGAATCGTATCGCGTGCCTGCACCAGTTCCTGCCCTGATGATTCTTGTACTTCTTCTTGAGCGCCTCTTCGTTTTTCGGCGGGAATGTCAGTTGGCGAAGACCCGTCCCGTCCACGTTCACCTCGTAGATGTAGAAGCCGGTTTCTATGTCGGCCTTCCAGTCGAAGACGATCTTCCTGGCGTCGAACGACAGGTCGAAGCGCCCGAATATGCCCTTGTTCATCTTCGGGAGCAGGTCGGTGACCTTGCCGGTCTTTACGTCGAGGGTGCACAAACCGCCGCCGTAGTATTTGCAGCCGTCGATGAAATCGGTGTAGTAGTGGCTGGACTGGTATGTGAATCGCTTGACGAATACGATCTTGTCAAAGTCGAAGCTGGCGGCTGTCGCCGACGAAGTCAGCATCATCGCCAGTGCTGCGGTAAGCAAAACTCTCGTGCGCTTCATTAAACATCTCCTTGTTGTCTGAAGGCTCTCGTGTACGGTTAGGAACTTATAATTATGCCATTCGGCGCAGTCGGAATCCACTGTTTTGTGCGACTTGGCGGCGCCCGGGTTACAGTTCGAGCCTGTTTTCAGAGATCGGCTCCCAATGACAATACGCGTCATCACGAAACCTCCCGGCGTATTGACCGGGAGCGAATCGGCGTGCGAACAGCAGGATCCTTCCCCGGCGAATCCAGTTAACCCCGGGTGATTACACCCGGGGCCTTCGCGCACCGACGCAACGGTTTCGAACGCATATCAGTATCGAACATCCGAGGCATGGAATCAGCGATTGCACGATATCCCTTCACCGACTTGATGTCGAACGATCCGAACAGTAGTATCGGGAAATGAGCAAAGCCATCACCAGACGGAACTTCCTGAAAACAACCGCCGTCACAACAGCGGCGATTTCGATGCACCCGATCGCCCGGGCGGCCAAGGCGCCCGACAGGCCCAACGTCATCTTCATCCTCACCGACGATCTGGGCTGGGGCGATCCGAAGTGCTTCGGTCACCCGTTCATGAAAACGCCGAATATCGACCGCCTGGCCGAACAGGGCGCGGTTTTTACGCAGTTCTACGTCAACAACCCCGTCTGCTCGCCAAGCCGCACGGCGTTCATGACCGGTCATTTCCCCGCCCGGCATCGAGTTCACCAGCATTTCGCAAAGGCCCGGCAGAACAAGGCCCGCAACATGCCCAACTGGCTGGACCCCAAAGCCCCGATGATCACACGCCTGTTGAAGAACGCCGGATACGCCACCGGGCATTTCGGCAAGTGGCATCTGTCGAGCATGACCATCAAAGACGCTCCGCTGCCTAAGGAATACGGAATCGACGACTGCGCCACACGACGAACGCGCCCGAAATGGCGCGGGAGGATCCCGTACTATCGCGCCAAGTCAACGGGGATCTTCGTCGACGAAACGCTGCGATTCATCCGAGCGAGGGCGGGCAAACCGTTTTACGTGAACCTCTGGACGCTCGTTCCCCACGCCACGCTCAAGCCGACGCCCGAGGAGCTCAAGGAGTACGAGAACCTCAAAGTCGACGAAAAGCAGTTCACCGGATACATGCGCAAGTACCTCGCCGAGGCGCCCGAACTCAACCCGCAGATGAAGATATACTGCGCCGCGGTTACCGGGATGGACAAGGCCATCGGGCGGCTGATGGACGAGCTGGAGAAGATGGGGCTTGCCGACAACACGCTGATATTCTTCACCAGCGACAACGGGCCGGAGGACTACCACGTGAAGAACGCCGCCAACGCCGGGGCCGGATCGACCGGCGTCTTCCGCGGCCGCAAGCGCAGCATATACGAAGGCGGAGTGAGAACGCCGCTGATCGCTCGCTGGCCCGGGAAGATCAAGGCCGGCCGACGGGATCAGCAGTCAGTGATCACCGCGGTCGACTGGCTGCCGACAATCTGCAAACTCGCCGGGGCCAAGGTCGGCGACATCAAGCCCGACGGCGAGGACGTGAGCGACATCCTGACCGGGGCGCCGCGGGAGCGTACAAAACCGATCTTCTGGGAGTGGCGAGGCGGAATTGCGGGAGATCAGACCTGCCGACCGCCAAAGCTCGCCGTCCGCGAGGGCAAGTGGAAGTTCCTGATCAATCACGACGGCAGCCGGGCCGAACTGTACGACATACCCGCCGACTGCGAGGAAAGGACCAACCTCGCCGACAAGCATCCGGCGATCGCCAAACTTCTGAAGAGCAAACTGCTGGCCTGGAGCAAGACGCTGCCCAAATGAGCGTCGCCGCGATCCGTCACGGTTCGATCTTCGCCTCCTGCTGATCGATTCTCCACTCCTTCTGCATCCATTGGACGTGGAGGATCGCCTGCTGGGGTTCGTCGAGCGTTCCCTTCTCGCGAACGCTTCCGAACACTCCGCGGCGATCGACTATCTGGATCGTGCCGGGGTCCGGCTCGCCGAACACGCGCCAGGCGCGCCGCTCGGGATCGATGAAGCGGCTGAGGTTCATCAGCTCGATCTTGCGGAGATTCGCCTCGGAGATCGCCTCTTCGGTGAATTTCTCTTTCTCCGGCGGCATCGACATCTGGATCACCGCCACACTGTCGAGTTCAAACCTCTTGGCCAGCCGCTCGATTCGCGGGTCGATGAAGGCCAGGTCGCCGCAGGGCGCTTCGATGAACGAGATGATGTAGAACGGGTTGCCGACGTGGCTCAGTTGCGTTGTCGACCCGTCGGCCCGGCGAATGTCGACCTCCGACTCGAACTCGGAGAACAGAAAACCCCGCTGTTTTTGGGTCTCGATCACCACTCCGCGGCTGTTGTCCTCGCAGCCGGAGGACGCCAGCAAGGCGACAAGGACTGCAAACGCCGTAACTCTCCGCATCATCATGACCATCGCGATCGCTCCTGTTTTCAAGTCGGTTCAATTATAGACTCGCATCGCGGCGATGGAAGCGTCCGCCGACGATATCGGAGGCGAGTTCTTTGCCCCCGGGCGGATTTGGCGGTACACTTACCGGGGTAACCCGAAATGGAGACGCCATGAAATACGCAACACTGCTTTCGATGTCCCTTCTGCTCATCGCCCAGGCGATCGCCGCAAAACCGGCGAAGAAGGCCAACCCCTTCTTCGCCCTGTGCATGGACACTCACGACGCCAGGAAACGCAACCTGGCGCAGCAGGCCGAGTTGCTCAAGGAGCTCGGTTACGACGGCGCCGGGCATCTGTGGCTCAAGAACGTGCCGCGCCGGCTCAAAACGCTCGACGCGGCGGGCCTGAAACTGTTCCACATCTACATGCGAGTCAGCGTCAAGCCGGGAAACAAACGCCCTTACGACCCGCAGCTCGAGGATGTGGTCAAGACCCTCAAGGGACGCCGGACCGCCCTGGTCCTGCTGGTCGGCGGATTGAAGCCTTCGGAGACCAAAGGCGATCCGAGAGCGGTGGAGCTGGTCTCGCAGATTGCGGAGATCGCGGCGAAATCATCGCTGGACGTCATACTCTACCCGCACACCGGCGACTGGCTGCAGTCAGTCGGCGACGCGGTGCGGATCGCAAAGAAAGTCAAACGCAAGAACGTGGGAGTGATGTTCAATCTGTGCCACTGGCTCAAGGCCGAGCGCGGCGAAAATCTCGAAAAGACGCTCAAAGCCGCGGCGCCGCATCTCAAAGGCGTCAGCATTCACGGAGCCGACACCGCCGCGGAGATCGCGTCGCGAAAAGGCAAGTGGATACAGCCGCTCGGCGACGGTTCGTTCGACGTCGCGGGGCTTGTGAAGCTGCTCAAGGACATCGGATACGCCGGCCCGATCGGACTCCAATGCTACGGTCTGCGCGGCGACGCACGCGAACACCTGGCCCGATCGATCGAAGCCTGGCGAAAGATGCGCAAACAGTTGGACAAATAGATCCCATCGGCCTGCTCGGCCAGTCGGGCTCTGACGACCGGGATCTTCAGCCTGCCGGCGACGGCGTCTTCATTGACCTTTGATCTGTTTCTCAACGATCTTGATGAGTCTCAACATGCTGGGCTCGGGCAGAGGGCCTTTGGGCTTCCTGTCGCGATTGCTGCCGAGCGTCTCCCAGCGGAGCATGTACCGCACGCCGGGTTTGCCGGAGGATCCAATGTCTCCGGTCGTCCGAACGCCTACGCCCTTGAACTTCGATTCGCGTCTGGTAACCTCGGTCGGGAGCGATCGTTTCTTCGGCCTGGTCGCGCCGAGCGGCTTGAGGGTCTCCTCGTCGATCACCAGCACGCCGCTTCCGTGCTTTATGTGCCTGTACGGCAGGTGGAGCTTGCCGTCGCCGGCGGGAGTAACCGTGCCGACGCGAATCTCGACCCTGATCGCCCCGTTGCCGTGGAAGTTCCATCGATAGTCCCAATCGCTGACGCAACTGATCCTCCACTTATCGCCGACGAACCGCGCAACGTAAGCCTGGATATTGCCGTCCGCATCGAACTTGTGATAGGAGGCGACCACGCGCTTCTTCGAGTCGAAGCCGGCGCTCCCGGTGACGTTGATGATCCCCCCGCCGGGCGGAACGGGGTCAATGATCACGCCCTTTGTCCCGGCCAGCGTGATCGGCAGCCTGATCGGCTTGCCGTCGATCGTCTCCCAGTTCTTCAGATCCCGGGTTCGCGCATATGAGAAATCGTGATTCGTCCGGCAGTCCGGAGTGTCGCGCCACATCCAGGTCATGTGGAAGTAGCCGTCGGGTCCGAGTCTCGGCCCGCGCATGTATGCGTTCATCTTGCCCTGGCCGTCGGTAAGGGGCGTATCCAGCAGCCTCCGCCAGGTCTTGGTCTTGTGATCGTAAATATTGTATATCTCGTTGCCGTTTCCACTGCCGCCGTCGCGGTAGTGGAATATGAACTCGCCGGACCCGCCGCGCATGAAATGCGGATACGTGCAGCGGCGTTCGTTCTCGCCGGTCATCGACTTGATCCGCTCGAAGCTGCCGATGTCCCACGGTTTGGAGGTGCGGAAGTAGATCAGCGGAACGCAGTGCATGTTGCCGGACAGGTGGATGCAGCCGTCGTCGTCGATCGCCATCGTAACGCTGTTGTGGCTGTCCCAGCCGACCTTCGACGGCAGGATCTGATACTTCCACGCCTTGGCGTCCAGCGTTCGGAACGCAACGGTCATGCGATGGTGCTGATCGTAGTAGGCGACATACTGCCGCCGACCGTGAGTCAGCAGACAGAATCCCACCGGAAACCCCGCCTCAACGAGGGAGATATCCAGCGATTCGGCTACGGCGGGAGCCCCGCTTGCAGCACCGCAGGCTCCAAAAGCACAAACGACAACAACGGCGAGAATTCGCTGCTTCATGTCACGACCTCCAGCCCGCCGGCGCTATTTCGTCTTGGCCTGGGGCTTCTTCATGCAGATCAGTTCCTTGTCGGTGCGGATCAGCACGCGCCCGTTGGCGGCCACTATCGTGCTGAAGCAGACCTTGGCGTCCACCGAGGATCGATGCAGTTCCTTGAACTTGTCTCCGGCCTCCAGAACGACGTACGTTCCGCCTTTGGAAATGCAGTAGATCTTGCCGTCGGCGCCGGTCGGCGAAGCTCGCCAGGGCCCTTTGCCCTTGAACTCATGCCGCCATATCACTTTGCCGGTCTTCGGATTCAGACAGGTGATGACCTTGCTCCTCAGGTCGCCGGGGAGAATGTACATGCGTCCCTGGTAGACCAGGGGCGAGCAAACGTCGGCCGATCCGTCTTCGGACCACTTCCAGGCGTAATCGGCATGCTTGATCCGCCCCTTGCCGCCGGGCTTGAGAGCAAACGTAGCCCGCCCGAGCGCCTGGTTGGTGATCACCAGGCCGTCGACGATCACCGGGCAGGAGACGATTCGCTGGTAGACCTTGCGCGTCTTGGTGTACTCCCAACGCCACAGTTCCTTGCCTGTGTCGATGTCGTGACCGGTGACGTATTCGCCGCCGCACATGATCAGTTCGGTCTTGCCGTTTACATCTACGGTCATCGGCGTGATGTAGGTGTCTTTGCAGTCGAGTTTCGCGTCGGTGTAACGCTTCTGGGTCCAGACGGTTTGACCGTCGGCCGCATCAAGACAGAGTATCAGCGAGTCCAGCGGTTTCTTGCCCCATTCCTTCATTCCCTTGGTGTAAGCCCATCCCTCAGCCGTACGCAGCAACGGAATGTACAATCGCCCTTTGCGAAGCAGCGGGCTGGCGCTGTAGCCGAAGCGCACGGCGAACGGGCCGTAGTCTGCAGCGAGCTTTCGCGACCAGAGTACCTTGCCGTCAAGGTCCGTCGCGCACAGGTCGCCGGAGCCGAACAGGAAGTACACGTGTTTGCCGTCGCTGGCCGGGCTGCACGAGGCGATCGCGCGAGGAGAGGGCTTGCCGCTGGACATCACTTTGCTCCAGAGCGTCTTGCCGTCTTTCAGGCTGACGCACATCCCCAGCAGGTCCAGGCTCTTGATCTTCCTGGACGTCAGGAAGATCTTGTCGCCGACAACGATCGGGGTCGACCCGGCCGCCCCGGGCAGAGTCGATTTCCAGGCGATGTTTTCGGCCCTGGTGACATCGAACGGCAGATTGGTCTCATCGGTCGAGCCGTTGAGATTGGGTCCTCGCCACTGCATCCAGTCGCCCGCGTTTGCAAGACCGGTTGTGATGATAATTGTCGCCAGCAACACGCTGAATCTTCGATAGTGTTTCATAGGTAAGGTGTCCTGTCAGATTAGAATGCGTTATGGAATCCGTACGCCTCGGTGAGTCTAACGTCGCCGGAGCCTGTAGATTCAATCACGTCGAAGATATTTAATCAAGCCCAAAGAAGGTATTGACGTTTCGCCCCGGCGGCGGTAGAATGCCTCGCCCATCTGGTAAAGATGGTGTTGACAGACGCGCCGCTAGCTCAGTTGGTAGAGCAGCTGACTCTTAATCAGCGGGTCGCAGGTTCGAGCCCTGCGCGGCGTATTACAAAAACCGGCTATAAAGGCCGGTTTTTTCGTGGGATAACACAATTCCGCCCCACCCCGACCAGTGCGTCACGAACGGCACGAAACGCCACAAAAAGTAACCAACGCGCCACACTATGCGCCACACCTCCGTGCCTGGTCAACTAGCCCCGCCCACCCACCTCTTTCTGCACGCTATTCAGCGTGATGCGAAGTTGCATCTAAATCGCGTCTGCATGCAACCGGTTGGCAACTGGAGGAGGCTATGCTGGTCCTCATGTCAAGGGACTGGCCCGCGACAGACACGATACGCGGAAGCGTAATAAACATGCCCGACGCCACAGTGGAATGGAAGCGCCGGGCAAGATTGAGGACTACAAGATGAACGTACACACACCTGAAGCAAAAAGCAAGCCGGTGGCCGTCCCAGCAAGGCCGCTCCTTCGTATTGAAGTGAAGAAGAAGCCACATCAACCGCACGCTGTAGCGATCCTCTCTCCCACCTTGATTCATAGACGAAGTCTATTGGGATTAAGTGTGGCAAAAGTTCAAATTGGCCGCAGCAGTAATCGGCACCGTAATGGCACTGCCTTCCCGGAGGTGTGCTGTGAGAAATGAGCCCAAGAAAGAGACGGACCACTCTTCACTACCGGACGAGAATTGCACCACTCGTTACGAAAGCCCTCGCCGTAGAGCGGAGTCCATGAGAATGTTCCTTGAGAAGCGAAGCAAGACTGACCCAACGGTAGCTCCATTTCTGCGCCGACTTAAGAGTTGCGGGCTCGAACTGAAGTACAGCAGGAGAAGCAACGGGAGCAAACGCCTGTCAGGAGGAAGGTTCTGCCAACACTTCTTCATCTGTCCGCTTTGCGCCATGCGAAGAACCATCAAGCTGGCGTACACGTATGCCGAAAGGGTCTTTCATGTGTTGCAGGATTACCCCGAAGCCCAATTGTATTTTGTGGGACTAACTCTCAGGCCAAGCCGTAGCCTTCCGGTCGATGTCGCCCGTATCCAAGAGTATACAACACAATTGCATAAACTCGGACGCGATATTCGACGTGGAAAGCGGAGCATCAAGAAGCATTCAACAGAAGCCGCCAAAATCATCGCTTCTCTTCAGTCAATAATAATCGCTGAGCAGAATGGGAATAACCTGCTGAGACGGCCTTGGCGTTACATGGTTCGCGCCCACGCAATTTGGTTGTGCGACACCCCTCCGCGCGAAAGTCTACTCTCTGAGGAATGGCGTGGAATTACCGGAGGGAGTTTCGTTGTCAACATTCAGGACATTAAGAGCAATGACAAGGCCGTTGATTACAATGCGTGGCTGGATTCTGTCGGCGAGAACCTGTTTGCCGTCTGTAGTTACATGCTCGCAGCTTCGCATCTGCATGATGCCTTACGGTGGGACATCTTCCGACAACTGAAAGCGGCCTCCGGGCGATCCCCAAGATTGCTTGTCAGTCGCGGGGAGTTTTATGGAGTGAAGCTTCCCGATGAGGAGGGACCACTTTCCGAAGGCGAGCAGGAGTTTGAGAAGATCTATTTCCTCCGTTGGGACCGGGAGCAGTGGCGGTATCGACAAGTGAACAACGCTTAAGTCGTTCCCGCTTGACACAGTGTTAACAAACATCCATAGGACAAGAACGGCAAGTATGCTCTTAAGGAGAAAAGCATGAATTTGAACGAGAAGCTAAGGGAAATGAGAACGAGACAGGCGAACAGAGAATCCGAGCGTAGACATCCTGCGGCCACTTCAAAGAAGCCGCCGCAACCCAAACAGAAAGACCTAAGCCACGCCGGTGTACAGACGTTCTGTTACAGCAGTGTGGAGGCGAGCGAAATCCACTGGCTTTGGCGAGACAGGTTTGCACTTGGGAAGATATCAATACTCGCTGGCCTTCCCGGTCATGGAAAGTCTCTGCTCGCCACTGACATCGCTGCTCGGGTAACAAGAGGCGACGCGTTCCCCGGTTGCCCCGAGGAGGCTTCGCCAGCGGGCAACGTCTTGATGCTCAACGCTGAAGATGGTGCCGCAGACACCGAGAAACCTCGGCTGCTGGTCGCCGGTGCTGATGCAGGGCGAGTCTTCGGGGTGAGCGATGTTCGTAGAAGTAAGGGCGGACGAAGCAGGATGCTCGAACTCGGTCCGGACCTGCCTCGGCTGGAGAAGAAGATTAAGACCCTCGGCAATATCCGTCTACTTATCATCGACCCTCTAACCGCATACATCGGCGGCGGAGTTGACTCACACCGTGACACAAGCGTGCGTGGCGTCCTCAGTCCGCTCGCTGACCTCGCGATGAGAAACAATATCGCTGTCATTGCAGTCATGCACCTGAGCAAGGGCAGAGGTCAAAATGTGCTCTCACGCCTCTGCGGCTCAATTGGATTTGGTGCAGCAGCGCGAACGGTATGGGCAGTTGGAGTCAATCCGCATGACACCTCTCGGCGCATACTTGCATTGGCCAAGTCAAACATAACCGACCATCAGCCAAGCCTGACGTTTAGTATTGAGGCGACGCAAACAAGTGGCCTTGTTGGTGTGCCGAGAGTCATATGGGAAGAGGACTCCGCAGATTATACGGCGGAGGAAATCGTAAAAGCGTCTGAACGCGGACGAGGCAGGCCCGGCCAACTCCAGACTGCAATCGACTGGCTGAAGGACAAGCTGGCTAATGGGCCGGTGCCGGTTAAGAAGATTGAGACAGCAGCCGCGAAGAATGGGGTAAAGCCTCGAACGTTGCAGCGAGCAAAAGAAACTCTTGGTGCATCGTCTGAGAAAGACAAGAAGGGATGGCGGTGGACGCTACCCAAATGAGAACAAGCCAGCCAATACCCTAACCACTGGCAACCTTGGCATTCTTGGCAACCTTCAGACACGGAGACAACAGCAATGAATATACCATATGCAGCGAAATCGAAAAGAGCCGCTCCGGTAATGGCATGCGTGGCGAAAGCCGCTCGCGAGATGGAGTGTTCCGAGCCCCGTATCGCACATACAATGAATGTCCTCTTTGAGGAGATCGCCAACCAGATGTCGCTCGGGCGACTTGTGCGGATACCGGGCTTCGGGCTATTTGGCCAGCGACCGAGCAAAGTCGCTCGCAGAAAAGGCAAGACGTACTATGCCGCCTTCAGTGCAGCACGAGGCTGGCGTAATCGCCTTTACTACGATTCCATGTGCAGCCCAAGAGATGCCGCACTGGGCGGTAAGAGGCTATATCCGCATTATCTCAAACCATCATCCCAGCATTTGCCGCCAGAGCCGAAGAAAGAGCGATTGGCCCCAATCTGGCCAACATCCATCCCCCGCAGACTCCGGCCACTATGGAGGAATCTATGATGCTCAAGATGCCATTCATCAACAACCAAGAACAAGCCGCGCCACTGCTTGCATGCATCCGAAAAGCAGCCAATAAGACCGCCAGTACCGAGTTCTTTGTGGCCGAAGCAATGACATGGTTCCTCCAAGAGTTGTGTGCACAGGTCGCAAGTAACAAAATTGTCGAGTTGCCCGGCTTCGGCGAATTCGGCCAATGGAGTCACTGGCCCAAAGACGTGGATCTGCACGCGTATACGTTCCCTGCCTTTGTTCCTTCAAGGTTACTGGCGCAGCAGATTGCTGATTCGCGACACCCCGGGGACAAGGATGCAGATGCCATTCG
>Ga0180436_10000966_pt1 | contig 28692 bp, 16 predicted proteins | sample SS_ome_2_FD_132434 | JGI IMG/M metagenome (GOLD analysis project Ga0180436, IMG submission 132434) | Hypersaline lake sediment archaeal communities from the Salton Sea, California, USA - SS_3_S_2 metaG | ecosystem: Environmental > Aquatic > Non-marine Saline and Alkaline > Hypersaline >... | reverse complement strand
GATCTGCTTGCCGAATCGGCGCTGATCGGACCGCTTTAGGCACAGACTCGGCGTGCGTAGCGGTGTGCGGGATTTGATGGCCGGGACAAGAGCATGTATAATGCCTCCCAGTCGATCCGCGCGCATTATCGATCGTGCGGGGCGGCTGTTGGGCTGTTGCGTCGGCTCGCGAAACTTATGCCGGAGCCGACGCCATTGCCGCCTGGGGCGAGCCAACTATGCTCCGCGTCGTTTGCGTCTGATCACCGCGACGCCGCCTGCGAGCATTATCGCCATCGTCGCCGGTTCGGGGACGACCGGGGTAGTGGCCGTTTCAGTGCGGACCTCAAGCTGCACGCCTCGATTGTAGAAGTGGCAGTCGGGGTCGAAGCCGAGTCCGAATCGCCCGTCGAAGGCGAAATTGTCGAGCGCGCTGAGCTCATCATCGGTAAACTCGTAAGTCAAGTCCTGACTGGTCGAAGGGAGGTTGATGTACGTTACGAGTTCAGGACCCGCGTCTTCGAAGTGGTTTCCGTAGCCCTGGTGATCGTATCCCTGTCTCACGCCAAGGCGGGCGGTGTCCAGCAGGTGTATGTAGAGGACATTGGGATTGTTGTCCCAGTTGCGGATGTTGTCGAACGACAGCGTGGCGCCGACGACCCTTTCATATTCGCCGTTCTCGTCGGGGGTAATGTCCCACGGGGTGTCTATGCCCCATGAGTAGTGCCAGTAGTGATCCAGATCGTCGAGGTCTCTGTCAGAGGGGATCATCGTGTAGGTGTTGGTGATGGGTGAGGCCGCTGCGTTGGAGCAAATCAGGCAAATGACTGCGAAAACGGCCGTTTTGGTGACGATGTTATTCATGTTCAGCCTCCTTGGGTTCTGTTCGTGTGCGTTTTTTCGATGCGTCCTTCCTGCTGCCGGAGCACCGCTGGTCTCCGCCGCTGCTTGTCACCGGAACGATAAGATTCAATTTCAGTTCGGCCAAATCCACGTGGATTTTTTCGGGGCGTAATCCGGACGCTCAAGATCGCACCGGACCGCGCACCGGCGCCCTCGACGCCTCCCGGCGCGGGTGATCGAATACGTCTTTCCTCTCTTCAAATCGGTACGGTTGTCGCCAGACAGATATGGCGATCGATGCTACCGGGACCTCATGTGTCGATCAACACGATCGATTGCAGCATGATATCGAGAGTTGTCAAGGGCGGAGATGCGTTTCGGGCTTCGAGTTCAGGGACGTGCGGCCCAGTCTTGCCGGGCGGCGCCGACGGCGCGTATGTTCCGGAGGCTATTGACGCGAGGGGGTATTGTCGTTACATTCTCCAGCCTTGGCTTACCAGCAGCGCCCGTAGCTCAGCCGGATAGAGCACCGGTTTCCTAAACCGGGGGTCGTGGGTTCGAGTCCCGCCGGGCGTAGTTTTGCATTTTCTCCCACCCGGGGCGGGGGTTACCGTCTGGGTTGGGGCTTTACGAACACTTTTGTCGGCTGCAGGAATTGTCTGTCGCCCAGGCCGGTGAGTTTCGCCAGCGCCAGCAGGCCTCCCGTCTGATCGGTGACGGCTATCTCGGGCGTCGGGGCGTCGGGCGCCCGCACGGGCGCGGCGGTCTTGCCCATCGCCAGGCGATTGGCCTCCTCGGGTTCTACGGCTACTCGAGTCATCGAGTCCAGGGCCTCTATCGGGTCGATCAGGTCCGCGGCGGGGTCTACGTCAGCCGGGGCGACTGCGCTGTCGATGCTGAACTTCCCGATCGCCGTCCGCGTGAGGCTGCCGCAGTAGGCTCCGACGCCGAGCTTCCGGCCGATATCTCTGGCCAGAGATCTGATGTAGGTGCCGGCTCCGCACGTGATATCGATAGTGAATTCGGGCCAGGCGAAATCGACGAGCGTTATGTCGCATATGTTGACTTCTCGCGCCGGCAGGTCGACATCGCGGCCGGCGCGGGCCAGATCGTAGGCTCTCCGGCCGTTAACGTGAATCGCCGAGTGGGCGGGGGGGATCTGGTCGATCCGCCCGACAAACGCCTTGATCGCTTCACGCAGATCGGCTTCGCTGACAGCGGCCGCTCCGGGATTCAGCGTGATTTCGCCCTGGATGTCGTGGGTGTCGCTTGAGGCTCCGAGCGTTACCCCGGCGCGATACTGCTTGGTTTGCTGCTGGATGTAGTCGGCCAGCCGCGTGGCCTGTCCTACGCAGACGATCAGCACGCCGTCGGCGAACGGGTCGAGCGTGCCGGCGTGTCCGACCTTGTGCTTGCGCCGTCCGACGAGCTTGCGAACGCCCGCTACGATATCGTGGCTGGTCGGTCCGACAGGTTTGTTGATGTTGAGAAGCCCGAACATGATCACTTCTTCGAGCCGGCGGCCAGGAGTTTTTTCATTCCTTCGGCCAGTGCGTCGCCGATCAGGAAATAGCTCTCTGCGTTTCCGAACCAGTGGTGTCCGTGTCCGACATTCGGCGATTCCTTCGCCGGGCGGGCGAACTGGGCGGTCTTCACAAATATCACGTTGCCTTTGAACTCCGCCGGCTTGGCCGCCTCGGCCTGTGCGGTGCGAATGGCGGCCATGTTTCCGCGGTTGGCTTTCTCGCCTCCGTTGCCCAGTTCTCCGATAACGACCGGCAGCCTGGGGGCCTTGAACTCCTTGCGGACGTCCTTGATGAGGTTTATGAGGTTTTCGGTGTACTGCGGGATCGCCTCCTTGGTGCACATGTCGTTCCAGCCCTGGAACCACACGAATCCTGCGATCTGGTATCCCTGCCCGGCGTATGCGGGGAAGTACTTCTTGATATTCGCCAGCGCATCGCGGACCTGCTCGATCATCCTGGTGTAGTAGGGTCCGACCTTGCCGCCGCTGCCGGGCGGGCGGAAATCCTTGTAGAGGCTTTTTCCGCCCCAGGCGGTCTTAATCAGCAGCACCTGCTGGTCGAACCGATCGCCTATTACGTGCCCGAACTGCAGTTCGGGACCCATGTGCTCCTTGCCGCCGTAGCTGGTGTAGCCGATTGTCAGCGGGCCTTTTTTGTGCCCGGCCCGCTCGGTCTTGAACGAGATCCAGACATCCTTGCGCTCGACCCACTTGCCGGACTTGTCCTTCAAGTGGACGTAGCGTTTGGCCAGCGGCGAATGCTTCATGACGTGTACGAGGTTGCCCTTGCCGCCGTTGTAGTACTTGGGGTGATCCATCTTGACGACGCCCTGGCCCTCCATGTTCGACTGACCGGCGAGTATGAAGACCTTGACCGGTTTCCGGGTCCCGGGCTCCGGGGCGGCCGGCGCGGCTGTGGGGATAAGCAGGCTGATCGCAACGCCAATAAGCATGATTCGCTGTTTCATAATTGCTCCGATTGATTGTTCGCACTAGTGGTCGACGGGTCAGTTTCACTTGTTTTCGGGCCGCTGTCAACGCTCTGCACGCCGGCTTGGGGCGACTCTACTCCGGCTGTCGGATTGTCCGGCGGGGCGCTAACGAGTGAAATTTCAAGATTTTAGGCGTTTTCGGCCCGTGAGACTCATGCTGGCGGACCGATTTGGCCGATGAATTGCGTTACCGACGCAAGCGGTCCGAAATGAGGAATCAAGGATGATGAACTCGAAGCAGACAGTCTCTCATGCCGACACACAGCAGAGAATACGCCATTTCTTCACACTGGACGAGGCCAACAGGTCCCTGGTGCTCGTCAGGCGCATAGTCTCCGACATAGTCAAGCATTACGAGCGTCTGCTGGAGATTCATGAGACAGTCGAGGCCCTCGAGGCTGACGGACGATTCGGGCAACTCGAAGACGCCCGCGACGACCTGGTGCTGACCGCTGACAAGATTCGAATATGCCTCGAAGAGATCGAGGATGTCGGGGCCGAACTGTGCGACTGGGAATTGGGGATCGTGGATTTTCCCGCGATGGTCGACAACCGCGAAGTGCGCCTCTGCTGGCGTGCAGGCGAACAGCAGGTGACCCACTGGCACGAACTGGACTCCTGCCACCTGGGGCGATACGAAATCTCAACTCTCCACGCTGCAAAAGGCGTCCGCGAAACGATACTCACCTGACGGATTCATTTCAGAGTAGATCGAGCAGCGACCCTGAAGCTTCTTCATCACGCCGATTCCGCGAGCCGATAGAATAGGCGAAGGGAGTTTCGGTTTTCTTTTTTTTACCAGCGAACTTTTCGTGCGGTTGAAACGTCAAATAAATAACGTGCGACTGTCTATTATTTCCAGTTTACTGCGACTATCGGGTCCGGCGCACCCGTGGTGCGCGCAGATCAACACGGTGGAGCAATTATCATGACCAAACGCCTGGCGACTGTGGGACGGTTTTTAACTATTGCGATGGTCCTCGGTTTTGCGTGCCTCAGCGGCGCAGAAGCCCAGACCGAGAAGAAGGCTCCGGAGAAGGTCTACATCCCCTACGAAAAGCTCAAGGATGTGTTCGAATCCGAGAAACAGGGCGTCTTCCTGCCGTACGCGGATTTCCAGAAACTCTGGGCCGAGGCGCGCGGGGCTCCGGCCGGGGCGGTCGAATCTCCGCTCGGATATCTAATCTCGACCGCCCGCTTCACCGGAACAGTCAGCGGCAAGCTCGCCGAGATGAATCTCCTGCTGACAGTCGACATCATGAGCGACAAGTGGACCGAGGTTCCGATCGCCCTGGGTCAGGTCGCCGTGGCCAAGGCGTCGTTCAAGACTTCCCCGGACCCGAAGGCGATACCGCTGCTCCGTGTTGTCGGGGGTAAGTACCGTCTGCTGGTCAAGGGAAAGGGCCGGTGGGTCGTCAGCATAGACTTTGTCAGGCAACTGGTGACCAAACCGGGGCAGAACGTGCTGGAGTATCAGATGCCCAGCGCCGCGATCAGCACCCTCGAGCTGCTGATACCCGAGGAGAACATGAAGGTCGACGTCGAGCCGATGCTCGCGGCGACGACGAGCCAGGTGACCGCCGCCGACAAGAGCAAGGCCACGAAGCTCAAGGCGTTTCTCGGTTCGGCGGCCGGGGTCAAGCTTAGCTGGCGGCCGCGAACGCAGGCCGCGGCGGCTCTGGCGCCCGTGGTCATATGCAGCCAACTGCAGCACATCAATGTCGCCGAAGCGCTTATCGCCCACGACGTGACGTTCAACTACGACATCCGCCGCCGCGGGGTCGACAGCTTCTCGATCCAACTGCCGGCGAAGTTCCGCGTGACCGCCGTCGACGGCGCCAATATAAGCAAGTGGGATATTGTAGCCGGCAAGGCCGATTCGCCGGCCCCCGCCCAGATGCTGAACGTGAAGCTCTACTCCGAAGCGAAGGGCTCCTACACGCTGACTGTCAAGATGGAGCGATTCCTCAAGGAGGCCAGGCTCACCCAGACGCTGACTCCGATCCTGACCCACAGCGTCCTGAGGCGCACGGGCCTGATAGCGATTACTCATTCGGCCAGGCGTTCGGCCGACGTTACGGGCGTCAACAAGGAACTGGTGCGAGTGGACGTCGGGCGTTTACCGGCGAATCTGCGGGGTCTCCGGGGCGTGACCGCCTACAGATTCACATCCGCCGGCTACGGGGCCGACATCGAAATTGCAACCGTGGCTCCGAGAGCGTCGGTGACCCAGGCCTGGGCGCTCGGGGCGGCCAAAGACAGCCTCCGCCTGTACGGGCGCCTGCAGTACGCCGTCGACCGGGCGGGCATATTCTCAGTTTCGATGAATCTGCCCGAACACTGGGAGGTGACGTCGATCGGACCTTCGAGCATCGTTCACGACTACGAACTGACGGGCAAGGGCGCACAGCGATCCGTGAACATCACGCTCAAACGCGAACTTTCCGGCACGTTTGTGCTTGAACTGCACGCCAGGAGCGTCCGAAAGGCGCCCGACGGCGACGTAGAATTCGTCCTGCCGCAGCCGGATGCGAAGAACCTGCACAACTACCGAGGCCAACTGACGCTTTATCTGGCCGATTCCCTGCTGGCCGAGGTCGGCAAGCTCGATCAGCTTCAATCCATACCGGTCGGAGCGGCCGGGGCGTCAAGGGACTCACAGTCAAGAAGGGCGATGGTCGGCCTGACCCCCGCGATGGCGTTTGAGTTCCGTGCGATCGATCGAAAGAAGGCGGCCGGGGCGTCGTTCAAGACAAGCGTCAAGCCGGCGCAGGTCTCGGCGGTGGTCCATCGCCTCGTCGACATCCAGGACGGGTCGGTGCGGCACGAAGCGGTTGTCGACTACAGCGTCCGCTACGCGCCGGTCGACACGTTCTACGTGAAGATGCCGGCGGATCTGGCCAGTGAAGGCGTCGACATATCCGGCGCCAACATCAAGGAAAAGCCGCTCCTGCCTCCCGATCGACATCCGAAGATCGCAGGCGACAAGAAGGACGACGCCAGGGAGGCCGACGACGAGATCAAGTGGGCCTGCTACAAGATAGTCCTGCAGTCCCCGGTCTCCGGAGCCTACCGCCTGAGCGTCAAGTGGCGAAAGAGTTACAAGATCGCCGGCGACGCCGGTCCGGCGGTCATAGACGTCTCCCCCGTGTTCGCTGCCGGCGAACTGTCCGATCAGAGCGGATTCATCGCCGTCAGGAAGGCCGCCACGCTCGCGGTGGGGTCCGGCGAAATGGAGGATCTGGTGTTCGGCGACCCCGGAAGCGCCGCCGATCTTCCCTGGGCCGCTCATCGCAAAGACGCGATAATCGCCCTGCGTCACAATGCCGCGAAGTACAAGCTGACTCTGCCGGTTCGCATGCAGAAAGAGGCCGACGTATACACGACAATCGCAAACGCCGTGATAGTCGAGCAGACCCTCGCCCGGGACGGCACGCTCAACGGGCGAATGATATGCCTGCTGTCGACCAGCCGGGGCGATCGTCTCAGGGTGACTATGCCGGCGGGCGCCAAAGTCTATCCGTTCATGCTCGACGGGCGCGAGGTCGCCGTCGAGTCGCCTTCGCCGGACGTGCGGGTCGTGCAGCTCCCGCACTCGGCGGGGCAGGTCGCACGCACCGTGCTGGAGATCACTTACGGGCTTGACGCCGCCGCCGGGGCGATAAACAGAAAACTCCCCGCTCCGTCGCTGCCGGACGATGTGCCCGTCCAGAGGACGTTCTGGCGGGTCTACACGCCCGAAGACTACGTTGTCCTCGGCTACGATCGCAACTTCGCAATGGCCGAGACGTATTCGGTGGAGAGCCTGTTCGATCGGGTGGCGACCGGGCACCAGCGGAACCTCGGAAAGTTCCCCTCCCAGGGAGACGTTTGGAGCTTCTCCCGGCAGGGCGCCGCGGCTGAATTCTCGATGACGCTTATGCAGCAGGAGATATTCGTCGCGATCCTCTGGGGCGGAATCTTGATCGCCGGAGTCGTGCTGCTCAAGTTCCGGGGATTTACTCGTGCGATCGCGGCGCTTGTGGCGATAACCGCCGCGGCGGGGATATCCCAGTTCAATCCGCTGCTGGTGACGAACGCCGCGAAGTTCGGGAAGTTCGCCTGCATTATCGTGCTGCTGCTCTGGATGGCCCACTGGGTGTTCTTCCGTTTGCTTCGCAAGCGAAAAGGGGCTCTGCCGCCGCCGGCGAGACCCGAATCGCCGATCGATCAGGTCGAACCGGTAACCCTTGCCGCCGAGGAAGGGGGCGAAAATGAAAACGCTTAGACAGCACAATCTGATTGACCGCCCGCTGCGGATACTCGCGGCGATTGCGGTCCTGACAGCCGCCGCCGGCGTGCTGCCGGCGGAGGTGACCGAATCGCCGAAGATATACGTGCCCTACAAGGACGTCGCTTCGGTTGTCTCGAAGACCGATCGGGCTGTCCTGATGGACCGTACGGAGTTCGGCAAGCTGCTGGCCGCGGCCAAAGCCGCCTCGGACAAGGCCACCCTGACCGACAGCGTCCCCAAGCTCGGGCAGATCGCGCGGGGCGACTACTCGGCGACAGTAAGCGGCGAGAACCTCGCATTGCGCGGCGAACTGGCGATAAAGTCGCTGACCGACGAGCCGGTGATCATCGAGCTTCCGTTTGGGCGGATCGGGCTGACCGGGATCATGCTTGACGGCAAGCCGGCTCCGGCGAACTACAATTCCCGCGGCCGGTTGGTGCTGATTGTCGCCGGACGCGGAGATCACAGGCTGACCCTGTCCGGCTCGGCGAAGCTGACCGAGTTGTCCGGCGGCGGAATGCAGTTCAGCATGGCGATCCCCTCGGCTGTCGCCGGAGCGATGAAGCTCCAACTGCCCGGCGACCAGGAGGCGCACGCAAACGTGCCGGTCGCCGCGGTGAAATACGACAAGAAGGCCGACCGGACCGTAGTGGACCTGACTCTCGGAGGGTATTCCTCGCTGAGCGTCGCCCTGTTGGGCAACGGACGGCAGGAGGACCAGAAGGCGATCCTTCTGGGCGAATCGGCCACGACAGTGGCGCTGACCCCTACGGGGCAGACGATGGACTGCCTCTACACCGTGCAGGTCCTCAGACGCGGGCGGCGGGAGCTTGTGTTCTCGCTGGACCCGGCCTGGACGATCACCGACGTATCGTGTCCGTCGCTGGTTCAGTGGTCGGTGGCCAGGCCCGAGGGCAAAGGCGCCAAGGAGCTGACAGTTCGCCTCAGGAGCGCTGCGCGCGGAACGCGGGCTCTGCACATAAGAGCGTCGGCTCCTATGGGCAAGACCGACTGGGCGTCGCCTGCGGTTTCGCTGGTCGGGGCTGGGCGACAGCGAGGATACGTGCTCGTAGATCCCGGCGAACAGCTTGCCGTTCGGGGTGAGAAGCTCACCGGCGCCAGGCGGCAGGACATCCGCGGCGTCTCGCAGATCGCCGGCATGACCGGCTCGGCGGGGCGGCTGTATTTCCACTGGGGCGACAAATGGTCCGTCCGCCTACAGTTGGCCCAGATCCAGTTGCAGACCCGCAGCAAGGACCGCCAGACGTTCGTCGTCTCGCCGAAGGACTTGACTGTGAATCTGGAGTCGGAAGTCACCGCAGTCGGGCGCGAGATGTTCGCTATAGACTTTGTGCTGCCGGGAGCCGCAAGCGGGTGGGATCTCATCGCCGTAACGGTTGACGGGTCGAAGAAGGGTTTCGAATATCGAACAGTCGACAAGGGCGCCTCGCGCCTGTTGAAGCTGCAACTGGCCAGCCCCGTAGCTCCCGAGGCCGTCGCCAGGATCAATGTGCTGATGCGCCGGGTGCCGGCCGATTGGGACTGGTCGGCTACCGGCAAATCGCAGAACAAGGCGATTGTGCGCAAAGTCTCTGTCCCGCTGATCAGTTGCGCCGCGGACAAGAGTTCGGGCCTGGCTGCCGTGACGTCGACCGGCGATCTCGACGCTGAAGTGTCGACTAAGGCCGGAGGTCTCAAGGCTGTCACCGTCGGGAGGATGGCGCCCCTTGGACTCGGACGGTCCGTCCGCGCGGCGTACACCTACGAAGCGGCTCCTTCGGGGCTGCTGGAAGTGTCGGTAAGCCGCCCCGAGCCTCGAATCGCCGCATCCGGCGTGGCGCTGGTGTCGGTGAGGCCCTCGGGTGTCTCGGGAAGATTCGCGCTGACCTACGGCGTTACCCGAGTCGGAGCCAGGACGCTGTATATGCTGGCCGACAAGTCCCTGGGCAGGAAGCTGACGATACAAACCCCCGGGCGCCAGTTGGCCTCCCGCAGTATCGTCAAGCCGGGAAAAGAGACGCTTGAGCTGCCCGAAAGCGTCAGCAAGGCCTACGATCTGTGGCAGTTGAAACTGGACGCCCAGGCGCGCGGGCGGGTGCTTGTGAGCGTCAGCTACCAGCAGGCGCTGCCGGAAGGCGAGTTCTCCGTAGCTATGGTCCGTCCGATCGGAGCCGAGCGGAGTACTGAAGTTCTGGCTGTCGAGGCCGCCGAAGAACTGGCGGTGACCGTGTCGTCCGAGCAGGCCAGTGACGTTGACATAACCGATCTGCCGCCTCTGCCCGCCGCGGCCAGAAGGGTGCTTGGGGCGTTTCGTCCCACAGACATTCTCAGCGCCGACGGGCCGTTGTGCGAGATCAGTCTGACGACCGCCGTACACGAGAACTACTCGATCCCCAGCGCGCTGGTGACCAGCGCGAACCTTCGCACGACCGTCGGAACCGATGGTTCGCAGCAGACCCGCGCCGCCCTGCGGCTGGTCAACGCGGGCCTTCAGTTCCTCACGATCAAGCTGCCCGGCGACTGCAGGCTGCTTTCGGTCCGCATCGGATCGGACCAGGCCAAACTCAAACGCAACGCCGCCGGCGATTACCAGGTCTCGATTCCTCAGGGCCGCAGGCCGATCGACGTGCTGATGGTCTACACCGCGCCGCCGCTAGGAGGCGGTTTGAGCGATCTGAAGCTCGTCGAGGTCAAACTGCCCGGCCTGCAGATCAACACCTGCCGGTGGGCGGTCATACCCCCGTCAGGATTCAAGATAAGCTCGCACGAATCGCACATGTCGCCGAAGCACCCCGAACTGCTGTTCGGGCCGCAACTGGGGGCTGCGGAGTTGGGGCATTCCATTTCCGGCGTTGGTTTTGCATACGAGGCGGACATGGTTCAAATGTCGAAGCATGCACAAGAAGATGCGCCTTCGGAAACATTTGACCTGGAAAATGACGAGGACGACCGCGCAGGGATGATAGCCGGGACAGAACGGCACTCACGTCCCGCGACTACTCCGGCGGACCCCGGTCGGCAGCCGACCCCGGACGCCAAGCCCGCCGAAACTCCCGCCGAGCCGAACGCTCCTCCAGCCAAGCCTGGCGACAAGAAGGAGGCCGATGCTTTCAAGGTCCGCACTCGGGTCCAGGGACGCAATACGCTGCCCGTCGATCTGGTCGAGTCCGATTCGGATGAAATCCCCGTTGTCTTCAGCGGACTGGGCGCCCCGGAGCTTACGATCTCGCTTACGCCGAAGTCCGTCGCCGACGGGCACGTCTGGATGGGCATGGCGATCGTCGGAATCCTGGGGTTGTGCATGATCAACGCGTCGGCCGGGCGGAAAATCAGATTCCTGATATTCTTCGGCGCGGCGACCACAGTCGTGGCGTTGTGGGTCCCTCGTCTGGCGCACGGAGCCAACGGCGGGTTCTACGCGATATGTCTGCTGCTTCCGTTCTATGCGGTGATCGGGCTGTCGCGTCTGATCGCAAAGCCGTTTGCGTCTCGGCGATCGGTCGCCGCCGCGGCGATCGTCGGCGTGATTGTGTCGATGTCGTCGGTGACGTACGCGGCGCCCAAGGCCTCGCCAATCGTCATTCCGTACGACGGCGATCCGCGCAAAGTCGACTCGGCCGACAAGGTCCTCCTTCCTTACAAGCGTTACGTAAAGCTGTGGAATCTGGCCCATCCGGACCGGAAGATCGAGCCGCCGGCAAAGGGGCTTGTGCCCAGCGGGAACATATCGCTTGCCGGCGTCACCTACGACGCGGTTGTCGCCGACAAGAGGATGAACATCACCCTGCGGGCCGATCTCACCGTCCGCGGCAAAGGCTGGGCGTCGATTCCGATGGGAATATCCGGCATGGCGGTCAAGACCGCTTCGCTGAACGGGAAACCCGCCGGTCTTCAGGTCGGTCCCAAGGGCATGATCCTTGCGGTCAAGGCTCCTGTGTCGGGCAAGTTCGAACTGACGGCGGTCACCACGCCGAAATACGTCGGCAGGAAGGCCAGCGTTAATCTTGCCCTGCCGCTGCTGCCGCTGGCGGTGATGAAGGTGCGTCTCGATGATGCGGACCTCGAACTCGTGGCCCCCGGCGTTGACGGGGTGATTTCGAGCGAAATGACCGCTCGCGGCGTTGTGTGGACAGTTCCGCTCGGTTCGTCGCGAAAGGCTGCTCTGCGCTGGTCTCCCAAGGCCGGAGCCGGGGCGGCCGACAAGACTCTCTCAGTCACCGCGACTCACGATATCGGCGTATTCCACTGGGCTCTCGTCGGAGCCAGCAAGATGTCCTACAGCTTCCCAGCCGGGCAGAACGACCGCTTCGAACTGCTCGTGCCCCAGGGCGTTTCAATCACGAAAGTCAGCGGCGCCAACCTTCGCGATCACCGCATCGCCGGGGTCAAGACGATCGAGGGACGGAAGTTCAGCGTGGTCGACGTTCGCCTCTATCGCGCCGCGGCCAGGCGGTGCGAACTGACGGCCAACTGGATCGGAGATCTGCCGAAGATGGCGACCCCCCAGCGGCTCTGGCTGCCCCGCGCCGGTCGTGTAGGGCGGGAGGCCGGCTACGTGCACCTGCACACCGCCGGCGGAATGGCCCTGAAGGTCACCGACGTCCAGGGCGGACGACGCAGAGACATCGCCCCTTCGGCGCGTAACGTCAAGAGCGGCATAGCGGCTCTGGCCGATTCAACGGCTCTGGCCGCGTCGTATCAGTGGCCTTACCGGGATTTCGCGCTGAGCGTCCGGATCTCGCGCCGCCAGGCGGTGGCTAGAGTGAATCTCGATCAGCTCGTTCGCGTCAGTTCCGATCGCGTCCAGTTGCTCGTCCAGGCGTCGATCAATCCCGCCGGGCAGGGCGGAAAGGGCGGCTCCAGCAGGTTTTTCGGAGCCGCGTTCGGCCTGCCGGACAACTACGAACTGCTGAGCGTCGTCGGCCCCGACGTCGAGGGCTGGCACGTGCAGAAAGCCGCCGACGCCAAGTCGCGGCGCATAGTTCACGTGGGTTTCCGAACCGCTGTCGTCAGGTCGAAGATCGCGATGGTGCTTGTTCGCGACGACGCGAAGATCGATCGGCTGAGTGTGCCTACGGTCCAGGCGGTTGACGCCGCAGGAGGCGTGATTGCCGATCAGGCCGGTCGGCTCGCCGTCCAGGTGGCCCCGGCGCTCGACGCTCACACGGTCTCCAGCAAGCTGCTTGCCTCCATCGCGCCGTCGGCGGTCGCCGGCTGGCTCGACAAGGCCCAGGTCCGCGCCGTGCAGTTCGCCTACCAGTACAGGACCCCGGGCGCAGCGCTCGAGCTGGCGGTTCGCAGGCGACCGACGAAGGTGCGGGTCGACATCGTCGCCGGAGCGTCGGTGCATCCGTCTTCGGCGGTCTACACCTACCGCCTCAGGTACAATGTCTCGGGCTCTCCGATCGACAGGGTCAGTGTTGCGCTGCCGGCGAAATACGCCCAGTTGACCGCCGTTACGTCGCGGTACATGCGTTCTGTGGCGATGTCCGACGCCCCCGGCGGGCGCAAGAAGTGGACCGTGTCGCTGACCAACGAATTGACCGGCGAGTTTGACGTGCTGGTGAACTTCGCGATTCCGATCGACGCTTCCACGCGCAAGTTGCCTGTCCCGCGGATAACGACTGACGCGCCGGACGGATACCGTGCGATAGTGGCCGTACAGAACACATCCCGGCACGAACTGGCGTTTACTCCTTCGAAGTCCATGACTCCGCTTCCGGTTACGGTCCAGAAGCGGATCCTCGGCCCGGAGGTCAGCAAGTCGCTCCAATACGTTTACCAGTCGTTCGAAGCCGACTGGTCGGCAGAGCTTGGCGTAACTCCCGCCAAGGCCGCCAGCCGGATCCAGGCTATTGTGGACCTGATGGAGTTGAAGACGGTTCTGGACAAGTCCGGCAGGTCTCGCTACCAGGCCGATCTGTCGCTGCACAACCGCAGCGAGCAGTTCCTGAAGATCAGGCTGCCCAAGGGCCTCAAGCTCTGGTCGGCGACAGTCGCCTCTCAGGCCGTCAAGCCGGTCCTGCCGGACGACAAGTCCGACAGCAGCATCGTCAGCATTCCGCTGGTCAAGACTTCACGCGGCGGACTGCCGTATAACGTCAGGCTCTATTTCGCCGGGACAGGCGCATCGAAGATCTCGGGGATTTCGCGCATAAGCGCTCCGAGCATTCGGGTTGTCGGCATCCCGGTCAAGCAGACCACCTGGTCGCTCCACCTGCCCAAGGGCTTCCGGTATATACGCCCTGAGGGCAATATGTCCCCGATCGCCGGAACCGCCGAGAGGCTCAGCATCGGGCTCGACGTCAAGCTCATGCAGCTCAAGCGCATGTCCAAGTCGTACCAGTCGTCGTACAACACAGCAGCCCAGGAAAAAGCGTTCCAGAAGAACTGGAAAATCTCGAATGACGAGTTGACCCGGGAGCTGAGAAGCAACCAACGGTTCCTGGAGGCTAATCGCGACGAACTCGGCGAGAAGGAATACCAGAGGCTCAACAACAAGCTCCAGACGCTTTTTGGCGGTCAGCGGGGGCTGAACGAAGGCTGGCAGGTCAATGCTAACCCGACTATGACCGGCGACGCCGACAAGAACGTTAACTACTTCCTGAACGGTCGGGTGAGCAACAGCGGTACGCTGGAGATCGACCGAAACGGCGCGCTGGTGGAGATACCGAAGTTCGTCCAGGAAGCCGGTCGTCAGCAGTTGACCAATATCCGCAACGAGTTCGCGGGAAATGAAGTCAAGCTCGCCAACCGACGAAAGAGCCAATCGCCGACAGGTAAGGGCGACAAGTCCAAGCCGTCAGGCGCATTCTCCAAGGACAAGCTGCTTGCCCTGGACGACGCCGACAAGGAAGGCGAACTGTCGAAGGTCACCGAGGCTCTCGCCGGCGAGCAGGAGCGCCTGCTGGTCATGCGTCAAGACCAACTGCAAAAGCAGGTCGAAGACCTCGGCGACAACCGGCTGCAGCGGTACTTCGGACGCCTGAACAGCGGGGGGGCGAATGTTCAGACCGGCGGGCAGGTTCAGGCCGAGGACGGTCAGACATTCGTCACTCTGCCCAGGGTTCCCCAATCCGGCCAGGGCGGTCAGGGCTCGGGCCAGGCGTTCGGGCTCGGCAATCAGAGCGGACCGGCCACTATAACTGCTGGCGGAACACTAAACGTCAACGGCGGCGCCGTCACTGCCGGCGAGAATCCGGATGTCGGCGGAGACACTGTGACATTCGAAGGCAACGGGCTATTTGACGGCACGCTCGTTCGCGGCGGCGACTGGGCCGAGTGGGGCCGCGGCGGTCGCGGCGAGGGTCGAACTGACGGGAGGTACGCCCGGGGCGGGATGTTCTCGCTGCCGGTCGAACTGCCCGAAAGCGGCGGCGAGGTGCTGGACTTCGCATATCCCGGCGGCGATCCGCAGGTAAGCGTGTTGGCGATTCCCGCCGACATGTGGCGCGCCGGCCGGGCGACAATAACGATCCTGATCGCACTTGCGATACTGGGAGCGATAGTGACGCTAATCCGAAGAATAACACGCAGATCACGCAGCGCCGCGGCGTAGTAAATTTGGAACCTGCCTGCCGGCAGGCAGGTTCCAAATTCCAGATACCAAATTATCCGTTACGGTCCCTGCGTGGGGTTCGAGTCGTACCTGTCCACCGCGAGTTTTCCTCGCAGCGATTCGAGTCTCTGGGATTGCTTTCCGATCCTGCTGACCAGCAGCGACATCGGCTGGCGTCGCTGATCGCGGAAGGTGATGATTATTCGTCCGAATCCGAACAGGCGTTCGAGGAAGTCGCCGGTGTCAACGCGAGTGGAGTATTCTTCTCGCGAGATCTGCTCGCCGGTCTCCGTCGGGCCGGTTTGGATGTTCATGTAGTTCGGCGTGATCGCCACGTAGTAGAACAGCCCTCGCAGATAGGATAACAGCACCGCGACCGAGAACAGGCCGGCGATCAGCAGGTAGCCCTTCCAGTTGACGCTGATTCCGATATGGCGAAACGCCCTTAGGAATCCGTGGACCCAGTCCAGGAAACTCAGCCACAGGAACAGCGCCACGATGCACAGTATGAGAATCATCAGCACCTTGATGCTGACTTCGTATTCGTCGACCAGGAAGTTTATCGCGAACACGGCGAACCAGATCCCGCCGACGAACGGCACGACCACGTCGGTCAGTATGCCGGCTTCGACAAGCCCGACCAGCAGGCTGGCGATCAGCGACGCGAAAATGGTGGGCACGTAGAGGACCTTGCGGCTCCAGTCGAACGTGACCAGCCATTCGTTGATGTCCGAATCGGCGCGCAACTGGGCGTCGACCCGCAGGCGCGTGCGGATGGTCTTCTTCATCAGGAAAAACGCCAGGACGCCGCCGCCAACGGCTACGAACGGGACTGCGAAAACGATGATTTTAGATACTGGCCACATATGATCCGCCTTTCACTCTGAGATCGGTTGTCTCTTCGATCGCTATTGCCAGCTATGATTCTTGACTTCCCGGCCCGGTTGTCAAGCCCCAGATTCGCCGGCGCCGTAGAATGTTTCGACCGTCAGCCCGCCGGACCCGGCTCGGATCGTCTCGGCCAGCGCGTCCAGGCGGTCGTCCGGAAGGGCGCTTACCGAGTCCACGACCGGTTTTCGAGCTATTGTGTGCAGTTGGACCAGGGATATCCGCCCGCCGGCGTCTCGGATCTCTCTCAGGCGGCCGCAATAGGCCTCGATCTCCTCGTCCGGCGGGTCGCAGCCGTCTGTGCGGAACATCAGCGTCTGTATCACCACGTCCCGGTCCTGTGCTATCTGCGTGATGTCGGCCACTATGCCGTCGAGAGTTATCTCGCCCACGGGTCGGTTGACCCGCCGGAAGTGCTCTTCGGTTCCCGCGTCGAGTTTGGCCCATATTTCGCCGTTGTTGGCGTCGAGGATCGGCAGGGCTCGCTGGAACTGCCGCGAAGAAAGGCGAGTCGAGTTGGTTATCACAACGAGCTTGATGTCCTCGCGGCCGCAGTCGACCCTGGCCTTGGCGGCGGTTTCGACAGCCAGGTCGAATTCTTTCGTGCAAGTCGGTTCGCCGTCGCCGCTGAAGGCGATATCGTTTATTCTCCGCAGCGATTGGGGCGTTGTCCGAAAGCCCGGCTCGGTCCACAGCCGCCCGCAGTCGGCCTCTTCGATCGCAAGGTGCAGTTCGTCGTGGAGTATCGCCAGATGAACGTCGCTCAGGCCGCGAGATGTTGTCCGATCTATCTGGCAGTAAACGCATCCGAAGGTGCATCCCTTGTCGGGATTGATGTTCACCCCGATGCTCAGACCCCTGGCCCGCCGGGATATCACAGGGTACACGTAACGGCAACTGCGCCACTGCCTGCGATGATCGGCGATGATTTCCTTTTCAGATCCGCTGTCTGCAGCTTTCATATAAACATTATAGACACAAGGCGTTGGGATTTGGAGTTTGGAATGGAGCGGTCGACGGCTTTTTGCCGCGGTGTTGCCGTAGCTGACAACTGACGGCTGAAAGCTCCCCAAGAGCAAGCAAGCCGTCCGGCAGCCATATAAGCTGCCGGGCGGCTTGACGGATTTTAGCAAAGCCCGCTTTAGTCCATGTGGGGCAGGGGTTCAAAAGTGGCGTTTTTCCAACGCTGCCTGCCGTTTGGTATCCATCTCCGGAGGGCTGCTTTCTCCACTTACAGTATACACTGCAACCCCGAATTTCAGGGTCGCATTTTTGTATTTTTCATCAATTTTTTACCGCTCTTTCCACGCGGTCTTGCGGCAGCCGCGAGCCGTCGCAAACCGAATCTGAAACGACGTGCGATCCGCCTGTCGGCGGGCGAATCCAGGGCGATGCTGAAAGTGATTTCCCACGTGCGGGACTCTGGGTTGTAGTCGCACTGGCGTCCGACAACAGATCGCCATTTTCCGCCGACCAGCAGTTCCAGCGCCGCGCCCCTGTAGCCGCTCAGCCCTGAGATCGTTACCGGGACGTAACCGAGCCCGCCGGTGATCGAGAATTCCGCGCGATTGCCGTTGGCTCGGATCATGGTCGGGCGCATGCGAATCAGCTTGCCGACTGTCGGTTCTATGGAAAGGTCGTTGCCGACCGCTTCGCGCCGGATCATGCGCCAAGTGTCGCCGTCCTTCTTGAGGGCCGCCCGCAGGTTTGCGTTGGGTCCGTAGTAGTCCGCGGCGTTTTGCGGGACTGCGATATGCTCGATCACAGCTCGGACGTAATCGCCCGGCAGCAGTTTCTCGACTCCCGGCGGGGGGACAATGTCGATCAGGGACGTGTCTCGCCGGCGGACTTTCGCCCCTCGCTCGGCCGCCCAGGGCGCCGCGGGCTTTCCGCCGAGTTTCGCCTCCCAACTGCGGATAACGATCCCGCGATTGGCCCAGGCGCCGCAATCGTCCTTTCGCCTGACGGCCTGGTGCATCGAGACCCAGGGGACCCGGCCGGTCAGTTTCGCCGGTCTGGTCTTGTAGACTCCGCCGCCCCAACTGGCGTCCCACTCGGTTGTCAGGCCGGTTTCGTTTCCGATCGCGAGTTTCTTCTCGCCAGTGTAGCTGTAGTTGTCGCCGCCGCATTGAAAAAAAACCATGCGTTTGAATTCGGTTGTCTTGCGAACATCGAAGTTCACGCGATACACTCCCCGCGTGATGTCGTCAGTTCGATAGAGGCTCGTCGCGTACTGCAGGTCGATCTTGCTGTCGGCGGTCCGCCCGGCGCAGATCGCTTCGGTCAGCACCGGGCAGTTGCGCCGGTGGAGCGTTCTCATGCGGCAGTGGCGCTGCTTGACCCCGGCGGCGTCGTAGTAGACCAGGAAGTCGGCGCCTCCGACGTTGTGCGTCCATCCCCACTTCCGCCTGGGCTTGTCGCCCATCGAGTGGACCATCAGCGGCCGCGTGTCCAGCACGGCTCCGCCTCGCTGGCCCTGGTCCGGCTCGAAGCAGATCGACTCTCCCCATGATCCGATCGCCGCCTGCTCCCAGAGCTGATTGGACCCCCAGCCCACCAGGCACAACTGCGCATGTGAAGCGGCGGGGACTCCGTAGAAGTGGGCTCCTACGCTGACATATTGAATCTTCAGCGTCGTCCGGGCCGGGATGGTGAGCATCGTCAGCCCGCGATACCAGGGGCCTTTGTGCCGGCCGGGCTTTTTGGTATGCCAATTCTTGGATATCTGAACCGGCAGACCGGTTGGTTCGCCTGCCGAGTCGCAGATGAACGCCGAGAGACCCGTTACGCCGATTACGCGGGTCTTGCCGAAGCAGAGCCTGGCGACCCGCGGGCGGTCGGACGCGTTGGCGAGCGTGACGGCGACCCGCTCGACGCGGTTGTTCCGCCCGTCCGGCGTGCGGTCGGGCTGATCGTTTCGCAGCGCTATGTAATGCCAACCCTGCACGCGATCGTAGACAGTCTTGAGCGGCGCTCTGGTCGGTTCTGTCTGGACGGCGGTTATCTTCAAGGGATCGCGCTGCTCTGACGCGGCGTTGCGGATCAACTGCGGAACGTCCCGGCCGCCGGGATAGAGCACCACGCCGAGCTGCTTTTCGACCCCTGCCGCCAACGAGCCGATATCGAGGCGGAACGAACATGCGTTGCCGTGGGCGCCGCGCCCGACATTAGCCGGATCGGTCGACGTGATCGCCACGCCGCCGCCGGGACCTGTCAGAGAAAACACCTTCCCGCCGGCGAGTTTGCCGCCGTGCTTCAGCGTCAGCGTCATTTCCAGCGCTCCGCGGCTGATGTTCGCCTGAGGCGTCACGCGGAGCAGCAGGAGCATTCTGTCCGGCCAGGCGGCGATCTCAAGTTCGCTTGCGGTTTCAGGGCTCCCTTTGTCCCATGCGAGATTAGTCAGGCATCGCCGCTGAAAGAACCGCCCGGATTCGATCAACTGACAGTCGGCGGTGTTGACGCGTCTTGGCGCCGCAATCCGGAACTGCCGGCCATCGACGTGCAGTACGCACTCCATCGCAATATCGCTCTTGCCGAACAGCTCCCGATTCGGCGCGACAAGCGCCTTGGAGACCGCCGGCGTCTGCGCCAGCGGAGTTGCGTGCGTCAGCTTCATCCTCCCGTAGTCGAATGACGCAGCGTAGCGGCTGGTCTGAATATTGAACGCTTTGTTCGGGGCGTGCAGACCGTCAGCCCACCACATGTACGTGTAGTCGGGCGCGCCAGCGAGCACCGACCGCCTGATGTCCTGTCCGCAGCAGGAGCGTGCGGCCAGGGCGGCAACGATAGTTGTCAGCAATACGAAGGAGAGTCTTGTAGTTCTCAAATCAGCACCTCACGGGCAAGACTATTAGCCGGTTTCGCAGTTGGCAAGCACTAACGTATAAGTGTATCCGATTTGCCCGCAGTTGCACTTTCACCAGAATCGAAGGGACGCCCGCCTTTGTCAGCGCATCGTGGATACGCTGGCCCTGGTTGTACGGCACTAGCGGATCTTTCGTGCCGTGCATCGTGAGTGTAGGCGCATCGCCTTTCGATACGTGGGTCACCGGGGAGGCGCTGCGTGCGGCGGGTTTGCTTTCCTGAACATCCGATCCGGCTTGGGTTTGCTATCTTCGGCTCTTGCAGCAGTTGACCAGAGCAGGCAGGCTGTCAGCAGGGCGGTGATCGTGAAAATGCGTTTCATCTGCGGTGCTCCCGAATCAGGAAAGCCGGGAATTTGTAGTGTTCCGTTAGTATAGTGCCTCGTGCCGCCCGCGGGTAACGGGAAATAGGTTTCACCCGCCCGGCCGCCAGGGGTTACACTAATCCGATGAGTTCACCCGACGTCGACCTGACAGCCGCGGTTTGCGATCTCGCCATCGAGTGCGGTTTTGCGCGAGCAGCAGTCGCCCCCGCCGGTCGGCTGGACTGCGCCGAGGGTTTCGACCAGTGGCTCGATCGCCGCTGGCATGCGGACATGGACTACATGGCCCGCAATGTCGAGAAACGCAAACGTCCCGATCTGCTGGTCCCCGGGGCTCAAAGCGTGCTTGTCCTGGCGGTCGGATACGCACCCGGCGGCGACGATTCGGATCATAGCGCCCCGGGATACATCGCGAGATTCGCACGCGGGCGAGACTACCACAAGATCCTCAAACGCCGCTGCAGGAGGCTGATGGACCGCCTGGGGGAGATCGCTCCGGACTTCGACGGCAGGGCGTTCGTCGACACCGCGCCGGTTATGGAGCGATCTCTGGCGGCGAGAGCCGGGCTGGGGTGGATCGGACGCAACGGCTGCCTGATCGCAGACCGACTGGGCAGTTACCTGGTGCTGTGCGAGATAATATCAAATCTACCTCTCGCGGCGGGTGAGCCGATCGAACGGGCATGCGGCGATTGCGACGCCTGCGTTCGTGCGTGTCCGACCGGGGCGCTGGACTCCGGCGGGCTGGTCGATTCGCGAAAGTGCCTCAGCTACCTGACGATCGAGCATCGAGGCCCGGCGACTGACGAGATGCTGGACTGCAATCGCGGTCTGTACGGCTGCGACATCTGCCAGGAGGTCTGCCCGCACAATCGCGGCCTGGCGCCGGGAGACCCCGAGCTTACTTCTTGGGACGCACCGGGCATATCGCTCGCCGAAGTGCGGAGATGGAGCCCCGACGACTGGGACGCCGCCACGCGCGGCAGGGCGATCAGGCGGGCGAAATACGATATGTTCATCAGGAACGCCGAGACCGCCGCGGCCCGGGGCGGCCAGTGATTCTGATTTGACTCCGTCGATTTCGGCGGGTATAAGGACGCCCATGACCGACAACGCAAAAGAAGACAGAAACATCGACGTCGACGCGATCGCGAAGGCCGTTCGGCAGATACTTCTGGCGGTGGGGGAGGACCCCGATCGGCAGGGCCTGCGGGATACGCCCGGTCGCGTGGCCAGGATGTACTCCGAACTGTTCAGCGGCATGGGACAGGACGCAGGGGCTCACCTGAAGGTCCACTTCGATGAGCAGTACGACGAGATGGTCGTCCTGCGCGACATCCCGTTCCATTCGATCTGCGAGCATCACCTGCTTCCGTTCATGGGCAAGGCGCATGTCGCCTACCTGCCCGACGGCAAGGTCGTGGGGATATCGAAGCTCGCCCGAACTGTCGACACGTTCGCCCGCCGCCCGCAGGTCCAGGAACGCCTGACCTGCCAGATCGCCGATGCGCTTATAGATCAGCTCGGCGCCCGCGGAGTCGGAGTCATTCTTGAAGCCAATCATACATGTATGACGATCCGAGGCGTCAGGAAGCCCGGGGCGGTGATGGTCACCTCGGTTATGCGGGGTCTGTTTAAGTCGAATCTCGCCACCCGCACCGAGGCGATGAAACTGCTGACCAACAAGTAGAACCCGCCGCACCGCAACCTTGTGTCCCGCGGTGTGCGTTTCGTTTTCGTCCGTGCTTTGCTGAGAGGATATCGCATGATTCACAGACTCTTGAGGCTATCGGCTCGTTCAATTCTCATCGCGGGTGTGCTGGCCGGCGCCGCGGACTCGGTTCGGGCTCAGGGAACGCGAAGCGACTATATTCGTGCGGCGAAGATGAAGGAGTTGACCAGCGGCAAAGTGTTCAAATCAAGCGTCAAGCCGCACTGGTTCGACGGCAACGCGCGGTTCTGGTACCGAAATGACACCCGCGACGGCGGGAGGGAGTTCGTTGTCGTCGATGCGGTCAACGGCGTTTGCGAACGTGCGTTCGACCACAAGAAGGCCGCCGCGGCGCTGTCGAAGGCGACCGGGCGGAAACACCACGCCGCACGCCTGGGGATCGAGAGCATCCAGTTCATCAAGGACGGTTCGATCCGGTTGGACTTCAAGGGCGAATCCTGGGAATACGATCCGAAGGCCGGCGCGGCGACGAAAGTCAATAGAGCCCCGGGCCGAGAGCCAAAGCCCGCCCGGAAGCCCGACAAGCCAAAGGCGACCAGGCCCTTCGCCAGACCGAAAGTATTCGTAAGGGATCACAATCTGCATATCCGATCAAAAGGCGACGATAAGGACCAGGCGCTGACCCGCGACGGGACCGAGGCTAATCCGTACACCGGCCATATCTCCTGGTCGCCGAACTCCAGGAGATTCGTAGCGACCCGCACTTCGAAAGGTCACAAGCGACTGCTGTATCTGATCGAGTCGGCGCCGTCGGATCAGCTCCAGCCCAAGCTCCACTCCATGCAGTACAGCAAACCCGGAGACGCCATTGCCGTTACCCGCCCGCACCTGTTCGACGCGGCGGCCCGAAAGGAAATACCGCTGGACAATAAGCTGTTTCCCAATCCATACCAGTTGCACGGCTTTCGCTGGACCCGCGATTCGAAGGAGTTCACGTTCTACTACAATCAGCGGGGTCACCAGGTTGTCAGGATCGTGGGCGTCGACGCACGGACCGGACGGGCTCGCGCGATAGTAAACGAAGAAACGAAGACGTTCATCGACTACGCGCACAAGCAGTACGTGAACTACCTCGACGAAACCGGCGAGATTATCTGGGCCTCCGAGCGCGACGGATGGAATCACCTGTACCTCTACGACTCCAGGACCGGGAAGGTCAAGAACCAGATCACCAAGGGTCCCTGGGTGATGCGGGGCGTTACTCGCGTCGATCAGACCGAACGCAAAATATGGTTCCGCGCCAGCGGCATCCGGCCCGGTCAGGATCCGTATTTCATTCACTACGCTCGGATCAACTTCGACGGAAGCGGTCTGGTCGTGCTGACCGAAGGCGACGGGACCCATGAAATACAGTACTCCCCCGACAGGCGATTCTTCATCGACACCTGGTCGCGCGTGGACCAGCCGCCGGTGACCGAACTTCGGCGAACCTCGGACGGCAAGTTCGTTTGTGCGCTGGAGACCGCAGATATCTCCGCGCTGCTGGAAACCGGTTGGAAAACGCCGATACCATTCACCGCCAAAGGGCGCGACGGGAAGACGGACATTTGCGGCGTGATCGTTCGCCCGACCAATTTCGATCCGAAGAAGAAGTACCCGATTATCGAGAACATCTACGCCGGGCCGCAGGGTTCGTACGTGCGAAAACGCTTTACTCCCTGGCACAAGGCCTGGCCGGTGGCGGAGCTGGGATTCATCATCGTCCAGATAGACGGTATGGGCACATCCAATCGCTCCAAGGCTTTCCACGACGTCTGCGCCAGGAACCTCGCTGATGCGGGCTTTCCCGATCGGGTCCTGTGGATCAAGGCCGCGGCGAAGAAATACCCGTGGATGGACGTCTCGCGCGTGGGTATTTTCGGACGCTCCGCCGGCGGACAGAACGCCGCACGCGGGATACTGGACTATCCGGATTTCTACAAAGTCGCCGTAGCCTACGCCGGCTGCCACGACAACCGGATGGACAAGATCTGGTGGAACGAGTTGTGGATGGGCTGGCCGGTCGGGCCGCACTACGCCGCATCGTCCAACGCGACAGTCGCACACAAGCTGCGGGGCAAGCTGATGCTGATCGTCGGCGAACTGGACAGGAACGTAGATCCGTCATCGACGATGCAACTGGCCGATGCGCTGATCAAGGCCGACAAGGATTTTGACATGATAGTAATCCCCGGCGGCCGGCACGGAGCGCATCCCTACGGCAACAGACGCCGTCGCGACTTTTTCGTCCGCCATCTGCTGGGAGTCAAGCCGCGATCGAAACCGTAAGACGGCCTGGAAGTCTCACGCCGCCGGAGACAAGCGGGGGGATTGTCAGGGCTGAGTCCGGTGAGCGGGAGTTCATTGGGCTGGTCAGGACGGTTTCCGACCGATCGGACCGGTCGTCGGCACCGGGAACGTCGTGCCGCCGGCGGGGAAGACGGTGACTTTCTGCGGGCTGTCGCCAAGCAGCTTCTCAGCGGCGGCGAACGCGTCTTCGGGCGTCGCGAAGAGTTCCAGTCCGGGGAAATTGGCCCCGGTTTCGTGCAGCGATTTGGCGACGAGGAAGATCGGATTGCGGTGGATCGTTCGCAGTCCCATCCGCACGAAGAAACCCGCATCGCCGGCCAGGCTCGGCACCAGTCGCATCAGCAGCGAACAGAGCGCCTCGGGTCCCAGCCATCTTACGATCCGTCTTGTCCAGGCGGCGCTGAGGGGCCACTTCGGCGGGTCCATGCCGTTGAGCCCGGCCTCGCAGCGGGACAGGCATATTATCACGCCTCCCGGTCGGGCGGCCCAGCGAGTGTTGGCGACCGCCTTGAACGACTGCCACAGGTCGAAGTCGCGCGGGAAGGCGTTTGTTATCAGCACGTCGGCCAGCGGAGCCGGCGTGATTATCCCGCACGCGATCGAGCACTGTTTGGCCAGCATTCGCTGGGTCGATATCGGATCGCCAGCGCCGATATGCACCGGGCGGTCCTCGTCGTCGAGCATGTAATGGACCGCGAAGGTCACCCCGTGATATTTATCCACAAGTTTCCCGCCGGCGTCGATTGCGGTCCGCATGGCGTTCTTCTCGGCGCCGGAGCCGACCATCTGCCTGGCCCGGCGAGACAGGCCCAGGCGGTGCAGCGGGCGGATCGTGTCAAGGTGGCTGCAGCCGGGGAATATCATCTTGAACCCGCCGCCGAAACCGGCCTGCAGATGCGGGCAGACCGCCGATATCACGATCCGAAGATCCGCCTCGGCGACCTGCCTGTCGACGAGGTATTCTATCTTACCCGCCTCGCCGACCGATACGTACCGGCTCTTGTCGTGCCAGGGATTGTTGCGCCACTTGAGCTTGTCGACTTCGGGGCCGAGTTTCTCGGCGGCTTCTTGGTCGCTCATCGGGGGGTGCATCCCGTTGGCGAACACTACCGAGACCTGCTCGTCGGCTATATTGGCGTGGCGGATCTCCCGCATGACCGTTTCGAGTATCCTGGGAACCGGCGAGTGGCGGGTGATGTCTTCGATCACCAGCACGATCCGTCCGTTTTGGCGGGCGGCCAGCAGCTTCTCCAGAGGCAGGGCGGTGTCGGGCTTGTTCAAAGCGGCCGCCAGACGGTCCGGCCAGGCCTCCTTGCCGGGCTGAAGCCGACTGTCGGCTATCTGCTGCACGGACCAGTTGTCCGGCAGATCGATCGACAGTTTCTTGTCGCTCCATGGCACGGAGATCGTAGACATTGGGGGTGAATTCCTATTGCCGGGGGGCCTCGGAGCCCGCCAGCCGACCGACGATTACGTGATATACGCCCAGCGGTTCGGGGACGGATACGAAATCTCCGAATCCCGCCTGCTCGAAAAGCCTCGACAACTGATCGGGGCTTCGGTGAATCATATTCAGGCCCATGACGCGTCGGAAGAACCGATCGGTGCCGTGGGCCGTCGAGATGCTGTTGAAGACGACCGAGCCGCCGGGGGCCATGACGTCGGAAAGCGACTTGACGATATCGACGATCTGCTGGTCGCTAAGGTACTCGCAGATTCCGATCATCTTGACGACTACCGGCGGGGGGTCCAGTACGTCTTTGACATCGCGAACGTCGCCTTTGACGTATTTGACCCGATCCCCGATTCCGCAGCTTTCGGCCAGTTCGCGCCCGTAGTCGAAGGCGTCGGAGCTGATGTCGACCAGAGTGGCGTGGGATGTCTCGGGCGATTTGAGCAGGGCGTCGATGATGATCCTGCCCGGGCCGGCTCCGAGGCACAGTGCGTGTACGGGAATGTCGGATTCCTCGTCGGCCTGCGCGATGAGTTTCGCCAGAAGTCTCCCGGCCAGGATTCGCCTATTCCGCAGCGCCATGCTCATCGCGCCGCCGTTTACGAGGAACTTGTCGGCTATCTGCCTGGGCTTGCCGTGGTAGCTTATCACCATCGACTTCCAACCGCCGGGATCGTCCCAGTTGCACTGGGCCAGTTCGCTCTTGCCGAACCGCAGGGCGGCCTTCATCGCGCCGGCGGGGATGTAGTTCACCAGCGGGTTCAGCACCGCCCGCTTCAAGGCGCGCTTGACCGGCCCGATCCGTTCGTACTCCAGGTCATCGACCCAGGAGCCTATTGTTTCTTTGTGACCCTGATCCATTGGCGAAAGTATACGCACTAAGACCGCTGTCAGACAACGGGATTCTCATATAGCCGCCCGGCAGGGACGCGAGAACATCTCATTTGCTTCACGATCTTAAGCTGCGAACCGCTGGTTTTCACGGACAGTTTACTCGCTTTGCCTACTCTGTAGCGAGTCCGTAAGATATTGGATCTGAACAGTTTGTATACACAAGAGGGCGGCGGAAGGTCCGGGGCGCCGCGATTGTGTCGACGTTCACAGGTCGCCTGGGTGTGAAGTCTTCTCCGGCGGCGAGTTTTCGACGGGAACTCAGGCGGTCGGTCGTGCGTCATACTGCACGTAGGGCTATCACCGTATTTCGAACAAGGGTTGAGTTATGATCAGATGCGGACTGACTGTCGGGCGTTTGCCATCCAGTGGGAGGTCGACCCCAAGAGCGGCAAGTACTACAACACTTCGGTTCTCCTGGGGCCAAGCGGGAAGATGCTGATCCACTATCGCAAACGGAACCCGTGGATTTGGGCCGAAGAAGGCTGGGCCGAGGACGGCGATCTGGGCAATCCCGTCGTCGACACGCTGCTGGGACGCCTCGGTCTGCTGATCTGCTTTGACGTTCACAAGCAGTTTGAGGTCATGAGCAGGAAGAAGATCTACACACTGCTGTACTCGATCGCATGGGTCGATGACGCCGGCAGCGACTGGTCTTCCAGCCAACTTCCCGCCCGGGCGAAGAAATACGGATTCAACGTGATTGGAGCCAACTGGACTGTACCGAAGGAAACAAAGCCTCACTGGCGCGGATATGGTAAGAGTCTGATTATCTCATCAGGCGGAAAAGTCCTCGCCAGGGCCGCTGAAGATCTGGCCGAAGAAACAGTCTACGCCGAAATCCCGATCCCGGCCTCCGGGGCCGGCGGAGACTGATCGAGGGGCGCCGCAACTGCACCCGTCAAATCGTCGTTTGACCGGGGGGAGGATCCCGCCTGCTTCAGATTGTACGCGAAGATGAGATCCGAACTGGCGAATCCGGGCTAATGTTTGCCGCCATCGGCTGACGATAAGGAATATCAGTGAGATCAGCGGCGCAGGATGCGCCGCAGTTAGATTGAGGCAATGGAATGACGAAACGCGAAATCATTGACGGAATACTACAGTTCAACCGAACCGCCGATCCGGGGTTCCTCTCGCAATTCAACAGCGTGGAGTTGGCCGAGTATCTCGATCATCTCGAAGTGGCTGAGCGGGCTCAAATGGCCCGCGGACCGAGCCCCTGGGCCGGCACATTCGAATACGACGGGCTGCACCAATACGCTTGATTCCATCTGTCAGCTATTAGCCTTCAGCTCTCAGCTAACGACAAACGGCAAAAGGCCTCAAGACGCGGCAAACTGCGCCCATACGCCTGTTTTTCCTCCCTGTTGATGCGATGCGGGATTCCGGTGTTTGTGGAGAATTTCCCCTGAAGCGCACTTTTTTGAACTTTTCGGCCCAAGAGGCATTGACAGCGGCGAGATAAGCTGTATATTACGTGACCCGTGGTTGACAGCAGCAACGTCGACCGCGAGCAAAAGACGCACGGGACCGTAGCTCAATTTGGTTAGAGCACCGGACTGTCGATCCGGAGGTTGCGGGTTCGAATCCCGTCGGTCTCGTTTGAGACAGGGCCTGTCATACTGTGACAGGCCTCGTCTTTTTTCTGGGGGTTGTCGGCGCCCGGCGTTATTGCCGAGCCCCATAGAACAAGTCCGGTAATCTACAACGGAAGGGCCAACGCCGATTCGGCCAGTATATCCGTCAACGAATCATCGCCCTGGTCCTCAGCGGCGATATCGTCGGACAGGGGCCGGAGATCATATTCATCTGTCGCCGCCAGCGGGGCGGCGGTATGCTCCTCGGCTGGAGGCGGGGCGACATAATCGGCCGCCAGGAGATCAATCTCAGGCATCAACGCCGCTGGTGCGATGGGACTGGAGTCCGCATTGGCGCCGGTTGCCGACGCTTGCGGAGCGGTCGCCGGGGCGCCGGTCGGCGGGGCGGGCGCCGGGAATGTCGGTAGCGCGACCGAATCGCCGAAGCGGCTTCGCATGATCGCGAAGTCCGACAGATCGACTCGCCGGTCGCCGTTGAAGTC